>Ga0136846_1234515_pt1 | contig 12325 bp, 9 predicted proteins | sample HopSoiMetagenom2_FD_96841 | JGI IMG/M metagenome (GOLD analysis project Ga0136846, IMG submission 96841) | Grasslands soil microbial communities from Hopland, California, USA - 2 Assembly 2016 (version 4) | ecosystem: Environmental > Terrestrial > Soil > Grasslands | place: USA: Hopland...
AGCTCCACGGAAATGTGTTGCGCATTGCGACGCTCGAAACGATCAAAAGGGAAGCGGATACCGCGCGCGACGTTCGCAAAGCGGAGAATGATGCTCAGGAAATGGTGACCGTCACCCGCGTGCTCAGCTACGCTAAAGCGGACACCTTGAAGGACACCTTTAAGAAATTCCTGACGTCGCGGGGTGACATTCTGGCCGATCCACGCTCGAACCAGCTCATTATCCGCGACATCCCCTCTGTTATTCCTACAATCGACAACCTTCTTCATCAGCTCGATCGCAAGTCCCAGCAGGTGGAGATCGAGGCGCGGATCGTAGCGGCGACGCGATCGTTTGCGCAGGACATCGGAACGCAACTGGGCTTTGGCGGGACTACGACCGGCGGACGATCGATCTTTACGGGTGCTCCGACAGCGGGAAATAGTCCATTTACCACGACCGGATTGCCTCCGGCTCCTAATCCTGGCTCAAGCACTACTTCAACGACTTCGGGTGCCGGTACAACCGGAGTGACCATCAACAATCCGACGATAACCTCGACTAATATAACGCCGGCTTCTCCAGCGATCACCAATCTGCCGCTGGCCGTAAACCTGGGAGCGGGCGTGCCGACCAGTGGACTGGGCTTTGTGCACCGTTCGCCAAACTTTGCGGTGGACTTCTTTATATCCGCAGTGGAGTCCAAGGGTGTCGGCAAACTGCTTTCCAAGCCTCGTGTCGTAACGCAGAACAACGAAAAGGCGACGGTCAAGCAAGGTGTCAAGATCCCCATTCAGACCACCATCAACAACACCATTTCTGTGCAGTTTATCGACGCGGTGCTGAAGCTGGAGGTTACTCCGCAGATTACGGCAGATGGTACAGTGTTCATGGATGTTTTGGTCGAAAACACCCAGATCGATCCCGGCATCCCGCGCATTCAGGGCGTACCCGCACTGGATACGCAAGCCGCAGAGAGCCGAGTGACGGTCGCCGATGGTTCTACGATTGTGGTCGGCGGCGTCATTATCACCAACACCCAGGTAAACATTACCGAGGTACCCATCGTAGGCAGTCTGCCGGTCATCGGGCGACTGTTCCGCCGGAACAATACAAGCGTCAACACTTCCGAGCTGTTGTTCTTCCTGACGCCCAGGATTATTCCGACGGTCTAATTGTGAAACTTCACGGGCCATACGTCGGGGCGGTATACCGCGGTTCAGCTGACTAAATCGATTTCCAATTGAGGGCCAAATCGAGGAGACTGCGGTCTCCTCGATTCCTTTTATGAACACGCCATTCGCACATCGTAGACGAGTACTGCAAGCGCAGCTGGGTACGGCCCAACTCAGCGCGCTGCTCATCAGCAAACCAGCCAGTTGGTATTACCTGACCGGATTCACCGGCGAAGCCGGAGCATTGGTGATTTCTCGCAGCGCCGCCGTGATCGTCACTGACGGGCGGTTCACGGCACAGGCGCGGCAGGAAACGTCGGGAGTGCGTATCGTGCAGCAGGCAGGGACACTCGCGAGTTCGGTAGGGGAGTTAGCGCGCAGTGCGCGGTTGAGGAGGGTTGGCTTTGATGCGTCACAGGTGGCGGTGAGCACCCTAGTAGGTTTGCGGAAAGCGTGCGGGCGGCACACACGATGGATTGAGGCCGCCGGGCATGTCGAGGGGTTGCGAGGCCGCAAAGACGCCACAGAACTCGCGCAGATGCGAAGGGCGGCAGTTCTGGCGGATCGCGTGATGGAGCACGCTCTGAAGATCCTGAAACCTGGCGTTCGGGAGTTGGAGGTCGCGGCGGAGATCGAATTCCAGATGCGGCAGTTGGGCGCATCGGGCCCGGCCTTTGAAACGATCGTCGCCTCCGGCGTGCGGTCGGCTTACCCACACGCTCGAGCAACCGCCAAGCGATTGAGGAAAAATGAATTGGTCGTGTTGGACCTGGGTGCTATACTCGCGCACTATTGCAGCGACATTACGCGCACCGTGGTTGTTGGGCGTGCGTCCCAGAAGATCCGTAATTGGCATCGCGCGGTACAGGCCGCCCAAGCGGCGGCCATATCAGCCGTAAAGGCGGGTGCGACCTGCGGGGAAGTGGATGCGGCAGCGAGGCAAGTTTTGGCCGGCCAATCACTGGACCAATACTTCGTGCATAGCACCGGACATGGGTTGGGGCTGGAAGTCCACGAAGATCCTCGCGTTGCGAAGGGGCAGAAGCAGATTCTCGAACCCGGAAATGTCGTGACAATCGAACCTGGCGTCTACGTGCCGGGAATCGGGGGAATCCGGATCGAGGACGACGTAGCCGTGCACGAAAGTAGAACCGAAGTGCTCACCCGCGTTCCGCGGGACCTTATTGAGATTTAAAACAGGCATGAAACGTAAAGAGCCCTCCAAGCCCGCCGGCAATGCGACGTTTGCGAACTCCGACCTTCAGCACATCGAACAGTTGCTGAAGTTCATGAGCGAGCACAACCTGGAAGAGTTTGAGTACGCCAAAGGGGATCTGAAGATCCGGCTGAAGAAGCCTTCGGCGACACCGGTGGTAGCCGGTCGGGCAGTTTCGGCGCCAGAAATCATCATTTCCGGTGGATATGCTGCACAGCCAACAGCGTCATCTGGTGCAACGTCTGCGCCTCCGTCTAGCTCCTCCGCTGGTACGCATGCGCAGGAAACGCGGGCAGCCGAGGATTTGCATCTGGTGAAATCGCCTATTGTGGGCACCTATTACGGATCGCCAAGTCCAGGAGCGGAGCCGTTCGTTAAAGTAGGCGGCTACATCGAGACCGGCCAGACGATGTGCATTGTCGAGGCGATGAAGCTGATGAACGAGATCGAGTCGGACATGAGCGGCGAAGTGTTGCGAATCTTCGTCGAGAATGGACAGCCCGTCGAATACGGGCAGCCGCTGTTCGGCATCCGGCCCAGCCGGAAGAAGTAGCCCGCCCTCCGGTATGTTTCAGAAAATTCTAGTCGCCAATCGCGGGGAAATCGCCCTGCGAGTCATCTGCGCGTGCAAGGAGCTGGGAATCTCCACGGTCGCCGTGTATTCCGAGGCCGACCGGAACTCACTGCACGTGCGTTTCGCGGACGAGGCCGTTTGCATCGGGCCGCCGCGCAGCGCCGAGAGCTACTTGAACATCCCTCAGGTGATCAGCGCCGCAGAGATCACCAACGTCGACGCCATTCATCCGGGCTATGGGTTCTTGTCTGAAAACGCTAATTTCGCGAAAGTTTGCGAAGCCTCGGAGATCACCTTTATCGGGCCGACCGCCGAAGTGATCGAGATGATGGGCGAGAAAGATCGTGCGCGGCGGGAAGTGAAGGCGGCGGGACTTCCTACGGTTCCCGGTAGCGACGGAATTGTGGAAGGGGAAGAGCAGCTGGGGAAGGAAGCGGCCCGCATCGGCTATCCGCTGATTCTGAAGGCCTCGGCGGGGGGCGGCGGGCGGGGCATGCGCATTGTGCGTAAGCAGGATGAGCTGCTCGCGATGTATCAGACCGCGCGCAGCGAAGCGCAGCAGGCTTTTGGCACGCCCGATGTGTACGCGGAGAAATTCATCGAGCACCCCCGGCACATCGAATTTCAGGTTCTCGGCGATCAGCACGGTAAGGTGATTCACCTCAACGAACGCGAGTGCACCATTCAACGGCGTCACCAGAAGTTGCTCGAGGAATCTCCGTCTCCGGCGATGGACGCCAAGCGCCGCAAAGAACTCGGCGGCAGAGTGGTTCGAGCGCTGGAAAAAATCGGATACACCAACGCCGGCACCGTCGAATTTTTAATGGATGAAGATGGCTCCATCTACTTCATCGAAATGAACACGCGCATTCAGGTGGAGCATCCGGTCACGGAGATGGTGACCGGTGTGGACCTGATCAAAGCGCAAATTCGCGTGGCTGCCGGTGAACGCCTCGAAGACGCCGTCGGTGAGATGCATTTCTCCGGCCATGCCATCGAATGCCGCATAAACGCGGAAGATCCAGTCACCTTCGTGCCGTCGGCCGGACGCATCACCACCTTTCAGTCGCCCGGAGGTACCGGAGTGCGTGTCGATTCCGCAGCCTACGCCGATGCGGTAATCCCGCCCTATTACGACTCCATGATCGCCAAGCTGGTCGTTAAGGGTCGCGACCGCGCCGAAGCCATCGCCCGCATGAGGCGCGCTCTGGACATGTTCGTCATCGAAGGCATCAAGACCTCCATCCCTTTGCAACGGCGTATCCTTGCGGATCCCGACTTCGCCGCCGGCAAATTCGATACCCATTTCATCGAGCGCCTGCTCGGTACGAATGGGAAATAGCCGGTCGATGCGGCTTGTGCTTCCAAGGCTGTATGTAATACTGGACGCAACCTTGCTACCTATTTCTGCACAAGACTGCGCGCAGGAGCTCGCCGGTGCCGGAGTGCGGCTGATGCAGTACCGCAACAAAAACGCCTCCGCACGCGAATTGTTGCAGACCTCCCGCAGCCTCGCATCGCTTCTCATTCCCTCAGGAATTTCCTTCATTGTGAACGACCGCCCAGACGTGGCCGTCCTTGCGGGCGCAAATGGGGTACATCTGGGCCAGGAAGACCTCGCGCCCGAACAGGCTCGCTCCCTGATGGGAGCGAACAAGTGGGTAGGCGTATCCACGCACAATATCGAACAGTTTCGGGAAGCGGCCGCTACTTCCGCTGATTACGTCGCGGTTGGGCCGATTTTTTCGACTACGTCAAAGGCCAATCCCGATCCTGTGGTTGGACTGGAGTTGATTCGCCGCGTGCGTGATTTGACGGACAAACCGGTGGTCGCCATTGGCGGCATCACATTGGAAACAGCGGTGTCGGTGATCGAAGCTGGAGCGGACGGCGTCTCGGTGATCAGCGACATTCTGTGCGCGCCCGATCGAGTCCGGCGAGCCCGACAATATCTTGAGGTACTCGGCCGTGCGAATCGCACCGCGTCAGTTTAGGGTCCGGATCATGGCGGATACGACTTCACAAGCAATTTCTGAGCAGACCGATCGAGTTGCATCGGGAGACCGCGGCTTCGTTCGGGCGATCGGCTTGTTCGATGGAACGATGATCGTCGTCGGGTCGATGATCGGCTCCGGAATCTTTATTGTGGCCGCGGAAATCAGCCGCCAGACGGGGTCTCCCGCGGGTTTACTTCTCACCTGGATCATTACGGGATTGCTGACCGTCTCCGCAGCGTTGTCGTACGGCGAATTGGCGGCACTGTTTCCGCGAGCCGGCGGCCAGTACATTTATTTGCGAGAAGCGTACTCCCCACTGTGGGGATTTCTATACGGCTGGACCCTATTCCTGGTCATTCAGACCGGGACGATCGCGGCCGTCGCCGTAGGCTTCGCTCGCTACATCGGCGTGATTTTCCCGTCCATCTCGGGCAGCGCCTGGATCATTCACCCGATCAATCTGGGGTCAAAATATGCGATCAGTCTGTCGGTGCAGCAACTGATCGGAATTTTGATGATCGCGCTGCTCACTTTCCTCAACACGCTTGGCGTGCGCCTGGGCAAAATCATCCAGAATGTGTTCACTAGCGCCAAAACGCTGGGAGTAGTTGGGCTGATTCTCATCTGCATCTTTGTCGGCCGCAACGCCGATGCTGTGGCCGATAATTTCGGGCATTTTTGGCAGATCCGGGGGGCAGTTCCGATCGAGCCCGGCGCCGGCTTTCTTCGCGGACTCATTCCCACGATCACCGGCGCGATCGGCTTTGTGGGAATCATCGTAGCTTTCGGCGTGGCTCAGGTTGGCTCCCTGTTTTCTTCCGACGCCTGGAACAATATTGGCTTCACCGCTGCCGAAGTGAAAAATCCAAAGCGCGACGTGGCGCTATCGATGGCGCTGGGCACGTTGATCGTCACCGTTCTCTACATCGTCGCGAACATTGCCTACCTCTGTACGCTGACGCTGTCGCAGATCCAACACGCGCAGGACGACCGCGTAGCTACCGCGGCGCTGAACTCCGCACTGGGCCCGGTTGGCGCGGTCCTGATGGCGATCGCCATCATCATTTCTACGTTTGGCTGTAACAATGGGCTGATCCTTGCCGGGTCGCGGGTTGTTTATGCCATGGCGCATGATGGTCTCTTCTTCCGCGCCACCGGCAAACTTAACAGCAAACGCGTCCCCGGGACGGCGCTGGTGCTGCAGGGCTTCTGGATTGCCATCCTGATTGCATTGCGCACGCGTCAGCCCAACGGAACGTATGGCAATCTCTACAACGACCTGCTCAACTATGTCGTGTTCGCGGTACTTCTTTTTTATGTGCTGACGATTGCAGGCATCTTCCGGCTTCGTAAAAAGCGGCCCGACGCCGAGCGCCCGTACCGCGCGTTTGGCTACCCATTCGTGCCGCTGCTGTATATAGTGGCGGCGGTCGCGATCATGGTGGTGTTGCTGCTGTATCAAACGCAAACAACCTGGCCGGGCCTGGTGATCGTCTTACTCGGAGTTCCCGTATATTTGCTGTGGTCTCGCCGCTCCTCTCCGCCGGACGGCGTGGCATCACACTGAACGGAAAGGAAAGCGCTCTATGCGTTCTTGCGAGGTGCTTGATGACCAGCAGGCCTAACGAATTGGGAGCCGCTGTAGCCGGCGACGCGGCCCGCACGGACGGCGGTCTGTTCGCCAAGAAACCCATGGAGGCGTTGCTCGCGGAGGCCAAAGATGCCGGCGAGCATAGCCTGAAACGTACGCTGGGGCCCTTTCAACTGACAGCGCTCGGCGTAGGCGCTGTTATCGGGGCAGGCATCTTCGTGCTCTCTGGACTCGGCGCACATTACGCCGGCCCGGCGCTGATGCTTTCGTTCGTACTGTCGGGGCTGGGTTGCGCCTTTGCCGCGTTGTGCTATGCGGAATTCGCCGCCATGATTCCGTTGGCAGGCAGCGCTTATACGTACGCCTACGCTACCCTCGGTGAGATTTTTGCCTGGATCATTGGCTGGGATCTGACGCTCGAATATGCCATGGGAGCCAGCACAGTTTCGTCGGGCTGGTCCAATCACTTCATCGAGCTGTTGAACATATTCCACGTCAAAATGCCGCTGTGGCTCGCGTACGATCACTGGACCGCTCTGCGCACGGCCGAAAATCTGGTGGCGCGACAGATGGCGCAGGCCTCCGATGCGGCGCTGCTTCCCGGCACGCAGGCTTTCCTCGATCGGGTAAGCGCCATCGTCACCGCTCAATCTCCGGAACTCGTTGCCCGTGCGCATGACTTGATGGCCGCGCCGAAGATCTTTGGCTTCGAATTCGGCTTCAACCTGCCGGCATTTCTGATCGCGCTGCTCATCACGTTCATTCTTTGCATCGGCATCAAAGAGAGCGCCAGCTTCAACGCCACCATCGTGGTCATCAAAGTCTCCGTCGTGCTCTTCGTAATCGGCCTCGGCGTCACGAAAATGTCCACCGCAAACTGGGGCACCGATTGGCACAGTTTCGCTCCCTATGGCTTTGGAGGAATCGGCGCTGGCGCGGCCTACATTTTCTTCGCGTATATTGGCTTCGACGCCGTTTCCACCACCGCGCAAGAAGCCAAGAATCCGCAGCGTGACCTCCCCATCGGCATCATCGTCTCGCTCGTGATATGCACGCTCCTGTACATCTCCGTTGCCGGAGTGCTCACCGGAATGGTCCACTGGCAGGAAGTCAATATCGAAGCGCCCATCGCGCGCGCCTTCATGGACCGCGGCATGACCACGGCTTCGCACATCATTACGCTCGGCGCCCTGGCGGGTCTCACCAGCGTGATGCTGGTCATGCTCCTTGGGCAAACGCGTGTCTTGTATTCGATGGCCAACGACGGCTTGCTGCCGAAAAAGTTCTTCGCTGCGATCCATCCAAAGTTCCGCACGCCGTACAAGAACACATTAGCAGTCGGCTTACTGGCCGCCATCGTCGGCAGCATCACTCCCATCGACGACATCGGAAAGATGGTGAACATCGGTACACTGCTGGCATTCGTGATCGTGTGTATCGCGGTGATGGTGCTGCGCCGCACTAACCCAGGTCAGTCGCGTCCCTTCCGCACGCCGTGGGTGCCGGTCGTTCCAATTTTAGGCATCCTGTTCAACGGCTACATGATGTACAAGCTCGGCTGGGTTAACTGGGCGCGTCTGATCGTGTGGCTGGTGATCGGCCTGGTCGTCTATTTCACATATAGCCAGCACCACAGCCGAGTACGCAACGCATTGTCGAAATAGCGTCATGCGACGCCATTTTTCTTTAGTGCTGATGGCTGGAGCCCTGAGCTGCGTTGAAGCTGCGGCGCAAAAGGCTCCGTGGCAGCCGCCGCCAGGCACTACTACCATCAATGTTTGGCCCGGAAAAGCGCCCGGTGTACCCGACAATACCAATCCCGAAGTCGACACCACCACCGCCAAAGACAATCTGATCGCCGGTAAGCCGCTGATTCGGCTCGGCAACGTCACACAGCCTACGCTGACGGTCTATCAACCGCAGGGCAAGAACACGGGCGCCGCGGTCGTCGTTTTCCCGGGAGGCGGCTACCACATCCTCGCAATCGATTTGGAAGGGACCGAGGTTTGCGATTGGCTCAGCGAAAAGGGAATCGCTTGCATTCTGCTGAAATACCGCGTTCCGGACACGGGGCCCTTCCCAAAGTCGAACGCCGCTCTTGAGGACGCGCAGCGTGCGCTCGGCGTGGTCCGCTCGCATGCTTCGGAGTGGCACGTCGATCCGCAACGCATCGGCGTGCTCGGCTTCTCGGCCGGCGCGCATCTCGCCGCAGCTCTCAGCACTCACTATGAGAAACGCCTCTACGATCCGGTTGACGCAGCCGATCAGCAGAACTGCCGTCCGGATTTCGCGGTGATCGTTTATCCCGGTTACCTGGCTCTCGCCGAGCAGAACTTTGCCAATAACCCTGACATCACCGTCACCGAAAAAACGCCGCCATCTTTCATCGCGATGGCCGAGGACGATCCGGTCCACGTGGAAAACGCCACTGCTTACTTTCTGATGCTGAAGAATGCGAAGGTCCCGGCCGAGCTGCATATCTACGCCCAAGGCGGCCACGGCTACGGCCTGCGCCGCACCACTCTGCCTGTCACGACATGGCCGCAAAGCGTAGAAATTTGGCTGCATACCATCAAAGTGCTGCAATAAATCTCGCTTGGATGGACGGACCGGATTGTTGTGCGCTACGTGTCCGTTCGTGCCCCGTATTCAGGTAAAGTAGTGTTTCGCGCTCCGACCGATGGCCGCCCTTCGCTCCAACCTCTGCGAATTTTATCGCCGCCTCTCCCGTTCGGAGCTGGCCGCCTCCATTGTGATGGTGGCGGGTTTGACTGCGGCGGCTTTGCGGGTACAGGGCCGTTTGTTCGACTTTCTCAAATATCTTGCGGTCCTCTCCGCGCTGTATCTGATTTTTCGCGTGATTGCCTGGGGCCGCAGTCGATTGCTTTGGAGCTTGCGCAATCGCTTGATCGTCGCCTACGTCTTCATTGCCGTCGTACCCATACTGCTGATCAGTACGTTCGTCGTTCTCGCCGGAAAATTTCTCTATTCGCAGCTCGGCGCCTACGTTCTTTACGAGGATTTGCATCGCCGGATCGATATGCTCGCGGACATCTCCGAGCACATCAGTGCAGCGCACGCGGTGTTGCCTTCGGGAGTGACACAGGACGAAGCCGAACGCGTGCTGGCAGCGCAGTCACACGCCGTTCACGATCGGGAACTACCCGGGCTGAGCATTGAATTTTCGAATGACGCCAGCTTGTTGCAGAGAATAGCCGGACCGCGGCAGCAGTTATTCGCCGGACTTTTGCAACAAGGCGATCATCTCTCTTTGGTCGGCATGCACTTGATCGACAAAGGCAGCCGTACGCGAATCGTGCGGCTTAGTGTGCCAGTGACATCCGATTTCCTCGCTACTGTTGCGCCTGATCTTGGGGCGATTCAGTTGAATTTGATGCAACCGTATAAAGGGGGCGCTCGCCGAGGAGTGATCTATTCAACCGGGGGAGCGCAGTACGAAACCGCAGGCCGCATTCCCGCACGGAATCGTGTGCTGCAGCCTCCGGATTTCATCATCGACCCTTCCGTGGAGGTGGTTTCGCGCCTGGACGATGCCGCCTTTGTGGCAGACAACGGCGCACTTGGCAAACCGCGCCCGGTGTTTGCCGTGTTCAGCGCTCGTCCTTCGCGGCTTAGCGGCAGAATGTTCACCACCCTCGGCGAACTGCGCGACTACTATCTAGTGCTTTTCGGCAGCTTTGCAGTGGCTTTTCTGCTTATCTGGGTTGCGGCATTCATTGCCGGCGTGGTCCTGACGCGGCAAATCACCAAGGCAGTGGCTGACCTTTATCACGCCACGATGTATGTACAAAGCGGCGACCTGACACATCGCGTGCGCATTGAGCGACGCGATCAGCTTGGCGTGTTGGGCGAGTCGTTCAATCAGATGACCAGCTCGATCAGCGGCCTGATCGAAGAGCAGAAGAAGCGGCAACGGCTGGAGAATGAAATTTTGATCGCGCGGGAAGTGCAGAACGAACTGTTTCCGCAATCGATTCCGAAAGTCCCCGGTGTTGAGATCGAAGCAATTTGCCGGGCGGCGCGTTCGGTCAGCGGCGACTATTACGATTTCATCCAGCTGAGCCCGACGCATCTGGCGATCGCCGTCGCTGATATTTCCGGGAAGGGAATTTCCGCCGCGCTGCTGATGGCCAGCCTGCAGGCGGCGTTGCGCAGCCAAATGCTGGTGGAGGGCAGCGAAAGCATGAGTACTGCGGAGCTGGTCTCGCGGCTCAACAAGCATCTGGTCAGGAATACTGGAGATGACCGCTTTGCTACGTTTTTTATTGCGGTGTACGACAGCGCCACACGCCAATTGCGTTACACCAACGCGGGCCACCTGCCATCATTTTTGATTTCCAAGGATTCCGCACTGCATCTCGATAAGGGCGGGATGGTTCTCGGCGTGGTGGAAGAACTGTCCTACGAAGAAGGCACAGTGTTCGTCCCCCGCGATTCCATTCTGGTCGGTTACAGTGACGGGCTCGTGGAGCCCGAAAATGTTTACGGTGAAGAGTTCGGAATCCGGCGGCTGCAACAAGCCGCAGTTTACGTGCAGGGTTCGCCACCACGTGTTGTTGCGGAATCGTTGATGGCTGCTGCGGAAGAATGGGCTGGCACGCCCGAACAAGCCGACGATATGACGGTTGTTGTCGCGCGTCTGCGGTAGCGTTCCAGCGAATTGCGGGCCTCCACACCAATGTCGGAGGATCGAGCCGTTTTTGTGGCGCGGTATACGATCAACAGGGAAGAACGTACAGGTTCGTTTTGAGGGCTAGGCAGCTAAGCTATACTGATTTGTTTTTAGTTCGGCGTTTCAGGGAGTCGAATGTCGCTTCGAAATCGCGTTGCATTGGTCACAGGCGGCAGCCGGGGTATCGGCCGCGGAATCGCCGTGAAGCTGGCACAAGATGGTGCGCGCGTCGCCATTGCTTACCGCTCCAACAAAGCCGCCGCTCAGCAGTGTCTGCGGCAGTTGCAGGCCGCCGGAGCCGATTGCGTCGCTGTTGAAACGGATATCAACGATCCTGCACGATCCGAAGATCTTTTGCGCACTGTGGTGGATCGATTTGGCCGCCTGGACGTGCTCGTGAACAACGTCGGCGACTTCCGTTGTGGGACTTTGGCGGAATCCTCGCTTGAAGACTGGCAGAGTGTCATCGCATCCAACCTGATGACCGTGCTGTACGTAAGCCGTGCCGCTCTTCCGCACATGCGCCGAGGGCGCTGGGGCCGGATCATCAATCTAGGCGCGGTGGGGGCAGAACGCGCTTTCGGCCAGGCAAAAATTTCCGCGTATGCCGCCGCCAAAGCCGCAGTCGTCGCTCTGTCGAGGTCCCTCGCTTTGGAAGAAGCCAAGAATGGAATCACCGTGAATGTCGTCAACCCTTCCAGTATTGACGAAAATGAACTGACTTTGAACGAAGCTCGCCGCATCCGCGATGCACGTTTTCCGATCGGCCGTCCGCCCACAGTCGAGGATGTCGCTGCCTCCGTGGCATTCTTCGCTTCGGAAGAGGCGGAGTACATCACCGGGCAGGTCGTCAACGTCAGTGGCGGCTGGATGCTCTGATCTTGCCGTGAATCTTGTGTTCATCCACAGCTCAAACCTGTCATGAAAGCGCTAACCGCAGCGGAAATGCGCGAAGTCGATCGCCTCACCACGGAGCGCTTCGGAATCCCCAGCATCCAGTTGATGGAGAACGCTGGGCATGCTGTCGCCGACGTATATCGCCGCATCGCCTATACCGATGCTTTGCGCACTCGTTCGATCTGCGTCCTTTGCGGCAAAGG
>Ga0136846_1215355_pt1 | contig 12324 bp, 16 predicted proteins | sample HopSoiMetagenom2_FD_96841 | JGI IMG/M metagenome (GOLD analysis project Ga0136846, IMG submission 96841) | Grasslands soil microbial communities from Hopland, California, USA - 2 Assembly 2016 (version 4) | ecosystem: Environmental > Terrestrial > Soil > Grasslands | place: USA: Hopland...
CGAGTCTGCCAGGGCGCGGCGCCCTTCCGGCCTCGGAGGCCATGGGAGCTAGGGCTTCAGGTTCGGATAGTTCGACCAGACGGCCTTGGCGCCGGAATGCCCGGCCTGGATCACCACGACCACCACCGCGATGGACGCGGCAACGAGCAGGATGCGCGCGACCATCAGGGCCGGCGCCGTCCAGCTGGACGCCCCTTGGCGCCAGCTCGCGGGCGTCCAACGACTGACCCACGATTCTGCAGACGCCAGGTCGGCGGTCATCGACGTCCTTCGACGCAGATCTAGCGCCACGACCGCGAAGAGACAGAGTCCGAAGACCGCGGCAACCCACTGCACGCGATCCCCCGCGGCAGCGTGCGCCGCGATGACGGGTGATTCAGGCAGGCGAGCCTCGAGCGACTCGCCGGACTGCGTAGTGAGTGGCACGGCGAGCGTGATCAGGAACGTCGCGCCGAGGGTGGCGACGCCCAGATGGTGCCGGTACCAGGACCAGAACGCGACGAGGACAGCCGCAACCGCTGCCATCGGCAGCAGCACAACGACCACGTGCTGGAGCAGCACGTGGGTCGGTAGTCCGAAGAGGTTGTCGGGCATCAGACCCCTGATGTCGCGGTGCCGTCAAAGGTAGACGGCCTCAAGGGCTCGCGTCAGTGCTGAGGTACGGATCCCGTCTGAGAAGCGGCGGACCAAGAGGCGCCGCGTCCCTGGGTCGACAGAGGGACGCGGCGCCTCTCGTTCTTGGGCTACTCGGTCTGCACCCGGTGTGCGCCGCCGTCCGTCCCCTCGACGGTGTCGTCCTCGTCGGTGGGCGGGCGGCTACCGCTCGTCGTGGTGCCGGTCGGACCGGAGCCGTACTTCGGCTCGAGCCCGGTGGTGCCGCCGGGCTCGCGACCCGACAGCCCACCGTGACCATTCGCCAAGTGCTCGTCTGCCTCTTCGAGCGACGGGAACTCGCGGCCGCAGATCTCGCAGCGCTGATCGCCTTGCGGCGCCGTCATCGACATCGCGATCAGGCGGCGCGGCGGTTGCTACCGCGGTCGTTCGTCCGGGCGTCTTCGTACCCCTCGACCTGGTCGCTCTCACGGGCAACGCGCACGCCGAAGCGGTACGTCATCATCCCGCCGAGGAACCCAGAGACCGTGAGCACCAGCAGGGCGACGATCGACAGGATCAAGAGCTCCGTCGACGTCGACCCGTCGGCCTCGATACCGCCGTCGCCCCGGATGAACCACGAGACGATGAACGCGGCCGTGATCAGCAGGTTCAGCGTCATGTGGGTGAAGCCGGTGCGCTTAGCGGGCGTGCCCTCGGGGATGGTCGCGAGGTCCATCAGGCCGAAGACGGCCGCGACCAGCGCGCCGACGATGCCGATCCCGATGAGCCAACGCGCGGATTGCACGTAGGGGTTCGGGTCGTTCGAGGTCTTCGAGGCGATGTCCAGGATGACGCTGCAGACCCACGCGCCGATCGGGATCGTGACGAGCAGCGGATGCAGCGGGTGGCCGTACGGTCCTGCGGCCTTCGTCACAGGCTCCTTCGACGGCAAGCGCCGGGATTCCATGCGTATTCCTCCCCTCATCGGTGCCCGCGATCCGGCTATGAACTGACGGGGTAGCTACCCGGCAAGGGGTGCCCCAAACGGACCTGAGCAGTTCACGGGAGGCGATCTGCGCGCTCGACCTGCGGAATCTCGAGCCCTCGACGAGCCAGCTGGTCCTTGAGCGCCTCGGCAGCCGCCGCCGTCGGGCGGCTGAACCCGAGGATCGTCTGGCTGAGCGAGCCGAGGACCGGGTCGCCGTGCGTGTACGTCGTGTTCGGCGGCCGGCCGTTCGGTGGGAAATGCAGCCGGACCAAGGGCTCATGGTCCATGAGCAGTGCAGACCGATGTCTCCGATGCAGCTCGGTGCAGGTCCGGACTCGATCGAGATCGAGCGAACAGACATCGGTGGCGTTCGTGATGTGTGGCACCCAGTGCACGCGACGGTCCGTGACCATCACGTACGTCCACCCCGCACCCGCGCTGTCGAGGTCTCCCGTCGTCGTCACGTCGGCACACCGGCCGATCGTGATGACCCGTTCTTGCTCGCCCAGGCGATCGCGCACCGCTGCATCGCACCCGTCCATCAGGTCGGTGAAGTAGCTCACGGCGCCAGCGTAGGTCGATGCAGCGTCACCCAGCCGTCGAGGCGTGATGCCGTCAGCTGGTGCTGTACGCAGCCGTGACCATGTCGAAGCCGCTAAGGCCTGAGACGAACACGCTGGATCCATCGGGATCGACGCCCAACGCCTGCGACGTGTCGTAACTACCCGCGTCGTAGAACGCCTGCCACAGATGTTCGCCGGTCGACGCACGGTACGCGAGCGTCGCGTAGTCCCGGTCGAACGCCGTTGGGCGCCGGAAACCCGTGACGTAGACCTGCGTGCCATCGGGGCTGATGCCGATCGCCGTCGGTTGATCGTCCGTGTTCCCGGGCGTGGTGAACGCCCGCATCCACAAGCGTGCACCTTTCGACGAGTACGCGATCGTCTCCATGTCTCTGGCGTGGTGACCCGTTCGGTAGCCGGTCACGAATAGCCGCGAGGCGTCGGCGCTGACCGTGATGGCCTTCGCGTTGTCGTTCCAATCGCCCGGACCGTTGTAGCGATGCGCCCAACGCAAAGCGCCGGTCGACGTCCGGTATGCCAGCGTCACGAAATCACGGGACCCGCGCCTGCGGGGGCCTCCGTTGCTGAACCCGGTCACATATACCGACGTCCCATCGGGGCTGACCGCCATAGCGTTCGGCTGATCGTCGCGGCTCGTCGGCCCGTCGTACCGCGCCGTCCACACCTGTCTGCCGATCTCGGCGTCGTAAGCCACGGTGACGATGTCGAGGCCGTTGTTCGAGACGCTGAAGCCAGAGACGAACACCATCGCGCCATCGGGGCTGACGCTCAACGTTCGGGCGTTGTCGCGGGACTGCCGTGAATACGTGGCGGTCCAGCGGTGTTGGCCGGTTGCGGCGTCGTACGCCACCGTCACGTAGTCGGTCAGCGCAGGTCCGCCATCGCCGGCGCCGGTCACGAATACCGTGGAGCCATCGGGGCTGACACCGATCGCCGCGGGCGCATCGATCGTGAGAAGGGTCGAGGAGGAATAGCGCCTCTTCCACACCCGCACACCGGTCGCGGCGTCGTACGCGAGCGTGATGTAGTCGATCCTGGTGACGGCGGCGGACGTTCTGGCGGCGACGAACACCAGAGAACCGTCGGGGCTCGCAGCGATCCCTGCCGCCTCGTCCGTGAACTGTCCCGATCCCTTGTAGTGGCTCGTCCACACCGTCGTCCCGGTGGATGCGTCGTGCGCGACGATCTCGACCTTGGCGGCGTGCGAGTTCTCCACGGTTCCGACCACGAAAACCCGAGATCCGTCCGGACTGACCGCAAGTCCGTCCACCTGGTCGAGCGAGGATCGCGCCGCGCCGGTCCGCGAGAGCCAGAGCTCGGCCCCTGGCGTGGCATGCGCCGCGACCGCGGACATGACCACGACGAGCGCCGCGGCGACCGAGGTTCGCCCGGCTCGCGACAGCAGCCTCGACCGATCGAGGTGGGTGCGCTTCAGTTGAAAGCCCCCTGTTCCGTCGAGGCGCGACTCTAGCGGTGGGCGTCGTGAGGGGTCTATAGGCCGATGGCCTGGGCCGTCATCCGCGCCCGACGCGGAAGCGGCGTCGCAAGGAACGCAGCTGGAACTCCGTTTGCTCCAGGTACGAGGCGTGTCCGAGCGGCGCAAGAGACCGTTGGCGGGTCGCGTGTGCGGCCGCGGCGATGGGTACCGCCTGAACGGTGCTGGCCGTTCCACCGTACCCGTAGCAGGAGGTGCTTCGAGGATGCCGGTCGCAGCGCAGCAACGTGCGTCGTAGCAGCGACCCGACGGTGCTTCCGACCGAAGCCGGGGCGGCGGCGGAACGATGGCGATACCCGCCGATCCGAGACCTGGCGGCCGTCGGTGACGGACGAACCATCGCTCTGATGTCGCGGGACGGGACCGTGTGCTGGTTGCCGATCCCGTCGCTCGACTCGGCGAGTTTGTTCGGGTCCATGCTGGACGCGGAGAAGGGCGGTCACTTCGCCCTGGCGCCGGACGAGCCGTTCGAGGTCAGCCGCCGGTACCTGACCGATACGAACGTGCTCGAGACGACGTTCAAGACGTCGACGGGAACGGCTCGCGTGATCGATGCGATGACCCTGCAGCTGGAGCCCGACCTCGCTCCGTTCCGAGAGCTCGTCAGGCTCGTCGAGGGCGTCGACGGATCCGTCCGATTCGTATGGACCGTCCAGCCGCGGTTCGGATACGGCACGGAAACGACCCGGCTGTCGACCCGGGCCGGCGTTTCGGTCTTCTCGTCGGGGAACGACGCCATCGCCCTATGCACGTGGGATGCCGGCCTGGCGAGCGTCGGCGGCGGCGCGGTGACCGGCTCGTTCACCGTGTCGGCGGGCTCGAGCACGATGCTCGCGCTCGCGATCGCCCATCAGGAACCGCTCGTCCTGCCGTCCCGACGAGAGGTGGAGCGCCGCCTGGAGCGGACCGTCGCGTATTGGCGCGATTGGGCGGAGGCGCGGCCGGTGCGTGGTCGGTACCGGGATGCGGTCGTCCGGAGTGCGCTCGCGTTGAAATTGCTCGTCCACTCGCCGACGGGCGCGGTCGCAGCGGCAGCGACGACGTCCCTTCCCGAAGAGGTCGGCGGCGAACGAAACTGGGACTACCGCTTCTCCTGGGTCCGAGACTCGGCGTTCGTGATGGAGGCGCTCCTCGGGCTCGGATGCCGCGACGAGGCCGAGGCGTTCTTCTGGTGGCTGATGCACGCGTCGCAGATCACACACCCGCATCTGCAGGTCCTCTACCGGCTCGACGGCGGTGCCAACGCGAAGGAACGAACGCTGCCGCTCGACGGCTACCGCGGCTCACGCCCGGTGCGCATCGGCAACAAGGCGATCGACCAGCGACAGCTCGACATCTACGGCGACCTGATGCAGACCGCCTGGCTCTACGCCGAGGCGGGCTACGAGGTGGACCGGGAGTTCGGCGACCGTCTGGCCGCTATCGCCGATCTCGTCACCGAGATCTGGGCTCGACCCGACGCGGGCATCTGGGAGGTCCGCAGCGAGTTCGAGTACTTCACGCAGTCGAAGATGCTGTGCTGGGTCGCCCTCGACCGCGCGATCCGGCTCGCGACGGCCGGCCACATCCCGTCGCTTCACGTCGATCGCTGGACGGCGGCGGCCCGAGACGTGCGCGCGTTCATCGAGGAACGGTGCTGGTCGACGGAGAAGCGCAGCTACACCCGAGTGGCGGACGGCGAGGACCTCGACGCGAGCGTGTTGCTGGGCGCGCGGCTCGGCTACGTCGACGCGAGCGATGACCGGCTGACGAGCACGATCGATGCGCTCGTCGGCGAGCTCGGCGACGGTCCATACCTCTATAGGTATCTCAGCGAGGACGGCTTGCGCGGCGGCGAAGGAGCGTTCCTGTGCTGTTCGTTCTGGCTGGTGGAGGTGCTCGCCCAGGCCGGGCGGCTCGACGAGGCCACTTCGCTGATGGACGGACTGGTGGAGCTGGCGAACGACGTTGGGCTCTACGCCGAGGAGATCGATCCGGAGTCGGGTGCGTTCCTCGGGAACTTCCCACAGGGGCTGACGCATCTCGCGTTGCTAACCGCGGCGGCCGCGATCGACCGAGGCGGTGCGGCTCGGTGAGCGTCTGGGGTGCGTTGGTCGGTGGCTTCGTCGGCACGCTCGTGCTCACGACGATCCTCCGCGCGGCGAGTGAGCTCCGCATCACGCGGGTGGACCTGCCGTTCCTGCTGGGCACGATGGTGACCGGCGACCGGAAGCGCGCCAAAGCGCTGGGGTACGTGTTGCACTTCTTCTTCGGGTTGTCGTTCGCGCTCGGATACCTCGCGATCTTCTCGGCGCTCGGGTATGCGGGATGGCTCGCCGGCGCGGTGCTGGGCGTTCTGCATGCGGCGTTCTCGTCAACGGCGTTGGTGAACGTGCTGCTACCCGTGGTCCATCCGCGGATGGGCGACCCGTCGACGTCGGCGGACCGCGTCGCTCTGCTCGAAGCGCCCGGCTTCCTGATGCTGAACTACGGGATCGCGACGCCGCTGGTCATGCTCGTCGCGCATGTCGCGTACGGGGCGATCGTCGGCGGCTTCATCGCGATGTGATCACGGCGTGCCACATCGACGGGTTCTTGGGCTCGATGCGAGTCATCGTCGTTCACGCGGAGTCGCTCGAGTGTCGACCCGGCCGCGGCCCACAACGCGCAGGCCGACGAACGCGCCGATCAGCGTTGCGACCGTGGGCGCCACTCGGCTCACGGCCCGCTCGCTCATCGACGCCCCGAACTACAGGCCGTCGCCCTGGCTACTCAAGAACGGATTCGAGAACATGAGCCACGTTCCGATCGCGGTCGCGATCAGCGCCACCCCGAGCGCGACGCCGGCGTGCGGCACGCGGCGCCGTACCGCCTGCGCCGCCAACACAACGGCGATCACAGCCGGCAAAGGGGTCAGCACTCCGATCGCGCCTGCGACCGAAAGTCCGTAGACGAACGCGAGCGGGAACCGCAAGCCTTGCGCTTGCTCGATCCAGCTCGGCGCTTCGGTAACGCCGGTGCTCATGACCGAGTCCGCGTGATCGGGGGGATCGTGTCTCTCGGACATCGCCCCAACCTTATGCCTGGACCCGCGAAGGACAACCCCTCATTTCGGCCCATTGCGAGCGTGTGTCGATGGGGTGGCCATCCTGTGCGAGGGGTTCCGTTCGGGGACTCCGGCGCGCCAGGATGCCTGCATGCCAGCCACGATGCAGTGGTCCTTCGCTCTGATCGGCATCGCGATCGCCGGAGCCGGGCTTGTCGGAGCCTATCTCCCCCGGGGCGACCGGTGGGCCGTCCTGCTGCCCCTGCTCGCCGGCACGGGAGTCGGCATCGCGGCCCTGGCCTTGGGCGCGTCAGGGGACGGCAGCCAGACCAGCGACGAGTGGTCGCGCGTCTTCTTCGAGGGGTCGATCGCTGGATTCGTAACGGTCGCCGCGGGCCTCGCCCTGCTCATCGCGCGCTCGAACCGCTTCGAGCGCATGCCGGTCCCGCCACGCATCGACGACTGAGATCCGGCTCAGCCCAGCGCGGCCTCGATCTCGTCGAGGTGTTCGCCGCGGTGCGACGCCCGGCGGCCGTTCAGCGGGCTGTCCGGGTCGTTCGGCCACAGCTTGTCCGCCGGGAGCTCGGCGACGCGCGCGTCGATCTCCTCGGCGGTCGCAACCGTGAGGTCGGCCACCCGTCGGGGGTCGATCGCGTGGATCAGCGACCGCGTCGAGTCGTTGATCCAGTCGACGTTCTCCGGTTCCCCGACGTCGTCCGGAAACCCGGTCGCGGGATCGAAGCGCTCGGCCAGGTAGAGGGCGCGGGCATCCCAGAAAGCGACGTGACCGAGCGCGGCCGCGACGGTCCAGTCCTCATTCACCGGGCTGAGCAGCTGCTCGTCGGTCAGGCGGCCGACGACGTCTCGGAGCCGCTGCAGTTCCTCGGCATTGTCCTCCACGAATCCGGCCATTGTGCTCAATCCTGTCCCTCGCCGTTCCCCTGGCTATTGCCGTTGTCGTTGCCGTCCCCATGGTGAAGCAGATCGGCGAAGAACGCTATCGCGGCGCTGAGCTGGGAGGCGGCGGTGTTGCTGGCCGCTCCGTCGGCGACGGACCCGCGGATCTTGTCGTGGAGGTCGTGCAAGATGCCGTTCACCTCGTCGGGTTCGTCGGCGTGCTCGATCGCACTCGCGACGCCGGTGCGGATGTCCTGCGCGAGGCCGTCGCTGATCGCGCCGACGACGGACAACGCACGCGTCAACCCGAAGATCACGGCGGCCGCCTGTTGTGGCGTCGTCGGCGACGAGCCCGTCGAGGCCGGAGAGGGCAACACCGAAGAAGCTGGGACGGGCGACGACGTCGGCGCGGTGGACGACGCCGGAGCGACCGATGACGGCTGCGCGGCCGAGGCGACGGCGGACGCGCGCGGCGAACGCCCCGCTCCCTTCGTCGAGGGATCGCCGGCAAGGGACCAAGCGACTCCGGCGATCAAGAGGAGCACCAGCGCCCCGGCGATGGCGGGCCAGACCCACCAGCGCCGGCGCTTCGGCGTCCTGCTCGTGCGCTGCGGCATGACGCGCGTTCGGTCGGTGGACACCGGGCCGGCCGCCGCGATCAGAGGCGCCGTCTCCGCGGCTCCTCCTGCAGCCGACTCGAGCGCCAAGCGCACCGCATCGGCCGACCTGGGGCGCGCGGCCGGATCCTTGCGCAGCATGGTTGCGACCAACCCCGACAGCACGGGCGACACGGCCACCCCGAACGACTCCAGCGACGGCGCGACCGAGTGAACGTGCTGGTACGTCACGGCCACGGAATCGTCGCCCTCGAACGGCGGGCGCCCGGTCAGCATGTGGAACAGAACGCATCCGAGTGAGTAGATGTCGGCTCGCGCGTCGACCATGTCGCCGGTCGCCTGCTCAGGCGCCATATAGGGCGGCGACCCGAACGCCTGGCCCGTCATGGTCAACGTCATGTCGCCCCGTTGGAAGCGAGCGATGCCGAAGTCGCCGATCATCGCGTGGCCGTCGCGCGTGAGGAAGATGTTCGACGGCTTGACGTCGCGGTGGATCACGCCCTTCGCGTGCGCGGCCGCCAAGCCGGCCGCGATATCGGCGCCGATCGCCGACGCCCGGGCTGCGGTGAACGGGCCGCTCGTGCGCAGCTCGTCGGCCAGGGTGGGGCCGTGCACGAGCTGCATCACGAGGTACGGGCGGCCACCGTCGTCGCCGGCGTCGTACACCGGCACGACATGCGGATCGTTGATGCGGGCGAGCGCTTGAGCCTCGCGGAAGAACCGTTTGCGTGCCTCGACGTCGTCGGTCAGCGCGACGGGCAGGCGCTTGAGCGCGACCTCCCGGTCGAGGGTGCGATCGGTGGCCGCGAAGACCTCGCCCATGCCGCCGGTGCCGAGCGAATGCTCGAGCTCGTACCTGCCGGCGACAAGGCTCGACGCACCGATCGCCTGGGGAAGCGGTTGCTCGTCGGTCATGCGACCGGCGCGACGGGGGCTACATCCGGGTTTCCCACAACCCCATGGTGTTGCCCTCGCTGTCGGTGAAGTATGCGAAGGCGCCCATGTTCTCGATCGGGGTACGCGGTGTGACGACCTTGCCGCCCCCGGCCTCGACCTTCTTGAGGGTCTCGTCGATCGAGTCGACGCCCATCGTGATGACGGGCGACGGTGTCTCCTTCGACTTGCTGGTGAAGCCGCCGTTGATCGCGCCAGGCTCCTTCGGCATCATCTTGTCGTCGATCGGCACAGTGGTGGCCGTCGTGTAGCTGACGCCGTTGCCCATGTCGTTGTCCTGCAGATCCCAGTCGAAGACCGAGCGATAGAAGGCCTTCGCACGCTCTTGGTCGTCGAACGTGATCTCGAAGTGCACGACCTTGTCCATGACGTCCTCCCTCCCTAGAAGTGTCGGATTTCCCAACCTAGCGCGTTCCCTGCGAAGGGTGAGTCGGCCTACCGGCCTACGAGGAAGCGTTAGGGGTCAAGGCGTTTCACCCTCATCACGCTCAGGACTCCGTAGCCGGCGCGGTCGTAAAAGGCGCCCGGCCCGCCATCGAAGAGCCAGTGGTCCAACTCCATCTCCTCGGCGCCGTTCGAACGAGCCCACGCTTCCGCTGCCTGGAGCAGAGTGCGGCCGACGCCCTTATCGCGATGTTCGCGCGTAACCACGAGGGCCTGGAGATAGCCGCGACGAACCGGAACGACGCCCGGGTCGATCTCAGCGTCGCGCAAGCGCACCTCCGCGAGTCCGATGGGTTCGCTGGCGTCATCGAACGCGACGAGACAGACGGACGAACCGGCGATCAGCTCACGCATGTACGCACGTTGCGCGTCGACGTCGTAGGTGGCGGCGACGCGCAGTCGCGAAGGCAAGCCCGCGGCCGACCATTCGTGCAGCTCCACGTGAAGTGGCAGGAGCCGATCGATGTCGTGCTCGGAGGCGGACCGGATCTCCACTAGTCGCCAACTCGAAGCGAAACGATCCGGTCGACCTCGGCCGCGGCTCGGGTGCGTGCTTCATCGCCGAAGGCGAGGGCGGTCGCAACACGTTGCGCGACCTCGTTGAACAGCGCGATCGAGTGCCGAAGGGCGTCGACGGAATCGCCAACCGAGAAGTCGGCCCAACAGCTTGCGAGCGCGTCCGCGACGTCGGGTGACGCCCACGCCGTGATCCTGGAACCGTTGTGCGGTGGACGCCCGGCCCATCCGGTCCGGACACCGTGATCCCACTCGATCATCTGAAGGAGCTGCTCCTTCAGCTCGACGTCCCGCGTCTTGATCGGCCACGGATCGTCGCGCACCGTCGCCTTCGCGTACTGCAGCGCTGCGGCATAGAACCAATGAACACAGATCTGGAACGCTTCCGCCGAGGGCGGAGCCACCCCGACCGTCGGTTCGAGCCGTCCTCTGCGACCGTCTTTGTCGAGCGCCACGAGGAACGGACCGTCGTAGGCAACGCCCTCCGACAGCACCGACATCGGCGCAATCATGAAGTCGATCTTGGCGTCGACGTAGTAGACGAGCCGCGTCGGATGCCAGTCCGGGTTCTCGAGCGCCTCCGTGACGAGCACCTCGCCGAACCGCTCGTACCACGCGGTGTGCTCCAACAAGAGCGTCGGGTCGCGCACGTACAGCTCGACGTCCAGGTCGGACAGTTCGTCGTGATCTTCGCGCGCGAAGGACCCGGTGAGCACAACGAGCCGCACGTTCTCATCGTCTGCGGCCCAATCAAGGACGTCATCCAAGACACGCCGCTGGTCCACGTCGGCATCGTATCGAGTCGGTCGTCCGTGACGACCCGGCGCTGGAGGGAAGCCGTTCGCCCCTTCAGAGCTGCTTCCAGTAGCCGGTGATGTTCGGCGCGTACCCCATGCCCTCCTCGTAGAACGGCGCCGCCGACGGACTGTGCGCGTACGTGTTGAGGAACGCCCGAGTCGCGCCACGTTGCTTTGCCCACGACTCCGCAGCCCGCATGAGCTCCGAGGCGATCCCTTCACGACGATCGCCGTCGAACACGAATAGCGCGAGCACGCGCAGGACCGATTGCCGCAGATCGGCGAGCAGCTCCCAACGCGAGTCTTGTCCCGGCCGCGAGATCTCGGCCTGCACGTACCCCTGAACGGTGCCGTCGACCTCCGCGACGAGCCAGAGCCGATCCTCGTCCGGAGGACCACCGATCGCGGTGCGGATCCAGCCCTCGAGACCCTCGACGTCCGGAACACGGAACATCGTCGGATCGAGCGCTGCGTAATACCGCCCGAACTCGGTCCAGGCCTCGGCCAGCCGAGCGGCGTCATCGGGGATCGGGGAACGGATCACCACGGCCATCGTCGGCCCGACGGTACCGCCGTCGGCCGAGCGCTGCTGAGATCAGATCAGGTCGAGGTCGCTGGGCGAGTGCCCGCACGCGGTGAGGTAGTGCGCGACCTCCGAACGGTGCTGCGTCCCGTGGTTGACGATGTGCGCGATGATCTCCCATGCGGCGCCGACTGGTCGACGCCCTCGGACTGCCACGTCAGGACCTCGTTCACCGCGGCCTCGTCGAGCGATGTGGCGTATGCGAGCAACCGGGCGTGCTCCTCGTCCCAGAACCCGCGGATGGTGGCGAGGTCGGCGAACGGCCAGCCCTCCGGCCAGTCGTCGTCATCGTCGTTGCGATGCAGAACTCGCGCCAGCTCCAGCCGACGATGACCATGTGCAGAAGCGTGTCGAACGCCGACCCGAAGTCGGTCGCATCCGAACGGCGAAGCTCCTCGTCGGACAGCTTCGCGGTCTGGTCGAGGATGCCTTCGTCCACGCGGACGTGGTACCGAACGAGCTCGGGCGGTACCCCACCGGTCAGATCGCTCGCATCCGGTTGTTGCGCGGGTTGTGCTCGAGCTCCGCGAGACCGAGCACCTCCAACAGCGGCGGCACGTACATGCCGAACCGGCCGCGGTAGCCCTTCTTCGTGTGCTGCCGACCTGGGAGACGAGCGTCGGCGGATCGGCCTCGTCGTCACGGTAGATCGTGTACTCGGACGAACCGGGCGGAGTCTTCAGCACCCACGGGTCGTCCCTCGTGCCTTTGGGCTTCGCCATGTCGATCCCCTCCTTCGCTGAGATGTGCATCGTCGTGAAGCTGCCGGAGAACGGCAACCGCGCTACAGCTGTCCGATCCATTCGAGCGGGAACGGCGGCTGCGCGAGC
>Ga0136846_1240644_pt1 | contig 12324 bp, 10 predicted proteins | sample HopSoiMetagenom2_FD_96841 | JGI IMG/M metagenome (GOLD analysis project Ga0136846, IMG submission 96841) | Grasslands soil microbial communities from Hopland, California, USA - 2 Assembly 2016 (version 4) | ecosystem: Environmental > Terrestrial > Soil > Grasslands | place: USA: Hopland...
GGACAGCACCCGGCGGTCGGCGCGCACCAGGGCCGCCGCCGTCTCGTCGCAGCTGGTCTCGATCCCCAGCACGATTTCGCCGTCCCGCACATTCCTCTCCAGGTCGGAAGGCCGATGAATAGCCGATCTTTGGGATACCAGCCATGACGCTCCGCCCCCCGCTCCGGGTCGGCACCCGCGGCTCGCCCCTGGCCCTGGCGCAGGCGCACATGGTCAAGGCCGCCCTGCTCGCGGCCGAACCGTCGCTGGACGATGACGCGGTCGAGATCGTCGTGGTCAGCACGCAGGGCGACCGCGTTCAGGACCGCACGCTGGCCGAGATCGGCGGCAAGGGGCTGTTCACCGAGGAGATCGAGGCGGGGCTGCTGCAGGGCAGCCTCGACCTTGCCGTCCACTCGATGAAGGACATGCCGACCCAGCTGCCCGACGGGCTCGTCATCAGCGCCGTGCTGCCCCGCGCCGACCCCAGGGACGCACTCATCGCGCGCGGGCCCCGCAGCGTCGCGGAGCTGCCCAGGGGTGCTGTCGTGGGCACGGCCTCGCTGCGGCGCCATGCGCAGCTCAGCGCCGTCCGTCCGGACCTGGTGGTGGTGCCCCTGCGCGGCAACGTGCAGACGCGCCTGCGCAAGCTGGAGGCCGGGGAGGTGCAAGCGACGTTCCTGGCCATGGCGGGCCTGATCCGCCTGGGCCTGGAACACGTCGTGTCCGCGGCGCTGGAGCCCGAGGAGATGCTGCCCGCGGTGGCGCAAGGTGCGATCGGCATCGAGTGCCGGGCCAACGATCGACCGGTCCTCGAGCTGCTGGCCCGGGTAAACCACGCTCCCACGCTGACCAGCATCACCGCCGAGCGGGCCTTTCTGGGCGCGCTCGGCGGCTCCTGTCGCACGCCTATCGCCGCCCTGGCCGAGCTCGACGGCGCCAGCCTGCGCCTGCGCGGCCTCGTCGCCAGCCCGGACGGACGGGCGGTCGACCGGATCGAGGCCGCCGGTGAAGTGTCCGCTTGCGCCACGGTCGGTGCGGAGACCGGAGCGAGGCTGCGCGCGCGTCTCGGTCCGGAGTACGCGGCCGCATGGTCCGGCGCTCCTCCGGCGTAGTAGCCGATGCTGGTGCTGGTCACCCGCCCCCGGGAGCAGGCCGCGGCGACCTCGGCGTTGCTGGCGGCGATGGGACACCAGGCGCTGATCGATCCTGTCCTCGAGATCCGTCGGCTGCCCCTGCCGCCCATGTCGCTGGCGGACGTCGCGGCGATCGCGATCACCAGCGCCAACGCGGCACCGGCGCTGGCGGGCCTGCCGGCCGGGCTTCCGGTGTTCGCGGTGGGTGCGGCCACGGCCGCGGCGGTGCGCGCCGTCGGGTGCCAGGGGGTTCACGTAGCCGCCGGCGACGGCGCCGATCTGGCACGCCTGATGCGCCAGGCGCTGCCCTCAAGGGCCGGCGTCATCCTGCACCTCGCCGGCCGCGACGTGCGCGAAGGGCTCGAGGCGGGGCTGGTCGAAGCCGGCCACCGGTACCGGACGGCGGCGGTCTACGAGGCGGTGCCCGTGCCGACGATGGCGCCCGAGGTGGCGGCCGCCCTGGCCGCGATGCGCATCGGCGCGGTTCTGCTCTATTCGCCGCGCAGCGCCGAGCTGTGGGCCCGGCGGATCGAGGGCGCCGGGCTCGGCCATGCTCTCGCGGGTACGCTTGCGGCCTGTCTCAGCCGAGCGGTGGCGGCGCCGTTGGCGCGCCTGCCTTTCCGATCGGTCCGGATCGCCGAGTCGCGCGACCAAAATGCCCTTCTGCGTTGCCTTGAAGGCTGATGGTGAAGGTGGTACCCGATGATCGCGGGAGCGGGGAGGGTCGAGGCATTCCCCGCGAGGCCTCGCGAAAGCGCCGCCATAGTCGGCTTCGGGCCGTTGCCGAGTGACGAGGGAGGGCCCGCCGGATGGCACGCGGGAGGCGAAACGACCGCACCGGATCACCTGGATCCGCGCCCAAGGCGACGAGCCCGGGCGTGCCCGAGAACTACGAGACGGTCGAGTTCGAGGAGCTGCCGGACAGGACGGTCTCGGCCGAGGCACCAGAGCCTGCCGCCGAACTCGGCGCGTCTGGCGACACCGAGAGGACGGACGCGATGGCGGAGCCGGTTGACCCACGCGAGCCGGAGGTCGAGGCCGCGGCACCAAGCGAGGCCGTCTTTACCCCGCCTCCTCCTCCCCCGCGGCGCGGTGGAGGCTTCTGGGCGGGACTTCTGGGTGGCCTGCTCGGTGGCGCGGCCGTGGCCGGCGGGGGAGGTTGGTACCTCTACGAGCACGGGCCGCTCAAGCCGGCCCTGGCGCGTCTGGACACCACCGAGGCCGCCAGCCGGGAGGCCGCGAACGGGCTGGCGGCCCTCGGCGGCAAGCTGGACCAGCAAGGGGCGGCCCTCGGCGGCAAGCTGGACCAGCAAGGGACGGACCTGACCGGGGTCAAGTCCGCGCTGCAGCAGGCTGATGCTTCCATAGCCAAGCTGGGCGACCGGCTGGCGGCGACGGACAGGGCCACCGGCGAGCTGGGCACCAAGGTCCAGCAGGCCGACAGCACGTTTCGCGCCGCCAGCGAGCAGGTGATCGGCCGGCTGGAGGCGGTCAACGCCAAGCTGGTCGAGGTGGAGCAGCATCAGCCCGCCGATGTCGTCGACAAGAAGACCGTCGCCGACATCGCCGCCAGGCAGGCAAGCATCGAGCAGGGCCAGAAGGAGGTCGCCGCCGCTCTCGCGCGGGCCGAGCAGATGGTCACGCAGGGCCTGGAGGCCGGCAACAAGCAGGCGGCCGCGCTGCAGACCATGGTCGACGCTGCCCGCACCCGCATGGAGGAGATCTCCGCCCAGCAGCGCGACCTCCTGGCGATGAAATCCGAGCTTGATAACCAAGCCAAGACGAACCAGGAGCAGGCGGCAGCGCTCAGCGCCGCCGCAGCGCAGGTCCAGACGGTTCGCGCCGAGTTGCAGGAGAAGGTGCAGGTGGCCCGGAGCGAGCTGCAGCAGCAGCTTGCCGAGACCAGCTCGCGCCTGACGACAGAGGGCGCCGCGCGCGAGCGCAGCGTCGGCCTGTCCCTCGCGACCAACAGCCTCGACGCCTCGCTCCAGACCGGGCAGCCGTTCGTGCCTACCGTCGAGACCCTGCGCCAGCTGGGCCAGGACGACCAGGTCGTGCAAGGCGTGGCCGACACGTTGGAGCCCATGGCGACTTCGGGGATTCCGACCGCCGCCAGCCTGGCGCAGAAGGCGGGCGAGATCGAGCGGAGCCTGGCACCCGCGTCCAAGGCGGAATCTTCCGACTGGCTCGACCGCACCCGTGAGAATCTGAACAATCTGGTGAACCTCCATCCCGTCGATCAGGAAGCCGTGCCGGGCCAGAACGCGGTCCGGGATGCCAAGCAGGCGCTCATGCTCCAGGATCTGCCGGGCGCCGTGGCGGCGATGAAGCCGCTGGCCGACCAGGGTAACGAGGCGGCTAAGGCGTGGGTCGCGGCCGCCCAGCAGCGGCTGGCCGCCACGGACGCCGTCGAGACGTTGCGTCAGCACCTGAAGACCACGCTGGCCCGACAGGGCTGAGCCGCCTGCCCGCGAAGGAAACGCCTCATGCTTCGCCTTCTCTTCTTTCTCGTCGTCGCGTGCGCGCTCGCCTGGATCGCCGTGTGGGTCGTCAACCATCCCGGCGTCGTGGTGGTCCAGTGGCTGGACCAGGAGCTGATCTTGAGCGTCGGCACGGTGATCGCCGTCCTGCTGGCCTTTGCCGCCCTCGCGGTGGTCCTGTTCGAGGTTTTACGCGTCTTCCTTGGCCTGCCCAGCCGGTTTCGCCGCTCGCGCAGCCGCCGGCATCAGGTGCGCGGCTACCAGGAGCTGACCAGCGGCCTGATGGCGGCCGCCGCCGGCGATCTCAGCGCGGCGCGGACGCATCATCGCCAAGCCGAGCGCCTGCTGCCCGACAATGGCAGCCTGCTGCTGCTGCAGGCGCAGACGGCGCAGCTCGAGGGCAAGGAGGAGATCGCGCATCTCAAGTTCCGGCAGATGCTCGATCGCCGTGACGCGGAGTTCGTGGGCCTGCGCGGGCTGCTGGCGCAGGCGATGAAGACCGGCGATCACGACGAGGCGCTGACCCTGGCGCGACGGGCCTATCGCCGCAGCCCGACGACGCCCTGGGTGCTCACCACGCTCTTCGAGCTTCTGGCCCGGGCCGGCAAGTGGGACGAGGCACTGCCGCTGGTCGACGAGCTGCAGGCGCAAAAGCTCCTGGACGCGGCGCAGGCCAAGCACAAGAAGGGCGTTCTCCACCATCTGCTGGCGACGACCCTGCGGAACCAGGACCGTACCGCCGACGCGCTGGTCCAGGCCCGACGCGCGGTCAAGGCCGCTCCGGGGTTTGCCCCTGGCGTGGCCCAGGCTGGCGAGCTGGCCCAGCAGGCGGGTCGCCGGCGGCTTGCTTTGCAGCTGCTCGAGGAGGGCTGGCGCAGCCAGCCGCATCCCGACATCGCCCGGGTCTACGCCCAGATCGACGCGAACGAGACCGCCAGCCAGCGGCTCAAGCGGATCGAGACCAAACTGGTCCCCTTGAACCCGACCAGCCCGGAAACCCTAGTGCTCCAGGCCGAGCTCGCCATGCAGGCCGGCGAGTGGGGCACCGCCCGCAGCCGCCTGGAGGCGGCTCTCGGCGCCAATCCGACCGCCCGCGTCTACCGGCTGCTGGCCGAGGTCGAGCGGCAGTCGGGCGGCAACCCGGCGAAGGTGCAGGAATGGCTCGCCCGGGCGACCGACGCCGAGCCCGATCGCACCTGGGTCTGCGACGACACCGGGGAAGTCCTGCCCAGCTGGCAGCCCTTGGCGCCCAGCGGCCGCTTCGACGCCGTCCATTGGGCGACGCCGCCCAAGCTCGCCGCCCTGCTTTCGGCCGAGGAGACCACCTACATCCTGCCACGCGACAGCGAGGCGGATCCCGCCCGGGGGCATCCGGCCCAGACTGCGGCTGGCGACCCGGCCAAGGTCCATGCCGCCGCGGCCGAGTGACCCGCCGGGACGGTGGTTCAGGGCGATCCCGGCCGGCGTTGACGCCCAAGCCGGGATCGGCTAGTTGCGCGGCTTGCAACAACCAATCGGGATCGGCCGCAGTAGCTCAGTCGGTAGAGCAGCGCATTCGTAATGCGCGGGTCGGGAGTTCGAGTCTCTCCTGCGGCACCACGATTCCACCAGGTTAGCCACCCTCAGCTCCGTTACAGGCATCGCCATCAGCTTGCTGGCGAAAGGCTTCCCTTGTGCCGCTCGCGCAGCTCGTTCTTCTGCACCTTGCCCATGGCGTTGCGGGGCAGGCTCTCGGCCAGGATGATCCGCTTCGGCAGCTTGTACTTGGCGAGTTCGGTGCCGAGGGTGCGCAGCATCTCCTTCTCGTCGAGGCTGGCGCCCGGTTTGGGTATCACGACGGCGACCACGCCCTCGCCGAAGTCGGCGTGCGGCACCCCGATCACGGCGCATTCCGCCACACCGGGCAAGGCCTCGATGGCTGCCTCGACCTCGGCCGGGTATACGTTGAAGCCGCCCGAGATGATCAGGTCCTTGCCGCGGCCCGAGATGCAGACGTAGCCGCGACCGTCGACGAAACCCAGGTCGCCGGAGATGAAGAAACCGTCGTCGCGGAACTCGGCCTTGGTCTTCTCGGGCATGCGCCAGTAGCCCTTGAACACGTTGGGGCCCCGGATCTCGATCATCCCGATCTCGCCTTGGGCTAGCACGGCACCGGTCTCGGGGTCGGCGATGCGGAGCTCCACGCCCGGCAGCGGCTTGCCGACGCTGCCCGGGATCCGGTCCCCTTGGTAGGGGTTGGAGGTGTTCATGTTGGTCTCGGTCATGCCGTAGCGCTCGAGGATGGCGTGACCGGTGCGCTCCTTGAATTCCTTGTGCGTCTCGGCCGACAGCGGCGCCGAGCCCGAGACGAACAGGCGCATGTGCGCCACCAGCTCACGGTTGAAGTCCGGGCGCGACGGGAGGCGCGTGTAGAAGGTCGGCACGCCCATCATCGCGGTGGCCCTGGGCAGCAGGCGCATCATCTCGCCGAGATCGAAGCGCGGCAGGAACAGCATCGAGCCGCCGGCCATCAGGGTGATGTTGGTGGCGACGAACAGGCCGTGGGTATGGAAGATCGGCAGGGCGTGCAGCAGGCGGTCGGCGGCCGTGAAGCGCCACGTGTCGCGCAAGGCTTCGGCGTTCGAGGCCAGGTTGCCGTGGCTGAGCATCGCACCCTTGGACCTGCCCGTGGTGCCCGAGGTGTAGAGAAAGGCCGCCAAGTCGTCCTTGCTGCGCGGCACGTCGACCCCGCCGGCGGTCGCGGCTCGCACCCGGTCCCACAAGCTGCCGTCACCGCGTTCGCCCAGCGTGAGGACGTGCGGCACGCCGGCCTCCCTGGCCACACCCTCCATCTGCGCCTGCTGCTCGGGGCGGCAGACGAACAGCGTCGGCTCCGCGTCGCCGAGGAAGTAGCGGATCTCGCCTTCGGTGTAGGCCGTGTTGAGCGGCAGGTAGACGCCGCCCGCCCGCAGCGCGCCGAGATAGACCAGCAGGGCCTCCGCACTCTTCTCCACCTGTGCAGCAATGCGATCGCCCGGCTTGACCCCCAGGTCCAGGAGGACCCGAGCCATCCGGCCCGACAGGTCCAGCAGGTCGCCGTAGCTCAACACGCTGCCGTCGGGCCGCTCGATGAAGATCCGGCCACGATCGGCCGGGAAGCCGCGGCGGAAGATCTCGAACAGGTTCTCGTTCATGCGACGTTCTCCGGGGCAGGCTGGGTGACGGGCAGGTAGCGGCGGACCGCCGTGGAGGCCACGACCGTGCCGTCGTTGGCGAAGGCCTCGTGGTTCGCCTCGATGAAGCGCAAGTCGTAGAGATAGTTGACCATCAGGCCCTGGGCCTCGCGCAGGCCCTTGGCCGAATTGTCGCCCAGCCAGTTGAGGCGCTCGAGGCGGGCGCCGTTGCCGAGGTGGAAACGGGCCACGGGATCGACCGGCTTGCCGCCATGGCCCTTGGCCGTGAGGAAGTAGCTTGCCGCGAGCGGCAACAGCTCGGCCCGGGCGCTCTCCGCCGCCGCGGCGTCCTGGTGCCAGCCGGGTTCCAGTTGCGGGGTGGTGCCGCGCTTGGCGAGCCAGGCCGCGAACCCGGGCACCGGCGACAGGGTGACGAAGGTCGTGAGCGAGGGCAGCTCGCGCGACAGCTCCTCGACCACCTGCTTGATCAGGAAGTTGCCGAACGAGACGCCGCGCAGCCCGGGCTGGCAGTTGCTGATCGAGTAGAACACCGCCGTCGTGGCCTCGGCGGCCGGCAGCACCTCCCGCTCCTCGGCGAGCAGGCCCTGGATCGAGCCCGGTATCTCCCGGGTCAGCGCCACCTCGACGAAGATCAGCGGCTCGTCGATCAGGGACGGATGGAAGAAGCCGAAGCAGCGCCGGTCGCTGGGCTGGACCCGGCGGCGCAGGTCCTCCCAGCCCTGGATCTCGTGGACGGCCTCGTAACGGATGATCCGCTCGAGGATGTCCGCCGGCGTCGACCAGTCGATCCGGCGCACGACCAGAAAACCGCGATTGAACCAGGATCCGAACAGGTGCGCGAAATCGTCGTCGACCTTGCGCAGCGCCGGCTCCTTGCCGCCATGCTTGAGCAGGTCCTCGCGCATGGCGACCAGGGCGGCCGTGCCGCCGGGCGCCAGGTTGAAACGGCGGAACAGCTCCTGCCGCGGCGGCTCGACCGCCTCCAGGAGCCGCTGCAGGTTGTCAGGCGACGCGTTCTGGCGGTAGCTCTCCCATGCTTGGCCGATGCCCGCCGGATCGGGGTCGAACTGCTCGGCGAGCAGCCGGAAGAACGCGATCCGGGCTGCCATCGGCTCGGCCGCGTAGCGGTCGAGCAGCTGCCGGGCCAGGGCCACCCCGGAGGCCTCCCCCCGGCCCGACAGGAGGGCGCGGGCCAGGGACTCGAGGGTCTCGGGAGCCGTGGCGTCGGGGCGTGCCGTCCCCGGCCACCCGGGCGAGCGCTCGAGCAGCGCCCGGCCCCGCTCGGCGATGCTGCCGAGCATGTCCTGGAAGAAGCTCGTGTTCACGGCATGACCTCCCCAGGGCCGGTCAGAGCACGACGAACAGCAGCCAGACCACGACGGGTGCCACCACGGTGACGATGGCGCCGTAGACCAGCAGCTTGCGGAAGAAGGCGTCGCGGTCGACCCCCTGCGCGCTCGCCAGCACCAGGGCACCGTTGGTCGAGAACGGGCTGACGTCGACGATGGTGGACGACACCGCCATGGCGGCGATGAAGCCGATCGCGCCGACCGCGTTGTCGCCCTGCAGGAACGGCACCGCCAGCGGGATCAGCGACCCCAGCACCGCGGTGGACGAGGCGAAGGCCGAGACCACCGCGCCGATGAGGCAGAGCAGGAGGGCCGCGAACAGCGGGCTACCCATCCCGGCGACGCTGTGGCCGACGAAGTCGATCGTCCCCATCTTCTCCAGGACGAAGACGTAGGTGCTGACGCCGGTGATCAGCATGATCTCGGGCCAGGTCACCTGGCCGATGGCGCGCTTTTGCAGGTTCGGTGCCATCAGCGACAGGACGAGGCCGATCGTGATCGCGCAGAAACCGATATCGAGGTTGAAGGCGAGCACGAGCACCGCCAGGAGCACGATCCCGGCCAGCGTCAGAGCTTGGTAGCCCCGCGAGCCGAGGATCTGGCCGGCGGGTTGGGCGGCATTGGTCACGGCCGCCACCTGCTGCCCGGTTTCCAGGGCGATCTCCTCGGTCAGGGCCTCGGACTCGGCGTCACCGTAGGCCTGCATCCCCGTCTGCGCGCCGGCGATCTCGACATGCGGCACCCGCGGCCCGGGTCCCATGACCACCGCGCGCCGCTGCAGCAGGCCGCGGCCGCCCAGCACGAAGAACAGCAGGACGGCGACACCGAGATTGACGGTGAAGCTCGCCATCATGGTGGCGATCTCGTTCATCGGCAGGCCGGCCTTGGCCACGACGCCGTTGGTGATGCCGCCGTAGATGCTGATCGGCGAGAACCCGCCGGCCTGGGCACCGTGGATCACGAGCAGGCCCATCAGCAGCGGGCTGATCTTGTATTGCGCCGCGAAGCCCAAGGCGATCGGCGCGATGATGGCCACGGCACCCGGGCTCACGGCACCGACCGAGGTCAGCACGGCCGCGATCGCGAACATGATCCAGGGGATCGCCGCGATCCGACCCCGCACGGCGCGTACCGACAACTGCACCAGCCAGTCGATGGTGCCGTTGTTCTGGGCCAGCGCGAACAGGTAGGTGATGCCGACCAGGGTCAGGAACAGGCCGCCCGGGAAGCCGGCGATGATGTCCTTGGTGGCCATCCCGGCCACCAGCGTACCGACCAGGAACGCGCCGACGAAGGCCAGCACGCCCATGTTGACGGGCAGGATCGTAGCGACGACGAACATTGCGCAGAGCGCGAGAATTGAAAGTACCTCTGGCGACATCGTTTCCTCTCCCTGATCAGGCCGCGGCTAGGCCCGAGTTCCGCCTGGCATGGCGCGTACTGGCGGTGGCGGCTGTTTTGCGCTTACGCCATGTGTGCTGAATTTCACGAATTGCATCCTCTGTCAACCATTTTGTATACCAAGCGATATCTGGCGCATCCGCAAGGGCTGCGCTATGATGCGTAGGTTCACGTTGGAGGTGGACCAATGCGCCTTGCGGACACACTGCGCGATCAGCTGGAGCAAGATATCGTCACCGGTGCCCTACGCCCAGGCGCACGCCTGGATGAGCAAAGTCTGGCTGCCCGATTCGGCGTCTCCCGGACGCCGATCCGGGAGGCGCTCATGCAGCTCGCCACGGCGGGGTTGATAATCCTGCAGCCCCGGCGTGGCGCCTTCGTCGCCTCGCTCAGCCTGAAGGAGATCATCGAGCGGTTCGAGGTCATGGCGACGCTCGAAGGCGCATGCGGGGCGCTCGCTGCCCGCCGGATCGGGGACGAGGAGCGGCGGCAGCTGCTCGAGGCCCACGAGGCCTGCGCCCGGGAGGCCTCGGGCGGGGATGCGGACGCCTACTACTACGCCAACGAGCGCTTCCACCACCTCATCTACGCGGCGAGCCACAACGGCTTCCTCGTCGAACAGGCGCGCCAGCTCCACGACCGGCTCAAGCCCTACCGCCGGCTGCAGCTGAGGGCGCGCAGCCGGGTCGCGAGTTCGCTTGCGGAACACCAGGGAGTCGTGGAAGCGATTCTGGCCGGCGATGGGGACAGGGCCGAGCGGCTGCTCAAGGGCCACGTCCTGATCCAGGGTGAGCGCCTGGCCGACTTCATCGCCAATTTCGATACGGCAGCGGTCGCCTAGGTACAATCTCGCTTAGGCACGGCTTTCAGAATGCCTTGAAGCGGTTGGCGACGATCAAGACGCAGGCCACGGTCAGGATCGCAAGTTTAAGATGGCCGCTCCTGTCGGGCAATGGTCGAGTTGCCTGCTAGCCAGCAACCTGGCGCAATCCTGCTCGACGACACAGCGAACGTCGCCCAGGCCTCGGCTATGCCCTCGGCCAATCTTGCGGATAAGGGCCTGGATGCCTTCCCGCAGGCGGAGCTTGCGGTTTACTGTCATGGCCCGCGTCAGCTTACGTCCTGACGATGGTGCCGCCCACGGCCAGGGCTACTCGGCCAAAACGGCATGGCGCTGCTCGTCATCGTAGAGGCAGGAGAGATTCTGGCGCTCGCCGTGCAGCCTTGCCCGCAGCCCGATCTCGATCGTGTCCCGACCACGCGCCTGGGGTGCGCCGAGGTCGACATCCTTGAGGTTGCGATCCTCGGCCAGCTGCTCGCAGGCGTTCTGGGCGCGGGTCGCCAAGCGCTCGTCAACCTCACTGTCCCGATCCGCGCGATCGCCGGTGTTCAGCGGCGTAAGTTCGCGGACCTCCTGGTCGTCGGTGTCGTAGATGCATCGGGCGTCGTAGCGGTCGTGGCGATCCTGGACGCTCAGCGTGACCTCGACGTTGTTCTTGCCGGATTGGCGCGTGTCGCGGATGCGGCGGACGTCGAGCCCCTGCTGCTCGGCATAGCGCTGGCAGGCGCGCTCGCTGGCGTCGTCGCCACGGTCGCCCGAACCTTTGTCCTGCGAGGCGCCCGGCAGCACCTGCTTGAGTATGTCCTGCGGGTTGAGCTGCGCCTGGGCGGCACCACCGCCTGCCAGAAGGACGCCGGCGGCGAGCAGCCAAGGCCCGCTAGCCTGCAGTCCGCGAGGACACGAGGTGAGGATGGTCATGAGCGTTGCTCCAGCAGGAAATGGAAACTCGCCACCGGTCGCGGTCCGGTCCGCGGGTCGTGCATCAGGATCGCCGGGCTCAGGGATGGTGCCGCGGTCGTGTCGCGGTTGCGAGGCGTGTCCGAGACGTCAGCGGTGCCGGGATTGGCCGCCATCGGGCAACTCCTCCATGAAGGCCGAGTGTAAAGCTCGGCTTCGGCGGATGGTTCCTGCCTTGGCGATATGGCAAAGACGGACTGGGAACTGCCGGGCGGATCCGATCTCGCCTCAGGTCCGCACCGGTTCCATGCCGTTGTGCATGGCCGTGGCGGCGATCGCCGCCTGCCCCATGGCCACCGCAATCTGCGCCAGCCCTTGCACCACGTCCCCGGCCGCGAACAGGCCCGGCACGCTGGTCTCCTGATGCGTGCTGACCGTCAGGGCGCCTTCTTGGTCGTGCGCCGCGCCCAGCCTCATGGCCAGGCCCGAGCGGGCGCGCAATCCCAGCGCCACGTAGAGGGACTCGAAGCGATGCCAGGTATCGCTGACCATGCGCACGGCCAGCGCCGCGTCCTCGAGCACCAGCTCCGCCGCGGGCTCTTCGATGACGGTGATGCCCGCCTGCAGCAGCTGCACGCGCTCCCCGTCCGGCAGTGCCCAGGGCTTGCGCAGCGTCACCAGGCTGAGGTCGGCCGTGTACCCGCGCAACAGCAGGGCCTCCTTGATCCGGCAGCGGCCCGTGCCGGCCAGGGCGATCTTGCGGCCGGTCACCTCGTAGGCGTCGCAGATGGGGCAGTAGCGGAGCAGCCCCTGCTGCACGGCCACCTTGCGGTCCGGCAGGTCCAGCGGCGGCGGCACGTCCTCGGTCCCCGTGGCCAGGAGGACGCGACGGACCGCATGCCGCGCCCCGTTGGCCAGGATGGCCGAAAAGCCCTGCTCGGCCCGCTCGAGACGATCGACGTGACCGTTGACGATCTCGGCGCCGTAGCGGGTGGCCTGGGCGCGCATGCGTGCCAGCAGGTCCGGACCGGCAATCCCCTGGGGAAAGGCCGGCAGGTTGTGCGACAC
>Ga0136846_1217002_pt1 | contig 12323 bp, 8 predicted proteins | sample HopSoiMetagenom2_FD_96841 | JGI IMG/M metagenome (GOLD analysis project Ga0136846, IMG submission 96841) | Grasslands soil microbial communities from Hopland, California, USA - 2 Assembly 2016 (version 4) | ecosystem: Environmental > Terrestrial > Soil > Grasslands | place: USA: Hopland...
CGGAATCTCGAACCGCGACGAGCAATTCAAAATGGCATCGAGTGTCGTTCAGTCGATCACGTCCACGCTGACGCTCGAGTAATGATGCGCGGGGAAAGTTCGAGGTTGGCGTGCTCGGTGGCGGCAATGCTGTGATTGCCGTCACCGGGTCGACACGCGCAGCGGCGATGCCCGCGGCCTCATCGGAGCCATGCGCTGCACGAGTCGAGCGCGCGCAAACCCGCATTGCATTTCACTGTCGGAGCCTAAACTCGATTGGCTGGGTCTAATCGCCCGTGAGAAACGCGTGATCAGAGAGACTCGGCCAGCTTACCTGCGCCGCTGTCCTCCAAAGGCATAGCGGGTGTCTATGGACGCTAGAGCCATCGGGTATTTCCTTTCGTCTGCGAGACCGGCGAGTCTGAGCCTGTCATTCCGTCGCAATCGGCGGCTAAACAGCAGGAGCTCTCGATGACCAACTCACAATCCGGACTCAACCCGCTCTATCGAACCATCGCAGCGATCGGCCTGTTCACGATTGTGAGCAGCGGAGCCGCGTTCGCCGGCGAGTGCCCCGCCGGCAAAATGAAGGCAGACGTCCGTCCGCCCGTCGATTTCATGCCCGTCGGCGTGACGGACACAACTCTCGGATCAATTGATCTTGAGAAAGAGCCGGCAAAGCTCAAAGGCCGCGAGTTGCGGTTCCGCAAGCTTGTTATCGAGCCGGGCGGAATCGTGCCGTGGCATAGCCATGACGATCGTCCGGCGCTCATCTACGTCGCCGAGGGCGAGGTCGTCGAGTATGCCAGCAATTGTTCCGAGCCGATCGTGCACAAGACCGGCGACATTCGCGCCGAACGGCACGGGACGGCGCATTGGTGGAAGAATCTGAAAGACACGACAGTGGTTCTGTTCGTTGGCGACGTTCGCCACGATCGCGACGACCACCACATGTGAGTCGTCGAGTGCGGCGCCGCGTGCATTTCACCCGGCGCCGCCCTTCTCTAATTTGACCGGGTGCTCACATGTCCCATTCGTATTCGCCCGAGATAATCGCAGCCGAGTATCCCTCCCGGCGGCTTCATGCCCTGATGCGCTCGAGCGTGATCGGTTTGACGGCATTCCTCACCGTCGTCGACCTCTTCGCGATTCAAGCTATTCTCCCTACCCTTGCTCAGCACTACAAAGTCACCGCCGCCGCGATGGGTTTCGCTGTCAATGCAAGCACGATGGGCATGGCGATCGGGGCGCTTCTCGTCGGCGTCGCGAGCGAGAAGATCGATCGGCGGATGGGGATTCTTATCAGCCTTGCGCTGCTGTCGCTCCCGACCGCACTTCTCGCCAGCGCCCCCAATTTGGCCGTGTTCACGCTCCTGCGCGTCTTGCAAGGCGTTTGCATGTCTGCCGCCTTCGCGCTGACGCTCGCCTATCTCGGCGAAGAGTGCAGCATGGCGGATAGCAGCGGTGCGTTTGCGGCCTACATCACCGGTAACGTGGCCAGCAATTTGATTGGCCGGCTTGTCGCTGCGGCTGTCGCAGACAGGTTAGGGCTTGCAACGAGTTTTTATGTCTTCGCTATTCTCAATCTTGTCGGCGCGCTGCTGGTCTATTTCACCATTCGACACGTTGAGCGGGCGAGCGACGATGATGGCACAAGCACAGCACCACTGGCCGCACTTCGAGCACATTTGCGCGACCCCAATCTTCGCGCGGCATTCATGTGCGGCTTCTGTATTCTTTTCGCATTCATTGGAACCTTTACCTACGTAAATTTCTTGCTTGTAGAACCGCCGTTATCGCTGGACATGATGCAGGTCGGTTTCGTCTATCTCGTGTTCTTGCCGTCGATCCTAACGACGCTTCTGGCCGGCGCGGCGGTACGGCGCTTCGGAACACGAGCCTCGCTCTGCGCTAGCATCGGCACTGCCGGACTGGGCTTGCCCATGTTGCTCGCAACCGCTCTCGTGCCTGTGCTGGTCGGGCTCGCACTCATCGCGCTCGGGACGTTCTTCGCCCAGGCGGTTGCGACCGGCTATGTCGGCCGCAGAGCCTCAAAAAACAAAGGCGTCGCAAGCGGCTTTTACCTCGCGTGCTACTTCTTTGGGGGACTTGTCGGCAGTGTCGTTCTTGGTCAGTTATTCGATCGATTGGGCTGGGCTGGCTGCGTCACCGGCATTGGTGTAGCCCTGCTCGCAATAGCCCTTCTGTCGATCCGCTTCAGGATACTTGAACCACCCCCGGCGTAGGGTTGCAATTCCCCCGATGGCGCTAGCGGAAGCGTTCACCGACCCGAACGCCGGACGCTGGACTCTCCCGTTGCCGCAGCTCGTTTTCACGCGCCGCAATATAGTCTCGGGTAATGCCCGGCAGCGCAGAGATGTCTTTGGCAAGCTGAATTTGCCACACCACGTGATGCTCGTATAAAAAGGCGTATCGGGCGCCGCGGAGATAGAATTCCCACATTCGGCAGAACCGCTCGTCGTACATTGCCTTGGCCTTTTCTCGGTTAGCGTCGAATCGGTCAGCCCAAACCTGCAGCGTCTTGGCGTAATGCAGGCGGAGAACCTCGATATCGAGCACCATAAGCCCGGCTCGCTCTATGTGTGGAATGATCTCGGAGAGCCCGGGTATGTAGCCGCCCGGAAAGATGTATTTGTCGACCCAAGGGCTAGTTGCGCCCGGGCCATCGGTGCGGCCGATCGTATGAAGAAGCGCGATGCCGTTATCGTTCAAGCACGAAGCAATTTTCTCGAAGAATTGCCGGTAATAATTCATGCCGACATGTTCGAACATGCCGACTGAGACGATGCGATCGAAGCGTCCTTGCACGTGGCGATAATCTTGCAGCTCGAAACGGGCGTGATCTCTCAATCCTGATTCGAGGGCCCGCTGGTTGGCGGTCTCGAGCTGCTCTTTCGACAATGTCACGCCAGTGACATTGGCGTCGGCGAGGCGCGCCAGATAGAGGCCGAGACCGCCCCAGCCGCAGCCGATGTCGAGCACTCTTTGACCAGGCTCGATCGCGAGTTTGGCCGCGATGTGGCGTTTCTTGGCGAGTTGCGCCTCTTCCAGCGTCTGATCGTCATGCTCGAAATAGGCGCAGGAATATTGCCGATCATCATCGAGGAACAGCGAGTAGAGCTCGTTTCCAAGATCGTAATGATGCGCGACATTGCGCCTGGCGCGCATCGGATTGTTGCGCTGCTGCAATGCCCGCAGCGCAATTCTGGTCTTGAACAGCAAGCGCAACCATGCCGGCGCATCCTGGCGCCTCGCATTGCGCGATACGAGTCCAAGGACATCGTCGAGCGAACCGCGCACCACATCGACGCGGCCGTTCATGTACAGCTCGCCGAAGGCGAGCTCCGGATTGCGCAAAATTTCCCACTGCGCTTTCGTATCGCGCATCGCGATCCTCGGCGGACCAACGACATTCTGTTCGCCGAAACGCATCACCCTTCCGCTGGGCAGCGCGACCTCAAGCGCGCCTTCTTTGACGAAGCCGGAGAGGAAATTCTCGATCGGACTGGGCATAGCTCGCCTGTCAGTTAGCGGCGGGTCCTCGCCACCCCTAGGGTTCACTCCAGCCTAGAATTGTCGAGGAGAAAACCCGCTTCGGTCGAGAATGATTTGTGAGACGTATATCGTCAAGGCGACGACGCCCAGGATGGCACGCCGGTTGAGCGCGCCGCCGTATACATCGAGCGGCTGTCCACAATCGTGCTGTCAAACCGTCTCGGCGAGGAGTTGCTGGCGAGCGGCTAAAAGTTGCTGCTCCTGGTCGTTAGGCAATTTTGGATAGGCCATGCCAAGACCGCGGAGTGTCTCGAGGATGATGAAAGAGACGAGAAGCCGCGCATTCTTCTTATCATCAGCAGGGACGATATACCAAGGTGCATGAGCTGTACTGGTTGCGGCAAGGCATTTCTCATAGGCCTTCATGTAATCGTCCCAACACTTTCGCTCCTCGATATCGGCAGCATTGAATTTCCAATTCTTCTTTTCCAGGTCGATGCGCTTCAAGAAGCGCTGGCGTTGCTCGTCTTTCGACAGATGAAGAAAAAACTTGATGATGCGGGTTCCATTATTGTGCAGGTGCTGTTCGAAGCCGTTTATGGAATTATATCGATCGCGCCAGACTTGTTCCAACGGCGCAGATGGGTCGACAAGCGCTTGCCTGCGAAGAATTTCGGGGTGCACTCGAACGATCAGGACATCTTCATAATAGGACCGGTTGAAGATGCCAATCCGACCGCGCTCTGGCAGGTCGCGACTGGTGCGCCACAGAAAATCGTGCTGCAACTCGACGGCGCTCGGATGTTTGAAACTGAAGACCTGACAGCCTTGCGGATTGACCCCCGACATTACGTGCCTGATGGCGCCGTCCTTGCCAGCGGCATCCATTGCCTGAAAAATAATCAGGATAGCATAATGGTTTGAAGCATAGAGGAGTTGTTGTAACGAGCTGAGCTTCTTGACGTGCTTCCGTAAGAGCTTCCGGTACTCCTTCTTTGATGAGTAGAGTGGCTCCCCCTCCGTGCGCCACTTCCGCAGATCGATTTCACTTCGTGGTGGCGCCCGGAAGTCTTCTAGAAGCAGCTCCATCTTCGTTCCTTCTCTGCTCGTCGCAACGGTGAAAGGAATCCTGTCCCTTGGCGGCCTTGGAGCAGATATCTTAGTTGCTTGTCCATGAGCTTTGCTAGGTTCGTCTTTTCAGCGGTCGACAGCATCTGGCGCCAGGTGGGCGACGCCGCATCGCGCGATCCAGCGGGACGGGAGAGAAAAGGGCTTCGGCACCCGGCATGTCGCCCAGCAATGGATGGAAGGCGGAAGCCGGTGGTCCTGGGCGCGGTCCCGGCGTGCTTTAAGTTGGACAGCGTCAGTTCAGGCCGATACCCTCCTCCTGTTCAGCGAGGACCAGTGCTATGGAGGTCGCGGATTGGCTGGGCCGGCTGGGATTGCCGCAATACGCAAAGGCGTTCGCGGATAATGAGATCGACGTCGGCGTTCTTCAGCAGCTCACTGCCGACGACCTAAAGGAGCTTGGCGTCAGCCTGCTCGGACATCGGCGTAAGCTGCTTACCGCAATCGAAGGCTTGCGAGCACAAACCGAGCCAAGCTCGCCCGCGACGGGCGGGGAGCAACTCGCCTCCTCTGACGCGACGGCTGTCATTTCTCCCGAGCGCCGGCACCTGACCGTCCTGTTCTGCGATCTCGTCGGCGCCACTGCCTTGGACGCCCGCCTGGATCCAGAGGATTTGCGCGAAATCATGCGACGTTATCATTCTGTCGTGGCCGACACCGTTGGCGCGCAGGACGGCTTTGTGGCGCAGTATCTGGGTAATGGCGCCCTCGTTTATTTCGGCTTCCCGGTTGCGCACGAGGACGATGCGGAGCGGGCAGTACGCGCTGCTCTCATGCTTCGCGAGGCCACGCAAGCCGTTGAAGTGGACGGCACGTCCCTGCAGGTACGCGCCGGGCTCGCAACGGGACTCGTTGTCGTCGGCGATCGCGCGGAAGGCTCGAAAGCCCCTCATGAACAACAAATGATGGGTGAAACACCAAATCGTGCCGCGCGGCTGCAGGCCCTGGCCGAGGCCGGCGAGATCGTCATCGACGCGGTGACCCGAAAGCTGGTTGGCCGGATGTTTGACTTGGCGGCGCGTGGGCCGGCCAATCTCAAGGGCTTCGCTACACCGGTCGAGTGTTGGAACGTTCTTGGCGCGTCTGCCATCGAGAGTCGGTTCGAGGCGCTTCGCTCGGGCGAGACACCGCTGGTTGGGCGAGAAGAAGAATTGGACTTGCTCGATCGGCGTTGGCGGCAGATCAAGGCCGGAGGGGGTCGCGTCGTACTGGTGGCCGGCGAAGCAGGGTTGGGGAAGTCGCGGCTCATTTCCGCCTTCGAGCAGAGCATCAAGGACGAAAATGCGCTTGAACTGCGCTACTTCTGCTCTTCACAGCACGCCAATACGGCGCTTTATCCAATCAAAGCGCACCTGACGCGAGCGGTCAACCTTTCGCCAGGAGACACCCCGGAGCAGAAGCTCGGAAAATTGGGCGCGCTGGCGGCGAAACCGGAGGACGTGCCCTTTCTGGCGGATTTATTGTCGCTGCCGGTCGGCCCCGAGGCTCGTATCGAACAGCTCGCGCCACAGGAAAAGCGGCAGAAAGTCATCGCCGCACTTTTGGCTAGAATCGATCAGCTCGCAAAACAAAGGCCGTTATTCATCCTGTTCGAGGATATGCATTGGGTCGATGCGACCACGCAAGAAGTGATCGATCTACTCATCTCGGCGAGCCACCGCAAACCGATTTTGATCGTCCTCACCCATCGGCCACACTTCCGTCCTCCGTGGACGGGACAGGCCAATGTCACAAGCATGTTTCTCAGCCGATTGCGCTCAGAAGATCGCTCCGCTCTCATTCGGTCGCTTGCGGGCAACGCAGGCCTGTCGGCCGAAACGATTGAAGAGATTGCCGAGCGTACGGACGGCATTCCGCTGTTCGCCGAGGAGCTGACCAAGGCGGTGCTCGAGTCGGGCGACGTTGGAGTGTTGAGAGCCGCGCCGAATACCGCGGATCATATCCCGGCTACTTTGCACGCATCGTTGATGGCGCGCCTCGATCATCTCGGCACAGAAGCACGGGAAACGGCACAGCTCGGGGCGGTTATAGGAAGAGAATTCTCGTATGGTCTGCTGAGGGCGTTGGGACTGCAGACCCGTGCTTCGTCCGAAGATATCATCGTTCGGACGCTCAAGCGGCTAAGCGATTCCGGCCTCGTCATCGCTCGAGGAACCCCCCCGCGATCGAGCTATACTTTCAAGCACACCTTGGTGCACGAAGCCGCGCATTCCACGCTGCTTAGGACGCAGCGGCAAAAGCTGCACGCGATTCTCGCAGCGATCCTTGCAGCCGGTGAAAGGACGGCGCCCGAACTCCTGGCCTATCATTTCTCTGAAGCAGGAGAGCACGAGAAAGCCGCGCGAGAATACCTGAGAGCGGCGCGCCAAGCGAACCAGCAGAGCGCCGTTCAAGAGGCGTTGCAAAATTTAGATCGCGCCGAGCAATTGTTGCGGCAGGTGCCGAAAACCGGGGATGCCGAGAGGTTGCTGCTCGAAATCGAGGGAGAAAGAATCCAGCCGACTGTGATGCTTGCGGGATTTGGCAGCAAGGAAGTACGTGCGGTCCTGGATCGCGCCGAGGCTCTTGCTGATCACCTTGGCGCTGAGAAGCCGCTGTTGCTGCTGTTTCACCGATACACGGATCACGTTTCACGGTCAGATCTTAAGACGGGATTGTCATTGAGCTCTGAATTTTCCCAGCGTGCCACGGAAGAGTTGAGCATCATCAGTCATCGTCTGCTCGGCAATTGTTGCATGTGTCTGGCTCGAATGCAGGAAGCGCTTTCGCATTTCGAAGCAGTCGTGGCGGAGGAGCCGGCGCATTCGGCAAAGCTCAGATTCCCGTATCTCTACGACCCGCGGGCATTTGCATTGATCAATATGTCCTTGACGTTGTTGCTGATGGGCTTTCCCGAGAAGGCGGAGAAATGCCGTGAACGCGCCTTTGCACGCGAGAAGGAGCTGGCTCATCCCATCACGACCGTTTGGGTTCTTTCCGTCGGGCTGATTCAACCTTTGCTGATGGATGACCGCCCATTGATCGATGTTTTGTCAGCTCGATTGTCCCAGCATGCGCAAAAGTTCAAGATGATACACTATAATCGCCACGCGCGCGTCAGTATCGCCTATCTCCGGGCGCGGGCAGGGGATCACGAGGCCGGATTGGCCGAGATAGACGCGTGTTTGTCGGAATGGTCGGAAGTCGGATATCGTTACTTGCTTCCCATTATCTGGATCATCCAAATCCGCGCTCTGCTGTTGTTCGAAAGGGTCGACGAGGGTTTTGCCACGGCGAAAGTGGGCTTGTCACACGTGGCTGAGACGGGCGAAGCGATATTCGCGGCCGAGCTGCATCGGCTGAGTGGGATGATTGCACTCGCAAAGGCAGACGGGCGGGACGAGCCGTTTGCAGCGCGAGCATTCAAGACGGCTATCGAAGTCGCCTGTGACCAGGATGCAAAACTGCTTGAGCTCCGAGCAGCCACGAGCCTCGCTCGACTTTGGCGTGATCAGGGCAAAGGAAGCGAGGCCGAGCGCCTACTTGCCGGAATATATGGGTGGTTTACCGAGGGATTCGGTACACCCGACCTGTTGGAAGCCAAGGCTCTTCTGGACGAGTGCCGAATGATTCCCGCAAAGGCATAGTCGTGCGCCGGTTGTCCTCCGGATCGAGCGGATCGGCGGTCAGGAAATTCTGAGACTCTGCATCGAGCGACGCGGCCCCTCGATGCGCGGCGCCTGGCCGCCGCGCAATACGCTGTTGCCCTGAAACAAGGTGCGCTGGTCGATTTCCGCAGGATCGGTCCAGTCCGTTTCCTTCATCGCACCGGACAATCCATAAACCGCGAGCGCGTTATCATAGGTCACTTTCCGAATGGCTTCGCTTTCGAGGCGACGTTCGGCCATCAAGACAGCCGTCTTTGGCACGGCGAGTGGATCCGACACGCCCCAGTCGCAAGCCGAGTTCGCTATGATCCGCTCGGGCCCGTAATGCCGGACAATTTCAGCCAGGCGCTCGTTGCCCATTTTGGTGTGAGGATAGATCGAGAATCCTGCGAAATATCCGCGCTCCAGCACCTCACCCACCGTCTCTTCGGTGTTATGGTCGATCACACATCGCGCCGGCTGAAACCCGTGCTCTTCAAGCACGTCCATGGTGCGCAGCGTACCGCGATGCTTATCGCGATGCGGCGTATGAATCATGATTGGTAGCTCGAGTTCCTTGGCGAGCTCAATTTGCAGGCGCAGGCACTTGTCCTCCTGTGGCGTCTGTTCGTCGTAACCGAGCTCACCCAGCGCCACGACGCTCTCCTTCACGGCGAAATGGGGCAGGGCGTCGAGCACGGCTTCCGCCAGCCCTTCATTGTTCGCTTCCTTTGGATTGAGACCGATGCAGCAATAGTGACGGATACCGAATTGGCCCGCACGGAATTTCTCGAATCCCAAGATGGCCGAAAGGTAATCGACATAGGCGCCCAAATTGGTGCGCGGCTGACCCAGCCAAAATGAAGGTTCGATCACCGCCACCACGCCGGCGCGCGCCATCGTCTCATAATCATCCGTCGTCCGCGAAATCATATGCGCGTGCGGATCGATGAACATTCTGCCGGCAGCGGCTGGCACCGAGTGGCCATCCTCACTAACTTCAAGGAGGGCCGAACCGTTGGTTTTCTTCAGAGTGAGACTCGAGCGGCAGCACGGACATGCGAGCGCGTCGGCAGCGAGCAAAGCCGAGGCGTCACCCGAACCACTCTGCTGCGTCATTCACGGACTTCCTTCGGCAATGCCCACGCGGACGCGCTAGTCGCGCGGCCTGAACCCACCGCGCCGATCATTCGGGAAGGTACAACATGTTGGGGTACCTGCCAACCACGAGTTGCCCGCTCGCCTTTGACGCAATCTCAATCGAATACGTGACCCAATATGATATCTTTCACGCCCGTTGCTACCACTGGCCCGTCAGGCAGGAGCCGCGGTTCGCTGGACACGAAGACCGGGCCGTCGGGCCAATCTTTCGTGATTTGGCCGTGTGATCCTTTTACGAGCGTGGCATCCAGGGGAATAACCTTCATAAGGGATGCCATGCCGAGCGCTCGCTTAGCCAAGCGCCAACCGATGGCAAGTCCAGGGAAGCGGATGCCTGGATCCAAGAAAAGCTCGACAGGATCATATCCCGGCTTCCGATGGATTTCGACGAGACGCGCAAAATCCGGCGCGCGGCTATCTTCGAGCCAGTAATAATAGGTGAACCAGGCATCGCTACGCGCGAGCGCAACAAGCTCGCCCGAGCGCGGATGGTCTAGGTCAATGTCTCGTTGCTCCGCACGAGCGAGTACGCGCTCGACACCCGCAAGGGCACTGACGATGCGCCGTACCTCGCCAATCGCCTCGGGATCCGCAACATAGATATGGGCGATCTGGTGATCGCAAACCGCAAAGGCTCGCGACTGTACGGGGTCCAGGACTTCGCCATCTCCTTCGCGCCGCACCACCAGCAGTCCGCTCTCACGCAGCGCGCGATTGATGTGCACCGGGATCGAGACAGGCGTGATACCGTATTCCGAAAGAACAATAACGCGCGTACCGTTCTGTGATGCCTCGGCAATCAACGCGCCAGCTACGGCGTCTATCTCGCGCAGACTTGAGGCTGAGCGCGGGTCGTCGGGGCCATAGCGTTGCAGATCATAGTCAAGGTGCGGGAGGTAGACGAGTGAGAGTGTCGGCCGTCGTGTGCGGCGCACGTACAGGGCGGCCTCCGCGATCCAGCGCGAACTGGCGATCGAGGTTGCAGGCCCCCAGAATTGAAACAAAGGAAAGCGTCCGAAGCGATCGGCTAATTCATCCCGCAACTCGGGCGGCTTCGTGTAGCAGTCAGGGAGCTTGCGACCGTCTGCCCGATAGATCGGGCGCGGGGTGACGCCTATCTCGTGGGTCGCGGCCATGTTGTACCACCAGAACAAATTGGCCGTCGTGAAATGGGGATCGCGGATCCGGCCCGCGTCCCAGATTTTCTCGCCGGCAACCAGCCGGTTGGATTGCCGCCAAAACCAGACCTCCATGAGGTCGCGAAACAGCCAGCCATTGGCGACGACGCCGTGCTCGCGTGGCAGCGCGCCGGTCATGAACGTGGCCTGCACAGTGCACGTGACGGCAGGAACGACAGTGGACAGCGAGCGCATGGCCCCAGCTCGCGCCAACGCACTGATATTTGGCGTATCGGTTCCGATATGGCGTGGCGACAAGCCAGCGATAAGGAGGACGAGCGTCGGATGCATGTGCCTCACTTTTGTCGGCGAGATGCCGAACTGCGATTGACACAGAGCAAGCACAAATCGAAGATCAAGAAAAAATTGTGCTCCAGCTTCCCTTAAGCGTGCAGCGTGCGCTGCATCGGCCTCCCGGATGATTCATGCCCCGGTCGCATCGATCTCGGTCTCGACCCTGCTAAAACTCGGTCGAGTATCGAACCTGCCGACGGTGTGGACGAACGTGTTGGCCGGCGCGGCGCTCGCTGATGCCGAGCTGCGGACTTGGCGCTTGAGCTTGGTTCTCCTTGCGATGTCGCTGTTCTATGTGGGCGGCATGTTTCTCAACGATTATTTCGATCGCGCCATAGACGCAAGGGAGCGGCCGGAGCGGCCCATACCGGCGCGGGCAATCTCCGCCAGCGCCGTCGCATCAATCGGCCTTGCCTTGCTGGGCGCCGGCGTATTCTTAACTGCGATAATGGGTCAAGTACCGGGTGCCATCGCGCTTTTGCTCGGCGCCTGCATCATAGCCTATGACGTCCACCACAAAGAAAATGCGCTCAGTCCCGTTCTGATGGGAGCCTGCCGCACGCTGGTCTACTTTGCGTCGGCAGCTGCGTTGAGGGGCACCATCTCGGTGCAGGTGGCCTTACCGGCAGCTGCTATGGCAGCTTACGTTGCTGGCCTTACCTATGCCGCCCGGCAGGAGAGTCTCGATGGCATGGGCAATCTTTGGCCGCTGGTCCTATTGTGTGCGCCGCTTGCCACGGCCGCAGGAGCGCTTCAGCAGGGATCTGGCGCCGTTCTGATCTACGTGACGATGGTCGGCTGGACAGCCGGCGCGGTTTGGCTGCTCTCCAGACGGCCAAGCACGGGCTCCGTGGGACGCGCAGTCGGCCGGCTTATTGCAGGCATATCGCTCGTCGATGCTGCGGCGCTTGCCAGCCTAGAAATCCTGCCCGCGGCTTGCGCCGCGCTTGCCGGATTTGTCGCCACCTTGATCGCACAAAAATATGTAGCGGCAACCTGAACCAAGTGCTTGTGTCGCGCGCCATGCATTCGATCCATCCGAGCGGCACGATGGAGCTTTTGGAGCGGTGGCTGGCGCGCGTTGCCTCGGCGGAATCCATGCAGTGGCTGCGTACCGAGGCCGAGCGCCAGCGCTTTTTGCCGGATGAACGCCGCTTGGGAGTGGCACTCGGACTCTGCCCGCGCCGCATCGGCCGCGCCGATCTGAACCTGTCCGCCGATGATATCCTTGCCGCGCAAGTCCTACGCCCGCGCTGGCGGCCCGACACCTGGAGCACCGACCAAGCGGCGCGTATCTCGCTTGTGCTGTCCACGTGGCGCCAAGACGCTTCGGCGTTTGCAGCGCTTCTCGACCGCACGTGTGAAAGAGCCGACCTCGGCGAGCTGGTGGCGTGCCTCAAAGGATTCGCCATCTTTCCAGCGTCCGAACGCCTCTATGCGC
>Ga0136846_1224435_pt1 | contig 12322 bp, 8 predicted proteins | sample HopSoiMetagenom2_FD_96841 | JGI IMG/M metagenome (GOLD analysis project Ga0136846, IMG submission 96841) | Grasslands soil microbial communities from Hopland, California, USA - 2 Assembly 2016 (version 4) | ecosystem: Environmental > Terrestrial > Soil > Grasslands | place: USA: Hopland...
CTCGACCGCGGCCGTGATTCGCGGGCGCATCGCGTCGACATCCGCCGTCCGCAGGTCGAGCCGGTACCGCGGTTCCGCGAGACCGAGCTCGGCGAAGAACACATCGGACAGTCCCGGGTCGTAGTGCTGACCCGTATGGAGCACGACCTCGTCCACGCCCGCCTCGCCCAGCGCGAGCGAGAGCGGCGCCGACTTGATGAACTGCGGCCGGTTCCCGACGACCGAGAAGACCTTCACGGCGCCTAGCGTACGCGGCGCCCAAAGGGGTCAGACCCGGGAGGGTCTGACCCTTGGCCCGGGCTACACTGCACCGCCGTTGGGCCGTTAGCTCAGTTGGTAGAGCAGGGGACTCTTAATCCCAAGGTCGAAGGTTCGAATCCTTCACGGCCCATTTCGCAGCGCGGCGCGGAAACAGCGAAGGCCCGGGTGGCCGGGCCTTCTCGATGCTCATGTGGGTCGCGTTACCGCGGCGCCGGTGGAGACGCTGCCACCCACGCGAAGAGACTCGTCGTGGCGGCGATCGTCAGTAGGCGGTCGTTGCTGGCGAACGTGCCGTCCCAGCGTTTGGTGTACAGCCCGCGTGCGTCCTTCGCGTTCGCGAGCGCCCGTTGCGCCCACGCGTCGACGAGGCCGTACCAGCGCGCATTGCGGTCCTTGCCGTACAGGTCGAGCAGCCAGCGGAGATAGATGACGTCCGTCTCCGGCGCCCAGTGATAGTCCGCCGGGAAAGCGACCGACGCCGCGCGGGCGAGCTGCTCGGCTCGCAGGCATCGCGATTTGTCGCGCGTCGCGCGGCACAGCGTCACCTGCGCGCCGATCATCATCCCCTCGACGTAGTTCATGACGACGTCCGAGACGTCGCTGCGCGCATAGAGACCGCGCGCGCGATTCCACGAATGGAGGTCGGCCCACGCGATCAGCTTCTTCGTCTCCTTCAGGTACCACTTGATGTGCGTCTGCTGGTAGATCTCGGCGCCGAGCAGCGCGGCCGCGGCAAGCGGCTCCGCCGTCTTGTACTGGTGCTCGGTGTCCCACCAGACGCCGCCACCGGCATCGCCCGCCCAGCCGGCGATGTCGATGAAACGGAACGCGCGGATCGCATCGCGGAGGAAGCGCGGGTCCTTCGTCGCGCGATACGCGTCGAAGAACGCAACCCCGAGCCAGCCTGTGTCGTCGAAGAACGCCGAGTTCGTCTGCCCCGCGAGATCCGGGTAGAACGTGAAGCCGCCGAGCGGCGTCATGGCCGGGTTCCAGTACCGCTCTGCGCCGACGCCGGCATCGACGGCGGCCGCGCGATTCGCGGGGGTCGGGTCGGCGAGCGCGATCGCCGCATACGACTCGATGACGGGAAACGCGTCCCACGCCGTCGCGAGCGGTAGGTCCCCGGGCACCGTCGGGTACTTGTCGAACCAGCCGAGCTGTCCGTTCCACCAGCGCTGCTTGATCTGGGCGACGCTCTGCTCCGCCGCCGCGAGATATGCGGCTCGGTCACCGGACGCAGCGGCGCGGGCGGCAGCTGCGGGGGCCGGCTTGACCGACGCAACTCCGGCAGAGACGGCCGCGGCGACGACGGCCGCCGCGAGACCCCTGGTCCTCGCGTGAAGCATCAACGAACGGTAGCGGGCAGAATCGGCATCCGTGGCCGCTGCCCAGGATGCCCGCAGCGTCGGTCGGGCTTCCACTCGGGCGGCCGACACGGCGGGCGAAGGCACGGTCCGGCACGGGCGTCTACGGCTCGCCGCTGCGAGCTTCCTGATGCTGTTCGTCGAGCTGGCGCTGATCCGCTGGACCGCCGCGAACAACATCCACCTCGCATACCTGACGAATTTCGTCCTCCTGTCGTCGTTCCTCGGCATCGGGATCGGCTTCCTTCGCGCACACCGCGGCCCTGACCTCTTCCGCTGGACGCCGGTCGCGCTCGCACTGCTCGTGACCTCCGGGCTGCTCTTCCCGGTCCATGTCCGGCTCGAGGACGGTTCGCTCTACGGAGCGTTCCATCACCAGGCCGCGCCGAGGTGGGTGACCCTCAGCTTGACGTTCCTCCTGACGGTCGCCGTCATGGCCGGGATCGGCCAGGCGGTCGCCCGCCTGTTCGTGCGCTACACGCCGCTCGAGGCATATCGCCTCGACATCCTCGGTTCGATCGCGGGGATCGCCGCCTTCTCCGTGCTGGCGTTCCTGCAATTGCCGCCGATCGCCTGGGGCGTGATCGCGTGCGCATTGCTCGCGGTGCTGATCGGCAGACGGTGGCAACTCGTCGCGCTGATCGCCGTCCTTGCGCTCCTCGCGGTTGAGTCGGCGAACCGTAACGACCACTGGTCGCCGTATTACAAGGTCACGGCGGTGTACGACCGCGGACCGTTGACCGTGCCGAACACGCATGTGCGCACGCATGGCGTCCTCACGATCAGCGCCAACAACATCCCGCATCAGACGGCGTACCCGGTTGCGACCCTGAAGAAGATCGAGCGCTTCTACTTCTTCCCGTACCGCCATCTCCGCGCGCCGCCGAACAACGTCCTGATCGTCGGGGCCGGCAACGGAAACGACGTCTCGGTCGCGCTGTCCGAGGGCGCGCGCCACGTCGACGCGGTGGAGATCGATCCCGCGATTCAGAGCCTCGGCGCGAAATACCACCCGAACGACCCATGGCACGACCCCCGCGTGACCCGGCACATCAACGACGGCCGCGCGTTCGTCGAGAACGTGAAGAAGCGCTACGACCTGATCCTGTTCGCGCTGCCGGACTCGCTGACGCTGGTGTCCGGCCAGGGCGCGCTTCGACTCGAGAACTACCTGTTCACGAAGCAGTCGATGGAGACGGTGCGCCGTCGGCTGAAACCGGGCGGGACATTCGCGATGTACAACTACTACGAGCCCTTCCTGCTCGATCGGTACGCGGGGACCCTTGCCGACGTGTACGGCCATGCACCCTGCGTCGAGCTCGGGGATTCGCTCGCGGCCCGGCGGCAGGCGGTAATCACGGCCGGTGCCGGCGCGAGCGTCGACTGCCGCACGCCGTGGCGCCCGGTGAAGGTGTCCGAGCCGACGGACAACTACCCGTTCCCGTACCTGCAGCACCGCGCGATCAGCCCGCTCTACTGGCGGACGCTCGTCCTGCTGCTCGCGGCATCCGTCGTCCTGATCGCCGTCGCGGGCGGATCGGGGACGCTTCGGATGGGGCGCTACGCGGACCTGGCGTTCATGGGCGCAGCATTTCTGCTCCTGGAGACGAAGAACGTCGTGCAGTTCGCACTCCTGTTCGGAACCACCTGGTTCGTGAACTCACTGGTGTTTGCCGGCGTGCTCCTGAGCGTCTATCTCGCGGTCGAGACGGCGCGCCACGTTCGGCTTCCGCCGCCTTCGGTCCTGTACCTCCTGCTGCTCGCGTCGCTCGCCGTCGCCTGGCTCGTTCCGCCGGGGTCGTTGCTCGCGCTGTCGCCCGTGCCACGGTTCTTCGCTGCGGTCGCTACGGCCTTCGCGCCGATCTTCCTCGCGAACCTCGTGTTCGCGCAGCGGTTCCGGGACGTCGCGGCGTCGAACGTCGCCTTTGCGGCCAATCTCCTCGGCGCGATCGCGGGCGGCGCCCTCGAGTATCTCTCGCTCGTGACGGGCTACAGCTTCCTGCTCGTCGTGGTCGCTGCGCTGTACGCCGCCGCGTTCTTCCTCGACGCGCGCCGCCGCCGCGTCGCTCCAGCTTCCGTGCCCGCAGTCGCCGGTTGAGCGCGACGCCGCGCGACGCGCGGCGCGGACAGGAAAAGCGGCATTTCCCGAGTAAAGTGCGACACGCCAGAACCTGCTCCGCCGCGAGGAAGGAGCCCTCACTGACCACACCCGATCTCGAGCTCCACCGACAGGCGACCTCCGACCCGGCGCGCGAGGCAGTCGAGGCGAGCCGCCTCAGGTGGCTCGTCGAGGCATCGAGCACGCTCCTGCGGTCGCTTCGGACGGAAGACGTCCTACCGAAGGTCCTCGAGGTCGCGCAGCGTACGCTCGACGCCGACGCGTATTCGCTCTGGCAGCTCGATCCCGAGACGGGAACGTGGGGCGTCGCCGCGTATCGCGGCCTGTCGCCGACGTACGTCGCAGCGTCGACCGCAGCGATCGACGGGGCCGACGCGGAGGTGTCGTTCGACCGGCCGATCGTCGCGGAAGACATCGCGGCGGCGGAGTGGCTGACGGAGTCGCACCGGGCCGCGCATGCCGCGGAAGGAAACCGCGCGATGATCGCGGCGCCCCTCAAGCACGACGACGAGCCGTTCGGGACGCTCGTCTTCTACTTTCGCGAGCCGCGCCGGTTCACGAACGCCGAGCTCGATGCGGCCTCGACGCTCGCGAACCTCGCGTCGACGGCTCTGACGACGTCGCGTCTCTACGAGCGGCAGCGCGAGATGGCGGAGGACCGCCGGCTGATCGCCGAGGCGAGCGAGCTGCTGGCATCGTCGCTCGACTACGAGCTGACGCTCGCCAACGTCGCGTCGCTCGCGGTCCGGACCTTCGCCGACTGGTGCGTGATCGACATGGTCGAAGAAGGCAAGATCAAGCGCCTCGCAACCGCGCACGCCGAGCCTGAGAAAGTGCAGCTCGCCGAAGAGCTCGGCCGGCGTTACCCGCCGAATCCCGACGCCGAGTACGGCGCTCCGAGGGTGATACGCACCGGCGTGTCGGAGCTCGTCGAGGACGTCCCGGACGAGCTGCTGGTCGAGGCGACGCGGGAGACGCCGGAGCTGCTCGAGCTCCTCCGGTCGCTCGGGCTCCGGTCGTCGATGTGCGTGCCGCTCCGTGCGCGCGACCGCGTGCTCGGTGCGATGACGTTCGTCTCGGCAGAGGGCGCCCGACGGTACACGAAGGCCGACCTGGCGACGGCCGAGGATCTCGCGCGCCGCGCAGCGACCGCGGTCGACAACGCCCTCCTCCTTCGCAGGTCGGAGGAATCGCGCGCGCTCCTCGACACGTTGTTCGCGACCGCGCCGGTCGGGCTCGCATACCTGGACGCGGAGCTTCGGTACGAGCGCATCAACGACGCCCTCGCGGCCATCAACGGCCGCTCGATCGAGGAGCACCTCGGCCGCGACGTTCGCGACGTCCTCGGCTCCGACGTCGCCGAGCGGCTCGAGGCGATCTTTGCTCGAGTGCTGCAGACGGGGCAGCCGGTGGTCGACGTCGAGCTGGGCGGGGAGCTGCCGACGCAGCCGGGGACCCTACGGCACTGGGTTGCGAGCTACTTCCCGGTCCGCGATCAGTTCGGCGACATCAACGGGCTCGGCGTCGTCGTCACCGACGTGACGGAGAACCGGCGTGCGCACGCGGTCGCCGAGGCGGCGCGGGAACGACTCGCCGTCCTTGCCGATGCGAGCCAGCAGCTGGCCGCATCGCTGGATTACGAAGCGACGCTGGCGAACATCGCCGAGCTTCTCGTCCCGCGGTTCGCGGACTGGTACGCGGTCGACGTCATCGACGACGACGGCACGTTCCGGCGGATCGCCGTCGTCCACCGCGATCCCGCGAAGCGCCGATGGGCACGAAAATCACAGGAGCTGTACGGCGGGACACGCGACGAGCCGGAAGGCCCGGGTCGCGTCGCGCGTACCGGCGAGCCCGTGCTCTACCGGACGATCCCCGACGAACTGCTCGCATCGTCGACGCAGAACGCGGAGCACTACGAGGTCCTGCGCCAGCTCGGGATCGAGTCGGCGATGGTCGTCCCGCTCCGGGCCGGGGGCCGCACCTTCGGGTCGCTGATGCTCGTCTCGGGGGATCCGAACCGGCTCTACGACGAGGACGACCTCGATTTCGCCGGCCATCTCGCACGGCGCGCCGCCGTCGCCGTCGACAATGCGCGTCTGTACCGCGCTGCACACGAGCGCGCGCGGGCGGCGCTCGTCGTCGAGCACGTGGCCGACGGCGTCCTCCTCGTCGACCGCGACGGCGTGATCCGACTCTGGAACCCGAGTGCGGAGCGGGTCACGGGCCTTGCGCCCGAGGAGGTCGTCGGCCGTCGGGCGGAGCTCGTCTTCCCGTCGTGGGCGTCGATCGCTCCGGTGGCGACGAGTGGAGGCACGCGCGCCGAGATGCAGCCGGTGGAGATCAACGGACGGGAGCTGTGGCTCTCCGTCACCGGCGTCGAGTTCGACGAAGGCAGCGTCTTCGCGTTCCGCGACCTGACAGCGGAACGCGCCGTCGAGCATCTGAAGTCCGACTTCGTCGCGACGGTGTCGCACGAGCTGCGAACGCCGCTCGCCGCGATCTACGGCGCCGCGTTGACGCTCCGCCGCGAGGACATGCGGCTCGCCGAGCCGCAGCGCTCCGGCCTGCTGGAGGTGATCGCGACCGAGTCCGACCGGCTCGCGCGGATCGTGAACGACATCCTCTGGGCGAGCCGTCTCGAGTCGGGGACGATGCACACGGTGATCGAGCAATGCGATGCCGTGGAGCTCGCGCGCAGCGTCGTCGACGCGGCGGCACAGTATGTCCCGCCCAACATCAGCCTCTCCTTCGTGGCACACACCGACGTCCCGCCGGTCGCCGCCGACCGCGACAAGGTGCGTCAGGTGCTGGCGAACCTCGTCGAGAACGCGATCAAGTACTCGCCGGACGGTGGTCCCGTCGAGGTCACCGTCGCAACCGAAGGCACGCGCGTGCGCTTCTGCGTCAGCGACGAGGGTCTCGGCATTCCGCCCGCGGAGCGCGAACGCATCTTCGAGAAGTTCTATCGCCTCGACCCGAACCTGACGCGCGGCGTCGGCGGAACGGGCCTCGGGTTGTACATCTCACGCGAGCTCGTGCAGCGGATGGGCGGCCGGATCTGGGTCGCGGCACCGAACGGCCGCGGCTCGATGTTTGTCGTCGAGCTGGTTCGCGCGTAACAGCTTCCAGCCCGCCGGCCCACCCGGATCGCCGCGCACGGGACCGCGGTCCCGTGCGCAGGCGGCGATTCCTCACTCCACGCCGCGAAAGCAGTTGCCGCGGCTCAGTACGGCGGCGCGTCGTCGACGTACGTCGTCCGACGGCGCGACCAGTAGCCGGGACCGGCCCACGACGACCAGAAGATCATCGAGAGCAGGACGCTGATCAGGCCGACGCCCATCAGGATCCAGCCGACTGTGTCGAGATTCACGGTGCCGTTCGTGTCCGTGTTGACCGCAAAGGTCAGGATCGCACCGACCGCGATCAGGAAGATTCCAACTCCGAGTCCCACGTTTCCCTCCTTTGGGGAGATATGAGCTGGATGCCCTCCGGAGGCCGGTTGGAAACGCCGGACGCCCCAGGCGTCCAGTAGATTCGGCGGAAGCGTGCGCCGGGGATCCATCGTCCAGCTGGTGCTCTTCGGGCTGATCGCCGCAGCCGCGGGGACGACGTTGGCGTTGGCGCCGGCATGGCTGCCGGAGCCGGCCACGCGCGAGGCCGGTCGGATTCACTTCGTCTTCTGGTTCGTGACGGCGATCTGCGTCTTCATCTTCGCGATCGTCGCCGCCGTGCTCGCCTATGCGGTCGTGAAGTTCCGCCGGCAGCCCGACGACGACACGGACGGGCCTCCGATCCACGGGCACACGGGTCTCGAGATCGCATGGACGGCTGTACCGACCGTGCTCGTGACGGCGATTGGCATCGTCAGCGCGATCGTCCTCGCCAAGGACGACGCGGCCGGTGCGAATCCGCTCCGTGTCGACGTGACCGCCCAGCAGTTCGCCTGGTCGTTCGGGTACCCGAGCTACGGGAACAAGCGCTCGGACATCCTGCGGCTTCCCGTCAACCGCTCGGTCGTTCTCCACATGACGTCGAAGGACGTCGCGCACTCGTTCTGGGTGCCGGAGTTCTCGCAGAAGCAGGACCTGCTGCCCGGCATCCATCCGACCCTGCACATCACCCCCGACCGCGTCGGGACATACACGGTGGTCTGCACCGAGCTCTGCGGGCTCGGCCACGCGCTGATGCGCACGCAGGCGATCGTGATGCCGCAAAAGGCGTTCGCGAGCTGGGCCAAGAGCGGGCGCGGCGGTGGCGCGGGCCAGGGCACACAGGGAGGCGGGAACGCCGCACCGCCGACCGGGCAGGAAGGCCTCGTCCTGTTCCGCCAACAGGGCTGCAACGGCTGCCACACGCTCGAGGCTGCGGGGGCGAACGGGACGACGGGACCGGACCTCGACCGCCTCGCCACGTACGCGCAGACCGCCGGCAAGCCGCTGAACGGCTTCATCCACCAGTCGATCGTCGCGCCGAACGCCTACGTCGAGAAGGGCTACCCGAAAGGCGTCATGCCGGACTTCGGCAAGACGCTTACGACGGCCCAGGTCGGTGCGCTCGCCGACTTCCTCGCAGCTTCGGTAAATAAGAAGCAACCGTGACCGCGACCGCCGCTCCCGTCCACCACGAGGTTCACGAGCACCACGGCCCGCCGCCTCCCCCGCGCGGCCCGCGGCGCCTGCTCTATCCGGGCTTCCTGCGCGCGATCTGGATGACCGCGCTCTTCTTCGGGCTCGGCAGCGCGATCGTGGTGCTCTGTCGCTGGTGGGGCGGTTGGCACCCGATCTGGAAGGGCGAGATGATCGTCCTCGTCGGGGCGCTGGTCGCCGCGCCGATCGGGTTCCTGGCCGGCATCGGCTCGTTCGACTACTGGACGCGCTATGCCGTGGGCGCGCCGACCGTCCCGGAGGACCACTCCGGACACGGCGCGTACTCGTGGCGGGACTACTTCCGCGTGAACACCGATCACAAGGTGATCGGCATGCAGTACCTGACGACGACGATCTTCTTCTTCCTCGCCGGCGGCCTGCTCGCGCTGCTCGTGCGCTCGGAGCTCGCGAAGCCGGGGATGCAGTTCTTCAACAACCAGACATACAACGGCCTCTTCTCTGTCCACGCGTCGCTGATGATCTTCCTGTTCGTGATCCCGGCCTTCGCCGGGCTCGCGAACTTCGTCGTGCCGCTGATGCTGGGAGCACCCGACATGGCGTTCCCGCGCCTGAACGCACTGTCGTTCTGGCTGCTGCCGATCGCGGGGATCATGATGCTGTCGTCGTTCCTCGTTCCCGGTGGCGCGTTCGCTGCCGGTTGGACCGGCTACGCGCCGCTGTCGGTGCACCAGCCGATGGGGACGATCTTCTTCAACATGGGCGTCCAGTGGGCCGGCGCGTCGTCGATCATGACCGCGCTCAACTTCCTGGTCACGATCATCACCATGCGCGCGCCCGGAATGACCTTCTGGCGCATGCCGCTGCTCGTCTGGGCGAACTTCACGACGTCACTGCTCGTCGTGATCGCGACGCCGTTCATCGCCGGCTCACAGTTCTTCGTGATGTTCGACCGAGTCATGCACACGAGCTTCTTCGAGACGGCCGGCGGCGGGTACCCGCTCGGGTACCAGCACATCTTCTGGTTCTACTCGCACCCCGCCGTCTACATCATGATGCTGCCCGGATTCGGGATCGCCTCCGAGGTGATCTCGGTGATGTCGCGCAAGCCGATCTTCGGCTACCGGCTGATGGCACTGTCGCTGATGGCGATCCTCGTCCTCGGCTTCTCGGTGTGGGCGCACCACATGTTCGTGTCGGGGATGGCCCCGTGGCTGCGCGTCCCGATGATGATCACGACGCTGCTGATCGCGGTGCCGACGGGGGTGAAGGTCTTCTCGTGGCTGGCGACGATGTGGGAGGGGAAGATCCTCTTTGCGACACCGATGCTGTGGGCGGTCGGCTTCGTGTCGATGTTCGTGATCGGCGGGCTCTCGGGGATCTACCTGGGCGCCGTCCCGATCGACATCCACGTCTCGGACACGTATTTCGTCGTCGCGCACATCCACTACGTGCTGTTCGGCGGCTCGCTGTTCACGATCTTCGCCGGGATCTATTACTGGTTCCCCAAGATGACCGGTCGGATGTACAACGAGAAGCTCGGGAAGCTCCACTTCTGGCTGACGTTCATCGGCTTCAACGCGACGTTCTTCCCGATGCACCTGATCGGGACCGAGGGGATGCCGCGACGCGTGTCCGACTACGACCCGCAGTTCGCGCACTGGAACATGTTCATCTCGATCGCGTCGTTCTTCCTCGGCGCGTCGACGATCGTGTTCCTCTACAACATGGTCGTCTCGATGCGGCGTGGCCCGATCGCCGTCGGCAACCCATGGCGTGCGCTCACACTCGAGTGGCAGGTGTCGTCGCCGCCGCCGGTGTTCAACTTCGACGAGATCCCGCAGGTCGTCGGCGGCCCGTACGAGTACGGCGTGCCCGGCGCGCGGCATGCGGTGCTCTCCACCTCCGAGCGCACCGCCGACGAACGGGTCCCGGTGGACTAGTGCATCTACTTGTAGTCGCGAACGAGACGGTCACGGGCACGCGCCTGATCGAGGCGATCGAGAAGCACCGCGCTGACCAGAACCTCCAGGTGACGGTGATCTGCCCGGTCAACCAGCCGCAGCGCGCATACGTCGTCTACCTGGACACGCGCCGCGCAGCCGCAGGCCGCCGGCTCGAGAAGACGCTGTCGATGCTGCGCGGCGAGGGGATTCTCGCGCACGGGCTCGTCGTCGAATCCGATCCCGTCACGGCAGTGCGCGACGCGCTCGCGCAGCTCGAGCCGCCCGTCGACGAGATCATCGTCGCGACGCACCCCGTCCAGAAATCCGGCTGGCTCCGGAAGAACGTCGTCGACCGGATCCAGGAGTCCGCCGGCGACACGCCGGTCGAGCACGTCGTCGTCGACGTGCGCACGGAAGGTGAGGGCGAGGCGAACGTGCTCGTGATCGCGAACGAGACCGTCCTCGGCGAGCAGCTGCTGAACACGATCAAGGAGCGGGCGGCAGCAAGCCGCGCGAGCTTCCTGCTGCTCGCGCCGCAGAGCGACCCGAGCGACGCGGAGCATCCGGAGGCGGAGCGTCGGCTGAAGCGGGCGCTCGCGGAGTTGCGCGGCGCCGGAATCGACGCGCACGGCCAGGTCGCGCACCCTGATCCGTTCTCCGCCGCGATCGAGGCGATGCGCGAGGAGCGCGTCGACGAGATCATCGTGTCGACGTTCGGACCCGAGCGGTCGGGCTGGCTCCGGCGCGACCTCGTCGAACGGCTGCGCGCCGAGACGAAGCTCCCCGTCGAGCACGTGATCGCGAAGGCGGAGGCGCCCGTCTAGTGGAAGCGCACGCCGCCGCGCACCATCACGGGCCGCCGATCGCGAACCAGAGCTCGCGCGTCAACGCATCGGTGCTCGGGATGTTGTTGTTCATCGCGTCCGAAATCATGCTGTTCGGCGCGTTCTTCACGGCGTACTTCTTCGTGCGCGTCGTCAACGGCATCGCCTGGCCGCCGCCGCAGTTCAACCTGCCCGTATTCGTCGCCGGCATCAACACGGCGATCCTCGTCACGTCGAGCTTCACCATGCACTGGGCGCTCACGTCGATCAAGCGCGGCAACCGCACCGGGCTGAGGGCGGGGCTCCTGCTGACGTTCCTGATGGGGCTCGTATTCCTGCTGACGCAGGCGCGCGAGTATTCACGCGTCGGCTTCGCACCACACGACGGCGCGTTCGGCACGATCTTCTTCTGCCTGACCGGTCTTCACGGCGCGCACGTGTTCGTCGGGCTGACGATCCTGCTATTCATGACGATCCGCGCGTTCCGCGGGCATTTCTCGCCGGAGCATCACCACGGCGTCGAGATCGGCGGGATCTACTGGCACTTCGTCGACGTGATGTGGATCGTCGTCTACACGACCATCTACATCCTCTGATGCTGTAGTGGCTCGCCGCCGATGATCAACCCGCTCCGAAGCGAGGCGGAGGCATTCCGGTTCGTGATCGGAGCGATCGTCTACTTCGCGGCAATTGCAATCGCGAGCGCGGCCGGCGGCTGGAAGGCGGGTCTGCCGGTGTTCCTCCTCCTCTCGGCAGCCCTGGTCGTGTGGTGGGCGCGAACGCGCAGGACCGAGCCGCCGCTGTCGACGACGCCGCGCCCGCACCGTGAAGGCGAGCGCCGGATCCTCGTCGTTGCGAACGAGACGGTCGGCGGCGACGCCCTACGCGCGTGCCTGCGCCGCAAGAGCGAAGGCGTCGAGGAGGAGATCCTCGTCGTGACGCCGGCGCTGAACTCGCCGCTCAGGCACTGGGTCTCGGACGAGGACGCCGCCCGAGCCGGCGCCCAACAGCGACTCGACGCGTCGCTGGAACGGCTGCGCAGCGAGGGGATCCAGGCGCGCGGATCGATCGGCGACGGCGATCCGCTCCAGGCGATCGAAGATGCGCTGCGGACGTTCGGCGCCGACGAGATCGTCGTCTCGACGCACCCGGAGGGCCGGTCGAACTGGCTCGAACGCGGCGTCGTCCAGAAGGCGCGCGA
>Ga0136846_1222454_pt1 | contig 12320 bp, 10 predicted proteins | sample HopSoiMetagenom2_FD_96841 | JGI IMG/M metagenome (GOLD analysis project Ga0136846, IMG submission 96841) | Grasslands soil microbial communities from Hopland, California, USA - 2 Assembly 2016 (version 4) | ecosystem: Environmental > Terrestrial > Soil > Grasslands | place: USA: Hopland...
GATCGTCACCTTGTGACGGTCGATAATCTGCCAGAAGCGGTCCGGTTCCGGCCAGTTAGGCGCGCCTTCATACATCAGCACGGTGGCGCCGTTCTGAAGCGGCCCGTAGACAACGTAGCTGTGTCCCGTGATCCAGCCGATATCGGCGGTGCAGAAGTACACATCGTTCTCCTGCAGATCGAAGACATATTTGCTGGTCAGGTAGGTACCTACCGAGTAGCCGCCGGTGGTATGCACCAGCCCCTTAGGCTTGCCGGTTGTTCCGGACGTATAAAGGATGAACAGCGGGTCTTCGGCATCCATGGGTTCGGCCGGGCAGTTCGGCGACGCCTTCGCGGTCAGCTCGTGCCACCAGAAGTCGCGACCGGGAGTCATCGTCACCTCAGATCCCGTACGACGATGGACGATCACCGTCCGGATCGTCGGGCAGCTCTTCAATGCCTCATCGACGATGGGCTTCAGCTTCACTTCCCCGCCCCGGCGGTATCCGCCATCCTGGGTCAACACCGCAACACAGCCGGAATCATTGATCCGGTCGACAAGAGCATGCGCCGCAAATCCACCGAAGATCACATTGTGCACCGCGCCAATGCGGGCACAGGCCAGCAGGGCAATCGCCAGCTCGGGGCACATACCCATGTAGATCGCGACGCGATCTCCCTTTTGAACGCCCGCCTCTTTCAGCATGCTGGCGGCCAACTGCACCTCGGTGAGAAGCTCGGCAAAGGTCAGAGTACGGACTTCGCCCGGCTCTCCTTCCCAAATGATCGCGGGCTTCTGTGCACGGCTGCCCACCGCATGACGATCGACGCAGTTGTGGCTGAGGTTCAGCTTGCCGCCGACAAACCACTTCGCCCAGGGCTGCTCCCACTCCAGAACCTTAGTCCATGGCTCGAACCAGTCGATCTCGCGCGCCGCATCTGCCCAGAACTCTTCCGGTTGCTCGATGGAGCGGCGGTACATGGCGTCATACTGCTCTCGCGTTTTTATATGAGCCCGTGCAGCGAACTCAGCGTTCGGCGAAAAGACTCGGTTTTCTCGTAAAAGCGAATCAAAACTTGTTTCAGACACAGTCGACATGCAGCTCCTAATGAGACCACGATTGTACTTTGTCAAAATAACGACCGGCCACAGGTACACTCACCACATGGAATTCCATTGGGGCGCCATCTTTGGATTCATGTTCGGCTTTATGTTCGGTGTAGGCTGCGCACTGGCGGTCATGTATTCCATCTATATGGGCGGCTATCGCGCTGCACTTCGTGACGCCCGGCTTCCCGTACCAACCGAACGCTATCGCAAAGCCGTCGCCAAGCTTGACAGTACGCAGGGATAGTCTTTTTCCGCTGGAGCATTTTTCCTGTAGGTGTAGTGTAGGGTTTCCGCATCTATGGGCGTTTTCCGCAATGAAAACGCCGCTGCACTCCTCTTCCTGGATACCCGACAACAGGGAAAATGCTCTACGACGATTGTCCTAACTGTGCTCGCAGCGCCGCGATCTCCTGCCGCAGGGCTTCCAGCCCTTCCTTCATCTCGCGAGCGCTCTCCTCTGTCGCCGAAGGCTTCTTTCCCTCCACGTAAAATGCCCCATTCGGCTGCAGGCTGCACAGATCCACCGATTCAAAGGCGTGGAAGCCTTCCTTATGCAGGACCGTCAGCAGGTCGTGCTCCGTCAGATGCTCCCGTTCCATTGCCGTCTTGTCCACCCGTCCATGGCGGACAAGAACCGTTTCGCTACCCAGCAGGGCGGAATCCAGCTTTGGAGCGCGGTAGAGCGCGACGCTGGTGATCCAGTTAATGGCGAGCAGCGAAAATGCCCCAATAATGCCACCGGAGACCGAGTTATCGTCGCCGATGATAGCGTTCTGCACCGTATTCGACAGCGAAAGCAGAACGACCAGATCGAACGGATTCAACTGCGCCAGCTCCCGTTTGCCGAAAAGCCGCAGGAAACATATCAGGCAGAGGTAGACCACGACGGGACGCAGGATCTTCTCCAGCAGCGAGACCGTCGATGGCAGGAGGAACATGTGTTCGAGCACAGCGAATTCTCCAGGGTTGGAATTTCTGCCGCAGGATACCTCACCGCAGGTGATGAAGAATCGTCCAACCGGGGACGGCATCCGGACAGGTACAATTGTTTGCAGTGGATTGCTCTTGTCTTTTGCCGGCCAGATTCTGGCGGTGGAGTTCCGCGCGATTTTGAAGGGATTGACCGAAGCATGATGAAACGGATGTTGTTGGGTGCGCTGCTGCTGAGTGCCGGCAGCGCGATGATGGCGCAGGAGAGCAGGCAAGACATTAGCGTGAGCGCCATCGGAGTATGGCAGCCCCAGGTCAATGGAAACGGCTCCCAGCTAAATGCCAGCATGACCATGGGTGGTCTGGTCAGCTACCGCTACCTGGTAACCCCGCGCAGCGGCCTGGAAGTGAACTACTCCTTCTCGCAGTACACGGACTACTTCCGCACGAGCTTCACCCGGCCCGCGGTTCACGTCCGCCAGCAGGAGATCACAGGCGCCTACGTTTACTCCCGTAACTACGGCAACTACAACCCGTTTGTTGAGGTGGGCGTCGGCGGCTACATTATGAGCCCGATCCGCGACTTCGGTACGAGCAGCCTGGATACGAAGCAGAACACGAACATCGGCGCGCTCTTCGGTGCCGGTGTTGCCTATGAGCTCAGCCCGAGCTGGGATCTGCGTGTTGCCTACCGCGCTTTCGTGCTGAAGGCGCCGAACTTCGGTCTCGACTCCGTAGCAACCCGCCGCTATACCGTTATCTCGACCCCGGCGGTCGGCTTCGCCTACCACTTCTAAACTGCCACAGCGGCAGTAAAAAGCCCCGATCTGGATTGTCCAGATCGGGGCTTTTCATTTCTTCCATCGAAGCCTGGTCTTCTTCTATCGAGATCTAGTCTAGCGTTTCGTCGGATAGCGGCTGTCGGAACCGAAGTGGTAGGCCACACCAAACGACACCACTTGTGGCGTAATGCCGTGAGGCGGATATCCAGGCCAGTTCTGATATTCGTAATCGAACACGCGAACATTGATGCGGCGATTCGCGCGGATATCCAAACCACCACCGGCAGCCCAGATGTTGTACGCCAGATTCGCAACCACAACGTTACTCCCGAGTTTGTCCGTAAAGTTGTAGACCCCGCGTCCGTACATGCCCTTGATGTACGGACGGAAGAGGCCATCCTTGTACGACCGGCTGTATCGAGGGCCTATCTCGTACGTCTTCTCATATTCCTTGCCAGGGTTGTCCTGATTGACCTTGTGAAACTCACCTTCAATCCCCAGGTGATGTTTGAAGTCGAGATCGAAATAGAGATAGAACCCCTTGAATTTATCCGCGGTAGAGTCGGGTTTGGCGATCGAATAACCGCCGCCGGCCTGAAGGTCGGCCCTTCGGCTCGCCGTGTAAACCGACTGTGCGTGCACTGCCGGCAGCACGACAGCGAGTGAGAATAGCGCGAGAGACTTTCTGATTACCTGCAAGAAATCCAACCTTCCCTGACCCCGAAATGCCAGCTATAAGGGTCAACTAACACAACCTTTAGAGCTTTTTCCCTGTTGCCGGGCATCCCGGAGGGGGAGTACAGCGGCGTTTTCATTGCGGAAAACGCCCATAGATGCCGAAGCACTACTCTACACCTACAGGGAAAATGCTCCATCTCTGTCTACATAAGACGGGGGCACGAAGGCCCCCGTCTTACGAGGAAATTACTGGTTCTGGGGAGGAGTGGAGGTACCAGAAGCCGGTGCTCCATTTTGTGGAGCAGGAGCGGTTTGAGGAGCGTTGCCGGGATTTCCATCCACGGGGGCCGGTGTTGCCTGCTGCTGTACCGGTGCTGCAGTACCTGCGGCAGGCGCCGCGGCGCCTGTTGCCGGAGCGGGAGCACCCGCTGCTGCCGGAGTAGCGGCTGGCGCCACGGGGGCCGTATAGTAGCTCAGCCGCAGATAGATCGGCGTCACTTCGAACGGCATCTTGTCACGCGGATTCAGAATCGGCTCCTGAGCCGCATGCAGCGTGATGACCTGGTCGGTCCAGGGGTCGAACTTCAGGAAACTGCTCAGCGGCATGGCTGCCATCTGCTTCAGATCCTTGACGTCCAGCTTTTGTCCCTTTGCCTGAAGTGCAGCCAGCCAGAAGGTAGGATCCTTGTCCTTGTCGTTCTTGATCAGCGAGTCACCGATCATCGCCTTGTTCAGATCAGGAAGAGCCTTCACTCGCGCAGACAGCTGCTGCAGATACAGCCCAAAGTAGGTCGGGGCGTCCTGCAGCTCCTTGGCGTTCAACAGCTCGACGGTCTTCTTGGCGGCCTCTTCGTTGTCCTTATCCGTGTGATGCATCGGAATATGCGCAAACGCCGAGGTATCCGGGAAGAGCAGGCGATCGCTGAAGGCATACTTGGTGTCCAGGCGATGCCCGAGGATCACATGCGCAACCTCGAAAGCCAGGATGGCATTCAGGTTGCCCGCCTGCTGCGCACCGTCAGCCGTAATAACAGCCGTGGTATCGATCACACTCTTGCTCAGTAGCACGGTGTTTCCAACGGCCAGCGATTCCAGCGGCTCCGTCAGCAGTGTACGCACGCGGATGGGGCGCGACAGCGGAATCTGGTTATAGGCCAGAATGTTGTTGGCAAGGGCCGCGAGAGTCTTATCGAACTCGCTGGGCGCGGCGAGCAGACCGGCCTTGGTCAGACGATCGATGACATTGTCTTCCGCCTGCTGTACCCACTCACGCTGCGCACCGAGCGGGCTGACGTCCTGAGCCTCGTTGGAGACATCGGTTGCGCCCTGCACCTCAACTGAGGTGTTCTCGAGTTCCTTCTCAGGAACCTTGAGCGCGTAACCCCAGATATGCCCAACCGCCTTGAACTTGACGATGTTGCCAGGAACCTTCGGATTGCTCTCCTCTACATAGAACGAGTTCGGCAACCAGATATCCGGCTGCACATTGGTGCGCCAGCTATCGAAGTGGTAGTACTCGCTGTGCGTCGCCTGGCTGCCGTTGAAGCTGCCGTTGAAGCGAACGATGTTGCCTCCACGACGCTCGATCCAGATGCGGCCGAAGAAGCGGCCATAGCTTCCTTTCGCGGGCTGCACGTCGAACACCGTGGTCGCGACGGAACCCAGGAAGTCATTGCGGACGAAGTAGAAGTTGTAGTGCTGGCGATCGAAATCCTTGGAGTCAATCAGCAGCATCTGCATGAAGCCGGCTTCGTTGAACTCCAGGTTCAACGCCTTGCCCAGGCCGGTGATAAAGCTGAGCGAGTTCTTGAAAAAACCGAACTTGCCACCGGAGGCGGCGGTCTTGGAGGTCTCGTAGGTTCTATCGCCGATGACCTTGCTGAACTCGACACGACCCAGGAAGTGCTGGTCAGATTCGGGCACCTGCAGCAGATCTTGATCGGGCTTCATGGTCTGGATATAGACCTCGGTCAGCGGAGCCCGCTCTTTAAGAACCTTGATCACCTCAGCCTCGCGCGCGATGGCGCGGTCAATCAACTGATTCTGTGCTGGCGTTGGCTTGGTGTATCCGGTGTCGTCTGGCTGCTTTTTCTTGCCCGGCAGAATTTTAATTGCGTGCGCGGGTGCCGCCAGCACCATCATCGAGGCGAGGGCGAGGCCTGCCATGCAAGCTTTACGAAAAATCATATCTTCCTGACTCCTAGGCGGGGAAAAGCCGCTTTCTTTCAATAATGACTTCAAACTACAACCATTCAAAAATGAACACCAAGAAACTGAAAGCCCTACAACATCTGAAAGCCTACGTTCACAACACCTGACCAGTCCACTGGCTGGCCGTTCTGCATTGCCGGCGAGAACTTCATCGCCTCAACGACACGGACCGCCGCCTCATCCAGACCATGTCCCAAACCGCTGCTGACACCCAGCACCTGCACTGCTCCGGAGGCAGTCACACGGACCTTTACGTAGACGGTTCCTTCCAGATGCAGCTTACGCGCCTCGTCCGTGTACTCCGGCTTCGGTTTGTACAGCACCTTTGGCGGAGTCGCACCGGATACAGTTGTTGGCGCTGCTGGCTTGGGCATCGGCGGATGCGCGACCTGCCCGAGATTTACAGGTCCGGCAACCCGGCCGGTGGAGTTCAACGGACCAGTTCCGCCGGCAACTCCCAGCTTTACACCCTGTACGGGCTGAGCAGCATTGTCCCTGCCGCCAAGCGTTCCGTTCGGAGAACCTGAACCAAGATTCACTTTGGTCGACGGCGGTCCCATGCCGCTTCCCGGAGGCATACCAGCCATACCGCGCTGTCCAAGATTCACAGGGCTGGTGGCTGGTCCCGTCATGGGAGCAATCGGATTATTTGTCTGTCCGAGGGCGACGGCCGACGGATGGGTCGAATTATTCACCACGCTGGCGGCCTGGGCGTGACCGAGATTTACTTTCACGGGAGCCGGAGGCGGCTGAACCAGCTTAGGAGGCGCCGGCTGGAGCACGATAGGCTTCGGCGTCTCCATCTTGACCTCAGGCGGCTTTGGTACGTCGGGCAGCTTGGTCTCAGGAATTTTGATCTTCGGCGGCGTAGGAGGAATGACCGGCGGCTTCGGAAGTGGTTTGGGCCTCGGAAGCTCAGGCTTTGGCTCGGGTTTTGGCGGCGGCGTAGAAGGCGCCGTCAACATCGTGATCTTATGAGCCTCTGAGACCTTCTTTGCGGCCGCAGTGAGAATGAGCGCAACCACCAACAATGTCACATTGATGACAAGTGCAGAAAACAGGGAGCCCCGCCCCTGCTTCCCGGTATGCATGACTCCGAAGTGCGAAAAGGCAATATCGTTCTGTTGCGCGGTCGTCGCGCGCTGGCCGGTGTATCCGGTTTGTGTCTGTCTCGCCATCGTTATTCCGTCCTCAAAAATGCGCTTTCCTCGTCCTCACACTGACGCATTCTTGCGGCAACGGTCGCAGGAGCAGCAGGAACCGATTTACCAAAGGCAGGCTCAAAGCAAGAATGCAGCAGCAAAGGATCTAACATACAGATTGGCTCGGCCGTGCTAATAGCGAAGGTGCAACTCGGGGAAATCGCCCTCGAGCCGGGGGGTATACCCCTATCTTCGTGAATCGCATCGGCGAAAGCAATGAAAAAAGTCATGAATCAGTCAACCGCGTGAGTGAACCTCCAACCATTAATTTGCTCAGCAAGGGAGTTTCCACCACCAGGCTTGCCCTAATTCTGAGTGGGAGTCGCTGATACATTGGTTGCAGGTAGAGGGAAATTGGTTTCGATGAATTTTTTGGTGACCGGCGGAGCCGGCTATATCGGTGGGACTGTCTCCCGTATCTTGTTGCAACAGGGAGCAAAAGTCGCAATTTACGACAATCTCTGCCACGCAAAAGCCAGTGCTCTTCCCGCACAAGCCTCCTTCATTCAAGGTGATTTGCTCGATCACCAACTACTGGAGCGCACTCTCCGTGAAGGCAAGTTTGATGCCATTCTTCACTTCGCCGCGCTCATTGAAGCCGGCGAAAGCATGCAGAAGCCGGAACTATATTTCCGTAACAATACCGGCGGCACCCTCAGCCTGCTGGAGGCAATGTTAGCCACCGGACACAACAAGCTCGTCTTCAGCTCCACCGCGGCCTGCTATGGAGAGCCTGAGTCGACGCCGATCGTCGAGACGGCCAAACTACAACCGACCAATGCCTATGGCGAGTCGAAGCTGCTCTCAGAGACCATGATGCGCTGGATGAGTGAGATTCATGGTCTCCGCTACGCCGCATTGCGCTACTTCAACGTCGCCGGGGCAATCGAAGGATATGGCGAAGCCCACGAGCCAGAATCGCATCTGATTCCATTGATTCTGGACGTAGCCCTGGGCCGTCGCCAGTCAATCAAGATCTACGGACAGGACTATCCCACTGCGGACGGCACCTGCGTCCGCGACTATATTCATGTCCAGGATCTGGCCGAAGCGCACATCCTGGCTCTCAAGGCGCTCGAACAGCCCGGCCACCACATCTTCAACCTCGGCAGCGGACAGGGATTTACCGTGCGCCAGGTGATTGAATCGGTACGCCGTGTCACCGGTCATGCGATTCCTGTGATCGAGGAGCCCCGTCGCCCAGGAGATCCTGCGGTTCTTGTCGCCAGTTCGGACAAGATTAAGAGCGAGCTCGGTTGGAAACCGAACTTCCCGGAACTGGACCAGATCATCGCCTCCGCCTGGGAATGGCACCAGAAGCGATACGCGTAAATCTCAACGGTCTTCAAAAGCCCCAAGGGCCAGGAAGCATTTCGCTCCTGGCCCTAAGTCTTTTTGCGGGAGGTCTAGAGTATTTCTCCTGTTGCTGGGTATCCCGGAAGGAGCGTACAGCGGCGTTTTCATTGCGGAAAACGCCCATAGATACATACCCCCTGCACTACACCTACAGGAGAAATGCTCTATTGCTGGGGTGGCGGGCCTTGACGACCGCCGCCACGCATCTGCGACTGCATCTCTTCGTAGGTCTTCTTTTGGTCGTCGGTCAGAATACCTTTGACCTTGTCGGAGTAATCTTTCTGAATCTCCATCATCTTCGGGCGCATGGTCTCCATGTCGCCGCCGCTCGAACGCAGATCCGTCATCTTCTTATCGCGTTCGGCCATAAAGTCCTTGACCTTAGCTGTCTGGTCCTCGGACAGGTTCAACCGGGTTTTCATCATCTCGAGCTGACGGGCACTGCGCTGCTCGGGAGTCATCTGGCCCATGCCGCCGCCCATTCCCTGCGCATGTGCGCTGAGCGTGGCTGGACCCACAGTACAGGCAGCCAGAATCGCTGCCCGCATCACAATTTGTTTCAGGTTCATGGAGTTACCCCTTTGACCTGCATCGGCGCGTCCCTGCCAGGGAACGTGCCCACTCTGGAAACGTTTGAGACCTGCAAATTGTCTCGATCTGACGGATTAATTTCCAGGCCGCGAAACTCGTTCCGCCTGGAAGTAATACGGATCCCCCTGCTGCACCGCATACTCCTCCGCAATCTTCAAAAACGCGCGTGCCGTATGGGACAAAGCCGTCTGTTTGCGATACACCACGCGAAGCTTGCGCTCGAAGTTCAGCTCCCGGGCCTTCACCTCCACCAGGGCGCCCGTCCGCAGCTCAGAAGCAACGGTCAGTTTGGGAGACAACGCCACACCGTTACCCATCGCCACAAATCGCTTGATCGCATCGAGCGACGGAAGCTCGACCCAGATGGGTAGCTTCGTCCGGTGCTGGGCAAACGCCTGAAAGACCCGCTGCCGCTGCGGCGAGGCGATGTTGTGTGCGACAAAACGCTCGCGGCCGAGTTCTTTCACAGACGCCGTACCCGCCCTTGCCAGCGCATGATTTGGGCTGACCACGCAGACCAGCTCGTCACGGAAGATCACGACGGAACGGAGCTGGGGGTCGGAGGGCTGAAAACTCAGCACACCGAGTTCGACCGAATTAGCCAGGACGTCGTCGCCGATCCGGCTGGCCAGCGACCGCTGTACCTCCACCTTTACATTCGGATGGCGCCGGGTGTACTCGTGGATGAGCGGAAGCAGGCAGAGACAGGTGTACTCATTCGCCGCCAGCAACAAACGGCCGCGATGCAGTGAACGAAGCTCCTTCAATGCCGAACCCGCCTCGTCGCGGAGGTTGACGAGCTTGACGGCGTACTCGCGCAGTACCTCGCCGGCGTCAGTCAGTGAGCCGGTCTGGCGCTCGAAGAGCGATTCGCCCAACTCCGCCTCCAGTTTGCCGATCACCTGGCTTACCGCCGGTTGGGTGCGGTGAAGGCGCAGTGCGGCGCGAGAGAAGCTTTTCTCCTCGGCAACGGCGAGGAAGGTTTCCATCTGAAAGAGGTCCACGGCGGCTCGCTTATTAGGGTATTAGAAGTACTAATCGACCAGACTCGCTCGATAAGTGGGGTTTATCATAACCGGAAGCAGAGGTGTAAGGCCAAGTATGTCGACCAACGATCGCGTTCTCTTTTTCGATACGACGCTGCGTGACGGTGAACAGTCGCCGGGATGCACGATGCACCATGACGAGAAGCTCCGATTTGCACATCAGCTAGCTCTGCTGGGTGTGGACATCATTGAGGCCGGTTTTCCCATCGCCTCCGACGGTGACTTCCAGTCCGTGCACTCGATCGCGCGCGAGGTTGGCCGCGACGGCAAGAGCCCCCGTATCGCCGGTCTGGCCCGATGCAAACGCGAAGACATTGAAGCCGTGGCTCGTGCCGTAGCCCCTGCGGCGCGAAACAGAATTCATACCTTTCTTGCTTCTTCCGATCTGCACCTGGAAGTGAAACTCCGCATGAGCCGCCAGCAGGCCCTGGACCAGACGGGTGAGATGGTGGCTTTGGCTAAGTCGCACTGCGAGGACGTTGAGTTCTCTGCCGAAGACGCGACGCGTTCCGACATCGACTTCCTGTGCAAGATGGTGGAGATTGCCATCCAGGCGGGCGCAACGACCATCAATCTTCCAGACACGGTTGGCTACTCGACACCGTCTGAGTACCAGACGATGTTTGAGACGGTTCGCGCCCGCGTGCCCAGCAGCGGGCAGGTGATCTTCTCCACGCACTGCCACGACGATCTGGGGCTGGCGACGATCAACACCATCAGCGGCATCCTCGGTGGCGCGCGTCAGGTGGAAGTCTCCATGCACGGCATCGGCGAGCGCGCCGGCAATGCCGCTTTGGAAGAGGTCGCGGCCATTCTGTCGATCCGCAAAGATCAGTACCCCTTCACCAGCAGCCTCGATCTGAAGCAAATTGGCGCGACCAGCAAGGCGCTGGATCAGATCATCAGCTTCACGCCCTCGCCCAACAAGGCGATCGTCGGGAAGAATGCCTTTGCTCATGCCAGCGGCATTCACCAGCACGGCGTGCTGGCTAATCCGCTGACGTACGAGATTATGACGCCGGCTTCGTTTGGCGTTGTGGCGAACACCATTGTGCTGGGCAAGCACAGCGGCCGCCGTGGCCTGGAGCAGAAGTTGAAGGAGCTGGGCTATAACTTCAACCGCGAGCAGATCGACGACATCTATCACCGCTTCACGACTCTGGCGGACCGTAAGAAGTCGATCTACGACCAGGACATCGTGGCGCTGCTCGAAGCAGAGTCTGCGCCGACGGTATAACCCTGTGTTTGCTGCTATTCCGTAACGGAGCGGCAAAGCCGCTTCCATGAATCTTGAACCGCCGGGTGCCTCACCCTCGCAATGTAAGGGTGGGTCCGGAGACTACGAAAGTGTCAAAGGAACGAATGAACCTCAAGATTGCAGTCCTGGCCGGCGACGGCATCGGCCCCGAAGTTACGAACGAAGCCCTGAACGTGCTGAACGCCGTCGCGAAACATGGCGGCCACACCTTTACGTATGAGGATCTGCGCATCGGTGGCGTGGCGATCGATGCAGACGGCTCGCCGCTGCCTGAAGCGACTCTCGCGGCGACACTCAAGTGCGATGCCGCGCTGCTGGGCGCCGTAGGCCATAACAAGTTCAACAGCTATCCGCCGAGCCAGCGCCCCGAGGCGGGCCTGCTGAAGATCCGCGCGGAGCTGGGTGGCTATGCCAACCTTCGCCCCTCTGTTGCTTACAAGCCACTAGCCGACAACTCTCCGCTGCGTGCTGAGGTGACGGAAGGGACTGACATCCTCTTCGTCCGCGAGCTGCTTGGCGGTCTCTACTTCGGCGAGCCGCGCTGGTGGAATAAGGAGAAGAAGCTGGCGCACAACACCATGGTCTACAGCGAGGCCGAGGTAGCCCGCGTCGCGAAGATCGCGTTTGAGCTGGCGCAGAAGCGCCGCAAGAAGGTGACCTCCGTCGATAAGGCCAATGTTCTCGAGGTCTCGCAGCTCTGGCGCGCCGTGGTTAGCGAGGTCGCGAAGAACTATCCCGATGTCACCCTGGAGCACCAGCTCGTCGATTCGATGGCGATGCACCTGATGAACACGCCTCGCAGCTTCGACGTAGTGCTCACCGAGAACCTCTTCGGCGACATCCTCTCCGATGAGTGCGGCGTCATCACCGGTTCGCTGGGCATGCTTCCCTCCGCGACGCTTGGCGGCAAGGTCAATCTGTACGAGCCGGTTCACGGATCTGCGCCGGATATTGCCGGCAAGGGTATCGCCAATCCGCTGGGAGCGATCCTGACCGCAGCGATGGTGCTGCGTCACTCCGCTGGACTGGAGAAGGAAGCTGCTGCCGTCGAGACCGCTGTACAGGAAGTGCTAACAGCCGGCTACCGCACCGCCGATATCGCACGCGGCGATCATGCCGGACAGAAAAAGGTATCGACCGGCGAGATGAGCAAGGCCGTACTCGACGCCATCAA
>Ga0136846_1224203_pt1 | contig 12320 bp, 13 predicted proteins | sample HopSoiMetagenom2_FD_96841 | JGI IMG/M metagenome (GOLD analysis project Ga0136846, IMG submission 96841) | Grasslands soil microbial communities from Hopland, California, USA - 2 Assembly 2016 (version 4) | ecosystem: Environmental > Terrestrial > Soil > Grasslands | place: USA: Hopland...
CCTCCCGGCGGGTGCCGCGGCGTCCTTCAGCCCGAACCCGACGACCGGCTCCTCGACGCTCACGGTCACGACGTCGGCGCCGACGCCGGTCGGCAGCTACCCGGTGACGATCACGGGCACGAGCGGCACTCTCTCGCACAGCTCGACGGTCACGCTCGTGGTCTCGCAGCCGGACTTCTCGCTGACGCCGACGCCGGCGAGCCGGACGATCACCGCAGGCAGCTCGACGACCTACACCGTCGCCGTCACACCGGCCGCGGGCTTCGCGGGCTCGGTCTCGCTCGGCGCGAGCGGGCTCCCGGCGGGCGCGACGGCGTCGTTCAGCCCGAACCCCACCAGCGGCTCGTCCACGCTCACCGTCACGACGACACCGTCGACGCCTGCGGGGAGCTATCCCCTGACGATTTCCGGCACGAGCGGTTCGACCTCGCATACCACCGGTGTGCAACTGGTCGTGCAGGCGGCGCCGACGCCGGACTTCACGCTCTCGGCGACGCCGTCGACGAGCACCGCGAGCGCCGGCGCGTCGACGAGGTACAGCATCACCGTGTCGCCGACCGGCGGCTTCAGCGGGTCGGTCTCGCTGAGTGCGGCCGGGCTCCCGGCAGGCGCCGCCGCGTCGTTCGACACGAATCCGGCGACCGCAACGTCGACGATGACCGTCTCGACGTCGACGTCGACGCCCGGCGGCAGCTACATGCTGACCGTGACCGGCACGAGCGGCTCGCTGACGCGGACGACGTCCGTGGAGCTCGTCGTGCAGGCCGACCCGGCCACCGGGGCGGACTTCTCGCTCTCGGCGACGCCGACGTCGCGCACGATCTCGCGCGGCGGAAGCACGACGTACGCGCTCACCGTCACGCCGCTGAACGGGTTCACCGGAGCGGTGTCGCTGAGCGCCGGGGCCATGCCGCGACGTGTCACGGCGAGCTTCAGCCCGCAGACGACGACGTCCTCGTCCACGCTGACGATCAGCACGGCGCAGAACGTCTCGAAGACGACGATGCAATTCACCGTCACCGGGACGAGTGGGTCGTTGTCGCACACCGTCACGCTGACGCTCGTCACGCAATAGCCGAAGGTCCTCGGGCCGGGCGTCTTCGGGCGCCCGGCCCTCAGCCGCGTCGGGCCTGCGCGCCGAGCATGACGGGGCCGAACGGCTTCGTGACGTCGTCGGCGGCGCCGAGCTCTTTCCCGTGGCGGCACGTCGTGCGCCGCATCGCTGCGGGCGCGCGGTCACCGGGCTGCTCCGTCAGACGCGCTTCCAGAAGACGGTCGTGTCGCAGGGACGCCCGTCCGGGTACAGCGCGTAGTCGGGGATGACGCCGACCTTCGTCCACCCGAGCCGGGTATAGAGGCGCTCGGCGTCGCTGCCGGTGACCGTGTCGAGCACGAGCAGCGTCTTACCTTCGGCGCGCGCGGCCTGTTCCACCTGCTCCATCAGGCGGCCGGCCACACCGCGCCCGCGCGCGCTGCGCCGCACCAGGAGCTTCGCGATGTCGCCGCGGTGCGGCTGGTTCGGCGGATGCGCGTGGATCATCTGCACCGTGCCGACCAGCGCATCGCCGTCGTACGCCGCGAGCAGCAGCCGCGTCCGGCGCTCGATCTCGGGCAGCACCTCGGTGAAGAACGCGACGGCGTCGGCTCGCGTGAAGGGGTCCATGAAGCTGACCGAGGCACCGCCCTCGACGCAGTCGAACAGGACATCCGCGAGCGACCCGAGCGACTCCCGCACCTCGTCGGCGCTCAGGCGGTGCACTGCGATCCCGTTCGTGGACACGATTCGATGCTAAGGCAAGCTTCCGCGAATGAGGAAGGCGGACGCGAGTCAGCTCGACCGGGTGCTGGGCATCGTGCGCGACGTGTTCCGAGGCGAGGTCGTGGGCGCATACCTGTTCGGCTCCGCGGTCCTGGGCGGCCTGAAACCGGCAAGCGACCTGGACGTGCTGGCGGTCGTCCAGCGGCCGACGACGCGTGAGCAGCGTCAGCGCCTCGTCGCTGCGCTGCTGCCGATGTCGGGCCGCAAAGGGCGGCGCCACGTCGAGCTGACACTCGTCGTCGCATCCGAGATCAGGCCGTGGCGCTACCCGCCGCGAATGGACTTCCAGTACGGAGACTGGCTGCGCGGCGAGTTCGAGAGAGGCAACCTCGAACCGTGGCCGCCCGAGGAGAACCCGGACCTGACCACGCTGCTCGCGATGGTGCAACTCGGTGGCCGGCCGCTGCTCGGCTCTCCGGCCGCCGAGGTCCTCGATCCGGTACCGGCAGGCGACCTCCGGCGGGCCGTGTCGAACGTCGACGCGCTGCTCGAGGGTCTCGAGGACGACACACGGAACGTCCTGCTGACGCTGGCCCGTGCGTGGAGCACGCTGGAGACGGGCCAGATCCGTTCCAAGGACGCCGCCGCCGACTGGGCGCTCGACCGCCTACCGCCCGAGCACCGGGCCGTGCTGGCGCGCGCTCGTGCGGGCTACCTGGGAGCGGAGGACGAGCGCTGGGACGATCTCGCCGGGGACGTGCGCCAACACGCCGACTACGTCGTCGGGCGCATCCGCGGTTGAGGACGGCTAGCTGGTCTCGTACCGGCGCGCCTCGCGCCGGTCGTAGACCCACCCGAACCCCAGCAGGATGATCGACAGCGCAAGGAACGCGCCGAAGAACCCCCAGGCGTAGACCGCGCGGCTGAAGAGCAGCAGCAGCACGAGCAGCACCAGACCGCCCGCGAGGACGGCTCCTGCGAGCTTGAGGTAGAAGGTGAAGCCGATTCCGTCGTCGTCTTCTTTCATACGACGCGAGTATGGATCACCCACAAAGCCGGGTCTAATACGCGCTACGTCTTGGTCGCGGCGTAGGCCTCGGCGACCTGCTTCGGAACGACGAACGCCCAGGCATCTTCCACGAGCTCGCGCATCTCGGGCTCGTCGATCGCCGCCAGGCGGACGTGGACCCAGTGGTACCGCATATCGGAGGCGCTCGGGAGGCCGAACTTCTCCGGCTCCGAATCGACGAGTGCGGCGCGCCATTCCTTCGGGAACGCGAAGCCCATCACGGCTCCGTCCCGGGAGAACGACAGGTAGACGATCCGCCCGATCCGGAACTTCACGCGGCCGCGGACGATCGCCTCGCTGCTGCGGGGCAGCGTGCACGCGAGGGCGCAGACGTCGTCCATCGTCACCACGGCCTCGGCCCAGGATACGGCGCCAGTTCGTCCTTCCGGACGACGCGAATCATCCGCGGGGCCGACGGTGCGGGCCGCCAACCTGGCTGAGGGGGTCGCATCTCGCCGAAAGGATTCACCATGAAGAAGCTCATCAAGCGCGAGCCTCGGCCGGCCGTGACCGACGTTCCTCCGGCCGCGACCTCGGCGATCGGGAAGCTCGAACCGAGGCCGATCGTCGTGATCGCGCTGAGCGCGGCCTTCCTCGCACTGCTCCTCGCGTTCGGCTCGAAGCCCGCGCACGCTGCGTACAAGGCGAGCGTGCAGAACGGGACACTGCGCGTCAACGGCGACCGCGCGAGCGACAAGCTCGCCCTGCGGCTGGGATCGCCGACCACGCTCCAGGTCGACGTAGGCGAGGACGGCAGCGCGGACTTCGAGTTCGACCGCAGCACGTTCGACGCGATCGACGTCGACGCCGGAAGCGGCGACGACGAGGTACGAATCGACCAGAGCGGCGGCACGTTCACCGACGAGGCGGTGACGATCGACGGCGGTCCCGGCGACGACACGCTGATCGGTGGCAGCGGCGCGGACGTCTTCGACGGCGGCTCGGGCGACGACTTCGTCGACGGCAACATCGGCGCCGACCGCGCAGAGCTCGGGGCCGGCGACGACCGGTTCCAGTGGGATCCCGGCGACGGCAGCGACACCATCGAGGGGCAGGGCGGGCACGACCGGCTCGACTTCAACGGCTCCAACGTGGGCGAGCAGATCGATTTCGCCCCGAACGGATCCCGGCTCCGGCTGACGCGCAACATCGGGGCGATCACCATGGACACGGACGGCGTCGAGATCGTGAACCTGCGCGCCCTCGGCGGTGCCGACGCGGTCACCGTCGGCGAGCTGGCCGACACGAAGGTGAAGGCGGTCGACATCGACCTGAACGCGATCGCCGCGACGGGCGACAACAGCGCCGACACGGTCGACATCCACGGCACCTCCGGCGCCGACAGGATCAAGGTGGGCAACGCAGACGGCGCGACCGTCGTCGGCGGGCTGGCCACGCAAACGCGCGTCAGCGGGGGCGAGCCGGCGCTCGACACGGTCACGGTCGCGGGACAGGGCGGTGACGACACGTTCAGCGCAAACGTCGCCCTCGCCGGGCCGCCGGTCACGTTCGACGGCGGCGAGGGCCAGGACACGACGCGCTACGACGGCAGCGCCGCGGACGACGAGATCGGGATCGCGCGGAACGGCGCTGCGGCGGCGACATTCGCCGCCGGATCGGCCGTCGTCAACACGAGCTCGACGGTCGAGAGCCTCATCGTCGACGGGCTCGACGGGAACGACACGATCGCGGGACAGAACGGGATCGCAACGATCACGACGCTGACACTCGACGGCGGCTCGAGCAACGACACGCTGCGCGGGGGCGACGGTGCCGACACGCTGAACGGCGGGGCGGGAGCGGACTTCGCCGACGGCAACATCGGCGCGGACCGCGCGTCGCTCGGTCCCGGCAACGACCGCTTCCAGTGGGACCCCGGCGACGGCAGCGACGTCGTCGAGGGACAGGGTGGCCGCGACACGATGGATTTCAACGGCTCGAACGTCGGCGAGATCGTCAACCTGGCCGCGAGCGGTTCCCGTCTCCGCCTGACGCGGAACGTGGGCGCGATCACCATGGACACCGACGGCGTCGAGACGATCGACGTCCGCACGCTCGCCGGCGCGGACACGCTGACCGTCGGCGACCTGTCGGCGACCAGGGTTCGCGCGGTGAACGTCGACTTGAACGCCATCGGCGGCACCGGCGACAACAGCGCCGACTCGGTGACGGTCGATGGCACACCGGGGAGCGACGACGTGCAGGTCACGCGCTTCGCAACGGCCGTCTTCGTCACCGGGCTTGCTGCGCAGACGACGATCTTCGGCGGTGAGCCGGCACTCGACACGCTGCACGTGCGGACGCTCGAGGGCGACGACGACGTGACCGTTGCGGCCGACGTCAGCAGCCTGCTCGCGCCGTTCGTCGATCTCGGCCCGGGCGAGTAGGCGAGGAGCTTCGGGGCCTCCCTCCCCCTCGGGGAGGCCCCGGACACACCGTACGAGGACACCGCCGGTCGTGGCCCGACGCGATCAGCCGGCGGCGAGGTCGTCGTAGTGTTCTTCCGCCACCTCGCCCGCGACGCCGATCTTCTCGACGACCACGTAGCTGTCGCAGTCCGCCACGACGATTGCTGCGCCGAGCTGAAGCGAGGACCCTTGATGCCCGGGCACTGCGAAGAAACGGCGGGGCTCGCTGCGCACGTCCTCGTACTCGTCGAGCGTCAGCCGGACGATCTCCGTGCACGCCGGGTCGGGGCACTCGCAGATGAACGGGACGTGACCAGGGATCGCGAGGCGCTCCGCGGTCGCTTCGATCCGCTCGTTCTCGTCACGGAACCTCGACTGGTTCTCTCCGATCCGTTTCCGGGTGAGGTCGAGCGTCTCGATCCTCACGTCCTTCCCCTCACGGCGGCCGGCGAATCTCGGATTCTCCTCCGTTGACGACCTTCGACGAGGAATAGCCGCCCGGAGTCGGGCAAGCGTCACTCGCAACTCTCGTCCGCCGGACGGCATCAGGTTCATCCCGCTGGAGGATCCGTGTCGCTCGCGCGGCCGACGCCGCAACGTGGATGTGCGTGGACACTCGCGAGATGCCGTCTCGTGCCCTCCAACTCGTTCACGATGCGCGTCCGCTGGCGAGGACGCGCGCGCTGCGTCGCCTGACGCGATCGCTCGACACGCTCGTCGCACTCGACCACGACGCAGGCGCGACCGCGGCCCGTGTGGGGATGCTGCTGCGGCCCGCCCTCGCCGATCCGGCGCTCCTCGAGCCCCGGCACTGCGAGCCCTGGGACCACCGGTACCGGCCGCACCTCGTCCACGTCCATCCGACGGGGCGCTACTCGATCGTCGCTCTCGTCTGGAGGCCGGGACAGGCAACGGCGATCCACGACCATCGCTGCTGGTGCGTGGTCGGCGTCTGGCGCGGCGTCGAGCGGGAGACGAACTACGACCTGCACGACGAGGACGGCGGGACGTATCTCGTGCCGCGGAGCGCGGCCCTTGCCACACCCGGTCAGGTGTCGGTGCTCGTCCCGCCCGACGAGGACATCCACCGCGTCGAGAACGCGGGCGACGACATCGCGATCTCGGTTCACGTCTACGGCGGCGACATCGGCCTGCTCGGCTCCAGCATCAACCGGGAGTTCGCCGAAGAGCTGGTTCGGACGGACCAGCCGCCACGGGACCCTCCCGTGTCGTGGCGTGCACGCGACGAGCGCTACTGAGGCGGGCCGCTCGCGAGCGTCACGACCGCACTGCGCTTGACGTGCGAGCCGTCGACGTAACCCACCTCGATCCGCATGCCGGGCTTCTTCGTCAGCAGGATCGTGCTGATGTCGGAGGGGGCCGTGACGCGCTTGCCTGCGACCGCCGTGATCACGTCGCCGGCCGCGAGCCCCGCCGAGTCGGCAGGCCCGTCGGGCACGACCCCCGCGATCGACGCGCCGGAGCCGGCGTCCACTGCGCCGACCTGGACGCCCAGGAACGCGGTGGGACCGACGTGGACGACGGTCGAGCCTCTGCCGGTGAGGATCTTCTGTGCGATGCCGGCCGCCTTCGCGATCGGGATCGCAAACGCAGCCTTCGAGGCGGCGCCGCGCAACCTGAACCGATCAGATCCGGACGCGGCGGTGATCATCCCGACGACCCGGCCGCTGCTGTTCAGCAGGGCGCCGCCGGAGTCGCCCGGCTGGACGTGCGTGCTGGTCTCGATCAGACCGGCCAGCTTCTCCAGCCTCCCGTGGTCGTCCCGCACGGTGATCGTCCGCCGGACGCGCGTCACCTTTCCGCCCGCGGTCGCGATCGTCCCCGTGCCGCCGGCATTGCCGACAGCGGTCACCGTGTCGCCGACGGAAACCCCCGGCGAGCTTTCCCGTGTCACCGTCGTGAGTCCCGACGCGTTGTCGAGCTGCAGCACGGCGACGTCGTCGGGGACGTCGTACCCGACGACATGCGCGGAGTAGGTGTGCCCGGTCTTCGGGACTGAGACCCGCACGGACGTCGCACCGGCGATCACGTGGTTGTTCGTCAGGACGCGGCCCGACGAGGTGAGCACCATCCCGGTACCGGCCGCCGCGCCGCCCTCGTAGCCGAGGCTGGTCAGGACGACGACGACGCCGTCCCGCGTCGCGTGCGCGCGCGCCTGTGCCGGGCCGGCGACGTCGGCGATCAACGCCAGTCCGGACAGGGTGAGCAACAGAGCCCTCGCGGGGAGCCTCATGTCACCAGTAGTACCCACGCGGGGCAAATCCTGAGACATCGTGCAGCAACTCACAGCAAATGCTTAGACCGCACCGAGGTTTGCCGACCGCGGTCGAGTACATACGATTGCGACCAGATGTTCGCGCGGCTGCACACACTCGAGACGACCCCGACGCAGTACGAGGTCGGGCTCGAGCTCGTGCGTGACGAGCTGCTGCCGTGGGCGCGGGAGAGCAGCGGGTTCTGCGGGCTGATCGGGCTCGTCGACCGCGCCTCCGGCAAGGCGCTCGTGCTCACGTTGTGGGCCGACGAGGAGTCGCTCCAGCAGGGAGCCGAGGCGGGCGATCGCCTCAGCGCCCTCGCAGCGAGCGCATCCGGCGCGAATCGTCGGGCGCTCGAGGATTTCGAGGTGTCGTTGTTCGAGGTACCGCAGCGCACCGACCGCTGAGCGGCGCGCCTCTTCACGTATCCGGAGCGCCCGACCTCGCGACGCGCGCGGTGCCGACGCTGCAGCTGGTCAGGTGGGACGAGGAGAACGGCCGCGTCGTCGATCACGCGCGGACGCTGCCCACACGGCGGCATCACACGTCGCGCGTCTAGCTCGACGCCGACGGCAGCTGCTCCTTCACCGCCTCGAGGTTCGCCTGCGCGTTCGGGCCGCTCGACGTGATGACGACCGGATACTGCTCGTAGACGGCCGAGCTCGGCAGCGCGGCCTTGATCTTGCGCGCGCCGGACGTGAAGTCGTCCTGGTTCGTGAACTGGTAGATGGTCATCTCGTTGGGCGTCCGGGTCGCGCCGTTGCAGCTCTTGGCCACGTCGAACGTCCGAGTCGCCGCGACCCCCGGAAGTTGCGTCAGCTGGGCGCCGATGTCGTGCTGCCCCTCGCTGCACACCTCGAGGCCGGCGTCCTTCAGCGTCGTGTGCGCGGGGTCGTAGTTCTTCGAACCCGGGTCGGATGTCGACTCGCTGCTGCTGCCGCAGCCGGCGAGCGCTGCGGCGAGCACGAGAACGAGAAGCGCGGTGCGCGCAGCCATCGCACGATTCAACGGCGGCTGCGCCGGCGCCGCATCATCCTGCAAGGGTGATTCAGGTGCCCGTGCGGAGACCTTCGAACGCGGCGAAGGCAGGTTTCATGCGGCCGTTCGCGGTCATCAGGCCCGATTGCCACTCCGCGAGCGAGCGGCTGTCCTTGAGCAGGAACCAGGTCAGCAGGTCGATGCGAGGATTCGCCCGTGCGATCCTGTATGCCTCGCGGAGGTAGGCGGCCTGCGCCTTGAAGCTGACCCCGTAGAACGTGTCCGGCGGATTCGTCTGGTAGCCGTACTCGGTGATCCACAACGGCTTCGGGCCGTACAGCTGGGTCACCACCCTGGTGAGCCGATCGAGGTCGCCGAACCCGACGCCGTGCGGGTCGCTGAGCCGCGTCGTCGGCGTCTCGCGCGGGAACGAGTAGTACGGATGATGTGCCCAGGCGTCGAAGCTGCGCAGCCCCGCGTTCTTCGCGGCTCGGATGAAGGCGATCGGCGCCGTCGACGGACGGGCGGCATGTGGATCGTTGAAACCCCGCGGTGCCGTTGCGCCGCAGGCGACCCGCTCGGGCCCGCCGACCGCGTGCACGCCGGTGTAGACGGCGTTGCAGATGCGTGCGTACGCAGCCGCCGCGGCGAATTGCCAGCGCCCCTTCACGCGGGCGAACTGCGGTTTCAGGAAGACGTTGTTGTTCGGCTCGTTCCACGCCAGCCACAGGTTGACGCGCGGCAGGATGCGGCCGCTCGGGGGGTCGAGATACGTCCCGCTGTAGCGCAGCGCAGCCGCGCCGGCGAACTGTCGCAACGGCACCGGCGAGGTCGGCGCCACGCGCGGCCCCTTTCGCCCGTTCGCCCAGTCGGGCGTCCCGACGATCGTGAACAGCACCTGGATTCCCGCCCGGCTCGCTGCGCGGACGGCCTCGTCGTAGCGCCCCCAGTGGTAGGCCGGGTCGGCGGGATTGCTCGGGTGCGCGGGCCGGTCGTTCGCGACCCCGTCCCGCCCGCCCCAGGTCAGCGTGAGACGGACGACCTGGACGTGCAGGCGGCGCAGGAGCGGAAACGTCGTAGCCGGGGCGCCGTAGCTCGAAGCGTCGTCGAACAGGCCGACGAGCATCTGCCTGGATGCGGGGGCCGAGCCGGGGGAGACGACTGCCACGAACGCGGCCGAGAGAGCAAGCCACACGAGGAGCCGGCGCATGCGGTTGACGGAGAAGGGCATTCGCGTCTGGGGCGTTGATCGTATCGGCGGGGCAGGAGTTCGCCCGGGAGCCGCGCAACTGTCATATGTGGCGCTGGCAGACGTTCCGGCACGTTCTGGCCGCCGAACGGCATTCCTGCCGGCCGCGCTGACCGCGGCAGCCCTGCTCCTGGCAGGGGTGGCGGGCGCGGCCGCGGGCGCGGGCCCGACGCCGGCCACGAGCCCGACGATCAGCGGGAGCGCCACGCAGGGCGCCACGCTCACCGCGACGCCCGGCTCGTGGCGGGGCTCCGGGACGCTCGGCTACGCGTACCGGTGGCACCGCTGCGATCCGCTGGGCGCGCATTGCGTCCTCCTCCGGGGTGCCAAGGCGCCACGCCACAAGCTCGCGGCGGGCGACGTCGGGCACACACTCGCCGTCGACGTGCGCGCCACCGACTCGACCGGCGCGACGAACGGCTACTCGGGCCTGATCGGGCCGATCGCCGGCAAGAAGCCGACACTGGTCTCGATCGTCCAGCCGAACGTCACGGGCACGCTCACGGTCGGTGGGGTCGTGCACGTCAACAACGGCAAGTGGGGTCGCTCGGCGAAATCGTTCGTCTACCAGTGGATCCGCTGCAACGCGCACGGGCGCGGATGCGCACCGATCACCGGCGACAGGAGCTCCGCGCACACCGTCGTGCGGCGCGACGTCGCACACGCACTCGTCGCGATCGTGCAGGCGAGCTCGGCGTCGTCCTTCCGCGCGGTGCTGAGTCGTGCGACGGCGACGATCGGCGGCACGGCTCAGCCGCCCCCGCCGCCCACCACTCCCCCGCCCGCCGCCGGCCCGGCCGCGACGGTGCCGCCGTCGGTGACGGGGGCCGCCGCTCAGGGCAAGAAGCTGGCCGGCGTCGCCGGCACGTGGAGCGGCTCCGGCGCGATCAAGTACGCGTACCAGTGGTACCGGTGCGACGGGGCGGGCGCGCATTGCAAGTCGATTCACGGCTCGACGAAGCCGACGTACACGGAGGTGGCGAAGGACGTCGCCTCGACGCTCGGGCTCACGGTACGCGCCACCGACTCGAAGGGCACGACGAGCGCCTACTCGAGCCTGGTAGGCCCAGTGGCCGCCCCGACCTCGCCGCTCTACTCGACGGGCCAGCCGACGATCGGCGGCACGGCGACCGTCGGCCAGACGCTGCAGGCCGGCGGGGGGAGCTGGAGCCAGGCGCCGACCGCCTACGCCTACCAGTGGCAGCGATGCAACGCGAACGGCCGGCTCTGCACGGCGATCGCCGGCGCGACAGCTGCGGCGTACACGGTCACCGCCGCGGACGCGACTCACGCTGTGGTGGCCGTCGTGCAGGCGACGGCCGGCGGCGCCTCGCAGAGCGCGTGGAGCGTCGCGGCGCGCGTCGCGGCGCCGAAGGGGCCCGTTGCATCGGCGCGCCCGAACCTCGCCGGTGCTGCGCTGCAGGGCAAGCAGCTCACCGCGAACGCCGGCACGTGGACCGGCGCCGGAACCATCGCGTACGCCTACCAGTGGTACCGCTGCGACGCCGCGGGCGCCCACTGCAAGTCGATCCACGGCGCGACGAAGTCGACGTACACGCAGGTCGCGAAGGACGTCGCTTCGACGATCGGCCTGACCGTGCGCGCGACCGACTCCACCGGCACGACGAGCGCCTACGCGAGCCTCGCCGGCCCCACGGCCGCGGCGAGCTCGCCCCTCTACTCGACGGTCCAGCCGGTGATCAGCGGCAATCCGCTCGTCGGCCAGACGCTCCAGGTGGGGACCGGGACGTGGAGCCAGACCCCGACGGCGTTCGGCTACCGCTGGCAGCGCTGCAACGCGAACGGCCGCCTGTGCACGGCGATCGCCGGGGCGGCCGCTGCGAGCTACGTGGTCACCGCCGCCGACGCAGGCCACATGCTGGTCGCCGTCGTGCAGGCGACGGCCGGCGGCGTGACGCAGCCGATCTTGAGCGTCGGCGTCGTCGCCGCCTGAGCGCGCGACAACGCGAACAGCCCAGATGCGTCAGGCGGCGGGGAGCCGGTGCCGTCTTAGCTGCCTGTATCTCGCGCAGGGTCGACCGGCTCTGCAGAGCAACCGACCGCTACGCCACACGCATGGACTCGACCATCACGCCCGCCCGCAAACGCCGAGACGACGCGTATGCGCACCTGCTGATCGCGGTACTGCCGCTGATCACGCTGGCAGGGATCGCCGGATCGGCCTGCGGGGTCGCCCACGCCTCGCTCCTTCTCTACTGGCCGGTAGCGCTCATCGGCGTCACGACGATCTTCGCCTTCCGGCCCGCGCAAGCGAAGAATGCGGGCGCCCGGCGCTCCTAGCTCGGCCCGGCCATCAACTCCTGGTACTCGGCCTCGCCGCGCCCCTCGTGATCGTTGCTGCTTTGAGGGTCTGCCGAGCGAGTCCAGGCGTTACTCCCGAGCACGGGCCAGGTGCCTCGACCGTGTCTGACACCGGTGGAGCCTCGTCGGCGCCGCGGCCTACGACAAGGTGTCAGAGACGTTGCCGCCGCGCCCTGCCGGCGTCAGCATCGGGGTCTGACACCCGTCATCCCTCGTCGGCGGCGCGCGCATCGACAGGGTGTCAGACACCTTTCCGCGA
>Ga0136846_1223601_pt1 | contig 12319 bp, 20 predicted proteins | sample HopSoiMetagenom2_FD_96841 | JGI IMG/M metagenome (GOLD analysis project Ga0136846, IMG submission 96841) | Grasslands soil microbial communities from Hopland, California, USA - 2 Assembly 2016 (version 4) | ecosystem: Environmental > Terrestrial > Soil > Grasslands | place: USA: Hopland...
CCAAGAAGCAGGAGCGCCTGCTCACGAAGCGCGACAAATTCGAGCGCCGCGCCTCAAAGCTCGTCGAGTATCCCCGGCCCCAGACCCGGTAGCGGAACCGGGGGACGCGGATCGGGTTGGGCGTCGCCGAGCCGGCATTCCCACCATCCGGTGTCGCGCCACGCGCCGTTCTTGTAACCCACCTCGTGGTAAGTGGCGATCCGCTCGAAGCCCACGGACTCGTGCAGGCGCACGCTCGCCTCGTTCGGAAGGGCGATGCCCGCGTAGGCATTCTGGAAACCCTGTGCCTTCAGGATCTTCAGGAGCGCGCGGTAGAGCTGGCCGCCGATACCCTGGCCGCGAAACTGGGGGTGCATGTAGCACGAGACGTCCACCGACCATTGGTACGCGAGGCGGTCGCGGTGACGGCTGGCGTACGCGTAGCCCGCCAACCGACCGCCATGCTCGTACACCAGCCACGGATGCGTGGCGAGCGTGCTCGTGACGCGCTCGCGCATTTCCTTCTCGGTCGGCGGCTCGAGCTCGAACGAGATGAAGGTCTCGCGCACCACCGGGGCGTAGATGTCGAGCATCGCCTGCGCATCCTCGGGGCGTGCGAGCCGGATCATGCGAGGCCGAACTCCATGAGCTTGATGGGCAACCGGTGCGGGCGCGGGCCGGCATCCACCCAGCCCAACCCTTTGTAGAACTCGATCGCCGCCGTGTTGCGGGTCGCCACGCTCAGGCGCATGCGCCCGAGTCCGCGCCCCCTGGAAACCTTCACCGCATGCTCGTGCAGCATGCGTCCCAATCCCTGGCCGCGGAATTCAGGCGCGAGGTAGAAGAGGCTCACGTAGCCCACACCCGGCTCCTCGTCCAGCCGCATCTCGGTCTGGCCCACGATGCGATCTCCCGCCCAAAGGTGCATGTTGCCCTCGGGCATCTGCGCCACGCGCTCCCGCAGCTGCGACAAGTACGTCTCGTTGCCCGAGCCCATCTCGTCTTCGAGGTAGTCCGCGGTGCCGAAGCTTGCCAGGTACATGTCGCGGCGGAACGCGATGCAAGTGTCCACGTCGCGGGCGAGATCGATGGGTGACAGCACGAAGCGCGTGGAGAGGCGCTCGCGGCGCATCACGCACTCGCGCTCGCCGCGCTCGTTCTCGATCTCCTTCCAGCGCTGGAAGCCGGCGCGCTGGAAGGCGCGGATCGCGGGCTGGTTGCCCTCCTGCGGACCGCCGATGCAGGCCGACACCCGCGCATCCGCGAAGACGTGCGGCTCGATGAACGCGCGGATCGCGCCCGCGCCGAGGCCCCATCCCAGGAACATCTCCTCGCCGATGAAGAGGTCGAGCCCGGCCACGCCGGGCTCCACGCCGAGCCGCTGGGAGTAGTCGCCGAAGTGCTCGAGCGGATAGGACTGGATGTAGCCCACGTCGCGGCCGTCCACGACGATGATGTATGCGTGCACGGCGCTCTCGCGCTGCGTGCGCGGCCCGTACTTGGCGACCACCTCGGCGAAGGAGCCGGGAGCGCGCGAATACCATTTGGTGACGTGGGGTTTCAGCAGCCACAGGAACATCGACTGCATGTCGTCGATGCCCAGGCTGCGGAACGCGATCTCGCGCATCCCGGCTACGGGCGCCTCACTCCACGCGCAGGTCGCACCACATGTGGACCTTGGAGACGAATTGGACGCCCAGGGCGACGGCGAGGGGCTCGACGCCGAACGGCACGAAGCCGCAGCGCTCGTAGAGCGCTTGCGCGGCGGAATTGCCCTGCGTCACGGTGAGCTGCACGATCCGGACGCCCGGCCGCTTGCGCGCATGCTCCAGCACCGCGAGCACGAGGCTCTTGCCCACGCCGCCATTGCGAAGCTTCGAAGGCACGTACATGCCGAAGAGATGCGCCTTGTGCCGCGCCTTCTCCCGCGACTCGAACGAGAGCCCCACCACGCCCGACAGGCGCGAACCGCAGTAGGCGCCGAGCACCATCTCGTTGGTATCCGCCTCCGTCTTCACGCGCGACTCCCACCATGACAGCGGTAGCGACGCCCGCTCGGCGACCGTGGAAGTGAAGGCGTCGGGGTGGTGCTCATAGGCCTCGAGCATGAGGGTGCGGTAGGTCGCGGCGTCGGCGGGGCCGAGGCGGCGGACCTGGTGGTCGACGACGGCGCTCATATGCGGCGCATTATGCCTTGCGGAAGCGCTGCATCTCGCGCAGGCGCCAGTTGACCAGCATGAACGAGGTGGCGATCACCGCCCCCACCACGAGCAGCATCGGGATCCACCCGCCATGCTGCTTTGCCCACCAGAAGCCATAGATCACGAAGGCGACGCTCGCCAGGCGCACGATGACCTCCTCCGGATACATCCGGAACTCGATCGACTTGCCGCAAATCGGGCAGGCGCGGAAGTGGTCCATCTTGGCGAACTTGCGCCAGTGCAGGAACTGGCCGTCCATCGACTGGTGGCAGTGGGGGCAGTCCTTCCTCATGCAGGCGGTGGCTTCTTGATGAGCTGCACCGGGTCGTAGAAGAATTCTTCCTCGGCCACGCGCTCGCCCTCCCAGCGCTGGTAGGAGAGCTCCTCCAGCTCCGACGTGGATCCGTCCTTCCACACGAAGCGGAAGATCCAGCGGATGACCACGTGGTCGCCCGAGACGAACACCGGGCGCACGCAGATCGATTGCACCGACTGCGCCCGCGACATCACCTTGCGCTCGTTTTCCACCAGCGCGCTGCGCGGCCCGCGCGGCGGCTTGCGGTTCTCGCGCATGGTCGCGTTCTCCGCATAGAACTCCTCCACGGCCTCGGCATGCGCGTTCGACTCCACGCGCGCGACGAGCCGCTCGAGCGTCTCCGGCCGGGGCATCTACTCCCCCTTGCGGGCTTCGCGCGCAGCCGATCGCAGGATCCACCACGACGCCGCGGCGAAGGCGAGCGCGATGAAGCCCAGGAAAAGCCAGAACAACGCGAAGCCGCGGATGTCGGCCGCCGTGGCCGCATCCGGAGCCCCGGAGAGCGACGCGAAGCCGTTGATGCCGACCGCCATGCAGGCCATCGAGAAGACGAAGCCGAACACCATCGTGGCCTGGAGCGAGATCTTCATTGCTGGTAATCGTAGAGCGGCTTGCCCTTGTCCACGACGTGCACGGTGAAGAGCTTGACCGGCGTGTCGCCCACGATCTTGAAGCCCGCGTGCTTGGCGTCGCGCAGGAACTGCAGCGTCGCCCCCGTGGGCAGCGGCTGGGCGTCCTTGCCCGGCACCTGGAACATGCCGCCCTGCACGACGTAGGCCGTCTCGATCCCGTGATGGATATGCAGCCCGAAGAAGTCGCCGGGCTTGTACTCGGCGGTGGAGGCGATCACCTCCATGCCCGTAGCCCCGGTCAGGTCGGCGCGCTTCTGCTCGACGCGTTGGGGTGAGTCCGAACCCAGGTTGGGCTGCGCGAAAAGCCCGGTCACGACGCCGGCGCCAAAGATGGCAGCGACGAACCACGGCCGTGCTGATTTCCTGACTTGCATGGCTTCCTCCCAGGGAATTCGATTCAGCGTCGAGTTTGCTGTGCGCGCGCGACCCCGGTCAAGCAAGGCGCACGCTACCGGGCGGCCACCAGGACATGCGCCTGGATCTTGCCGTCGACGGGCCCACGCCCGAACTTCGCCGCAACGGCCTCGGTCGCCACGTTGGTCGCCTCTTCCAGCCGCGTGGCGTCCCGGGCCTCGATCTCGTTTCGCAGCGGCGTGCCCTGGCAGTAGGCGATCGCGGGGATCCGCGCCTCGGTCGCGCGGCTGCGGGCCGCGATCGTGTGGATCTCGGGCGTGCGATCGAATCCGCCCTCCGCAACGGCGCGCTGGATGATCGCGAGGTCGTGATAGCCATGCGGCACGCGGGCGAGGAAGCGCGGCGGGTCGGAGGGAAAGAGTTGCGCGAGCGAACTGGTCACCACGTCGGCGAATTCGTTGTCCTCGATACGGTCCCACACATTGAAGATGAAGGTTCCGCCGGGACGCAGGACGCGGCGCACCTCCGCGAAGGCCCTGGCCTTGTCGGGAAAGAACATCGCTCCGAACTGGCAGGCGACGGCGTCGAACTCGCCATCGCCGAAAGGAAGCTTCATCGCATCGGCCTGCCGCCATTCGACCGGGCGCGCGGTGCCGCGGGCCTGCGCGTGCCCGATCATCGCGGGGTTCAGGTCGGTCGCGACCAATGTCGAGCTGGCTGGCAATGTCGCCGACAATTTGCGCGTTACCACGCCAGTCCCGGCTGCGATCTCCAGGACCCGCTTCGGGTGGCGCTCGGCGAGCCGAGTGGCCATGTCCTCCGCGTATGGCTCGAAGAAGAGCGGAACCATGTACGTGTCGTAAAGGTCCGGGATGGATCCGGCGAAAACCTTGTCGGTGGCGTCGATCTTCATCGCACTCACTGTGCTTTCGGTTGGCGGGCGTAGCTCACGGTGAGGATCTCCCACTGGTGGCCCTCGGGTTCGTTCCAGTAGAGCATTCGCCCGCCATAGTCGGTGTTCACCTTGCCGTCATCGGGACCGCGCACGTTGCTGCGGTAAGCGATGCCCCTGGCTCTTAGGGGCGCGGCGCCGTGGGGAACGCCCAGCAGCTCCGCGAGGAGCTTCGCGGATGCGTCGCGGTCCCGCGCCGAAACGATGACGTGGTCGAGCTGGACCGTCACGCGGTCAGCGCCGCACGAACTGCTTGACCGCCCCGGAGATGCCATCCACCAGCACGCCGAAATCCGCGCCGGGGACGGCTGGCTCCTGCAGCACGAACACCCACCAGTCGCAGCCCCACCGCTTGAGCGACGTGTGGTAGCGCGCGGGCATCTTGCCGCCGCGGCGCTCCACCTCTTCGGACGCCTTCTGCTCGAGCTCCGCGCGGGTGAAGTCGAGCGGCTGGCTGCTCGGGCAGGAAAATTCGAGCGGACGGTCGCCGTGGGCGGTAGGCGGCTGGGGTTGCGCGTTGGCCGATGCGGCCACTGCCACCATCGCCAGTGCGGCGGCCATACGCCTCATCGAGCCTCGCCCTTCGCCGGCAGCACGCGACCCTCGGTGCCCTGCAGCGTAACCACCGCGACGTAGCTCGTGCCGTCATACTGGAAATTCACGCGGCGCTTCGGCGGATAGCTCGTCATGATGAGCGCCGCGCAGGCGAGCTCACGAATGTCGAAGCGCGCCTTGATCGCCATGACCTGGCGGTCCTCGCACGGCAGGCTTTCGCTCACGCGCAGGACCTCGGTGACCGCCTCGTAATGCTTCGGGCGCTCGGCCTTCAGCTGCTCGAGCACGCCCGGCCGGTCCAGGTCGACGGGATATTGCGGGGAACCGGCGGCCATCGCGGCGCCGGCGGCAAGGAGCGATGCGATCGCCAGGATTCTCGTGGGGTTCATGTGAATCTCCTCAGCTCTCGTTGTGCGCGACGGTGATGCGCCGTCGGCTGCGCGTGGCAAGGTCGTAGGTGTTGAAGTTGCTCATCATCCGGCCGTACAGGTGCAGGCTCACGGCGCGCGGGCGGTCGCCGGGCACGCCGGTCACGTGGATGTGGTCCGGATTAGGCACGAACGTGGTCACCGCGCCGCGGCCCAGCAGCACCACGCCCCCGCGAACCAGGTCGATGTTGTCGTCCGCGTCACGGTCGAGGGACAGGCGCACGTAACTGCGCTCTTCGAGGATGCCTTCGACCACGCCCACCACACCCCAGCTCCCATGGTCGTGGACCGGCGTCCACTGGCCCGGCAGCCATACGAGCGAATAGAGAGACAGGCTCTTGTCGGCTGTCGCGTAGATGAGGTTGCGCGTGTACCCGCCGGGATCGCTGCGGAAATGCTGCGGCCGCATGAAATCCTTGGCGGTGCCGAGCAGCTCGAGCATGAGCGGCGCGAGCTCCATGACGCAGTCGGCCGGCGCCGGATGCTCCCGGCTGCGGGTGACGGCCTCGGCGATGAAGTCGTCCAAGGGGGTGGTCGTGGCGGTCGCCATAGGCCTAATTCTGCGCCAGTTGCGCGACCGTCGTGATAGCCTTTTTCCCATTGGCCGAATACATCTTCACTCCCGAAAATGCCCATGACAATCGTCCGCCGCGTCGCTCGCATCGCCCTGCTCGCTTCATCCTGCCTTCCGGTGGTGGATGGTGTCGCCGCAAACCTTGAATTGCCGCGCGCGAGTTTCCTGGGAGTCCAGGCGGCGCCGGTCTCCGACGAGGCGCGCTCGAAGCTTCGGCTCGGATCCGCGGAAGGCGTGCTCGTCGCGGGCGTTGTTCCCGGAGGATCGGCAGAAGCGGCTGGCCTCCGCGCCGACGACGTGATCGTGGCGATCGACAACCAGCCGGTCACGGATCCGGGCCAGCTCGTGGCGCGGATCGCTCCGCGGCGCGCCGGAGATCGCATCTTCATCCGCTGGGTGCGCGATGGCGAAGCACGCAGCGTGGAAGTGATGATGAAGCCACGGCCCTACGAATCCGCTCCCGACACGCGCACGGAGTACGGGGCGATCGCGGTGAACCAGAGCCTGCGCCGCACGATCGTGACGGGGCCTGCCGATGGCGCGCGCCATCCGGCAGTGCTGTACATGACGGGCATCGGGTGCTTCTCGCAGGAAAGCCTCGGCGTGCAAAGCTCGGAAGCGCAACTCCTCCACGGCCTCGCGCGTGCGGGCTTCATCACGATGCGCGTCGAGAAGAGCGGCATCGGCGACAGCCAGGGACCGGCATGTGCATCACCGCAGGCCGACCTGCGAGCGGAAACCGCCGCCTACCTCGAGGGCTTGAAGGCGCTCAAGGCGTCGCCGCGCGTGGATCCCGATCGCGTCTTCGTGCTCGGCTTGAGCATCGGCGGAGTGCATGCGCCCCTCATCGCGCAGCAGGTGCCGGTGCGCGGCGTGGTGGTGATCAACACGCTCGCCAAACCCTTCATCGAGTACCTGCTCGAGACGCGCCGGCGCCAGGGCCGGCTGGCGGGGCTGGGCTACGACGAGATCGATCGCCGCCAGCGCGTGGGCGAGTGGTGCAACCACGCGATGCTCATCGAGGGGCGTCGCCCGGACGAGGTGATCGCGGCGCGCCCGGAATGCCGCGGCTCGCTGGAATATGCCGCGCCCTATACCTACATGCAGCAATGGGCGGCGCTCGACATCACCGCGGAGTGGAAGCGCGTGAACGTCCCGGTGCTGATCGTGCAGGGAGAAACGGATTACGTGGCGACGGTGGCCGATGCGCCGCTGCTGCGGGACATCATCGAGAGCTTCCACCCGGGCCGCGCGACGCTCGCCCTGATCCCGGGCATGGACCATTTCCTCACGCGCGCCGAGTCGATGAAGGCGAGCATGACCGCGCCCACCGAGGAATTCGAGCCGCGCGTGCTGCAGTCGGTCCAGGCGTGGCTCGCCTCGCAGGCGGCCGCGACCTAGAACTTGTAGAGCCGCGCCGGGTTGTCCACCAGGATCCGTTTGCGGACACCGGCATCGGGCTCCCACACCGCGAGCTGGTTCAGCAGCTTTCCATCGTCGATCTGGAATAGCGGCTGGACGTCGGTCGTCTTCCTGCCGGGTGGGGTGACGGAATCCGGGTGCGGCCAGTCCGTGCCCCAGATGATGCGATCGGGGTTCGCCGCGATCAGCGCCTTCGCGAAGGGAATCACGTCGCTGTATTCCGGGCCGAGCTTCGAGGCGCGATAGGCGCCGGAGATCTTCACGTAGGCCTTGCCCGACTTCACCAGCTCGACCAGCTCCGGGAATCCCGGCTGCTGCAAGCCCGCGGCGGACTGCGCGCCGCCGAAATGATCGAAAACCAGCGGCACCGGAGCTGCGGCGAGCGTGTCCTTGATGAGGGGAATCATGGAGGCGTTGGTGTAGATCTGGACGTGCCAGCCGCGATCCCTCGCGCGATCGACCGCCGCCTTGAAGCGCCGCGTCGCCTCGTCGGGATCGTTGGTGCCGCCGGTCGCGAGGTTCACGCGCAGGCCGCGAATGCCAGCCTTGTCCATCGCGTCCAGCTCGGCATCGGAATTCTTCGGTCCAACCACCGCCACGCCACGCGCATCGTCGCCGCGCGCCTTCATGCCGAAAAGGGTCGCCGAATTGTCGGTGCCGTACACGCTCGGCGTGACGATCACCACGCGCTGCATGTGGAGCGCCTTGTGCAGCGCCCTCATCTCCTCGGGTGAGGCGAGCTCGGGCGTGTAGACGCGGCCTTCGAACCAGGGGAATTTCGCGGGATCGCCGTGGATATGCGTGTGGCAATCGCATGCGCCCGCGGGTATTTCGAAATTCACCGGCGTAGCGGGTTGCGAAGGCGCCGCCCATGCGGATCCCGCGCGGGCAAGCGCCCCGGCAGCCATTGCCCCGAGCAGCACATCACGTCTCGTCGTCATGTTGTTCCCCTGTCGAATTGGAGCCGTGGAAATACTACCCCGCCGCGGCTCGTTTCGAATCCGGGTGTCCTAAAACGAGGGTTATTGGTCATTTACGCGCGCGACAGCGGCGCAAATAATGGCCTCGTCGTGTTTTGCAGGGGCAATGCGGTGTTGGAGTCGGTAAGGGCCCTTCGCGTGGCCCAGTTGCACGAGGCGCCCTCGATCGCCGCGCTGGTGAATGCCGCCACCGCGAACGAGGACGGCAAGGGCTGGACCCACGAGTCCGGCTTGTTCGAGGGCACGCGAACCGATCCTGACGAGGTGCGCGGCCTGCTGGCAGTCGCTGGCGCCCGGTTCCTGCTTCGCACACACGCCAATGCCATCGTCGGGTGCGCGTACCTGAAGCCGATGCCCGACGCCGCGTACTTCGGGATGTTGTCAGTGCGCCCCGACATGCAGGGCCTCGGCATCGCGAGCGATCTCATCAGCGAGTGCGAACGCGTGGCCCGGGAAGAATGGCAGCGCCGCACGATGCTGATCACGGTGATCACCACGCACCGACCGGAGCTGGTGGCGTTCTACCAGCGACGGGGCTACAGGCGTACCGGTCGATTCAAGCTCACCTTCGACCGCAAGCAGCTGCTTCGAGAGCCGTTACGCATCGCCGGGCTCGGGCCCGAGTGGATGGAAAAAGTCCTGACCAACCCTGAAATGGAAGCGACCCAGTCATGAAACGAACAATGATTCTCGTGGCAAGCCTCCTCACTGCGTGCGCGACGCGCCCCGATGTTCCCGAGGCGCTGCGGGCGCCCGAAGGACAGCAGCTCGTGTTGGCGCTTGCGGCGAACGGGGTCCAGATCTACGACTGCGCAGCCTCGCCGAAGGGCGGATACGACTGGAAATTCCGCGCCCCCGAAGCGTCATTGCAGGACATGAACGGCAAGCCCATGGGCACGCACTACGCCGGTCCCACATGGCGCGCGCTGGATGGCAGCAGCGTCGTCGGCGAAATCGTCGCGCGTGCTCCCGCGAAGGATCCCGGTAGCATTCCGCAGCTGCTGCTTTCCGCGAAGCGCGGCGACGGAGACGGGATGATGTCGAAGATTGCCAGCGTCCAGCGGCTCGATACGGTCGGGGGCCAGGCTCCAACCACGAGTTGCTCTTCCGCCTCAGACCTCGCCCGCATTGCGCGCGTGCCGTACACGGCGACGTATTACTTCTACCAGGCGGCCTCACCCCAAGTCGAGGCTCGCTACTGAGGCGCCGAGGCGCGCCGGCTACCCGACGCGCCGATACCGCAGCGCCGAGCGCTCCTTGGCCTTCGCGGCCTCGACCTCCCGGGTGCGCGATTGCGCGTGGGTGACGAGCGAGCCGATCAAGGCCTCGGCAGACGCGGCGATGTCCTCGACGGCGCGCTGGAACGCCGCTTCATTCGCCTTCGAGGGGCGCGTGAAGCCGCTCAGCTTTCGCACGAACTGCAGCGATGCATCCTGGATCTCCGCCTTTGTGGCCGGCGGCTCGAAGTTGAAAAGCGTCTTGATATTGCGGCACATGGCGATTCGTTTCCTCCGAAGCCCCGCTAGGGCTTTACACAACGCACACGATTGACGGCTTTCGGCGCCGCCAGCGCATCCAGCGCAACGGCTCCTGCACTCGCAAGCTGATCGAACGCGACCTGCTGCAGCGCCTTCGCCTGCCACCGGCTGAAGCCGAGCTCGAAGGCAGAACACTCATTCTCGCCGAGTGAGCGGGGATCGCGTCCGGTCACGCTGCCGAAGATGACCAACGCCTCCAGGTAGTAGCCGTACGCGCTAGCGTGGTAATGGTCGTGAGCCCAGAGATTGAGCTTGTCCGGCTCGATGCCGTCGTACGGATTCGCATCGGCCACGCCGGTCTTCATGGCCCGCGTCCACGCCTCGCCGACGGGGATCACCACTTTGACTTCCGCGGACGCAGCCGCCTTGTCATACGCGGCGCGAACGTCGCGCGCCATCGCGTCGATCGGTTCCCCCGCCCATGCGCCGGTCGGCGGATAGGTCTGGTCGGCGCGGGACCACGTTGCCATCAGGTAGAGCTCGACTTTCGGGGTGCGCGTGCGAAGGAAGTCCGCCATTTGTTTGCTGGTGGCAATCAGCTTCGACGGATCGCGCGGCTTGTCGTAGTCCAGGGTGCTGAAGCCGTGCATCACCACCTTGTCCCATGCGCGCCCGCCGATGACGCCGAGCTTGTGTTCGAGGTGCCAATCGAGCCCCGCCCCCGGGTGTGTCTCGAGGAACACGTCGTAATCAAGTGCTGCCTGTTGCGTGAACGACTTGAACAATGCGGGCACGCCGCCGATTCCCTCGCCGTTCAGGTCCGTCACCGTTGCAGCGCGATAAAACCTCACGGGAGAACTATCCGCGTACGTGAAGCTGTTGCCGATGAATAGCACGCTGCTGCCGGAGCGGGCGTCCGTGGCGCCGGTCGCCAGCATGAGGCCCGCGACCAAGCCAAGCACAATCCTCATCGCTGGCCGATGCATCGAGCGGTGGAAGTCAGGCTTGAGGTTCGTGGCAAACCACCTCGATGTTGTGCCCGTCCGGGCCAATGACGAACGCCGCATAGTAGTTCGCGTGGTAGTGGGGGCGCAGGCCGGGCGCACCGTTGTCCTTGCCACCCGCCTCAAGCGCGGCGCGATGGAAAGCATCCACTTGGCGGCGATCACCGGCCACAAAAGCCAAGTGAAGGTGCGCCGGTTTCTCGTCTGTCTGGAACAGGCAGAGCGACACCTTTCCTCCCGGAGGGCAGAGCTCGACGCCGTAGTCGGGCGTCCCCTCGGAGGCGACAGCTACGCCCAGCGGCTGCAGCGCCTTCAGGAAGAACGCCTTGCTCGCCGCATAGTCGCTCACTCCGAATTTGACGTGGTCGAACATGCTTATTCCTATCCTTTCGGTCCCGTGATCGCTACCGCCGCCCAAAGCGCAAGCAGGCCCACCGCCACGCTCAGCCCCACATAGAGGGCCGCGATCAGCACCTCGCCTCGCCGAAGCAGGTGCACGGTTTCGACGCCGAAGGCCGAGAAGGTAGTGAATCCCCCGAGAAGACCCGTGAAGAGGAATAGGCGTGCCCCGGGTGAGAGCAGGTCGGCTTTCTCCGCAAGCGCCACAAGGACACCGGCAACGAGGCAACCGATGACGTTCACCGCGAACGTACCCGCGGGAAATCGCCAATCGATCGTGTGGTGCAGGACCAGCCCGGACAATTTGTACTGGGCGACCGAGCCGATCGCACCGCCGAGCGCTACGAGAAGGATGCCGTTCATCTGTGCGTAGGTGCAGCCGAACGCTGTTGTCAGCTCGGTAGTTTGCCACTCGTGCGTCGAGACGTGGTTCGCGGGTAAACGGCGGTGTTTCCGAAGTAGTAGGATTGCGCTCGCGTGGTGAACAAATCCAACAATTACCAGAGAGGGACACGTCGATCATGAGAATGCGTCCGATAGCAAGGTCCGTACTGCTGGCTTTCCCTTCCAGTCTGGCCATAGGCGTGGCGGGCATCGCAAGCGCCCAGCAGACGCAGCCGCCCCCCGCGCCCGAGACCGGCACGACAAAGCTCGAGAGCATCGTCGTCACCGCGACCAAGCGGGAGACGCCGCTCAAGGACGTACCGTTCTCCATCAACGCGCAGACCGAGGAGGACATCCAGCGGTCCGGCGCGGTGACGCTCGAGGACCTGTCGCGCAACGTCGCCGGCCTTGCCGTCCAGAACCTGGGACCTGGGCAGAGCCAGGTGTCGATCCGCGGCGTGTCCTCGGGGCAGATCGTCCGCGACCAGCCGGGCGTCAAGGAACAGGTCGGGGTTTACCTCGACGAGACGGCGATCTCCATGTCGCTCTTCACGCCGGACCTGGACCTGTTCGACCTGAATCGCGTCGAGACGCTGCGCGGCCCGCAAGGCACGCTCTTCGGCGCCGGCAACATCGGCGGCACGATCCGCTACATCACCAA
>Ga0136846_1228205_pt1 | contig 12319 bp, 11 predicted proteins | sample HopSoiMetagenom2_FD_96841 | JGI IMG/M metagenome (GOLD analysis project Ga0136846, IMG submission 96841) | Grasslands soil microbial communities from Hopland, California, USA - 2 Assembly 2016 (version 4) | ecosystem: Environmental > Terrestrial > Soil > Grasslands | place: USA: Hopland...
TACGGCGCGGAGATCGAAGGTTCGGTCTCGCCGATGCAGGGCCTGCAGTTGCGTGGCACCCTGACCGCACAGGATCCGCGGTTCACTCGCTTCGAGTACGACTTCTTCGTGCCCGGCAACAACCAGTACAGCGGCTCACAGCACCGTGACTACTCGGGCAATCGCCTGAACGACGTCGCATCGTTCCTCTCCGACGTCGGCGGCTCGTACAGCTGGCGCGGTGCGGAAGTCTTCAGCGACTACCGCTACAGTGGTTCGCGTTTCGCCAACCGCCCGAACACCGTCACGATCCCCGGTTGGGGAGAGCTCAATGGCGGCGTCTCCTACCGCCTCGCTCGCGCCAGTGTCCGGCTGCAGGCGCTCAACCTGCTCGACAAGCAGGCCATCCAGACGATGGCCCAGCGCACCGGTGAGGACATCCTGAAGGTGAATGCCGATGGAACGGCGGTGAATCTCATCACCACCGGCGCCGCCGCGGGCACTACCTCCACGAGCCGCTTCACCACGGGCATGGGAATCTTCCCGCGGACCATCCAGCTCAGTCTCGCCTACGACTTTTAACTGATGTACCCCAGGCGCTGCTTCGCAACGAAAAGCGCTGTGATCACGGCGTACTGAAGAAACGTCGAAATCTCGCTACGCCACGCCTCGCCCCACTGGTGCTCCCCCGTTTCCCTGGTCGCGGGTGGGCTCGGGAACCAGCGGGGCGTTCGCGTTTTATAGGCGAGATATTCCTCACCGAAGATCGACTCGAGCACGCCCTCCTCGTAGCGCACGATCAGCGTGTATTCCACCGTGAAGAGGAGGGCCGCGATCGGCAGGAACCAGAGCACGCCGGAGATCACCGTGAAGCCGATCCAGATGAGGAAGTTTCCGACGTAGAGCGGATTCCGCATCCACGCGAAGATGCCATAGGTCACCAGACGCTGCACGGTGCGCGACCGTCGCCGCGTCACCGTGCCCGCTGCCGCCACGCCCGCGAGCCGGATCGCTTCACCGAGCACGATCAGCGCGACGCCGATGATCCAGTTCCGCGGCTGCATCGTACCCCGCGCCAGTAACGGCACCAGCAGAAAGGGCACAGGCAGCCAGCCGCGGTGGCGGAACAGCACAGCCCCGGCGCGCGCGCTGGGGCGTTGTTCCGCCGCGGAGATCTCGGATGGAGCGGATGTGGACGGCGGTGGCCCGGAAGACGACATCGAATGCGACGGCTGGTTGAGTGAGCCTGGAAAGGTCGCCGCCGCGCGGGCAATGCTCAAGCGCGATGGCGGGCGATCATGGCGCGCCGAGCCACCGTCCATCGAAGGTGAGCCAGAAGAGCACGCGCTCGTTCGGCGCCGTACGCGCATACGTCAATGCCGCGGCCAGCGCCTTCGCGCTGTACGTACCCTCGATCGATGGGCCACCAGCGGCTCGGAGCAGCGCCACCGCCGTACGCGATGCGTCCGTCTCTCGCGCGTACGCGCCGCCATACTGCGCCTGCTCGACGACGAGCCGCTCCTCGAGGATCTCAGGAGCTGCGACCCCGGCGAGCTCGCCGAAGCGGGCGGCAGTCGCGCGCGCCAGCCGCATCACGCGACGACGGTTCGCCACGACACGAGGTACCACCCGAACCGCCAGCACCCGCGTTCGTAATCCGGCGAGCGCGAGTCCGACCATCAGGCCGGCCGCCGTGCCTCCGCTGCCGAGCGGTACGATCAGCAGATCCGGAGCAGGGGCCGATGCGCGCGCGAGCTGCTCCGCCAGCTCGACGGCGGCGTTCGCGTGGCCCAGCGCGCCGAGCGCGTTGCTCCCACCCGCGGGAATCCACCGAATGTGCCCCCCGCCCATGAGCCGCACGAGCGATGCACGGAGCATCGCGGTCACGGGCGTCCGGCTCTCCGTTACGCGTGCCGCCGTCCGCAGCCGTTCGCTCGTCGCCCGTGACACGTCGTGCTCTTCCTGCGGCCAGGTGAAGACCCGCGTGCGAGCCCCGAGCTGCCGGCCAAAGAGCGCCACCGCCAGCGCATGCGTCGACCCGCTCGAGCCGACGGTGAGCAGCGTGTCGCCCCGCGCGACGTTGGCGAGCAACAGCTCGAGCGCGCGGGCCTTGTTGCCGCCGAAGGTCGGCGTGCTGAGATCGTCGCGCTTCGCCAGGAGCGTGACGCCGTCGAGCTCCCACCGCTCGATCGGAGTCTCGCGCACCAGCAGGTCGACGCGCGGCAGAGTCTCCGCGAGCCGCGGCCAGCGCGCGATCAGAGCGTCCACGCTCAGGTCGTCGCGGCCGTCTCGAGCACCTCGTCCAGATCGGGATCGAACGACGGCCGGCGCCCCTTCCCGTCGCCGTCCCCCGCGTGCGCGGCAGCTCCCATCTGGTCGACGTACAGCACCTGCACGATCACCATGATCGTCGCGAGTAGTGGCACGGCGACCATCAGCCCGAGGAAGCCGAAGACGAGGGCGAGCAGCGCCTGCGTCACCACGGTCAGCGCCGGCGGCAGGTCCATCCCTCCCTTCATGAGAAGTGGGATGAGCACGTGGTTCTCGAGGAACTGGATCCCCCAATACGCCACCGCAACGGTCGCCGCCTTCTCTGGCGAGTCGAGGAACCCCATCGCCACCCCAGGCACGGCGCTGAGCAGTGGTCCGACGGTCGGGATGAACTCGAACAGCCCGGCGAGCAGCCCGAGCGCGAACGCCGCCTTCACGCGCAGCAGGAGCAGGACGACCGTCGTCACGACGCCGATCGCCAGCATCGCGATGAGCTGCGTCACCAGCCACTTTCGCAGCACGAGGGTGACGCGATCCATCACGTACGCGCCCTGTGCGCGCCGTCGATCGGGAAGCAGCGCGAGCACGCCGCGCCGGTACAGCGCCGTGTCGCTTGCGAGGTAGATGCTGAGGAAGATGATGATGAGGAAGCCGCCCAGCGCCTCGGCCGTGTGTGTCAGGAAAGGGAAGAGATAGCGCGTCGCGCCGCTCAGCTTCTCCTGGATCCGGTCGTGGATGCGTGGCGCGCCCGCGGACTGCGTATCACTCGGCGCCGGCGCGGGGGCATTCTGGCCCACGGGCACGGGTGCCGTAGCCGCTGGCGCAGTGGTGGCGCCGGTGGGTTGCGCGGGTGTGCCAGTCGAGGGCCGCTGCGTGGCACCGCTGCCGCCGAGCAAGATGCCGAGGAATCCGCTCTGCCGCCGGTTCATCCATTGCTCCGCCCGATCGACCGCTTCGGGGAGCTTCTGGCGAAGCTCCGCCCCCTGCTCGCGCAGGGTGGGGGCGAGCCAGGCGCCGAAGGCGAAGAGGACGGCGAAGAAGCTGAGGACGATCAGCGCCGCGCCGGCGCCGCGCGGGATTCGCAAGCGTTCGAGCCGGTCCACCCCGGCCGAGACGGCGATCGCGAAGAGCACGCCGAGGAAGGTGACCAGGAACAACGCGTTGGCGAACCAGAGCAGCCGGAGCGCCAGGTACATCGCCAGCACGAGCCCGGCGGCTCGTACCACGTCGCGGCTGCGCCACCCCACCTGCCGTCCATGTCGCACATCGCGACGTCCGTGCCTTGGAGGTGAGCTCAGCTCCTTCGGGTCGACCGGTTGCGTGCTCGAGCGTGATCGGGCACCAAGGTCGAGAATGGGATCGGGCATGAGTTGAGCTCGGGTTGGGAGCGTCGAACGATTCGTCCGCCACCCATTTGCAAACCGCGTGACGCGATCGCGCGAGGCGCTACATTACCGCGAGATTTGATCTGCCAACAGAGCGAGGAGTCAGCGTGGGAGAGGACGCGAACGAGGCATCGTTTCTCTATCTCGACACCGTGAGCGGCGTAGAGCGCTTCACCTCGGAGATCTCCTCGACGCGCGAGATCGCGCTCGATACCGAGGGGGCCAGTTTTCACCGCTTCGTGGATCGCATCTACCTGCTGCAGCTGTCGACGCGGCAGCACCACGCCGTCATCGATCCACTTCCGATTGGTGTGCCCTCCGGACTCGGAGCGCTGCTCGAAGACCCGTCGGTCGAAGTCGTGTTCCACGACGCGGACTACGACCTGCGCCTCCTCCAGCAGGACTACGGCTGGCAGGTGCGCACGATCTTCGACACGCGCATCGCGGCGCAGCTGCTCGGCTACACGGCGTTTGGGCTCGCAGCGCTGCTCGAGCGCTTCTTCGACGTGAAGCTCGACAAGAAGCATCAACGCGCCGACTGGTCGATGCGCCCGCTCACGGGAGGCATGCTCGACTACGCCGCGCAGGACACGCGCTTCCTCCTCCAGCTCAAGGACCAGTTGGCGGCGGAGCTCGATCGGACGGGGCGCACGGCGTGGGCGCGCGAGGAGTTCGGCCTGCTCGAGGGCACGCGTTGGCAGGACGAGGCGCCGGGCACGGCCTATTTCCGTGTGAAGGGTGCGCGCGACCTGAATCGCCGCGAGCTCGCCGTGCTGCGTGAGCTCGTGCCCTGGCGCGACGCGGTTGCCGGCTCGCTCGATCGCGCCACCTTCCGGGTCCTCGGCAACGAGCAGCTGCTCGACATCGCCCGCACCCAGCCCCGGACCAGGGACGCGCTCGCGAAGGTGAAGGGAATGCCCCGCGCCGTCCTCGAGCAGCGTGGCGAAGAGCTCCTGGATGCCGTGAAGCGCGCACTCGCGGTTCCCGAGGCCGAGCTGCCGAAGTTTCCGCGCGCTGCACGATGGGATCGCGATCCCGAGTTCGATGCGCGGGTGAGCGCGCTCAAGACGGCGCGCGACGCGGCCGCCAAGCGTCTACAGCTCGACCCCGGAATCCTCTGCTCGCGCGACCGGCTCGAGGCCGTCGCGCGGCGTAACCCGGCGACGGTCGAGGAAGTCGCCGAGGTGAACGAGCTGCGGCGCTGGCAAGTGGCCGAGCTGGCGGAAGCGTTCGTCGAAGCGCTCGCGCCGCATCGGAAAGGAAAGAAGGCGGTCGGCTGAGCCTTCAGAGCCCCATGTAGGCCCGCACCCTCGGCTCGATCCTGTCGGGTGACCAGAAAGGCGTCCACACCAGATTGATCGTCACCGAGCCGACACCCGGCAGCGCCTTCAGGATGCGCTCCGCGTCGCCCATGATCTCCGGGCCGCTCGGGCAGCCCGGCGAGGTGAGCGACATGTCGACCTCCACGTCCGTGCCGACGAGCCGCACGTCGTAGACGAGCCCGAGATCCACGATGTTCAGGTTCAGGTCGGGATCCTTCACCTTCCGCAGGGCGAGCTTCACCTGCTCGAGCGTCAGCTCGGAGAACGGGGCGCCGCTGCCTGGTGGGGCGCTCGCCTCGCTGCCGGTGGACGCGGCAACGTCGCCGTTCGGCGCCGCAGTCTCGTTCGTGTGATCGTCGATGGACATGGCATGCACTCCGTGTAGGGCATTCGGAGTATCACCAGCTCACGCACCTGCCGCAACGACAGACGCCCGCTCGTCGCGGGCGTCGGCATGAAGCTCGGCGGCGGCTGGAACTCTAGCCTTTGCTCTTCTTCGAGCTCGACTTCTTCGCGGAAGTCTTGCCGCTCGAGGCGTGCGACGACTTGGCGCTCACCTTCGACTTGCTCGACTTGGCCTTGCTCGCCTTCGCCCTGCTCGACTTGGAGTGCGATGCGCGAGCCGAGCTCTTGCCGTGACGACTCCGGCGGGCGGCGCGCTCGGGACGGTTCCACCCTACCGCGCGGTCGGCTCGGAACGAGTTGGGCATCTCGAGGACGCCATCGCGCGAGTCGGTCACGGCCAGGCAGGCCGCATCGGCGAGGTCGGCCCGCACATCGGCGATCACCTTCGCCGGCCGGCGCGCCCGCGCCGCATGGACACGATTCGTCAGCAGGACGACGAACATCTCGCGGTCCGGATCGATCCAGAGCGACGTCCCGGTGAAGCCCGTGTGCCCGTAGGCGGTCTCACTGAGATAGGAGCCACAGCTCCCGTGACCGCCGCAGGTGTCCCACCCGAGCGCGCGCGTACCGGCGGCGCGGCGCGTGAACAGCTTGACGGTGGAGTCGGCGACGATTCGCGTGCCGTTGTACGTGCCGCCATTGAGCATCATCTGCGCGAACACCGCGAGATCGCTGGCAGTGCTGAACAACCCCGCGTGGCCGGCTACGCCACCGAGCGCGTAGGCATTCTCGTCGTGCACCTCGCCGCGCAGCGGATAGCCGCGCGGCGGCGTGAGCTCCGTCGGTGCGATGCGGCCGCGAAGTGATACGTCGGGCCGGAAGTGCGTGTCCGTCATCCCGAGCGGCGTGAACACGCGCTGGTCGAGGAACTGATCGAGCTTCTGCCCGGACACCGCTTCGACGAGGAAGCCGAGCATGTCGGCGCCGAGATCGGAGTACTCGAAATACTGGCCCGGCGGAGCGAACAGCGGTGTCGAGATGACGGCGGCGCGCGCTTCCTCGGGGGTCTGCGTCAAGCGCCAGAGATCGCGTCCAGCCGGAAGACCGGAGCGATGCTCGAGCAACATGCGAACGGTGACCTGATCCTTCGCCCCGCCGGTGAACTCGGGGATGTATTTCACGACCGGATCGTCGAGACGAAGCTTCCCTTCGTCGAACAGGATCATGACCGCGGTCGTCGTGCCGACGACCTTCGTCAGCGACGCGAGGTCATAGATCGTCCGCTCCGCGACCACCGACCCGTCGTCGCCGGTCCAGCCGAGCCGACCGAATCCCTTCTCCCAGACGGCGGCGCCCTTCCGGCCCACGACGACCGCAGCGCCCGGATATCCCCCAGCGCGGATTCCGCGCTCGATGACACGATCGATCGTCGCCAGCCGCGCGGCGGACATGCCGACGGCGCTGGGCGCCTTGGCGGGAAGCCCGTCGCCGGTACGCGAAGGGGCCGCTGGCGGCAGCGGATGAACTAGAGTCGCGGCAGCAAACAGCAGACTGAACAACGCAGTGTTATCCCTTGAAAGCGTTGGGATCAGCTACGCAATCGCTGCCCGAATAGGCAGTTTGCGTGCTCGACCATGCTGATGCGATGCCGGGCGTTGGTGGGGAGGACCTGGCCCGGCTGACGCTCATACTCTGTGACCTGGCTCACAGTTCCGCAGTCACTCGCGTCGGCGCCAGTATGGCACTTGTGCTTACGACGAGCAAGAGGTTGCGGCGTCACAGGATAGGCTGTGTCCGCCACCCCTCTTTCCCGCCCTTTGTTTGTGGGGGCGCTCCCCGAAGACGAGCTCCTCGAACAGCCCTCCACGGATTCCTCCGCGGCCTCATGCCCGTAATGGATCAGTCCGCCTGAAGCTCCCGTGACCCCCGCCGCGTAGAGGGAGAGGCGCCACGGACCTGCCGCGCGGACGCCACCCCCTATCGCTTCATCCGTTGTCGCGGCAACCATTCCCCAGCCGGCCGTGACCAATCCGTCGGACGTCATGGAGAACGAACAGCTCACCGTTCAGCGCGCCCTGGCGGGCGATCAAGCGGCGATGCGGGCCCTATGGACCCGCCACGCGCCGCATATCGACGTCGTTGTCCGACGTCTCGTCGGACACGATCCCGACCTGGCCGCCGACATCGCACAGGAAGTGTGGATCCAGATCTTCCGTGCCTTGCCGAGCTTCCGCGGCGACGCGCAGTTCGGAACGTGGGCCCACCGCATCGCCGTCAACCGGACGCTCAACGCGTTGCGACGCACCAAGCGCATGGCGTCCGTGGAGGTCGACGTGGAAGACGACACGGCATCAGTCGAACCGGAAGGGGAGCGCGCCCTGCTCGCCGCATCCATCGAGGAGGCGGCGGCCAAGCTGTCACCGGGTGCGCGCACCGTGTTCCTGCTTCACGACGTCGAAGGCTACACCCACGAAGAGATCGCCGCCGAGCTCGGGATCACCGCTGGTGGCTCCAAGTCGCAGCTGTTCAAGGCGCGCGCAAAGTTGCGTGTCTTGCTGGCCCATCTCGTCGATGCACCCGCGAACACCAGGTTCCAGCCCGAGAGCTCTCATGTCGCACCTCTCTACTGACCGACTTGCCGCACTCGGAGACGAGGCGCCGACGCCCGTCGAGGCGGCGCACCTCGCCACGTGCGAGGTGTGCGCACGCGAACATGCGGCGTATCGCACCCTCGTCACGATGGCGCACGAGGAGCGCGGCGCGATCGGTATCCCGCTCACGCGCTTCGAGGCGATCGCCAACGCGCTCGCCGAAGACCAGGGCGCTGCGGCACCTGCTGCGCGCATCGTTGTCCGCGGTCCGAAGGCGCCCAGCGTCCTGCGCATGCCGATGCGCGCTGCTGCAGGCTTCCTCCTTCTGGCGGGCGGCGTTGTGGCGGGCCGCGTGAGTGCAGGCGCGCCGCCACTCCCGTTCCTGGGAAGCAGCGTTGCTTCGGTTTCGCCGAGCCCCGTCAGCCCGGCCACACGGACGGATTCTGCGGGCTTCGCGTCGACCGCTGAGGCGCGCGTCGCGCAGCTCCACTCGGAGGCGCTGTATCAACAGGCGGCAGCCTACCTCGCCGAGCACGATACCACCGGCTCCGGCGACGGCAGCCCGGTGGCCTATCGCTCGCGGCTCGCCGCGCTCGACCAGGTGATCTCGACGACTCGCGAAGCGATGCGCCAGGCGCCGCACGATCCGGTCATCAACGGCTACTACCTCACGACGCTCGGCCAGCGCGAAGCCACGCTGCGGCAACTCAATACGGTGCTGCCCGCGAGTCTGGGCAACAACAGCTTCTGAGTCGCTTCTCTCGGTATTCAAGGTGAATTTGTCGATGTCTCGCTCCGCCGCTCACGCTCCTCTGTTTCTCACCGTCACCCTGGCCCTCGCCGCGGGAGCGGCGCCGCTGGCTGCGCAGCGCTCCGAGACGCCGGTGCGCCGCACCGTGCGCGTCACGGTGAGCGATTCGTCGGAGCGTCAACTGCGTCGCATGGCGCGCACGATCGATTCCCTCGTACGCGCCTTCGAGGCGGGTGACTTGAACGCGGCGGAGCGCTTCAGCATCGGCCGCACGATCGACGCGCTCACCGCGCAGTTCAACGCGCAGCGCATGCAGCTCGATGGCCCGAGCACGGCGGTGAAGATCGATGGTCCCTACATCCCGCACGCGCCGGAGTTGCCGGGCGGACCAAGCGCGTGGGTGGACATGAGGCGGTCATTCTCGGCCCCGACGCCACCGGCCATGGCGCGCGGATGGATCGGGATCGTCGTGAGCGGAGCGCCGAGGGAGATGCACACCGAGCGCAACGAGCTCATGATGCGCTTCCTCTCCTATCCCGAGATCGTCTCGGTGGACCCGAGCTCGCCCGCCCAGCGCGCCGGCCTCGCCCCGGGCGATACGCTGATCGCCTACGACGGACAGGACGTGCGCGGCGCGGACATCTCCATGACGCGGCTCCTCCGGCCGAACGCCAGGATCAGCGTCCGTGTCCGGCGCGATGGGCGCGTCAAGGAGCTGCCGGTCGTCGTTGCCGAGGCGCCATCGCGCATCATGATCCGGCGCGGCGACGAGATTCGCGGTGCAGGACAGACGTGGACGTTCACGACGCCGCCGGACGTCGCGCCAGTCCCTGCGCCCGCGCCGATGGCTCCCATGGTACCTCGCACCCCCATGCCGACCGTCCCGCCGGCGTTCGCGACGCGGCCGGCTCCCGTCATCATGTCGCTGCCGCGCCCTTTCGAATCCTCGCCGAGCGGGGTAGCAGGTGCGCAGCTCGTGACGATCTCGGACGGGTTGAAGCGGAGCCTCGGGCTGCAGTCGGGCGTGCTGGTCACAGTGGTGCCCGTCGGCACGCCGGCGGACGAGTCGGGCTTGAAGGAGGGCGACGTCATCATTCGCGTCGAGCGCCAGCCGGTGCAGAGCGTCGTACAGGTGTGGGAGATCGTCACGCGGGCAGCAGAAGATGGCGCGCGCGCTGTCGACCTCGAGCTGATTCGCGCGAAACGGGCGCGCTCGATCACGCTGCGCTGGTAGGGGCGAGCTCCGCAGGCGTCAGTCTTCGGCGCTCTCGAGCTTCTCCAGCTTTCGCTCTGCCGGAACGAGCGACTTGTGAATCGCCAGCGCGGCGATCGCGCCATCGGAAGCGGCCGCGATGGCCAGCTGTGGACCGGGAACGATGTCGCCCGCGGCGAAGCAGTTGCGCACCGAGGTGTGATACGCCTCGTCCACGATGATGTGGCCTCCCACATCGCGGTCGCACCCGAGCTGAGCGCCGAGATCGTCCGCCGGATACTGGCCGATGGCTAAGAAGATCTCGTCGCTGTCCAGCGCGAGACCACCCTCGAAGGGGAGTGAGTGCACGCGTGAACCCTTGTGATCCACGCAGCGGATCGGGAACTCGATCACGGGGATGTTCAGTGCGTCGAGCTTGTCGCAGTACTCCTGAAGGTCGAAGTTCGCCGGCTCGCCGTTGGTGCAGATGACGATGTCGCTCGTCCACGTGGTGAGGTTGAGTGCCATCCCCACCGCCTTTCGTCCCGAGCCGATGACGGCGACTTTCTTGTCGACGCACTCGCGGCCGTCGCAGTCCGGGCAGACGTGCGCCGTGTCGCCGTAGACGCGATCGAGGCCCGGTATGTCGGGCCAGACGTCCTTGAGGCCGATCGCGAGCAGCAGACGGCGTGAGTGGATCACGTCGCCGTTCTCGAGCGCAAGCTCGAACGATTCCTCGTCATGGCAAACGACGCGGTCACAGACCGCGTCGCGTAGCTCGACGCCGCGCTCGCGCGCCTCATCGCGGCCCGCGCCGCGAAGCTCGGCAGGCCGGATGCCGGGATGGCCGAGAAATCCGTTGACCCCGCGTGTCTCCCAGTTGCGCGGATCGCCCGAATCGACGAGGACGACGTCGTGGAGATAGCGCGCCAGCCAGATACCCGCGCTCAATCCGGCCGGGCCGCCGCCGATGATCGCCACGTCGTAGCGTCGACCGGTCTGCTGTGTTTTGCTCGTTCCCACTCGGCCTCCCAGGAGTCGCACGTCGGCACCGGGAAGGGCAAAAACGGTTCCCTACTCCATGCGCGCGTCGCGAGTCGGTCAGCGCAGTGAGCCCGGTGGCAGGAGGTAGATGAGGCGAAGCGTCGCGCGGTCGGACGGCGAGATGGTGCTCGTCGCGGCCTCACGGTACATCACACTGGTTGCGTCGTCGGCGTGATTGAGGCCGAGCGCGTGCCCGATCTCATGGCGCAGGATGCCGGCGACCGTGCGTGGTGGGAGCAGCCGTCCTGCCGAGTCGTGATTCGCGATCTGAATCCGCGCCGACTTGATCCAGAACTGGCTCGTCTGGATGCGTTCCGTCACGCCGATGCGCTGGCCGTCCTCGTCGGGGAAGCGCTCCCGCCAGCGGATGGTGAGATCAGCGACCGCCGAGTCGCCAACGAACACGAACGGGATCGGGAAGCCGGCATCGCTCCATTCACCGATCGCGCCTCGCGCCATCTCGGGATAGGCGGGCTCCCAGCCATGGGCGAGCGACGTCGGCTCGATCCACACCCGCATCCCCTCGCCGGAAGGTGCGCGCCAACGATAGAGTGCGCTGTCCTGCGCGGTGATGATGTCGTCGATGTAGGTGCCGGATTTCAGGCTCTCGACGCGCTGCCGCAACTCTGTGGGTGGAGTGTCCTGCTCGCGCCCCCCGAAAACGACGGCGTGTCGGACCGGACCATCGACCGTCGCTCCGGCGTGGAATGCCGCTTCGACGGCGGCTTCCTCGCGCTCCATCCGATTACGGCGGAGTGTGGCCCGTCTGGTCGCGCTGCCGGCGACGAAGCCACCAAGCAGCACGACCAGGGCGAGCGGGACGAGCTCGATACGAAGGCGCGTTAGCGGACCGCTCCCGGCGGGAGCGTGTAGAGCAGGCGCACAGTGGCTCGGTCGGCGGGCGACAGGTCGCGCACGCGCACCTTCGGCGCCATGATGCTCGTCGAGTCTGACGTGTGATCGAGTCCGAGCAGGTGCCCGATCTCGTGGAGCGCCATCGCCTTCATTGAATCGTCGTCGAGCGCGCTGCCGCTGCTGTGATGCACGGCGAGGATGATGTCAGCGCCGATGATCCACCAGTCGTCGTCGCGCGACCACTTGGTGCGTCCGCTGATCGGCTCGTCGAAATGATCGATGAAGGTGACGTGCACGTCGGCCGCGGCCGAGTCCGGTGTGAAGGCGAACCGCACGGGCAGACGCAACGCGTCCCAGTCGAGGAACGCATCGCGGACGCCGGTGGTGAACTCGGGGCGGAACTCGCTGATGTCGGACGTGGGCTGGATCCAGACGCTCAGCGGCTTTCCCTTCAGGTCATGCCAGCGTGCGAGGGCACTGTCCCGTTCCGCGAGCATCTCGGCGATGTACGTGCCCTGGCCCCGCTCGCGAAGCTGACGCCGGACGGCTGCGCGGGCTTCGGGGGTGAGCTCGCGCCCGACCGA
>Ga0136846_1226297_pt1 | contig 12317 bp, 14 predicted proteins | sample HopSoiMetagenom2_FD_96841 | JGI IMG/M metagenome (GOLD analysis project Ga0136846, IMG submission 96841) | Grasslands soil microbial communities from Hopland, California, USA - 2 Assembly 2016 (version 4) | ecosystem: Environmental > Terrestrial > Soil > Grasslands | place: USA: Hopland...
CGCCGCTGCGATCGCTGCGTTCGAGCGGCCTTCCGCCATCAGACCGAGCACCTCGCGCTCGCGCGGCGTGAGGTCGGCCAGCGGGTCGCGCTTCTGGCGCTGCGTGACGAGCTCGTGCACGAGGGCAGGGTCCACGACCGAGCCGCCGTTCGCGATCCGGTCGACCGCCTCGAGGAGGTCGGCGGGGCGCAGCACGCGGCTCTTCAGCATGTAGCCGATGCGCTCCCCGGACTGGAGCAGGTCGATGGCCGTCTCGACCTCGACGTGCGCCGAGAGCAGCAGGATCCCGACCTGCGGCTGGGCCTCGCGGATCGCGCGGGCAGCGTCGAGCCCTTCCCAGGTCTGCGTCGGCGGCATGCGGATGTCCACGACCGCAAGGTCCGGGTCGTGCTCGCGCGCCAACTCCGTCAGTGCCTGCGCGTCCTCGGCCTGGCCGACGACCTCGTGCCCGGCGCCGCGCAGGATGCTCGCGACGCCCTCGCGCAGGAGGACGTCGTCGTCCGCGACGACCACGCGGAGCCCCACATCGGGAGCCTACGCCCGCGCGGCGCGCCTGAGCGAGGCGAACAGCACGATCGCCACGACAGGCGGGAGCAGCCACCAGACCTGGAACACGGCGGTCACGGCCAGGCCCGCGGCGACGCCGGCGGCCACGCGCCAGTCGTCGCCGACGATGAAATCCCACCAGAAGCCGACGAACGAGCGGACGTACCTCATGCCGTCACCGGTGTTCCAAGGCGGCGCCGGCGCAGCGCCTGGACGAAGGCCCAGGAGACGGCGGCGAAGAAGGCGATCACGCCGATGAGCGAGAGCTCGTCACCGGGCCAGTCGACGCCGGCGCCCTCGGCAGCCCAGAAGCAGCCGAAGCTCGTCAGCATCAGGCCGACCACGAACTTGATCGTGTTCTCGGGCACGCGCTCGAGCGGGCCGCGGACGACGACGCCCGCGACCAGAACGAGCACGACGGCGAGGGCGGCTCCGGCGATCGCCGGGCCGAAGCGCCCCTGGCCGGCTCCGAAGCTGATCACGATGAAGACGACCTCGAGGCCCTCGAGCAGGACGCCCTTGAAGCTGACCGTGAACGAGTACCAGTCCATGCCCGCGCGCTGGACATCGCCCGCAGCGGCGGCTGCTGCGCGCTGCTCGCGAAACGCCTCGTCCTCGTCGTGCAGGGCCTTGTAGCCGCTCGAGCGCAGGATCGCCTTGCGCAGCCACTGAAGCCCGAACACGAGCAGCAGGGCGCCGACGACCAGGCGCAGGGTCTCGATCGGGATCGAGCCGAGCGCGGCGCCGAAGACCGCGATCAGGGCGGCCAGGACGACGGCGGCGGCGGCCACGCCGATCAGGGTCGACCGCCAGCCGCGCACGACGCCGACACCGAGGACGATCGTCAGCGCCTCGACCATCTCGACGGCGCTCGCGAGGAACGCGCCGATCCCCGAGAGAAGCGTGCCGGTCATCCTTTGCCCACCGCGGGGGCGACGGCCCCGTCGGACGACGGCTGGGCCGATCGCTCCTTGGCCTTCGCGTACGACGCCATCACGATCGCCCGGCCGTTCGTCCAGCCGAAGACAAAGAGCACGAGCACGAGCGCGAGCATGATGCCCCACGCCGTCCCGATGAGCTGATGGGCAACCGAGTACGCGGCCGCCGTCTGCGCATCGGTGTAGTCACGCAGCGCCACGACGCTCACCGCCTGCGTGACGCCCGCGCCTCCCGGCGTCAGCGCCGTGTTGCTCGCGATGGAGTTGCCGCCGACGACGTGCAGCACCGAGTCGAAGGAGACGGGAATCGAGAACGCGGCCAGCATGACGCCGATGCCGGCGAGCTTCGCCGTGTATCCGGCCAGGCTGGGGAGGATGACTCGCACGACGTACTCGCGCGGCGAGGACAGGATCGCCCCGCCCTGCTTGGCCTCTTCCCAGAGCCGGCGGAGCCGCTGCCAGAAGAAGCGCACGAGGAACGCGACGAGCAGCACGGCGCCGACGCAGATCAGGCCGGTGAGCCACGGGCGGCTGCGCAGGCCGCCGAGCTCGAGCGAGAACGAGCCCGGAACGGTCGCGAAGAGGTAGAGGTAGACGAGAACGCCCATGACGCTGAAGAAGATCTTCTCGACGACGAACGCGGCGAGCACGCCGGCGAACGTGGCGCCGGGGATGATCGCCACGAACATGAACAGCATCACGATCGAGCCGAGGTTCGCGGGGAGGACGCCGTTCAGGGCGGAGCCGACGGCATAGGCGGCCAGCACCGGCGCGTAGCGGATGTCGGCGTGGCGGTAGCCCGCGCGCAGGATGAAGAGCCAGGCGAGCGCGGTGCAGCCGGTCGAGATCGTCTGCAGCGCGACGGCCGCGATCAGATAGGGGAAGGAGACCGAGCCCAGCGTGTGCCAGAGCCCGTCGAGCCAGCCGCCGACGTCGACTCCGAGGGCATCGAGCACGACCAGCACGAGCGCCGCGAGTGCGATCCAGCCGACGACCTTGGCGACGCGGTGCAGGCGCGAGCGGTCACCGATCGGGTTGACGGTGCTCGTGACGGTGGCGAGGTTGGCTGTCATCGTGCATCCCTAGCCGGAAGGGCGTGCGCCCGCGCGGGCGCACGCCCCGGGAGGCTAATGGGAGGTCTGGGGGTCGGCGGGCCGGTAGGAGGGCGAAGCCTTGGGCAGGAGACGCGTGCCGCCGATGGCGACGACGAGCTCCGCGACGCCGATGACGAGCGAGTACGCGGCGATGAGGGCGAGGAGCACGAGCGCGCCGTCGCCGGGCTTCGCGAACATGACGATCCCGAAGAGGATCCCGAGCGCGCCGGCGAGCGTCAGCAGAATGCGGTCGCCGCCGTCGAGTGGCAGCCAGAACGCGCCGCCGATGGTGATGATGCCGATGCCGATCGCGTAGGCCCCGATGACGTAGAGCAGGGCGAGCGCCGACATGTCCGTGAAGAAGAACACGACCACGCCGACGGCGATCGACGCGAGGCTCGAGACCACGAGCCAGCCGCGCCCGGGCATGCCGGCCGTCGAGATCGCCGCGAACAGCCCGAAGATCCCGCTCACCAGCGCGTAGGCGCCGAACAGGATCACGAGCGTGAACAGGCTGATGCCCGGCCAAACGATGATCACGATGCCCCAGGCGATCGAAAGCGCGCCCATGATGCCGAGCGCCCAGCGGAAGCGCTTGACCTGGCCGCCGACCGCCTGCTCGGCCTGCTGGATGATGCTGCTCACTTGAACCACCTCCGTCGTTGATTGACGGACGCAGGGTCACCCGGTGAGCCGTTCGCCGAATCGGCGAATGCTCAGATCGAATGCGCGAAACCCGCACTGCCGATCGGACGCAGCCACTCGGTGAGATCACCGACGCCGGCGGCGGTCCGGGGCGCGATGGTGGCGCCATGATTCCGTTCTCCGATGGACTGAGCGCCCGCAGCTTCCCGTTCGTGAACGTGGCGATCATCGTCGCCAACTTCGCGGTCTGGATCTTCTACGAGCTGCCGCACCTGAACCAGTCGATCGCACACGCGTCGTTCTATCCCTGCACCGTGAACGGCTCCTGCCACGGCCCCGAGTCGTGGACCGTGAGCTGGCTCACCGCGATGTTCCTGCACGGGAGCTGGGGCCACATCCTCGGAAACATGGTCTTCCTCGCCGTGTTCGGAAAGAATGTCGAGGACGCGCTGGGCCACGCGCGCTACCTCGTCTTCTACCTTGCCGGAGGGCTCGTCGCGACCTTCGCGCAGACGGCGATGACGCTCCTCTTCAGCTCCGCCGACGCCGCGCGCGTGCCGAACCTCGGCGCGAGTGGCGCGATCGCCGCCGTGCTCGGCGCCTACTTCGTCCTCTATCCGACGTCGCAGGTGCGCGGGCTCGTGGCGATCTTCCCCGTGCGCCTGCCGGCCATGGTCTTCCTCGGCTTCTGGTTCCTCTACCAGCTCCTCGAGGCGAACTTCGGGCTCTTCTCGTCCACGGCGAACGGCGGCGGCGTCGCCTTCTTCGCCCACGTCGGCGGCTTCATCTTCGGCTTCGCCGTCGCGAAGGTGCTCATTGGCGCCGGCCGCGTCGAACCGAACCCCGGCCAACCCGCGCTCGGAACGGCCTGACTGTGGCCGCGGCGGCGAAGCCGGCCCCGCCTCGCCGCGCTCCCGAGGGGCCGCCGCCGCTCGCCGTCTCGCTGGCGCCGCGCACGATCGTCCTCTTCGTCGCGGTCTCGCTCGGTGCCCTCCTCTTCCTGGCGGCGGCGTACGCGGTGCGCGACCTGCTCGTGCAGCTGGTCGTCGCCGTCGTGCTCGCGCTGGCGGCCGAGCCGGTCGTGCGGGCCTTCGAGCGCCGGGGACTGGGACGCGGGGCGGCGGTCGGCGTGAGCTTCGGCGTGCTCGTGCTCGCGCTCGTGACGTTCCTGTACCTCCTCGTCAAGCCGCTGGCCGACGAGACGACGCGCCTCGTCCACGACTCGCCGGCGCTCCTCGACCAGCTCACGCATGGCCAGGGCAGGCTCGGCTTCCTCGAGCGCAAGTTCGAGGTGGTCGAGCGCGTCCAGTCGGCCGTCAGCTCCGGGAAGCTGTCGGCCGCCGCAGGCCCCGCCTGGGGCGTTCTCAACGGCGCCGTCCACACGGGCGCCGCAATTGTCTTCGTGCTCTTCCTCACGCTTTTCGTTCAGCTCGGCGGCCGGCAGTGGTACGAGTCGCTCGTCGCGCTCGTGCCCGAGAGCGGCCGCCCCCGGGTGCGGCGTACGGGCACCGGGATCGCCGCGGCGGTCGGCGGTTACGTCTCGGGCAACCTGCTCATCAGCGTCATCGCGGGGACAGTGGCGACCGTCGTCCTCTATGCGGCGGGCGTGCCGTACCCGATCGCGCTCGGGCTGCTCGTCGGCATCCTCGACCTGATCCCGCTGGTGGGGGCCACGCTCGGCACGGTCGTGGTCGCCGCGGTCGCGCTCGCCTCGGAGGGGGCGCTGACGGCCGGGATCGTGGTGGTCGCCCTGATCCTCTACCAGCAGGTCGAGAACCACGTGCTCCAGCAGCTCGTGTACCACCGGACGGTGAAGCTCTCGCCGCTCGCCATCGCGTTCAGCGTCGCCGCGGGCGCCGAGCTCGGCGGCGTCGTCGGCGCGCTCCTCGGCATCCCCTTCGCGGGCGCGGTGAAGGTCGTTGCAGCCGAGCTGATCGCGTGGCGCCGCGACCGCGACGCGGCCTAGCGGGTTTCGCGCAACGGCTCGGTGGCCGCGCCGATGACCGCGGCGGCGGACGCCGCCACGATCGGCGCTAACCCAACGAAAGGAGCCACATGTCCGACCAGGAGCTCGAGAGCGCGGTCATGGAGGAGCTCGCGTTCGACCCGCGGGTGGACGCGCAGTCCATCGCGGTCGAGGCGCATGGCGCGACTATCACGTTGCGCGGCACCGTCGGCAGCTTCGTCGAGAAGCGCCGTGCCCAGAAGGCGGCGGAAGGCGTATGGGGCGTGGTGAAGGTCGAGAACAAGCTCGACGTCCACCTCCTCGTCGGCGGCGGCCGCGATGACGCGGAGCTGCGCGCGGACGTCCTGCAGGCGCTGATGCTCGATGCCATCGTGCCGACCTCGATCGACGCCACGGTCTATGAGAGCGTCGTCACGCTCAGCGGCGAGGCCGAGCGGGCCTTCCAGCGCGACGAGGCCATGCGCGTCGCCGGCAACGTCCTCGGCGTGGTCGACGTCTGGACGGACGTCCTCGTCACCGGCCCGCCGCCGGACGCCGAGGGCGTGCAGAAGTCGATCAAGAAGGCGTTCAAGCGCAACGCGAAGGTGGATGCGAAGAACGTCGAGGTCACGTCGTCGTCGAACGGGACGGTCACGCTCGTGGGGACGGTCAGCTCGTGGCCGGAGCACGACGAGGCCGTCGAGGTGGCGTGGGCCGCCCCCGGCGTGCGCGACGTCGACGACCAGCTACGGGTCTCGTACTAGCCCCGGCGGCCGAGGGCGGCGGTGCCGATGTTCGCGCCGCCGCCCTTCTCGTCCGCGCGTTTCCCGCAGCCGATCCGTTCTGCCTCCGATTCGGCTACGCGGTGCCGCTGACAGCATCGGGGCATGACCTCTCCCCCGCAGATCGTCGAGCTGGCGGACCGGCACTCACTCGATCTCGACGTCGCCCTCTTCTGGGGCCGGCGTTCGGGCCGTCTCTGGGTCGACGTGACGCACCGGCGCAGCGGCCGGGTCGCACACATCCTCGCGACCCCGGCCAACGCGCTGGACGTCTTCAACCACCCCTTCGCCTACGCGCGGGCGGCGGCCTGATGCTCGCCCAGTCGATCGGCATCGCGGCGAGCGGGCTTGCGGCCTGGCTGATGATCGCGGCCGGCTCCTCGAAGAACATGATGCAGCTGCGCGCGCCGGCGCACTGCGCGGCGTGCGGGCGGCGCCTCGTGCGCGGCCGGTGCCGGTGCACGGGCCATGGCGACTGAGCCTGCAGCCGCCCGTCAGCTGCCCGAGCTGGTGAACCCGGCGCTCGTCGAGCACGCCCGCCAGCGGGCGACGACCTTCAACAACCGGCTCGCCGACCGCATCACCGCGTTCAGCGGCTCCATGCGGTTCGTCTGGCTGCACGTGATCTGGTTCACGCTCTGGATCGCGCTCGGCGTCGAGTCGTATCCCTACGGGCTGCTGACGATGATCGTCTCGCTGGAGGCGATCTTCCTCTCGACGTTCGTGATGATCAGCCAGAACCGCGCCGACGAGAAGCGCCAGGTCCTGGCGAACCAGCAGTGGCAGACGGTGCAGGAAGAGGACGGTCAGAACGAGGAGCTGCTCACGCTCGCGCGGCAGATCCTCGAGCTGACGCAGGCCGTGCACGCGCAGGCCGAGCAGCGCGCCGCCGAGCAGCTGAGGGTCTAGGGAGGCAACACGATGCTGCCGTCCCGGCCGAGCCCGAAGCCGGGGTTGTGCGCGACCTCCCACGCGTGCCCGTCGGGGTCGCGGAAGACCCCGGCGTAGCCGCCGTAGAAGGTCTCCGCCGGCTCCCGGCTGATCTCGGCGCCGTTGCGGCGGGCCTGCTCGATCAGCGCGTCGACCTCCTCACGCGACCCGACGTTGTGGGCCAGCGTGATCCCGCCCCAGCGCGCGCCGTCGTCGGCCACCCCGGTGTCCTCGGCGAGCTTCTCGCGCGCCCAGAGCGTCAGGACGACCCCGTTGGCCTGGAAGAAGGCCGTCTCCTCCACGTCGTAGGCGACCGTCCAGCCGATCGCCTCGTAGAACGCTTTCGCGCGCGCGTAGTCACCGACGCCGAGGGTGACCAGCGAGATGCTTTGCTTCACGCCGTGACGGTACCCCGGACGATCCTGCTCGGCGACACTGAGGTACCGCGGATCGGGCTCGGCACGAACCGCCTGACCGACAGCGAGGAGCACGTCCGCTTCGTGCAGGAGGCGGTCGCGGCCGGGCTCCGGCACATCGACACCGCTCACGTCTACACGGGTGGGTCCAGCGAGCGGGCGATCGGAGCCGCGCTGTCGCCCGAGCCCGCCGGCTGCGTCATCGCGACGAAGGGCGGCCGCCGTCCCGGCGAGGGCCGCGCCGACGCGCTCGCCGCGCAGGTCGAGCAGAGCCTGCGCAGCCTCCGCACGGAGACGATCGACCTCTACTACCTGCACAGCGTCGACCCCGAGACGCCGCTCGACGAGACGATGGCGGCGCTCGCCGAGCACCGTGAGGCCGGGCGCATCCGGCACCTCGGCCTGTCCAACGTGGGCGTCGCCGAGATCGAGCGCGCACGTGCTGTCGTCCCGATCGCCGCGGTGCAGAACTCGTACAACCTCGCGGAGCGGAGCTCGGACGAGGTCGTCGACTTCTGTGCCGCCGCGGGCATCGTCTTCGTGCCCTACTTTCCCTTGCGCGGCGGCAAGGCGGCGCTCGCCGCGATCGCGACTCGCCACGGCGTGAGCCCGTCGCGCGTCGCGCTCGCCTGGCTGCTCCGCCGGTCGCCGGTGATGCTGCCGATCCCGGGGACGCTGTCGCTCAGCCACCTGCGCGACAACCTCGCCGCGCTCGAGCTCGAGCTCACGGACCAGGAGTTCGAGGCGTTGAGCTAGTACCTAGAGCCGCGGGTCGACCGGCTCGCTCTCGAGCGCGAGCACGCCGAAGCAGCACTCGTGGACCCGGCGCAGCGGCTCGCCGCGCACGAAGCGCTCGAGCGCCTCGATGCCGAGCGCGAACTCCCGCACGGCCAGCGAGCGCTTCGCGCCGAGGCTGCGCCGGCGCAGCCGGTCCAGGTTCTGCGGCTCGGTGTACTCGGGCCCGTAGATGATCCGCAGGTACTCGCGGCCGCGTACCTTCAGCGCCGGCTGCGCGAGCCCCCGGCGCCCGCGGACGGCGAACTCCATCGGCTTGACGACCATGCCCTCGCCGCCGGCTGCGGTGAGCTCCTCCCACCACGCCGTCGCGGCGCCTGTGCTCGTCGCGTCGGTAGCTTCGACCGCGACGTGCGCGGTGGCGCGCAGCAGCTCGTCGTCCTCGGCCGCGAGGCGCGCGCCCTGCGCCATGTGCCAGGCGTGCGGCTTGTCGACGTGCACGGCGTTATCGCTGGCGAGCAGGTGGAACGGCGCGAGCTTCAGGTCGGTCAGTCTCTCGACGGGCCAGCAGTAGCGCCGGTAGGCCTCGACGTAGCGGTCGACGTCGGCCAGGCGCGTGCGGTAACGGCCCGCGAGCTCCTCGGCGCCGGCCTGCTCGAGGGCGCGGACCGCCTCCCAGAGCCCGGCACGTCCGGCGGCGCCCACCGCCGCGTACTGCTCGCGCAGGAGCTGCTGTGCCTTCGCCGACCACGGCATCAGCTCGCAGTCGAGGAGGAGCCAGTCGGTGGCGAGCTCGTCGAGCACGGCGCCGGCCGCGGCGCGCACCCGCTCGAGGAACGCCAGCTCGAGCGCGTCGTCGTCGAAGAACCGGCGCCCGGTCCGCGTGAAGCAGGCGCCGAAGCCCTCGTCGACCACCCCGAACCGGCGCCGGGCGGCCGCCTCGTCCCGGCAGACGACGACCACCGCACGCGAGCCCATGTGCTTCTCCTCGCACATCACCGACGCGACGCCCTCGTGGCGGTAGTGCGCGAACGCCTCCGCCGGGTGCTCGAGCAGCTCCGGCTCCCTGCTCGTCTCCGACGGCGAGACGGCGGGCGGCAGGTACACGAGCCACTTCGGGTTGACGGCGAAGCGGCCCATCACCTCGAGCGCGGCGATCGCGTTCTCCTCGCGGATGGTCACGGTGCGGGCGAAGCGCGTGGAGACGAGGCGCTTGCCGAGCACGTCCTCGATGTCGAGCAGCTCGTCCTCGCGCTGCTGCGACGTCAGCTGCTCCGGCTGCTCGACGTCCGGCAGGAACGGCTTCGCCGGCTCCGCGTAGAGCGCGCGGGCGGGCACCGAGACGAGCTCGCGCTCCGGATAGCGCAGCGCCGTGAGCCGGCCGCCGAAGACACAGCCGGTGTCGATGTTGATCGTCCGGTTCAGCCACTCGGGCTCCGGGACGGGCGTGTGCCCGTAGACGACGGTCGCGTGGCCGCGGTACTCGGCCGCCCAGTTCCACCGCACGGGCAGGCCGAACTCGTCCGTCTCGCCGGTCGTCTCGCCGTACAGCGCGAAGTCGCGCACCTTGCCGGAGCCGCGGCCCTGCATCTCCTCCTTCATGCCGGCGTGCGCGACGACGAGGTTGCCGTCGTCGAAGACGTAGTGGCTCACGAGCCCGTCGAGGAAGCCGGCGATCTCCGCGCGGCGCTCCTCGGGGGCCGTGTCGAGCTCGGCGAGGCTGCGGTCCAGCCCGTGCGTGATCTGCACGTCGCGGCCGCGCAGCGCGCGGACGAGCTTCATGTCGTGGTTCCCCGGAACTGCCAGCGCGGAGCCCTGCTCGACCATCGCGTGCACGATCGCCACCGTGTCGAGGATGCGCGGCCCGCGGTCCACGAGGTCGCCGACGAAGACCGCCCGCCGCCCGTCGGGGTGCCGGTAGGCGCCGTCGACGGGCTCGTAGCCGAGCAGGCCGAGCAGCTCCTCGAGCTCGTCGGCGCAGCCGTGGACGTCGCCGACGATGTCGAAGGGCCCGTGCTCGCTGCGCCGGTCGTTCCACAGCGGCGTCCGCTCGATGACGGCGGCCTCCACCGCTTCGGGCGAGTCGAGGACGTGGACCTGCCGGAAGCCCTCCCGCTTGAGCCTCCGCAGGCCGCGGCGCAGCTGCTGCTGCTGGTTGCGGATCACGTGCGGGCCGAAGTCGCGGTCCGGCCGGCCGCGGTTGCGGTCCTGGCAGAGGCGCTCGTGAAGGTCGAAGACGATCGCCACCGGAAGCACGTGGTGCCTGCGCGCCAGGGCGACGAGCGGTTGCCGTGCCTCCGGCTGCACGTTGGTCGCGTCGACCACGGTCAGGCGCCCGCGCGCGAGCCGGATGCCCGCGATGGTGTGGAGGAGCTCGAACGCGTCGCCGGTCGCGTCCTGCGCGTTCTCGTCGTCCGCGACGAGCCCGCGGCAGAAGTCGGACGAGACGACCTCCGTCGGCAGGAAATGCGTGCGCGCGAACGTCGACTTGCCCGACCCGGACACGCCGATCAGGACGACGAGCGACAGCTGCGGGATCTCGAGCTTCATGCCTCGAACACCGCCATCTGCGTCGGCGCGCCCAGCTCCGGGTCGACCGGCCCGACCGGCAGGAAGCGGACGCGGTACGCGTGGTCGGCCGCGACGCGGCCGGCCCAGGCCTCGAACTCGGCACGCGTCCACTCGAAGCGGTGATCGCGATGCCGGAAGCGCCCGGCCGGCAGGCCCTCGAACTTCGCGTTGTACTCGCGGTTCGGCGTCGTGACGACGACCGTCCGCGGCTTCGCATGGCCGAAGACGACGCGCTCGAAGCCGCGCAGGCGCGGCTCGTCGAGGTGCTCGATCACCTCGACGACCGCGGCGGCGTCGAAGCCGGCAAGGCGCCGGTCCCGGTAGGTGAGCGCGGTCTGGAAGAGCTCCACACGGTCGCGCTGGCGCGGGGCGAGCTGCTCCAGGCGGAGCCGGCTCTTCGCCCTCTCCAGCGCGGCGTACGAGATGTCGACGCCCACGATCTGCTCGAAGGCCGGCTCGGCCATCAGCGAGCGCAGCAGCTTGCCGCTCCCGCAGCCGAGGTCGAGCACGCGCGCGGCGCCGCTCGCGCGGAGCGCGGCCACGACGGCGCCGAGCCGCTGCTCGTTCAGCCGCAGCGGCTCCTCGACCGCCTCCTCCTCGGCCTCGCGCGCGCCCGCCTCGGCGTCCGGGGCCGGGTCCTCGTCAACGAGCAGCTGCTCCAGCGCCGCGCGGGCGAGCGGCCGCTGGTACTTGAGGTAGCGGTTGACGATCAGCTCGCGGTCCGGGTGCGACGCCAGCCAACCCTCGCCGCGCGCCAGGAGCTTCTCGACCTCGTCGTCGCCGACCCAGTAGTGCTTCTGCGCGTCCAGCACCGGGATGAGCACGTAGAGGTGCGTGAGCAGGTCGCGCAGCCTGAGCGAGCCGCGCAGGTGAACCGTGTGGTACCGGCTCGCGCCCCACTCGGGGAAGCGCTCGTCGAGCGGGTGCTGGACGGCGTCGAGCTCGTAGCCGAGCGGCTCGAAGAGCCGCCGCAGGATCTCCTCGCCGCCCGCGACCGGCAGCGCGGCGAGCCGCGCCTCGAGCGGCAGCACCTCCTCGGGCAGCTCTGGCCGCGGCGTGCATTTGCCGGCCAGCGCCGTGTTGAAGACGCGTGCGAGCGCGACGCTGACGAACGAGGAGCCGACGTACGGCCGGTCGTTGACGTAGTGGTCGAGGCGCGCGAAGCGCACGCCGCGCCGGATCAGGCCGATCGGGTCGACGTCGAGCAGGAGGGCTGCTGTGCAGCGCTCCTCCGTGGCGTCCGGGTAGAAGACGTGCGCCGCGCCGAACGGCAGCGGGAACTCCTGCACGCGCTCGGGGTGCTTGTGCAGCAGGTAGCCGAGGTCGGTCGCCGGAGGGCGTGTGAGTGTCAGGGTCAGGAGCATGAAAAAGGGCGACCGCCTGGTCGCCCTCTACCCCGCTGATCCGGCTCGCACCGGTGCGGATCGAGGGCTACGCCGCCGGCGTCTCCTCGTCGTGGGCGTGGGGGAAGAACGACAGGGCGGCGGCGCGGTTCATGCCGTCACGGTATTGCCGCGGCCCCGCGAGCGCAAGCCGCTGCGTCAGCCGACGATCGCCGCGGCCGCCGCCTCGAGATTTGCGCGGCCGGCGCCGTGGGTCGTGACCGACGCGGTGGGAACTGCGGGTCGTGCAGGATCGTGCGGTAGTTGTCGAGCCCGACCCACTCGCCCTTCTGCTGCAGGAGCTGCGGCAGGTCGTAGCGCTGGAACGAGAGC
>Ga0136846_1232311_pt1 | contig 12316 bp, 7 predicted proteins | sample HopSoiMetagenom2_FD_96841 | JGI IMG/M metagenome (GOLD analysis project Ga0136846, IMG submission 96841) | Grasslands soil microbial communities from Hopland, California, USA - 2 Assembly 2016 (version 4) | ecosystem: Environmental > Terrestrial > Soil > Grasslands | place: USA: Hopland...
CCGCTGCAAGCGGCTCTTAAAGGATCATCGCAGATTGGATTTACGATCGTATCGCTCACCGTGTCCCTGATAGCTGTATTGATCCCACTGCTGTTTATGGCAGACATCGTAGGCCGCCTGTTTCGTGAATTTGCGGTTACGCTGGCAGTCACAATCCTGGTATCAGCTGTCGTGTCGCTGACGCTCACGCCGATGATGTGCGCGAAGTTGCTGAAGCCGCGCGATCCACAGAAGGAGAGCCGGTTCTATCGGGCTTCGGAAAATTTCTACAACCGGGTAATTGCTTTTTACGGCCGCACACTGCAATTCGTGTTGCGCTACCAGAAGAGCACGTTGCTGGTTACGGCGGGCACACTCGTTCTTACCTTGTTCCTGTACGTGGTCGTACCAAAGGGTTTCTTCCCCGTCCAGGACACAGGCGTGATCATGGGCCTTTCCGAGGCGCCGGAGAACGTCTCGTTTGCCGCGCTTTCCGAACGACAGCAGGAGTTGGCTCGGGCTATCTTACGAAACCCGGATGTGGAGAGTCTTTCTTCTTTCATTGGAGTGGACGGCACCAATGCCACACCGAACAGCGGGCGAATCCAGATCAATCTCAAGCCTCATGAGCAACGGAACAAGACGGCGGCAGAGATCATTCGCGATTTGCAACCGGGGCTGGCCAAGATCAGCGGCATTACACTCTACATGCAGCCAGTGCAGGATCTGACGGTGGAGGACCGAGTCAGCCGCACACAGTATCAGTATTCGCTGGAAGATGCAGATGCCCAGGAACTCGCCGTGTGGGCCCCGAGACTGGTACAAAAGTTGCGAACCGTGCCGCAGCTACGAGACGTGGCGAGCGATCAGCAGAATAACGGACTTGAAGCCAACCTGGTAATCGATCGCGATACTGCTTCTCGCTTGGGAATCCTGCCGCAAGCGATCGATGACACTTTGTACGACGCGTTCGGGCAACGGCAAGTGTCAACCATGTTCACACAGCTGAACCAGTATCACGTTGTGATGGAAGCGCACCAGCAGTTTCAGGAAAGTCCGGACGCGCTGAGACATATCTACGTAAAGTCGACAAACGGCACGCAGGTGCCGCTGTCTGCGTTCACGCATCTGGAACAGCAAAACACCGCTCTATCGATCAACCATCAGGGGCAATTTCCGGCGGTGACTCTCTCTTTCAATCTGGCGCCAGGAGAGTCTCTAGGGAATGCGACCAAAGCGATTCAGCAATCGGAACGCGACATCAACCTCCCAGAAAGCGTTCACACTAGCTTTCAGGGTACAGCCGCCGCTTTTCACAACTCGCTTTCGAGCGAACCCTGGCTCATTCTGGCAGCCATTGTGACGGTTTACATCGTGCTGGGAGTGTTGTACGAGAGCTATATCCATCCCATAACCATTCTGTCGACACTGCCCTCTGCCGGCGTGGGTGCAATCCTGGCGCTTCTACTGACTGGCAATGATCTTGGAGTCGTAGCTCTCATCGGCATCATTTTGCTCATTGGCATCGTGAAGAAGAATGCCATCATGATGATTGACTTTGCGCTTGAGGCCGAGCGCGATGAAGGCAAGTCGCCGGAAGAAGCCATTTATCAGGCGTGTCTGTTGCGATTCCGTCCCATCATGATGACCACCATGGCGGCCCTCCTGGGCGGTTTACCACTTGCCTTGGGTCGGGGCACCGGATCCGAGTTAAGGCACCCACTCGGCATAACTATCGTGGGCGGTCTTCTGGTAAGCCAGGCGTTGACGCTTTACACAACCCCGGTCGTTTATCTCTGGTTCGATAGGCTGGCCCGACGCTTCTCTCGCTTCCGAATCGGGAACCCAATTGAAGAGCCCGCAGTTGGAGACAAGGCTCCGGTGCCAGGCGATTAGCAATGAACATTTCTGCTCCATTCATCAGGCGCCCGATTGGGACCTCGCTGCTTGCAGCCGCTTTGCTCATAGCCGGTATTCTGGCATTCAATTTCCTGCCCGTGGCACCGCTTCCCCAAGTTGAGTTCCCGGTTATCTCTGTTAACGCTGGGTTGCCCGGAGCAAGTCCAGAAACCATGGCCTCCGCGGTTGCGACTCCGTTGGAGCGTCAGTTTGGACGCATTGCCGGCATCAACCAGATGACCTCCACCAGCCAATTGGGGTCCACCAATATAGTGCTTCAGTTCGATTTAAATCGGAACATCGACGCTGCGGGCCGAGATGTACAGGCGGCGATCAATGCTGCTCGTAGCCAACTTCCGGCTAATCTGCCGGGAAATCCGTCGTACCGCAAGGTGAATCCGGCGGACGCGCCGATTCTGATCCTTGCTCTGACCTCGGACACGATTACCCTGCCGCGAATTTACGATGCAGCTGACTCAATCCTGTCGCAGAAGCTTGCGCAGATAAACGGAGTGGGCCAGGTATTTGTAGGTGGAGGTGCGCGACCAGCAGTGCGCGCGGAAGTGAACCCTACGGTGGCAAACAAACTGGGCATCGGCCTCGATACGATCCGCACGGCCTTGACGAATGCCAACGCGAACAAGCCGAAGGGTCAACTTAGCGGTCCGATTAACTCCTGGACCATTAATGACACCGACCAAATCTTCACGGCGAACGATTACCGCAAGCTGATCGTTGCGTATCAAAATCAGGCGCCTGTGCGTCTGGGCGATGTCGCGGACGTACAGGACTCGGTTGAGGACATCCACAATGTCGGGCTCTCCGGGGGCAAGCCCGCAGTGCTCATCATCGTTTTCCGCCAGCCCGGAGCGAACATTATTCAGACTGTGGATCGCGTGCGGGAAGAACTCCCGCTCCTCAAATCCTCGATCTCCCCTGCAATCGACTTGAGTGTAGTTCTCGATCGCACCACCACAGTCAGGGCCTCGGTAGCCGATATCGAAATCACGCTCATCATCTCGGTGATCCTCGTGATCCTGGTGGTGTTCGCGTTCCTACGCACATTCCGGGCGACGATCATCCCCAGTGTCGCAGTTCCGCTCTCGTTGATCGGAACCTTCGGAGTGATGTACCTGCTGGGCTACAGTCTCGACAACCTCTCGCTAATGGCGCTTGCGATCTCAACCGGCTTCGTAGTGGACGATGCCATTGTTGTGCTGGAAAACATTACGCGGTATCTGGAGAATGGGATGTCTCCGGTGCAGGCGGCTTTTCGTGGCGCAAGAGAGATCGGGTTCACCGTACTCTCCATGAGCACGTCGCTGGTTGCCGTCTTCATCCCTATTCTCTTGATGGGAGGAATTGTAGGCCGTTTGTTCCGGGAGTTCGCGGTTGTCCTGAGTGTTGCCATCGGGGTCTCACTTGTAATCTCGCTGACCACGACGCCGACCATGTGCGCGAAACTGTTACGCGCGGCAAAACCGGGAGAAAAGCACGGTCGCATCTATCGTTTCAGTGAGTGGGCTTTCGACAGGAGTCACGCAGGTTACAGGCGCGGTCTTGATTGGGTGCTTGGGCATCAGCGGTTCACGCTCCTGGTCACGATCGCGACTGCATGCTTAAGTGTCTATTTATATATCCTGGTGCCGAAAGGGTTCTTCCCGCAGCAAGATACCGGCCGCATCGTTGGCTCGGTACAAGCCGCCCAGGACATTTCATTCCAAGCCATGCGCGACAAAATGACTCAGTTCGTCAACCTGGTCATGGAGGACCCAGCGGTTAACACGGTGGTCGCGTTCGCGGGAGGCAACACTGCATACAACAACGGACGCATGTTCATCACCCTGAAAGCCAAACGTAAGGACAGCGCCGAACAGGTTATTGCACGCATGCGCAGGAGGCTGGCGGTTGTTCCCGGCGCAACTCTATACATGCAGTCCGCCCAGGATCTAACCATCGGTGGCAGGCAGAGCCAGGCGCAATATCAATACACGCTGCAAGGGGAAAATCTGCAGGACTTGAACACCTGGGCGCCGCGCCTTCTTCAAAAACTCCGCACGATCCCGCAACTGACAATGGTAAACAGCGACCAACAGGATAAGGGCCTGCAGCAGGGCGTCGTCATCGACCGTGACACCGCGGCAAGGCTGGGTGTAAGCGCCGCTGACGTGGACAGCGCTTTGTACGATGCGTTCGGACAGCGGCAGGTCTCCATCATGTACCGCCAGTTGAATCAGTATCACGTTGTTATGGAAGTTGCCCCCGAGTTCGCGCAGAGCCCCGAGGCCCTGGAAAGTATCTACGTGCGGGCGTCGAATGGCACGCCGGTTCCTCTGGCGGCGTTGGCGCATTTCGGAACCTCGAACACGTCGTTAGCGGTCGGTCATCAGGGGCAATATCCCTCGGTGACGATCTCTTTCAACCTCGCGCCCGGAGTGTCACTGGGCCAAGCCACGGACCTCATCGATAAGGCGGAACGCTCCATTGGGTTTCCAGGTTCTATTAATGCGAGCTTCCAGGGCACGGCCGCGGCTTTCCAGAGTTCGCTGGCGTCCCAGCCAATACTGATCCTCGCCGCGCTTGCTACGGTTTACATCGTCCTGGGCGTGCTCTACGAAAGTTACATTCACCCGATCACCATTCTTTCCACGCTTCCTTCTGCGGGCGTCGGCGCTCTGCTGGCGTTGCTGGTCTCAGGAAACGAACTGAATGTGATCGGGCTTATCGGAATCATCCTGCTGATTGGGATTGTGAAGAAGAACGCGATAATGATGATCGATTTCGCGCTGGATGTAGAGCGTAACGAGGCAAAATCGCCCGTTGAGGCGATCCGCGAGGCCTGTTTGCTGCGCTTTCGCCCGATTATGATGACAACTATGGCGGCATTGCTCGGCGGCTTGCCTCTAGCTGTTGGGACCGGCACTGGCTTTGAGCTTCGTCGCCCGCTGGGCATAACAATCATTGGCGGGCTAATTGTTAGCCAAATCCTTACGCTTTTTACCACCCCAGTGGTTTACATCTACATGGACCGCTTACACTCGTCCTTAGGCAAGGGACGTGCCTCAGACCCGCAACGGTTGGTACACGGGTCCATCAGGCCGAGTCCTGCTGGATAGTGTTCGTTCGGACAGTGTTCGAAAAACTTGCGCGAGTGAACTAATTCCAATACCCGTTCGAGATAACGCAACTGCTACTCTGATTTACACTTAAGCAAACTGGCCAAGGAAACTCGCCGCTCGTCTAATCGCATCAGAAGTGGGATATCTGCGCAACCTGGCATTGCACTGTTGTCACCTGTGCTGCCCAGGTTAAGGCGCTTACGATCTATCATGCGTTTCCCGTCCAAAGTCGCGGCGCTATTACTTCTCTCGTGCGTAGTCCTCAGCGCATGGGCAGAAGAGAATCACGGGAACGCCGTGAGCCGCACCGGGAGCGTTGCACGCCAGGAGTATCAGCATCCTTCAGCAAGGTTGCTTAACACTGATGAAGGTCTCGCCATCATCGGTGCCGCACTCGAGTTCCGGCACCACAACCGTTCGAGACCCGATTGCTCGCACTTTGTAAATTCGATTTACCAGAAGGCAGGATTCCCCTACGAGTATGCGAACTCGGTTGAACTGTACACAGGGACAGACGCGTTCAGGCGTGTCTTGCGGCCACAACCAGGAGACTTGATTGTTTGGCAGGGACACGTTGGAATCGTGATTCAACCAGCGCAGCATACGTTTTTCAGCGCGCTGCGTTCGGGCCTTGGCGTTGAAGACTATCAATCACCTTATTGGAAAAAGCGCGGCCGGCCTCGATTCTTTCGCTACGTACAAGTCGCGCCACCTGCCATTCTGGCGGCTGACACTCGCCTTTTGAACGTCAACACAAGCGGAAGCAACGAGGCCGAGGAAGTGAGCAGTGAAAGTGCGGCTGCTGAGCCGGTCAGCGATGTAGATGATGCCGATACTGAAAACGGTAATGCTGCGGCAACACCTAACGTGAATGCCGTGCTCGCGTCCTCAAAGCCTTTGACAGTTCCGGTTATCTACTCCCAAAAGCCTCGTCCTGAGGACGTACGTGTGGTTCTGCTTCGTAAGTTTAATGACGTTGAACAATCCCTGCGGGGCAAGGATATGCTTCGATCCGATTACCCCGTGGCAGTTTTCGAGAGCGTTGACGTTAAGAAAGTCCACGTAAAAGGCAACACGGGTTGGGCCGATGTACGGATCAAGCGCGTGTCGTCTCTAGAGCAAGGTCAAGCAAAGGTGAAGACCTATTCCGAAACGCGCCGCTTCGCCCTGACCCGTCGCGATCCTGCCACTTGGGAGGTTCTTCTTCCCGTAGACATGATCTATGTTCCTCGGGAGGCCGCCGTTCGACTCTTTGCTCATCAATTAGCTTCGATGACGGATCATCGCGATGCCAATACAGGGGAAGGCGAGAAGGTACAACTCGCACGGCTGCTGAACGCGCTGTTACAGCCCCCAGCCAGATAGTTGTTCAGTTCAAGTTCCTTGCCAGCAGACACTTACCTTCCGAAAATCTAACGTTCCGGCAGTTACCAGCGGTTGGAAAACACGAAACTAGGCAGGCGTGTCCAGCATCAAACAAGATATAATGAGATCACTTCCTCAGGAAGCGACCTCTCCATCCGAGAAGATCAAAATCCGATGTCGAACAAGACCAAGGCGGTAGTTCTCTTTTCCTCTTTAGCTATTGTGCTGTTCATGGCCGTAGGCCTGAGTGGCGTGCATGCTTCGAGCAACGACGGTGGTTACCGTCAGTTGCAGGTATATAGCGAGGTACTGTCGCGAGTGCGCAGCGAGTATGTCGAGGAGCCTAATATCCCGCTCGTGACGGATGGGGCCTTGCATGGTTTGCTGGAGTCGCTTGATGCCGATTCCAGCTATCTCACTCCGGCACAATACAAGGAATACAAACAGCACAAAACCGAAGCGCGAGGTGAGACCGGGGCCGCAGTTTCGAAGCGCTTTGGATACGCGGCGGTAGTGTCAGTGATTCCTGGAAGTCCGGCCGACAAGGCTGGTCTTGAGGGTTCTGACATCATTGAAGCAATTGAAGGGAAAAGCACCCGCGAGATGTCGCTTGCAGAAATTCACAATCTTTTGAGCGGACAGCCGGGTTCCAACATCAGTGTTTCCGTAGTTCGTCCGCGACGCGCCGAACCCCAGAAGATTGTGATCACCCGGGATGTAATCGCGATCCCTGCGGTGAGCGAAAAGATGTTGCCGGACAGCATCGGCGTAATCAAGGTCGACGCGTTCACCAAGGGCAAGGCCCAGGAGATTGCGTCTCACATCAAGTCGCTGCAAAAGGCTGGCGCGAAGAAGCTGATTCTGGACGTTCGCAACGCGGCTGAAGGAGATGAATCGGAAGGCATCGCGACCGCCAATCTATTTCTGAATCATGGAACTTTGAGTTACGTGCAAGGACAGAAGTATCCGCGCGAAGCGTTTAACGCGGATCCGCAGAAAGCAATCACGAGCTTGCCGCTGGTGGTGCTGGTCAATCGAGGAACTGCCGGAGCTGCTGAGACGGTTGCAGCTGCTGTTCTGGAGAATGCGCGCGGCGACGTCATCGGCGACAAGACCTTCGGAGAAGGCTCAATTCAGAAGCTGATTGAGATTCCGGATGGCTCCGCGTTGATCCTCTCGATTGCAAAGTACTACTCGCCTGGTGGCAAAGCGATCCAGGATTCAGCGGTTACCCCGAACATCGTTGTTGCGGACAACAATGACGATGCCGTGTTGCCGGACGAGGATCAGGACTCAGCCCCCGCCGACGATAACACCAAAGTGAAAACTCCGCAGCCCGACGATCAGCTGCAGAAGGCCATCCAGGTGCTCAAAAATCGGGAAACCAAGTCGTAAGCTTATACCGAAGACTTCTTAAACGCGCGTCGTATTAGAGACGCGCGTTTTCTTTTTGCCCTACATCAACTCGCCTGCCCAGCACCCTGTGCCGCCCGCGTTGTATGCCGCTTCAGGAATTGCAGCGTCTTATCGTTGAATCCTTGAACGTCCTCATATATCGGGGCATGTGCGCATCCATCAAAAATCAGCAACTCGGAATTGCGGATATTAGCCTTCATGCATTCTGCAAATCTACTGCTCGAGGTTGCGACATCGTGGCACCCGAAGCTTATTTGCGTGGGCGCTGTGATTCTGCTGAGTTGCTCCTCCACGTCGTGTCTCATCACAGCATTCGATTGCTGCAGAAAACTGTCGACAGATTGTGCGGGCCGGCTCCGCACAAATGCAGCGAGCGACTCGATGTAATCCGGCTTGGCGATGTACAACTCAGGGGTGAAGCACCATGGGAACAAGGCATGAATCACCATTTCGGGCACGCTGTTCAATGCTTTGGCTGTGATCTGGAAATTTTGGACGAGGGCCTTCAGAAAGGCGTCTGATTTTGACCAGCCACTATGGAGCAAGAGAGATGCAACTTTTTCGGGATACTTGGCCCCGAGCCACATCCCAATCGCCGCGCCCAGCGATAACCCCGAGATGTGTGCCTTAGCGATACCAAGGCTTTGCATCAAGGCAGCAATGTCGTCCGCGAGGTGCTCGGTGGAATAAGCGCTTTGCGGGTTGTCCGTTTGACCAGTTCCTCGCAGATCGACAGAGATGCAAGTGAAGTGCTTGGCATACTCTGCGACCTGGAAGGCGTAGCAAGCACAATCGGCGCTCAAATATGGGATGAGGATGAGCGGCTCGCCGTTTCCTTGCTGGTCATAATTCATGTTGATGTTGTTGGCTTTGACCTTTGGCATGGGTATCTCCTTTTGGGAGGAAAGTGAGTTGGGCCCGAGCCTCGCTTATAAAACCAAGGGTCACGAGTGAGGCACGCCATCATAACTGCTGGCTGTCGCTTTATGCCATCTGAGTAGTGCGATGAAGTAGACGGCGAGGATGCTTGAGCGTTCACGGCGAGCTGGGTATTACGGTGCCGCGATCGCAACGTCTTGTAAGAATTCGCCAAACACAGCTCCATCCTGCCCGGAGTACAACGATGATGCTGTTTGTTACCTCCGGTCGTTGATACCCGTTAACTACTAACTGGCAACCTCCAGCGGCGTTATCCTAGACTCACCCAATGCATTTGACTTACGCGGAGCCACCCCAGGTTGAGGCCGGGGGGCGAAAATTCGTTGGCCGAGTTGTATTCGGTTTGCTCGTGCTTTTGGCCGCGCTGGTTGGCGCCTCGACCGGACTATTCCTCGTCTATTCAAATGACCTGCCTCAAGTGGAGCAACTGGAACACTATCGACCCAGCTCGGTAACCGACCTCTACGATGACCATAGTCGCGTGATCGGCTCATTCGCCCTGCAGCGGCGTGTTGTCGCAACCTACGAGGACTACCCTCAGGTTCTCCGTGACGCTTTGATTTCGGTCGAGGATAAGGATTTTGCAAAGCATTCCGGGGTGAATGTTTGGCGCGTGGTGGGAGCTGCGTATCGGGATTTCGTTTCTGGCGGAAAAGTGCAAGGCGCATCAACGCTTACGATGCAGCTCTCGCGCAACTTGTTTCTAACACCAGATCGCACTTTTCACAGGAAGATCCAGGAGGTTCTGCTCGCCATCCAGATTGAGCGGCGATTCACGAAGCCACAGATCTTTACCCTATACGCCAATCAGATTTTCCTGGGACATGGGGTGTACGGATTTGAAGCGGCATCGCGATACTACTTCAGCAAACCAGCGAAGCAACTGACGTTGGAAGAGGCGTGCTTGCTCGCCGGCTTGCCGAAAGCGCCGGGCTACTACTCGCCCATTAATCATCCTGACCGGGCGGTACGGCGTCGTAATCTGGTGATCAATTCGATGCTGGAGGACGGCAAAGTCACCGCCGAGCAAGCAGCGATCGCAAAGGGCAAGCCGATTCTGCTCAACCTGCAGAAGGACCCTAATTCCCTGGCGCCTTATTTCGTGGAGGAGATCCGCCGCTATCTCGAGGCAAAATACGGCAGCGACGAGGTGCACGAAGGCGGATTGCGGGTATACACAACGCTGGACATGGAACTGCAAAGGGCAGCGAACCAGGCAGTGCTCGACGGACTAGCGGGCTACGAAAAGCGCCACGGCTGGAAGAGTCGGCTGCCTAACGCGATTGCCCTCGGTATACCTCTCGACAAGTATCAACATCCCGATTGGGATGTCGATCCTGAGGTGAATGGATACACCCATGCTTTAGTGACTGCAGTCAGTGCTGGCTCGGCCGATATCAGGTTCGGGCGTTACAGGAGCAAGATTACGCAAGGCGATGCCGCCTGGACCAAGATGAAGATCTCCGACATTCTGGCGGTCGGCGACATCGTGTACGTAAAAATCCTGTCGCTGTTCGCCGACTCCGCCAAAGTCCGCCTCGAGCAGGATTCTGGAGCACAAGGCGGCCTGGTCGCAATTGACAATGCCAGCGGCGAGATCAAGGCGATGGTTGGAGGACGTGACTTCGAGGATTCAAAATTCAATCGAGCCACGCAGGCGATGCGGCAGACAGGTTCTTCCTTTAAGCCTTACGTCTATACCGCCGCTATCGATCAGGGAGCCAGCCCAGACGATGTGATTCTGGACGAGCCAGTCACATTTCAGGCGGGAACCGGGGTGTACACTCCGCACAATTACGACGAGAAATTTGAAGGGAACATCACACTGCGGCGCGCGCTGGCGCAATCGCGCAATATTCCTGCGCTGAAGCTGGCTGACCGGATCGGCATCAAAACCGTGATCGACTACGCCCACCGGTTCGGAGTTACTTCCAACATGCCGGCTTACCTGCCTATCGCCCTGGGCTCGGCCGAGATCACCTTGCTGGAACAGACCTCCGCTTTCAGCGTTTTTCCTAACGATGGAGTGCGGATCACGCCGCGTTATCTGAAGAAGGTAACGGACTATGAAGGGCGGGTGCTCGAAGAAGACTTTCCCGACGTCAAAGATGTGGTGAGTTCTCGTACAGCGCGCATTATGACGTCGATGCTGCGCGAGGTCGTATTGCACGGCACAGCCGTGGCCGCTGCCGGCATGAAGTACCCAATTGCTGGCAAAACAGGTACAACGAACGATTTCACTGATGCATGGTTCATCGGCTTTTCGCCTTACACGACTTGCGGCGTCTGGATGGGATACGACGAGAAAAAGACACTCGGCACGAAAGAGACTGGAGCTCGTGCCGCGCTGCCCGTCTGGATGGATTTCATGAAAGTCGCGCTTGCAGCGCATGAGCCGGGAGAGTTCCAGCCTTTTCCGGGCACAACACCGAATGCAATAGCGCAGAAGGTGGACACTCCGGACTCAGCGCCTGCCGGCGAGGAGAGTCACTGAGATGAAGACCATTGTCCGCCTTGTGCTGCTTGGGCTGGTGCTGCTCACGGTCGGAATGATCTCCGCGTTGACAGCCATGCATTTTGCCATCCGTGGACGCGAGGTCGTTATTCCTAACCTGGTCGGCATGGCTCCCGTTGATGCGCAGCGAACTGCCCTGGCGGAAGGCTTAGAGATGGAAGTTCAACGGGAGTATTACAGTCCCAGCGTGCCAGAAGGCAAAATCATGTCGCAGATGCCACCCCCGGGCACCACGGTAAAGCGTGGCTTCCAGGTGCAGGTGGCTAGAAGTCTCGGACCGCAGCGCGTGGCAATACCCGATGTCACCGGACAGACGCCGCGCGTGGCACAAATCAATATCGAACGGCGAGGCCTTGACCTGGGAACGATGGCAACAATTGCTGTGCCCAACGCACCCGCCGACCAGGTGCTTGCGCAAAGCCCCCCTCCAAATGCCAGCGGAGTATCAGCGCCACGAATCAGTCTATTGGTCAGCACACCCGATCAGCCAGCAGCCTTCGTGATGCCCAACTTCGTTGGCCAACCGCTTGCAACCGCGACAAACTTACTGCAAAACGCGGGCATGCGGATGGGCAAAGTCACTGTCGCGAACTCTGAGCCAGCAGCAGCAAATCAGGCGTCCACTGGTGGAGGAACGCCGTCGTCGAGTCAACCAACGTCAAGTTCGCCCGCGCAACCAACTCCAGCCCAGCTACCCACACCGTCTCCGTCGAGCCTGATCCTTGCTCAAAGCCCGGCAGCGGGGCAAAAGATAGTCGTTGGCACGGCCATCGAGTTCGAGGTAAGTCGCTAAGTCCGGGTCAGTACAGCTGCGAAAAAGCCATCACAAGGATGCACACCGGGAATTGTGCGTAAGTATAGGCCGCTCAATAGTGCGCTCGTAGATTCCCACGCGAGTTCACCTTCTGACTTTAGATTTTCGAACTGCCGGCTGCAAGGAAGGATCTGGAAAGAAGCATTCTCAGCCAGGAAACGTTCGATCACTTGCTCATTTTCCTCTCGCTCGAGAGAGCAAGTGGCATAAACAAGCCGCCCTCCCGGTTTAGTGCGGTCAGCCGATGACCGAAGTATGTCCAGTTGAACA
>Ga0136846_1217377_pt1 | contig 12312 bp, 9 predicted proteins | sample HopSoiMetagenom2_FD_96841 | JGI IMG/M metagenome (GOLD analysis project Ga0136846, IMG submission 96841) | Grasslands soil microbial communities from Hopland, California, USA - 2 Assembly 2016 (version 4) | ecosystem: Environmental > Terrestrial > Soil > Grasslands | place: USA: Hopland...
ATCGGGTCGAGCGAGACGATGTTGGCAAGCATCGTCGTGGCGCCCGTCCCGCCGGTGACGAGGTTGCCGCGCGACACCCGGCGGTCGCCGATGCGGCCCGCGATCGGCGCGCGCAATTCGGTGAATTCGAGATCGAGCTCGGCCTGGCGAACCGCGGCCTCGTTGGACGCAACCGAAGCCGCCGCGCTTCGCTGCGCCTGGGTGCGTTGGTCGAAGGTCTGCTCGGTGATGGTGCGATCGCGGACGAGCTGCTTGGCGCGCTCAAGGTCGGCTTCAGTGAACGCGAGATTGGCCTTGGCCTGTGCCAAGGTACCGCGCGCCTGCGCCACGGTATTCTGGAACGGCCGCTTGTCGATGGTGAACAGAAGGTCGCCTTGCTTGACCATCTGGCCGTCGCGGAAATGGATCTGGTCGAGATAGCCGGAAACGCGGGCCCGCACCTCGACCGAATCCACCGCGACGAAGCGGCCGACGTATTCATCCTGGTCGACGATGCCGCGCTCGACCGGCTTCGCCACCGTCACGGTCGGCGGTGGCGGTGGCCCACTGCCCGGCGGTTGACCCTGGCCGCAGCCGGCCATGGCCGGCGCAAGCAGAATAAGGGCGGCGGCGAGCCGCGAATAAGGGGGGTGACTCATTGAAACCTGTGCTGCCAGCAAATCGCTGATGGTGCAATGCGGCAAGATAGAGGTATGCCCCAATAAAGGCAAAAGCGTCGCGCCATTATGAGCGTCCGGAAATGCGCCGAATCGTCAGAAAAATCAATCAGTCACATCAATTAGGCGCGCACTTGGCATTCGCCACGGATCGTGGCCGCTGAACACGCTGGAGGCTCGGTTATTTCTCCGCTCCGTCCCTAGGCACCGGCCGTGGCCGCAACAGCGCCCAGCCGACCTGCGTGACACCCGCACCAATGTGCAAAGGCAGCGTAACGACAGGTTGGACCTGGGCATCGCCGGCAACGGCGCGAAATACCGGCGGCAGCACGTCCGGATCGCCCGCCACCCAGACCACAACCGCGCCCCGTGCCCGCAGGTCGTCGAGGTCGATCCATGGCGCTCGCGCCGGACTGCCGTCGATTAGCACGCGCGGCTGCTCAGGCGCATAGTGGGCGATGTTGCCCGATAACCACATGGTTCCAATCACATAAGCCAGCGGCTGACCGGTCAGTTCGCGATAGCGCCGCGACATCTCGGCGCCGAGCTGTTTGCCGGGATAGACCACTGCGGTGTAGTGCAGGCGAAAACGCTGGGAAATGTCGTACTCGATCACGAAGACCGCAGCCGTGCCGATGAAGATCACGCCCCATAGAAACCCGATGCGCCAGAGCGTCACTCGCTCGAGCGGGCGGGCATTCAGGACGATCCAAAGGCCAAGGAATAGCCACAGCGGGTAACCCCACAACGCCACCGCGCCCCGTCCGGTCTCAAGCGAAAGCAGCACGGTCATCGCCGCTGGTCCGAACGTCAGCAGCGCGACGATGCGGCGGTCAAACGCATTCGCCAACACTTCGACTCCGGATTTGATAGCAGTCTCCGGCCCGCGTACGTCGCGTCGCAGATAGGGCGCCGCAATCAGCAGCGACGGGAGCATAAATAGTAGCTGCGACAAAGCGAATCGGGACGGTTTGGCCAGGTAGTCCATGCCCCCCTTGAACTGCACTGCGCGCGCGTCGGCGTAAGTGAATGGAAGAAAATCGTTCTGCATCAGCCAAACGAGATGCGGCGCCATCACCACCAGCGCAACGGCGACCGCGATCCAAGGCCCGGGCGTGGCCAGCGACTGGCGCGCGTCGCGGTCGAACAAACCAAACAGCACAAGCGGCAGCACTAGCACCACGACAAAGTATTTTGCCCATACCGCCATCCCGATACCGAGCCCGAGCAAGGCCCAATGCACAGTCCGGCCACCGCGAAGCGCAGCCCAATAGGCAAAGCCGGTTATGGCCCAGAACGGAAGCTGGACCACGTCATGATTGAACTTCGACGCCGTGAACGTGAAGTAGTGCATGCCGTCGATGATCAGGATCGCGACCAACGCACCGACCGGGCCGACCAACTGCCGCGCCATCACCCAGATCAGCGCGAACGTCGCCAGGACGGTCAGCTGCGACAACGCGTAAAAGAACAGATCAGGCCCGAACAGCCGGTAGGTTGCCTCCAGCATCCACCACGGCAACGGCGGCAGCTTGTCGTAGCCCAGTTGCCATTCGCGGCCGTAAACCAAGCCTTCGATCAGGTCGAGCGGCAGATTGATGAAAAACAACGCTGGTAACACCGTCCAGACCACGGCATGCAGGACCAGGAACGTCAGAAACGCCTGGGTCGGATGCTGGCGGATGGCGTCGGTGAGCTTGATCATGGCAGCCCGCAATGAGGAAACGATGGTCTGCCCGAGAATCAAAAGCAGCCAATCACGCTTTACGCAACCGCACGCTGTGCGGAGTGGGCCAATCTTAATAGAGCCGCCCACGGCTCAAAGTGCTCTACGCCTACAAGACGCGCGGGATCGGCAAAGGCGTCACCAGCATGCCCTTGTAACCCTTGGCGCGGAGCTTCGGGGCGAGTTCGTCAGCGATGTGCCAGGAGAAGATGATTGCGCACTCCGGCTGATCCACGAACATCCGGCTCTCCTCCACCACCGGAATGAGCGTACCGGGCATGCACTTGCCGATTTTCAGTGAGCCTTCGATCTCACAGACGTAGTCGATGATGGAGTCGTCGAGGCCAACATAGTTGAACAGGGTTGAGGCACGCGACGGCGCACTGATGCCGACGATGCGGCCGCCCTTTTCCTTCACGTCGCGAATGAGCGTGTGCAGACGCAGTTTCGACAACATCACTTCGTCGCGGAATTTCTTCAGCCGCTGCCGCATGGCATCACCGCGCGGCTCGGCGTCGAGCATCTGGTTCACGCTCGGCTGAACGGGACGCGTACCCTTGCGCGCCGCATAGACCCGGATCGAGCCGCCGTGGCTCGGGATCGGTCTCGCATGAAAAACTTCAAGACCGTGCATCTCGAGCAGATGCTTGATGCTGCCGACCGAGTAGTACCTGAGGTGCTCGTGATAGATCGTGTCATATTGCAGCGTCTCGAGAAGCTTGATGAGATAGTGCGATTCCGAGATGAACACGCCGTCGGCCGCTAGCATTTCGATGATGCCTTCGACGATGGCGTGAACATCCTCGATGTGGGCGAAGCAGTTGGCGCAGGTGATGACCTTGGCGGGGCCGTGCTTGTCCTTCACCTCGCGGGCGACGGCCTTGCCGAAATAGCGCTGCAAGGTCGGGATGCCACGGTCGTTGGCGATCTTCGACACGTCGGTCGGCTCGATGCCGAGAATGCGATGACCGCCCCTCTGGAAATTGGCAATCAGCGTGCCGTCGTTGGATCCGATATCGACAACGAGATCGTCTTTACCGAGGCCGAGCATCTTGGACGACTCGGCATAGAGCTCAGCAAAGTTGTCGCGCAGCAGCTTGGTCATGCCGCTGGTGTAGGGATATTCCGGCGGAAAGATGATGACCGGGTCGACCGCGAGGCCGAGTTGCACGAGCTCGCAATTGCCACAGTAAAGCAGCGTGGTGGGAAACCACGGCAATTGCCGCGGCACCGCTCCGACGGGCACCATCTGGTTCACCGGCGGCATGTAGCCGAGCGACAGCACGGTCTCGAGCTTCTCGTTGCCGCACACCTGGCAGGCTTCGACCGGAACGCTTCCGCCGCTGCCGGCAGCGCGGGCAATTTTTGGAGGGAACACGCGGATGTCTCCTTCGCTGACCCGGTGATGCTACGGATCAGGCTTTTGGCGCAAGGCTTTCGTTGGCGAAGTACCAGTCCACGGTCGGCGGCAGCCCCTGCGCCAGGGTCACCTGCGGGCGAAAACCCAGCTTGGCAAGCTTACCGATGTCGGGACACCGCCGTTCGGTGCCGCCGGCGGGCGTCGGGCGACTGACGAATTCGATCTCGCGGCCGGCGTGAGCCGCGATCCGCCGCGCCAGATCACCGATCGTGAGTTCCTCGGTGGTGCCGACGTGATAGATGCCAAGATGCTCGCCCTTGTCCCGCATCACCATCACACCGCGCACCAGATCGTCGACGTGGCAGAAACTGCGGGTTTGGCGGCCGTCGCCGTGCAATTCGAACGGCACGGTGCCGTTCTTGTGTTGTGCCATGGCGCGTTTAAGTCTTAGCGTGAATTGCGGGATGACATGCTCGAAACCCATGTCCGGACCGTAAACATTGTGCGGGCGAAAGATCAGCACGCGGTCGAAGAATTTTCGACCGTAGTTGATTGCCATCAACTCGCTGATGATCTTGCCGCCGCCATAGGAATAACGCGGATTGCTCGGGTCCGGCACGATCAGCGGCGCGCTCTCGTCGGTCGGCACCTTTGGCGGTGTCTGATAGACCTCCGAGCTCGATGCCAGCACGAGGCGGCGAACGTCCGCAGCACGGCAGGCATCGATCACATTGACCATGCCTTTGACGCCGACGTCCAGCACAAGCTCGGGTGCACTGTAGAAGAACTCCGTGCCGTTGACGAAGGCGAGGTGGTGGACCTCATCGACACCGCGCACCGCCGCCTCGACGGTCGCGGCGTCGCGGATATCGCCCGCGACGAACTCGATATCTTTTTGGACGTCCGCCAGCCGCCGAAGCGCGCCGCGCGAGTTGTCGTCCAACACGCGTACGCCATTGCCGCCCTTGAGCAGCGCCTTCACCAACGCCGAGCCGATGAAGCCGCTGCCGCCGGTAACCAGGATTCGAGCCATAGCAGCGCCGGATGTTCGCCAGTATAAGAATGCCGGGACCTGCAATAGCCTCTTGTCGAGCACGATGTCCAATACCGAAATGCCGCCGCCGATCGCATGGTTCGGGCCCCATTTGACGGGACGGGAGTTGGAGCGGCTGCGCGCCGCATTGGACCGCCAGTACGTCAACGATGGCCCCCTCGCCCGCGAGTTCGAGCGGCGGGTCGCGGCACTGGTCGGGGCCCGCCATGCCGTGGCCGTGACCAGCGGAACCGCCGCGATCACGCTGGCGCTGATGGCGGCGGGCATCGGCCCGGGCGATGAGGTGCTGGTGCCGGACCTGACGTTTGCCGCCACCGCCAACGCCGTGCGTCTCACCGGCGCCGACGTCAAACTGGTGGATATCGAGCCAGTCCGCTTCGGCATCGATCCCGACGGCGTCGAAGCCGCGATCGGGCCGCGCACGCGGGCGCTGGTCACCGTCGACGTCAACGGGCGTGGCGCGGACTACGGACGACTCGAGCCGATCTGCCGCGCCAAGGGTCTTGTGCTGATCTGCGATGCCGCCGAAGGTCTGGGATCACGCCAAGCCGGACGCAAGATCGGCTCGTTCGGGCTCGCGAGCTGCTTTTCGTTCTCGGCCAATAAGACGATTACCGCAGGACAGGGCGGCATCGTCACCACCGACAGCAATGCGCTTCACGACCGTCTCCGCGAGCTCAAGGACCAGGGGCGGCGGCACGGCGGCACCGGCGGCGACGATCTGCATCCGGTGATCGGATTCAATTTCAAGTTTACCGACTTGCAGGCTGCCGTGGCGTTACCTCAGCTTGATGAGATCGACGAGCGCCTTGCGGCCGCGCAGCGACGCGACAGTTTCTACGCCGAGCGTCTCGCAAATCAGCCAGGACTGAAGCTGCCGCCGTTCGAGCAACCGGGCGAGGTGCGGCAATGGACCGACGTGCTGATCGACAACCGCGGCGCGGTCAGCACAGCGCTTGACGAAGCCAAGATCGGCAACCGCGCCTTTTGGTTTCCGTTGCACCGGCAGGAGCCTTATGCCGCCGACGCCAGGCTTTTTCCGAACAGCACCGACATTTCGCGCCGCGGGCTGTGGCTCGCTTCGCGGCTCGACATCACCGAAGCGGAGATGGAGCGGGTGTCGTCGACCGTGATCGCCGCACTGCGGCGATCATAGGACAATCACTTTTTCTTCGCGCTCGCCAGGAATTCCTTGGCCATCGCCATGATCTTCCCCGGGTCGCGCTTCCGCTCGCCGACGACAGCCACGGCCGCCGTCGCGCGCGCCATTTCGCCGGGTCCGATGGATTTCGTCACCACCGCCATGGCGCCGACGCTGCCGGCATCGCCGATCGTAACGCCGGGCAGGATGACCGAATGGGCGCCAATCAGCACTGCGTGCCCGACCACGACGGGGCCCTTTTTGATGGTGGTGAATTCCTTCGGCATCTGCGAATTGTTCAGCGTATCGGCCGAATAATCGTCCGAGCCGGTGAAGATGCTGACCCGATTGGACAGCGTGCAGAAATCCTTGAGCTCCACCTTGGCGAACGCGCCGCTTACCGAACAGAACGCCGCGACGTGGACATAAGACCCGATCTCGACGTGGCCTTTGAAAATGCAAAAATCATCGATCCGCACATTGCTGCCGATGCGTCCGCTGATCCGATAGAACGAGCACTTCCGGCTGACCTGGATATTGTCGCCGATGTCGCTGAAGCCGAATGCCTTCAGTTCGTCCGGAGCAAAGAACGACGAGTCCGGCAAAGCTGCTCTCCATGTTTCAAACCGCGACGGCGCACCACATCGGCTCGGCCCAAGCTGTTATAGCCAAGCCCGATCGGATTGTCGTTATGGCGGGCACCGGCCTCAGCTTGCTCAAGACGTCCAACGTTCATAAAGTCCCCCGGAGCTCGGATATCGGTTCAATTTCCCGCATGAATGACAGCGTCGTCCTGACGGTCCTGTTGCCGGTACGCAACGAGACCATGAATCTGCGCATCATGCTGCGCATCCTGCGCTCGGTGCTGACGATGCCGCACGAGATCGTGGTCATCTTCGACTCCGAGGCAGACACCAGTATCGCCGTGGTCGAAGAGGTGCGCGCCACCTATCCGCAAGTGCGTCCGCTGCTCAACGCGCTCGGGCGCGGCGTGGCGGGGGCAATCAGCTCCGGGGTGCAGACCGCATGCGGTGAGCGCATCCTGATCTTCGCCGCCGATGAAGTCGGTCCGGTGCTTGCCATCGAAGACATGATGACGCTGATGGACGACGGAGCCGAATTCGTCAGCGTGACACGCTATGCGCACGGCGGCCGGCGACTCGGCGGCTCGATCATCGGCCAAGTCCTTTCGCGGACCGCGAACGGAGTTCTTGGCGCCATCTCCGGCATGGGGCTGAGCGACGCCACCACGGGCATCAAGCTGTTCCGGCGGGCCGATCTCAGCCGCCCGACGCAAGGCACCAGTTCGGTCGGCTGGTCGATCGCTTTCGAGATGGCGATCAACGCGCAACTCCTGGGCCTTAAGCTCGGCGAGGTGCCGACGATTTCGATCGATCGCCTGTTCGGTGGCAAGTCGTCATTTCAACTGGTGCCGTGGGTGATCGGCTATTTCGGCTATTTCGCCACGGCGCTGCGCAAGCTGCCGCGCGCCGGACGGCCCAGCGTAGAGGTCCGAATTCCGCCGGGCATGTGATCGTTGCCCGGCGGCAGGACGGGTGCTAGGACGCCGGACATGGCCGCCGATTCAAGCGATGCGCCGCAACGCTTCCAGCTTGCTCTCAGGTTGGCGGTGTTGGCGCTGATGATCGCGGTGATTGGACTGCCGATCAATCATCTCTTCTCCTATGCGTTGCTGATGATTGCAGTGATCGTGCTCGCTGTCGCAAGGGTGACGGCGCAGCGACAGCGTTGGACGATCGCCATCGTCATCGTCTTGGCGGCGTTGATCGGTAAGACCGCGGTCAATGCTCCGCAGATCGAGGAAGGCCACAACGTGTTCCTGCCCGGCGGCGCTGACAATGCGCTCGTTGGCGGCTTGCCCGTGGACGTCTACCGGTTCATGACCACTGAATTCGACCGCGCGTATCCCGCGGCAAGCCGGTGCGACGCCAAGACCGTAGGGTGCTGGCAGGCCAGCGAACGGCCGAAGCGCGTCTACGCGTTCTCCTTCGACGGCATCTATGACAAGCCGGCCTACTCGCGCCGCGTCATCGGCATCGATTTTGCCGACGCCGAATGGCAGCGCCTCGGCTTTGTCAACGAGGTTGCTTACAACTGGTACAGCGAAACGAGCGACGTCAAACGCGGCCAGCGCCGGCGTGGCCTGCAGGCCGTGCTCCATCCCTGGCACATCATGATGCCGCATTTCGTGATGTTCAGCTTCCCAACGGCGTTTGTCGGCAGTCAACTGTGCTGGCAAGGCAACGTCCTGTGGGAAGGCGCCGATGGAAGCTTCGCAGCCCTGCCCCAGGCCGAGTTCACGTGCCGAACACTTGCGCCTGGCGATGCAGGCAAACGAATCTTCGGTGTAGCCATTGGGCCAAACGCAGCTTTGGCGATGACCTTACGGCCGACCTTCGCCATCCACCTCCTGCAGCTCTATCGGCCGGTGCTCGCGCTCCTCGTCGTCATCGCGCTTTTGTTCCTGCTGGTGCGATGCAATCCGCGCCGCCTGGTGTTTCCTGTGACGTTGGCCGGCCTATCGCTTGTTGCGATCGCGGCCAACGAGGCGACCCTGCTCGGCGGCGTTCGCCCCTTCGACGCCGGCAACGATGGGCTGGTGTACGACAGCTGGGCCAGGCTGATGGTGCAGCAACTTTTGGCCGGCGACGTCGTGGGAGCCCTAATGGGCGGCGAGACCGTGTTCTACTTCACGCCAGGGTCGCGCTATCTGCGGGCAGTCGAGCATCTGATTTTTGGCGAGACGAGCTTCGGCACGGTCTCGCTGCTATTGCTGCTGCCGTTTCTGGTATTTGTCTTGTTCCAGAGATATTTCGTTGCGCGGACCGCGCTCGCCATGGCTTTGATCTTTGTCGCTATCCCGATCGGGGCGCTGTTCGGCTCGACATTCTTCATCTACGTCAAGCACGCGGCACACGGCTTCGGCGACTCGACCGCAGCCATCCTATTCCTGGCTGGCGTGCTCGGAATTGTCGGCATCTCGCCCCATGGGCCCAGCGCTCGGTTCGCCTCGGCATTCGGCACCGCCTTGCTGCTCGCTGTAGCCGTGTTCGTGCGTCCGAACCTCGCCATCGGGGCGGCGGTTCTGCTCGGCGGCGCCGGGCTTGCGGCGCTGCGGCAGCGGCAACATCAACGGCTCGCCGGACTTTGCTTCGGCTTTTTGCCGGTGTTCGGCATGGCACTGCACAACTGGTACTACGGCGGCGTCTTTGTCCTGTTCAGCCGCCATACCGACCTAGCCCAGTCCATACCGATGCCGCCCGGCGCTTATATCGCTGCATTGTGGGAACTGCTGCGGCTCGACTTCGCCGGCGGCGACCTCGCGCGCGGTGCGCGGCAGATCGGACGGATGTTGCTCGGCCCCTCGGAATCCATCGCGCTGGTGCCCGTGCATGCCGCAGCGCTGCTGATTGTCGTCCGGGTGTTGCTGTCGCGCCGTTACGAAGGCTGGCTACGGCTCATGGCCGGTGCAACGCTCGGGCTCTACACACCGGCGCTGTTCTTCCTCTATTCCGACCGCTATCAGATCATCGCATGGCTGCTCACGCTGCTGATTTGCTGCGTGTGGGCGCGGGAGGAAGGCCTGCCTTGGCTCAATCGGCGGTTTCCACGAGTTGTCGACGGCATGCAATGCCATCCCGCTATGGTCTGGCTGTCGCGCCGGCTGGATGGCTTCGCCCGCACCGCCGGCATCGGCCCGGCTATTTCGGCAAGGTGACGAACGAGCCGAGCTCGGCGAGCAGCAGCGCGCCGAGGTGCAATTGCTGGATGAATCCACCAGACTTGATCAAGCTTGAGAGCTCGGCGGGAGTCTTCAGCGCAACAGTCAAGCCGGACTCAGGCGTAAAGTCGGCGACACGCTCGCCCGTTTCGATGAAGAACGAATGGATGCGATTACTGAGCCGCCCTGTGCAAGCGGCGGCGGGTGTCCCGAGCGAATGTATCGCGCGGGTCGGATAGCCGGTCTCCTCCAGAAGCTCGCGCGAACAAGCCGCCGCCGGATCCTCACCTTGCTCAACCAACCCGGCCGGCAGCTCCCAGGTAAACGCCTCCACGGCGGGGCGATATTGCCGCACGATCGGAATCCGGCCGTCGGGCGTGAGCGCCACGATCGACAGATAATCAAGTTGCCCGACCGCGTGATAGATCTCCGGCTTCGCGCCGGCAGTGAACTCCACCTCGCGCGCAATCACATGCATCCATGACGAGACGGGGATCGTTTGGCGCGAGCGGATTTTCGGCCATTTCTCGGCCATGCAGTCGCTCAAGCTTGCTCAACGGATGACATCGGCGTTCTCAAGCATTCCCCACACATCGACAACCGGCTTGCCGCGGAGATCCGCAGTCCGATAGGCGTGATGTGGCGTGCAGAGGATCAGGAGGTCGCTTTTCGCAATCACCTCATCGAGCGGCAGCAGATCCGGGTCGGTGGTGACGAACGGATCGGTCGTGACCACGTCGCGCGCGATACCGGCCAGCGCCTTCTTGAACTTGTAGCTGAGCGACGCGCGAGGATCGTCGCTTTCGGCTTTGAACGCCATGCCCAGGAGTCCGACTGTCATCTGGCTGAGATCATGACTGCGGCGGAGCTCGCCGATGATGTGCAACGGCAGCCCCTCGTTGACCATGATAGCGGCGTTGCCGAGCGCGAACTCGTTGCGGGCAAACGCCAGGAGCTGCATCGTGTCCTTGACGAGGCAAGGCCCGGCGGCGAAGCCCGGCGTCGGGATATATCGAGCGCGCGGGTAGTTGTGCTTCATCGCCTGCAGGATAACGTCGTAATCTAGGCCAGCCGCCTTCGCGATCAGATAGAACTGATTGGTGACCGCGAAGCCGATGTAGCGGTAGGCGTTGGTGAACAGCTTGGCGAATTCAGCCTCGATCGGCTTGAGCAACGTCACCTCCGGCGCGATCTGGCCAAACAGCGTCGCGGCCTCCTGCTCCGCTTCAGGCGAGGTGCCGCTAATAATTTGCGGCATGTTGGCGAGTTCTTCGATGCCCTGCCCCTGCACGATCCGCTCGGGACAGAACGCGACCTTAAGATCGCGGCCCTGGCGCTTGATGTGGGTGTCGATCCACTCGGTGATGCCGGGGTAGAGCGTCGACCGCAACACCACGAGCTGGCCGTCACGCAGATGTGGCAACAGCGCGTCGATGCACTCCTGGATTACGTTGCGCACGGGATTGAGAAACTCGTCGACCGGCGTTCCGATGGTGATGATCACCGGTCCGCTGGTCGAGATGTCTTCCGGCCGGCTGGTAAAGTACAGCCGCTTGTCGGCCAGCGCCTTGGTCAGCAGCGGCTGGGCACCATTCTCGATGAACGGCACGCGGCCCGACTTCAAGGTTGCGAGCGTCTGCTCGTTGAGATCGTTGACGTTGACGGTCAGGCCCTTGGCGGCGAACGACAGCACCAGCGGAACACCGACATGGCCGGCGCCTCCGACCACGGTCAAATCGGCGGTCTTGGCTTCGGCAACCTCGGCGGTGACTGCGCGAACGGCGGCGGGACGGTCAGCAATGTTCAACACTTGTCTCCCAACGTCGGATTGTACGGCCGAACGGTCGCATGAAGCCGGGGACAAACAAAGCCCAAGAACCCTAAACGGACGGGTCCGACCCCAGACGGCCACTCATCAAATCCCGCCATTCCCGGCGGAACAGGGCCCCAATGGCGATGCCATAGATGATCGCCCCGATCACGGCAAGCAGGAGCACCGTCATTTCGTTGCGCATCGGCCAGCCCGCAAATAGAGCCTCAACCGGCCGCTCGCCGAGCAACAATGCGCCGCCGAGGATGGCCCCGGCCATGGCAAATTTGACGCTCGAGCGCTGGAGCCGGCGATCGATGTGGAGGAAGTTTCGGCGCGCGGAAAACCACGCCAACAACAGGAGATTGACCCAGGCGCCCGCCGAGGTGGCGAACGCGAGTCCAACCTGGGCATAGCGATCCATCAGCAGAATTTTCAGCGCGACGTTGACCGCGACCGCGACGAACAGCGCCTTGACCGGCGTCGTCGTGTCGCCGCGCGACAGAAATGCCGCCGTCACGCTTCGCATCAGCACGAACGGCAGCAATCCGATGGCATAGGCCATCAATGTGAGAGCGGCCGCATGGGCATCGGCTGGAGTGAAAGCGCCGCGCCCGAACAGCCCGCGCATGATCAGGTCCGGCACGATCAGAAACGCCACGAGGCACGGCACCGACAACAAGAGCGTCAGCTCGATCGCGCGATTTTGCGAATGGCTGGCACCGGCCTCGTCGCCCGCGGTGATCCGCCGCGCCATCTCCGGCAGCAGCACGGTGCCGGCGGCGATGCCGATCACGCCAATCGGGAGCTGGTTCAGCCGGTC
>Ga0136846_1224268_pt1 | contig 12312 bp, 11 predicted proteins | sample HopSoiMetagenom2_FD_96841 | JGI IMG/M metagenome (GOLD analysis project Ga0136846, IMG submission 96841) | Grasslands soil microbial communities from Hopland, California, USA - 2 Assembly 2016 (version 4) | ecosystem: Environmental > Terrestrial > Soil > Grasslands | place: USA: Hopland...
ATCGACCAGTAGATGCGGAAGATGCTCGCGCCGTCGATCCGCGCCGACTCCTCGACGCTCACCGGGATCGACTCGAAGAAGTTCTTCATGATGAACACGCCCGCAGCGTCGACCAGGAGCGGGACGATCATTCCGTAGTAGGTGTCGTAGATCCCGAGCTGCCGGATGATCAGGAACTTCGGGATCAGGAGCACGACGCCCGGCACCGCCATCACGGCGACGATCGTGATGAAGGCTGCACCGCGTCCGCGAAACCGCAGACGCGCGAGCGCATAGCCGGCGAGGCTGTCGAGGAACACGCGCAGGAATGTGACGCTGAGCGTCACGATCACGGAATTCTTCGCCCACAGGAAGAAGTCGTTGTCCGTGTGGAGGTCGTTGGACGCGGCCGTCGTCACCGGATTCGGGCGGAGAGCGAGTGGGTCGGCGGTCGCGTTCGGCTCCGTCTTGAACGAGGTGGCGATCGCGATGACGAAGGGAAAGACGTAGACGAGCGCAAGCAGGATCAGGAACGAGTACGTCATCGCACGCCCCGCGCGGTGGCGCCGCACTGCGCTCGCGTCAGACCTGCTCATTGCGCTCTCCCGGCGACGCGCGACGCATCCGGGTCGCCGATGGCCGTGGTCGGCCCGAAGCGCCGACGCCGAGGCACGCGGTCCGGGTTGCGAGTGAGAAGCCGCGTCAGCAGCGTGAAGAACACGATGATCCCGAAGAGGATGAAAGCGATCGCGGCGCCCACGCCCCAGTTGTTCTGGTTGAACGAGGCGTTGAAGGAGAGGAACGCCGGTGTCAAGGTCGTGTTCAGGGGGCTGCCCTTCGTCCCGACGTAGATCTGGTCGAAGATCTGCCACGTCCCGATCAGGCCGAGCGTCACGACCGTGAACAGCATTGGCCGGATCATCGGGACCGTTACGTGGCGGAACTTGCGCCACTCGTTCGCACCGTCGAGCTCAGCGGCCTCGTTGACCGAGTCGTCGATGCTCTGGAGCGCGGCGAGGAAGAGCAGCATGAACGTCCCCGACGTCGTGAACACGGCCATCAAGATGAAGACGCACATCGCGATGCTCGGGCCGGCGAGCCAATCCCAGTAGCTCACGCCGAGGAAGAAACCGTTCGCGAGCGAGGCCGGCGCCTGGTCGACGCCGAACTGGCCGAGGATGACGTGAAAGAGCCCCCGCGGGTCGAAGAACCACGCAGGCCCGGTCGCACCGAGGTACGAGAGGAGCTTGTTGATCACACCGTGCGGATCGAAGAGAAACAGAAAGAGAACCGTGATCGCGACCGAGCTCGTGACGGACGGGAAGTAGAACGCGGTCCGGAAGAAGCCGACCCCCCTCAAGCGCCTGTTGACGAGGACGGCCAGGAACAGCGCGACCGCGGTCTGGACCGGCACGACGAGGAGGACGTAGTAGACGTTGTTGCGCAGCGACGTGCCGAAGTTGTTCTGATCGAGCCCGGGCTCCGTCAGCAGGTGCCGGTAGTTCTCGAGGCCGACGAAGTGCGCGTTCGCGCCGAGCGGGCTGCCGTTTCCGTTCCAGTCGGAGAAGCTGACCCAGGCTGCGGCCGCGATCGGGAGCAGGAGGAACACGCCGAGAATGACGATCACGGGCGCGAGGAACAGCCAGCCCGCCGCTGCCTGATGACCGCGGATCCCAGGCTCCCGCAACCGCCACCAAGGGCGTTTTTCCCCAAAGCGCGTCGGCATTCTTCGCCTCCCCCCTCGTCCGTCGGATGTCCGGCGTTGCCCGCCGGCGGCAATCGCCGCCGGCGGGCTTCGCGGTTCGTCGGTCGGGACGTTCTTACTTCAGGATCGACTGCAGCTCGCCGTTGACGCGATTCAGGATCGGCTTTGCATCGGACTGCGGTAGCCCCTGCAGCTGCTGGTTGAAGTCGCCGAGGACGGTCGCGATGTCGGGAACCGTCGGGATGCTCTTCGAGTAGTCGGCACCCGCAAGGAAGGCCGCGAACTGCGGATAGAGCTTCTTCCACTCCTTCGCGTCCGCCTTGACGGACGGCATCACGCCGAACGCCTTCGCGTTCCCCATCTCCACCTTGGTCTGGGTGAGGTACGAGATCAGCGCCATCGCCTCGGTCTTGTTCTTCGACTTGGCGGCGAGGCCCCACCCGCCGTCGTACTGGAGGGTCCCCTTCCCGGCCGGGCCTGCCGGGAGCTCGACCGCCCTGTAGGGAACGGTCGGGTAGTCGTGCGTCATCGCGCCGGCGATCCAGTTGCCCTCGATCGTCATGGCGCACTCCTTCTTCCCGAAGCCCTCGCCGCCCCAGCCGGCACCGATCTGGTTCGTGAGCTTCATCGAGCCGGCCTTGATCATCGACTTGACGAAGTTGAAGGCTGTGAGGTTCGCCTTGTTGTTGACGGTTGCCGTCTTCCCGTCCTTCGAGACGAGCCAGCCGCCGGCCTGGAGCATGAAGACGCCGAGCCGGTGGAACTCGGGGTTCGTGCAGAGGCCTACCTGGCCGTTGCGCGTGAGCTTCTTCGCCACCGAGGCGAGCTGCGCCCAGGTCTTCGGGTAGTTCTTGGCCGTCAGCCCTGCGCCCTTCCACGAGTTGGTATTCAGCACGAGCGCAAGCGTCGAGAAGTCCTTCGGCGCTGCGTACAGGTGGCCCTTGTACGTGTAGGCCGCGCGCAGGCTCGGATAGAAGGACTTGACGTTCTTCAGGTTGTCGAGGGTCACGAGGTCGCCTGCCTTCGCGTACGTCGCGACCTGGTCGTTGCCGAGGTAGAAGATGTCCGCCGGGTTGCCCGAGGCGAAGCCCTGGGCCAGCTGCTGCCCGAGGTCGGACGCGACGATCACGTTCACCTTGTTGCCGGTCTGCTTGCTCCAGGCCGCCGCGGCATTGTTCACAGCGAACGTCTCCGCAGGCCCGGAGCTGCCGATCAGGGCCGTGATCGTCACGGCGTTGCTCCGTGTCGGTGAGCCAAGGGCAGCGCCGACCGCGACAGCGAGCGCGCAGACCGTGACGACCGCAAGCGCGACACGCCAGCGGGCAATCCGGGTTTTCCGATGCGCAATCACGAAAAGATCTCCCTCCTTGGGAACGATCGAGAAAGGCGAACGAGCCGTTCGACGCAGTGGCGTGAGCGGCTCCGGTCGGCAGTTTCGTCTGGCTATCTCCTCCCTTCGGCGCCCCGCCGCGTCGCAAACCATACCTTCGTGGAAGCGCCTTCATTCCTGTACGCGCGGCGGAGCGTAAAGGCGCTATCCCCGTGATGTCAAGGGGTTTTCGACTTGACTACGACGCCGCCGGCAAGCAATTGTTAGGTGGGATATGGAATCGCTTCCAACAATCTCGACGACGATCGCGGACGTCGCGACCAGAGCGGGCGTCGGCGTCGCCACCGTGTCGCGCGTCCTGAATCGCCGCCCCAACGTCCGTCCCGCGACGCGGGCGAAGGTCCTCGAGGCGATCGACGCGCTCAACTACCGGCCGAGCCCGCTCGCGCGGAACCTCTCGCTGCGCCGGACACATGTGATCGGTGTGGTCGTCCCCTTCTTCACGAGCCCGTCCGCGGTCGAGCGGTTACGCGGTGTCGCCACCGCGCTCGCCCCTTCGCCCTACGACCTCATGCTCTTCGACATCGAGTCGGAGGACCGCCGCGAGCATGCGTTCGAGATCTTCGACCGCGGCGACCGATCCGACGGGCTCTTGATGATCTCTCTGATCCCACCCGACGACGAGATCGAGCGGCTGCGCGCAGCGAACCTTCCGTGCGTGCTCGTCGACGCGCCCCACCCGAACGTGCCGTGCGTCGTGATCGACGACGTCCGGGGCGGCGAGCTCGCGACGTCGCACCTGATCGAGCTCGGCCACAGCCGCATCGGCTTCCTCGGCGACAAGTCGCCCGACCCGTTCCGCTTCGCGTCGAGCCTCGACCGCACGCGCGGCTACGAGCACGCGCTCGAGCACGCGGGAATCGAGCTGCGGCCTGAGTATCTGCGCGAGGGCACGAAGAGCCACCACGTCGCGCGCAGCACGGCGATCGATCTGCTGCGCCTGCCGCAGCGGCCGACGGCCATCTTCGCCGCATCCGACACGCAGGCGCTCGGCGTGCTCGATGCGGCGCGCATCCTCAACATCCGCGTGCCGGAGGAGCTCTCGGTGATCGGGTTCGACGACATCGAGATGGCATCTCACGTCGGCCTGACGACGGTGCGCCAGCCGCTGTTCGAGAGCGGCCGCCGCGGGACCGAGCTGCTCCTGCAGATGCTGGGGCGCGGCGGGCAGCAGCTCGACGATCCGCAGATGGAGCAGCTCGCGGTCGAGATCGTGGTCCGCTCGACCACGGCCGCGCCGGCGAGCTAGAGCGCGAGCAGCTCGTCGAGCTGCTCGGGCGTGGGCTCCCACGCGCCGGCTTCCGCGTTCGCGCGCACCTGCTCGGGCTTCGTCGCGCCCGCGATCACCGACGCGACGGGCTCGACCGCAAGCAAGGTGCCGATCGCGACCTCGAGCAGGGACACGCCGTGCGCCTCCGCCCAGGCGCGGTAGCGCTCGACCGCCTCGAGCTCCTGCCCGGAGATCTCCCGGCCGTGCAGGCGCGTGCCCTCGGCCGGCGGGTGCTCCCGCGAGACCTTGCCCGTCAGGAGGCCGCTCGCGAGTGGGAAGTACGGGATGAAGCCGACGCCGAGGCGCGCGCAGGTCGTCAGGAGCTCGCGCTCCGCGTCGCGCTCGAGCAGCGAGTACTCGCTCTGCTCGGAAACGTAGGACGGCCCGGCGGCTGCCTTCGCCCGCTCGAGCGTCTCCGGCGCGTAGTTCGACGAGCCGTACGCGCGGATCGTGCCCTGTTCGACCAGCTCCTCGAGCGCACCGATCGTCTCCTCGACCGGCGTCTCGGGGTCCTCGCGGTGGTGCTGGTAGAGGTCGATGACGTCCGTCTGCAGCCGCTGCAGCGACGCCTCGACCGCGCGCATGACGTAGTCGCGCGAGCCGAGCTTCGTCGCGCCGTCACCCATGTCCGCGCCGAACTTCGTCGCGAGCACGACGCGCTCGCGACGGCCCCGGAGAACGCTGCCGAGGATCGTCTCGCTACCGCCTCGGTCGCCGTAGACGTCGGCCGTGTCCAAGAACATGACGCCGGCCTCGAGCGCCGCGTCGACCACGGCGCGCGTTCCCTCCTCGTCGAGGCGACGGCCGAAGTTGTTGCAGCCGAGGCCGACGACGGAGACATCGAGCGGGCCGAGAGCACGCGTCTTCACCGGCGCAGCCTAGTCTCTCGCCCATGCACGCGGCTGCGGGCTACGGGATCGCCACCGGAGCGTACGAGCGCGAGCGCGACGACTGGCGTCGCGCGCTCGACCGCGCGACCGGCGAGGGCTGGCGCACGGTGGAGCTGACCGCGGTCGTCGAGCCGCTCGTCGGGCCGCTCGTCGAGCTGCTGGCGAGCGACGGCGACGCGCTGACCGGCTTCGAGCGCGTCTCGCTGCACGCGCCGATCGCGGCGCGCGACCGCACGGCAACCGCTGCGACGCTTGCCACGCTGCCGCTCGACGGCGACGTGATCTTCCACCCGGACGTCTGGCGCACCGAGCCTGCACTCGAAGCCTTAGGGACGCGCGTCGTGTTCGAGAACATGGACGTCGGAAAGTCATTCGGCCGCTCGGTCGACGAGCTGCGCGGCGTCTTCGACCTGCACCCGGACGCCGGCTTCTGCCTCGACGTCGCGCACGTGTGGACGAACGACGCAACGCTCGCGCTCGGGCACGACCTGCTCGACGCCTTCGGGGACCGCCTGCGCCAGCTGCACGTATCGGGCATCGAGCCCGACGGCACGCATCGTCCGACCACCGATACGGACCTCGCGCGCTACCGACCGCTGCTCGACCGCTGCGAGGGCGTGCCGTGGATCCTCGAGGCCGTGCTGGTCTAGCTCCAGGTCGCGTCGAGCACGCGCAGCCAGTTGCGGTGCGTGATCTTCGCAATCGCTTCTTCGTCGTAGCCCGCGGCGCCGAGAGCGGCGACGAGCTTCGGCAGCCCCGCCACGCCGCCGAGCTCCTCCGGCATCACCGCGCCGTCGAAGTCGGAGCCGAAGGCGACGTGGTCGACGCCCATCCGCTCGGCGAGGTAGTCGACATGGCGGATGATCTCCGTGATCGGCGTGTTCGCGTCGTTGTGGCCGTCCTCGCGCAGGAACCCGACCGCGAAGTTGACGCCGACGATGCCGCCCGAGTCGCGGATCGCGTCGAGCTGCTCGTCCGTGAGGTTGCGCGTGGCGGCGCAGAGCGCGTGCGCGTTCGAGTGCGTGGCCACGAGTGGCGCGTCCGAGAGGCGCCGCACGTCCCAGAAGCCGGCCTCGTTCAGGTGCGAGAGGTCGACGAGGATCCCGAGCCGGTTGCAGGCGCGCACGAGCGCGCGGCCCGCCGCGGTCAGACCGGCGCCCGTGTCCGGCGACGCCGGGAAGCGGAACGGCACGCCCTCGGCGAACGCGTTCGGGCGCGACCACACGAGCCCGATCGAACGCAACCCGCGCTCGTGCCAGTCCTCGAGGTTCGAGAGGTCGGGCGCGATCGCCTCGGCGCCCTCCATGTGCACGATCGCCGTCACCTCGCCCTCGCGGAAGTCGGCTACCGTCTCCGCCCTGCCGACCGGCAGGGCGCACAGCGCGTCGAACAACTCCTCGGCGACGCGCGCCGCGTCCGCATGGTCGAGCGCCTCGGGCAGCGGCACGGCGTACGGGATCGTCGTCGGGTCCGGCGAGCTTGGCGACGGCACGTAGAGCGCGAAGAACCCACCGGCGAACCCGGCCTCGCGCGCCGCGTCGAGATCCATGTGCGTGGTCGGCTCACCACGCCAGCGGTGCAGCACGAGGTCGTTGTGCCCGTCGATGATCACCGCCGCATCCTATGGGCGCGTCTGGCAGGCTCTCCCCTCGGTGGCCGACGCTCCTCTCCAGATCCTCCTCGCGGAAGACGACGAGCAGCTCGCGGCGCTCGTCGAGACGACCCTCGACGCCGATCCACGCTTCACGGTCGTCGGCCGGGCGCGCACCGGGGACGAGGCGGTGACGCTGTGCGCCGAGCACGACCCCGACATCGTGCTGATGGACATCGGCATGCCCGGCCGCGACGGGATCGAGGCGACACACGCGATCCACGGCCGCGACCCCGAGCAGCACGTCGTCATCTACACCGGCTCCGACGAGTACGGCGACGTCGCGCGCGCTGCGGACGCAGGCGCGGTCGGCTATCTGCACAAGGGCGCGCTCACGTCCCCGGACCTCGCGGACGCGCTGCACGTCCTGCACACGAACTACGTCAACCGGGTCCCCGACCCGGACTGACGCTCAGAGGAGCGTGCGGCGGAGCTCGTCGATCGTCGTGAGGCCGGCGGCGACCTTGTCGACGCCGTCGTCCCAGAGCGTCCGCATCCCCGCGTCGGCGGCCGCGGACTCGATCTCGTCGGCGGATGCTCGTGCAAGGAATCCGTCTCTCGGGCAGTCCTGGATGGGGGTCACAACGCTCGTGGCGGAACGGGCCCTACTGCATGGGGGATTTCATGCACCCGAAGCGCGTATCGCGAGCGTCCTGGCGCATCACGGCAGGCACGCTCTTGCTCTTGCTCGCAACCGCTGTCCTCGGCGTCAGCCGGGGTGGCGCAGCCGCCTCCGCAGGTTGTGAAGGCGGCGGATTCACGGTCCTCGGTCTCTCGGGCGACCAGACGACGACCGTCGCGGCAGCGGCCGTCCCCACGACCTTCCTCGTCAAGGGGAAGTACATCGAGTTCACGGTCGTCGCAGGCTCATTCGGCGTCCTGAACTACACGTTCACGGGCGCACCCAACGCGCTCGACATGACGGGTGGCCGTCGGACGATCGCGTTCGCGTCCAAGACGCCGGACCACCGCGGGCTCACCCTCACGAGCGCCGTGTCGGTCGAGCTGTCCGGCGAGGGGCTCGTCCTCCAGCGGACAGGGCCTGGACTCGGCATGAAGATCCAGGCACTCGACTGCGCGACGGGCGGCATCTTCCAGATGGAGCCGCAGCGTGCCGACGGAACGGCGACCAGGATCACCCACACGCTCGGAGACGGGGTGTTCTTCTTCGACAACCCGAACTTCCGCGCCCGTGAGGGCGACACCGTTCCGTACAAGGACACGACGGTGGTCGTGCCGTCGCGGATCAACTTCGCGAACGACGTCTCGCCGAGGTTCGTCGGCCGCGACAGCCCCCAGGTCGCAACGCGCGTCCTGCAAGGCTGCGTGAACACCGTGCCCGCCCCGCGCCAGCCGGGCGGCACCGCGACCGTCGACCACTGCGGCGGCGTCTCCGTCTGGGACGTCGCGAGCGGCGGCCGCATGGGCGGCGTGTTCGGCGAGGACGCGACCGAGGTGGCGCCACCGGCGTCGGCATGCACCCACCAGTGCCAGGCGCGGGACCGCGTGCGCGGACAGTCGACCGTCCTCGGGTTCCCGTTCCCCGTGCCCGCAGCGAGCCGGCTGCAGCCGCGCTTCCCGGGCTGAGCGAGAGACAAAGCGGGTGGCCGACGCGGCCGGCCACCCGCATCGCTCCTCAGGGGAGGAATCACACGTGTGCCTCTTCTCAGTCGGCCGGAAACGAGGTTGACTGAGTGGTCAGTCAGCGCACGAACTGAGGAGGCTCGTTGCAGTGAGGAAGCTCATCCTCGTCGGGCTCGCGACGCTCGCGGTCGCGACCGGCCCGATGCAGGCAGGCGCACACAGCACGCGGCAGGCTTCACCCTCGATCACGCTCGTCTCCGTGAAGGAGCTGCCGGGCCGGATCGTCCGGGTCGAGGTGCTCACGGCGTGGAAGATGATCCCGTCGAAGGTCGGCAAGAAACCGAACAGCGCGACCGGCGGGCACTGGCACATCTTCGTGAACGGCAAGTACAACGATCTCTCTGCGAACGCGACCACGGGCCGCACGGTGAAGTTGCGACGCGGCAGGTACGCGATCCGCGCCGAGCTCGCGTACAACGACCACTCCGAGCTGACGCCGCCCGCCCGCTCGCGCACGCTGACGATCAAGGTCACGTAGAGGCGTGACCTGGTCCGCACGCGCGCCCGCTTCGGGGAAGCGGGCGCGCGTGGGGCCGTCCTCGTGTGGGTGTCAGTCGGCCGGAATCGGCTCCGCCGACGCGACGTCGTGCTTGGTGTCCGGCATCCAGTCGAGCCACGACGGCAGGTACCAGTTGGCCTCGCCGAGCAGCTTCATGGCGGCAGGCAGGAGCACGGCGCGGACGATCGTCGCGTCGAGCAGCACCGCGACCGCAAGCCCGATGCCGAACTGCTTCAGGAACAGGAACGACAGCGTTCCGAAGATCGAGAAAACGCCGACCATCACGATCGCGGCGCTGGTCACGACCGACGCGGTCGACTTGATCCCGTAGGCGATCGAATCGTCCGTCGACATCCCGCGATCGTGCGCCTCGCGAATCCGGCTGAGGATGAACACGTGGTAGTCCATCGAGAGGCCGAAGAGGATCACGAACAGGAAGATCGGGAGGAACGAGACGATGCCACCCGTCCACTGGAAGCCGAGCAGCCCCTTGCCGTACCCGTCCTGGAAGATCAGCACGAGTGCGCCGTAGGACGCCGCGACCGACAGCAGGTTGAGCAGGATCGCCTTGATCGCGATCACGATCGACCGGAACGTCAGCAGCAGCAGGATGAACGCGAAGCCGAGCACGAACGCGAACACGATCGGCGCGGCGTGCTTCATCGTCGTGTTGAAGTCCTCGGACTCTGCGGTCGGGCCGTCGACGCCGACGTCGGCGCCCGGCAGCCGGCCGACCGTCGCCGGGATGACGCTCTCGCGCAGCGTGTGCAGCGCGTGGTTCGACGCCGCGTCGGTGCCGGTGCCCGCCATCGGGAGCGAAACGACCGCGATCGTCCCGTGCTCGTTCACGTCGACGTGGACGGGCTGGTTGAACTCGCCGGTCGCGACAGCGCGCTGCTCGAGCGCGTTGATCGCCTCGCGAACGGATGTCGCCGAGGTGTCGTCGACCTTGACCATCACGCTCGCGGCGTTCTGGTCGCCGGGGAACGCCTCGGTGACGCGGTTGTAGACCTTCATGATCGAGAGCGACTGCGGGAACGACTCGGTGCCCGGGTTGGCGGTGTGCATGTGCAACGCCGGGATCGCGAGCGCGACGAGGAAGCCGGTCGCCGCGATCGTGGCCACCAGCGGATGCCGCAGCACCGGGTCGAGGATCGCGTTCCAGACGCGGCTCTGACCGTCGGGGCGGCGCAGGCGCCACATCAGCGGCAGGCGGCCCTTGTCGACGCGGTCGCCGAGCTTGGACAGCAGCGCCGGGAGGACGGTGAGCGAGCCGAGCACCGCGACGGCGACGACGAGCATCGTCGCGAGGCCGAAGCTCTCGAACGTCTTGTCGCCGGTGAGGAACATGCCGGCCATCGCGAACATCACCGTGATCCCCGAGATGAGCACCGCACGGCCCGACGTCGCGGCCGCGGCCTCGAGCGCCGCGCGCTCGCTCTTCCCGGACTGGCGTTCCTCACGCTCGCGCTTCAAATAGAACATCGTGTAGTCGACGCCTACCGCGAGACCGATCAGGAGGATCAGCACCGCCGCGTTCTGGTCGACGGGCATCAGGTGGCTCGGGATCGCAAGCAGACCCATCGTCGCGACCACGGCGGTCAGCGAGAGGATGATCGGGATCCCTGCTGCAACGAGCGCGCCCAGGGCGAACAGCAGCACGATCAGCGTGACCGGGAGCGAGAGGATGCCCGCCTTCGCGAGGTCCTCGTTCACCTTCTTGTTGATCGCCTCGTCGCCGCTCGCGGCGCCGATCTCGCCGACGAACCAGCCCGGGTTCTCGGACTGGACACGGGCGATCGACGCCTCGATGGGCAGCACCTGCTTGTCGGCGACCGTGAGGTCGTTCGTCTTCAGCTCGAAGTCGACGAGCGCCGAATGACGGTCGCGCGAGATCTGGCCCTCGTTGCCTGCAACGTACGGAGAGTCGATCGTGGCGACCGGCTTCTGCGCCTGCAGGACGAGGATCACGTGGTCGACGAGCTGCTTGAACTGCGGCGAGCCGACGGTCGTGGTCTTGCTCTGGACGAGCACCTGCTCGGCGATGGGCGCCTTGAACTCGTCGTCGAGCGTCGCCAACACGTGGCCTGATTCCCCGTTGCCGGCCTTCGCCGCTTCGAGGGTCTTGGTGCCGACGACGTTGGTGCCGACGTAGAAGGCGACAACGACGAATGCGAGCCACCCGAAGGTGGCGGTCTTCCAGTGGCTGGCGCTCCAGCGACCCATCCGGGCCGCCACATGCTTGGACTTGCCGAGGGGGGTCATCTGGACTCCGCCTTCCTTTCGGTGGTTGACCACGCAAGCCTCGCGCGCGCCGACCGCGGTGCACATCGCGCCAGCAGGCGTGTGCACGTGCGGTTGACCGCACCCGGCGGGTGCGGTTCAGCGCGTCAGCAGCGCGTCGGCAAAGAAGCCGACGACGCGCCGCTCGTAGCGGCGCGGGAACGTCGCGAGCGCACGTGTATGGCCGGTGTCGACGAGCCACAGCTGCGCCGTCGGGCCGGCTGCCCTCGCCCACGTCGGCGCGACCACGCGCTCGGGAAGGTTCCGTCCGGCCGCGACGATCAGGACCGGCCGGGGTGCGACGGCACGCAGATCCTCGGTGAGCGCCTCGGGTGGATGCGTGCCGCTCACGACACGTAACGCGGCGAACGTCACCGCCCAGTAGGGAAGCCCGGTGATGTCGTCGCTCGTGCGCTGGTGCGCCGAATCGGCGAGGTTCCTGTTGATCAGCCCTTCCGCGACGACGGCGCGGATGCGCGGGTCGTGCGCGGCGGCGGTGACGACCACCTCGGCGCCCGTCGAGAGCCCGAGCGCGCCGACGCGCCGCACCCCCCGCTGCGACTCCAGGTAGCCGACGGCGGCCTCGACGTCGGGCACCCAGTTCCAACCCATGCTCTGCGTCCTGCCGCCACTGCGTCCGCGGCCGCGCTCGTCGTAGAGCAGCACCCCGTAGCCGTGGCGCGCCAGCAGGAGGGCGTGGCGCCGCACGCCGTTGCGGTCGCCGCCGCCACCGTGCACGAGGACGACGGCCGCACCGTTCCGTGAGGGCACGTACCAGCCGCTCAGCCTCGTTCCGTCGGAGGAGCGCAGCGTCACGTCGCGATGCGCGACGGGCAGGCTCGCCGGGTCGAGCGGCTCGCGAGGCTTGCCGCCGAGCCACATCGCGACGGCGACCGGCACGACTGCGAAGAGGAGGAAGGGGATCGCCACGGCGCCCGTGGCGACGACGCGCACGGCGCGGCGGGCCGGCCGCAGCGGGCGGCGCGAGAGCAGCGCGAGCA
>Ga0136846_1224464_pt1 | contig 12312 bp, 15 predicted proteins | sample HopSoiMetagenom2_FD_96841 | JGI IMG/M metagenome (GOLD analysis project Ga0136846, IMG submission 96841) | Grasslands soil microbial communities from Hopland, California, USA - 2 Assembly 2016 (version 4) | ecosystem: Environmental > Terrestrial > Soil > Grasslands | place: USA: Hopland...
GAGGGTGACGGGCCGCAGGAGCTGCACGTCGTGCTGCTCGACAACGGGCGCACGCGGGTGCTCGAGGACGAGGTCGGCCGTCAGGCCTTGCACTGCATCCGCTGCAGCGCCTGCCTCAACGTCTGCCCGGTCTACACCCGCACGGGCGGGCACGCCTACGGGTCGGTCTACCCCGGCCCGATCGGCGCCATCCTGACGCCGCAGCTGCGCGGGATCGAGCACGCGTCGTCGCTCCCGTTCGCTTCGAGCCTCTGCGGCGCGTGCTACGAGGTCTGCCCCGTCAAGATCGACATCCCGCGTGTCCTGCTGCACCTGCGCGCGAAGGCGGTCGAGGCGAAGGGCGGCGGCGCGGAGGGAGCCGCGATGCGCGCACTCGCGTGGAGCTTCGCGTCGTCGCGGCGGATGGGGGCCGCAGAGCGGCTGCTCGCACCGCTCTCCCGCCTGCGCCGCATCCGCAGGCTGCCGCCGCCGCTCTCGCGCTGGACAGCGACGCGCGACCTCAGGCCACCCGCACGCGATCCCTTCCGTGCCTGGTGGCGCCGGGAGCGCTCGTGAGGGATGCGCGCGCGGCGATCCTCGCACGCGTCGCCTCGGCCGCGAGCGGCTCGTCTGTCCCGGTCCCGCGCACGTATCGCGGCCGCGGCGACCTCCAGCGGGCCGGGCTGATCGAGCTCTTCTGCGAGCGCGTCGGCGAGTACCGGGCGGCGGTCGAGCGCTGCGCGGAGGGCGAGGTCGCCGATGTCGTCGCCGACGTCTGCGGCGCGCGCGGCGCACGCACGCTCGTGGCGCCCCGGGGCCTGCCGGCCGCGTGGCGACCGCGGGGGGTGGAGCTCGTCCCCGACGCGCACCTGTCGCCGCGCGCGCTCGACGCGCTCGACGGCGCATTGACCGGTTGCACGGTGGCGATCGCGGAGACGGGCACGATCGTCCTCACCGCCGGTGACGCCGAGGGCCGGCGCGCGTTGACGCTCGTCCCGGACCTGCATGTCTGTGTCGTCGGCGAGCGGCAGGTCGTGCAGCTCCTGCCGGAGGCGCTCGCGCGCCTGGAGGAGGAAGACGCGGCCCGCCGCCCGCTCACGTTCGTCTCCGGCCCGTCCGCGACCTCGGACATCGAGCTGAGCCGCGTCGAGGGCGTCCACGGCCCGCGCGATCTCGTCGTCGTCGTCGTGGAGGAGAGGTAGAAGCCCGATGGCACAACGCACCGCCTTCGTCCTCCACGTGCGCCCGGAGAAGATCGACGAGTACGTCGACGCGCACCGCAGCGTCTGGCCGGAGATGCTGGACGCGCTGCGCGCCGCCGGGATCGGCAACTACACGATCTTCCGCCACGGGCACGACGTCTTCGGCTACTTCGAGGCGGACGACCTCGCGGCGGCCGCGCGCTTCCTGGCGGCGCAGGAGGTCTCCGCGCGCTGGCAGGACGCGATGGCAGACCTGCTCGAGGAGCGGGTGCCCGACGCCGGGCCGCCGGCGCTCGAGGAGATCTTCCGGCTCGACTGATCACGGGCCCCGGCGCCGTCAGCGCACCGGCTGAGCGTCAGAGCGCGCCCTGGGCCGCCAGCGCCCGGTCGATCGCGCCCAGCGCCAGCGGCGCGGCCGGCTCCGGTGCAGGTATGTCGAGGCGGTCGCGGAGGTACAGCGCGTTCTCGATCGCGTAACCCTCCCAGTCGTTGTTGAAGTACGCGAACACGTCCACCTCCGCCGACCACGTACGCAGGCGGCCGGCCCACTCGTCGAGCTCCGTATGTGCGTAGTTGCCGTTCGAGCCGCGCGTCCCGCCGTGGAACCGGACGAGCGTGAAGTCCGCGGTCAGCTCGTGCGTCTGGAAGTCGTTCACCTGTGGTCGGTCGCCGATCACGAGCGCGACGCGGTGCTCGCGCAGCAGCGCATACGTCTGCTCCGTGAACCACGAGGGATGACGGAACTCGAACGCGTGCCGGTGGCCGTCGTGCAGGTGCTCGAGCGCGCCGGCCAGCCGCTCGTGGTCGACCTTGAAGGTGGGCGGCAGCTGCCAGAGGAGCGGCCCCATCTTCGGCGAGCGGAGCAGCGGCTCGATGCGCTCGTACAGGAGCGGCAGGTGCTCCGGCACCTCGAGCAGCCGCTTGATGTGCGTCACGTAGCGGCTGACCTTGACCGCGAACACGAAGTCGGCCGGCGACTCCTGCACCCACCGCGCGACGATCGGCGCCTTTGGCAGCCGGTAGAAGGTCATGTTGATCTCGACCGTGTCGAAGTGCTTCGCATAGAAGCGCAGCCAGTTCCTCGACGCGCAGCGCGGCGGGTAGAAGACGCCGTTCCGCCAGTGGTCGTAGTTCCAGCCGGAGCAGCCGACTCGTATTGCCTCGCACCTCCCGCGAGCGTACGGGCCTGGCACCGCCTCGCCCCTCCCGCGAGCGTCCGGCGTCAGGCGGTCAAGGCTGTCGCGAGGCGGGAGCACAGCTCCTCGTTCCCCGCCGCCACGACGCGTGAACGTCCCTCGAGATCGAGCGGCGCCGCGCCGAACGGTGGCGCGTCCGGCAAGTCGATCGCCAGGCCCTGCTCGCGCACGAGCAGCTGCGCCGCCGCGATGTCGACGGAGCGCGCGGGCTTCAGCGAGACGACGCCGTCGACGCGTCCGGCAGCGAGGTGGCAGAGCGTGACGGCAAGCGAGCCCATGACGCGCAGGCGGTGGGCGACACCGTCGAAGCGGCCGGCGTTCTCGGAGACGTAGGCCGTCGTCGTCGCCTCGAACGACAGGATCTCCAGCTCGTCCTTCGGCCGTTCCACGATCCGGTTGCCGCCGAGCAGCGCGCCGCCGCCGCGCGTGGCCGTCCACTCCTCGCGAGCGCCGAAGTCGTACACGTAGCCGAACACGACGTCGTCCATCGTGTCCCCCTCTGCGACGGCGATGGAGACGGAGAAGAACGGGATACCGCGCTTCGCGTTCAGCGAGCCGTCGATCGGATCGACCACGACCGTCCAGCGACCGTCGCCCTCGACGCCGACCTCCTCGCTGACGATCCGCACGTCCTCGCCGCGGAAGCGGTCGAGGATCACGCGCTCCGCCGCGGCGTCGATCGCGGTCGTGTCGTCGCCGCCCTCGCCGTCGCCGACCTTCGGCTCACGCTCGGCCCGTGTCGGCATCTCCGCGAGCACGCGCGCGACGTCGTCGCGCGACGCGCGGCACAGCGTCAGCCAATCGGGTGAAACAGGAGCCCTGATGTCAGCTTGGGGTAGAAGAACGTCGACTTCTGCGGCATCACCTCGCCGTTGCCGGCGAAGCGGGCCACCTGCTCGGTCGTCACGGGTTGCAGCAGGAACGCCGCCGCCGCATCGCCACGGTCGACGGCCGCGATCGCCTCGTCAGCGTACGCGGTGTACGTGACGCCCTCCGGCGCGAACGACTCGACGACGCGCGGCCCGAAGTCGTCGTCGGTGCGCACGCGCACGTAGCGGCCGTCGCGGTAGAGCGTGACGCCGTCGCCCGGCCCGTCGACCTCGTCGCCCGGGACATCGCCGATCGCCTGCACGAGCCGGTGCGTCGGGAAGATCTCCAGTCCCGGCGCACGTGAGGATACGAGCACGGCGAACGTGTGCGTCGCCTCGGGGCTCTCGTCACGGTAGGCGATCGCGGTCTCGTAGCGATGGTGGCCGTCGGCGATCAGGAGCGGCGTGTCGATCGTCAGCTCGCGCGCGGCGACCGGCCACATGCGCGTCCGCACACCCCCCTCCTCCGCTTCGACGGCCGGCTCGCCGCTTGGCCGGCCGAAGACGGGGTCGGCGTCATAGAGCAGGAAGATCGGCTCGAGCTGCGTGCGCGTCGCACGCAGGAGGCGCAGCCGCCCCTCCTTCGGGCCCGCGTGCGTCCGTTCGTGCGGCAGCACCTGCCGCTCCTGGTACGGGGTCACCGGCACCGAAGCCGCCACTCCCTCGCGGGTGCGCGCGACGCCGTCGGGACCGACGTACTCCTGCGCGATCCACCAGTACGACTCGTCCCCGCCCACGAGCGCGCCGCGCGTGCGCCAGTCCTCGAGGTCGCGGGCCGCCTGCTCGGGGGAGTCGGGGAGCGTCAGGTGCACGACGTTGTACGGGCTGCGCGCGAGGTACTCGCGGCGCTGCTCGTCCGAGATCACGTCGTACGGTGGCGCGACGAGCGCGTCGAGCGGGCCGGCGACCGCCGGGTCGTAGCGGAGCGCGCGGAACGGCCGGATCGTGGGCACTCCTGCAGACTAGAGAGAGTGGTTCGGACGCTGACGCAGGCAGCGAGATGGCTCGACCGTGTCGGCCTCGCCCTGCTCTTCCCGAAGACGGACGTCGTCCTGCCGTCGCTCTGGGAACAGGTGAACGGGGACGCGGCGCGCAACTGGGCGGTGCGGGACGCGGAGGGCGGCTTCGTCGAGTGGACGGAGGAGATGGGCTTCCTCTGGGGCGCGAAGGACGAGCTGCCGGCGCAGGGACTCGCGTGCGTGGGCAAGCACGTCGCACGCGTCGCGACGTGCGTTGCGCCGCGCCTCGTGCCGACGCTCGTCGCAGCCGCCGACCCATACGAGCCGGACGGGATCGAGGCCGACGTCGTCGCGGCGGTCAGGCGCGACGGCCCGCTGACCGGGCCGGAGCTGCGCGACACGGTCGGGGCGGCGAAGAAGGACATCGACAAGGCGGTCGCGGCGCTGCACCGGCGGCTCGTGCTGACGAACTCGCATCTCGTCGAGCAGGACGGGCCGTGGGGTGCGCTGGCGCACGACCTGCTGCGGCGTAAGTGGAACGTGCCGAAGCGGCTGCCGGCGCGCGACGGCGCCCGCCGCGAGCTCGCGCTCCTCTTCCTCGAGGCGGCGGGCGAGCTGACGGCCGCCGACCTGGCGCCGCTCGGCTGGCGCCGGAAGGAGGCGGCAGCAGTCCTCGACGAGGTCGCGGAGAGCCGTGACGGCGACGGGTTCCGCATCTGGGCCCGGCGGTAGGCTGGCGCGGTGTCGTTGGAAGCGCCATGACGATCGCCGACCTTGCGGAGGACCGCGTCGTGGAGGCCGTGTACGCCGTCCGGACGAAGCGGAAGCTGCGAACGAAGAGCGGCGCCTCCTATCTCGCGCTCGAGCTCGTGGACCCGACCGGCCGCATCGACGCGCGCGTCTGGAACGACGTCGAGCTGCTCGACGGCCGCTTCGCCGAAGGCGATGCCGTGCGCGTGCTGGGACGCGTCGAGCGCTTTCGCGACCGCCTGCAGCTCGACGTGCGCTCGCTCGAGGCGACCGCCGACGTCGACCCGTCGTCGCTCACGCCGACGATCCGGCGCGACGCGGACGAGCTCGCCGGGTTCCTCGAGTTCCTCGTCGCCGAGCTCGCGCATCCGGGGCTCGCCGCCACCGTGCACGCCGCGCTCGCCGACCGCGAGCTCGCCGCGTATCCGGCGACCGTCGACGACCACCATTCCTACGCCGGCGGCCTGCTCGAGCACACGGTGGGCGTTGCGACGCTCTGCCGCGAGACCGCGCAGCTGCATCCGCGGCTGCGACCCGACCTGCTGCTCGCCGCTGCGCTGCTCCACGACGTCGGACGAACGCTCGAGCTGTCGCGCGGCCCGGCCTTCGCTCCGACCCACGAAGGTCGGCTGCTCGGGCACGTCCACCTCGGCGTGCGCCTGATCGAGCAGCGCGCGGAAGGCCTGCAGGCAGCCCAGCTCGCCGAGCTCGTGCACTGCGTCTCCTCACATCACGATGCGCGCGCGGCGCGCACCGCGGAGGCGGCGGTGCTCTACCACGCGAACCAGCTCGACGCCGTCGCGGCGACGCGCCGCACCGACGGCGCCTGACGCCGGTTGTCGCCGCTGCTGCTGGCGCTCGGGGCGAGCCTCGCATGGGGAGTCGGCGACTTCTTCGGCCCGCTCATCAGCCGGAGCCTCGGCTCGCTGCGCGTCCTCTTCTGGGCGCAGGTGGGCGGTGTGCTGGCGATCGGCCTCGCCGTGGCGGTGCGTGGGCAGGGCCCGGCAGGCTGGGAGGTGCTGTTCGCGATCATGGCCGCGTTCGGCGGGATGCTCGGGCTGTTCGCCTACTACCAGGGCATGCAGGCCGGCGCGATGAGCGTCGTCGCACCGATCGCGGGCGTCTCGGCGGTGATACCGGTGATCTTTGGGATCGCGACCGGGGACGACCCCTCGCCGGCGCAGATCGCCGGCATCGCGTGCGCGCTCGTCGGCGTGGGCCTCGCGTCGATCGAGCACCACGAGGGCTCACGCCGCGTCGCGGCCGGGGTCGGCCTCGCCCTTCTGGCGGCGCTGGGCTTCGGCTTCTACTTCCCCTGGATGCACGCGGCGGGCCAAGTCGACTTCTGGTGGGCGTCGCTCGTCTTCCGCTCGACGGCGCTGCTGATGCTCGTCGCCGCCGTCGCGGCGAAGCCCACGCCGCTCCGGCTCACGCCCCGCTACCTTGCGATCGCGGCGGCGGTCGGGGTCGCCGACACGACCGGGAACTTCCTCTTCGCGGCTTCGTCGGATCAGGGCGTCGTCAGCCTGACGTCGGTGCTCGCCTCGCTCTACCCCGTCGTGACGGTGCTGCTGGCCGCGTCGGTGCTGCACGAGCGCGTCGCCCCGCTGCAGCGGGCCGGGATCGTGCTGACGCTGACCGGCGTCGTCCTGATCTCGGTCTGACGCGTCAGACGTTGAAGCGGATGTTCAGGACGTCGCCGTCACGGACGACGTAGGTCTTGCCCTCCAGCCCCTGCTTGCCCTGGCGGGCGACCTCGGCGTGCGAGCCGAGCTCCACGAGGTCCTGCCAGTTCACGACCTCGCACCGGATGAAGCCGCGTGCGATGTCCGTGTGGATCGCGCCCGCCGCGTCGAGCGCGCTCTGCCCGTTGCGAAGCGTCCACGCGCGCGTCTCCTGCTCGCCGGCGGTGAAGAAGGTGATCAGGTCGAGGGACTGCGCGAGCCGCCCCGCGATGTCCTCGAGAGCCGACTCGCTGCCGTCGCGGAACGCCGAGGCCTCCTCGTCCGACAGCTCCGCGAGCTCCGCCTCGAGCTTCAGGTCGATTCCGCCCGGGCCGTTGACGACTGCGATCAGCGGCTTCGTCGTCAGGGGCTCCAGCTCGCCCGGGAGCTCGCCCGCGTAGTCGGACAGCGCGCCGCCTGCGTCCACGTGGGCGAGGATCCTCTGCAGCTCCTCGGCCTCGACGCGCAGCTTCGGGTCGCCCGACTTCGCCTGCTTCTCGACCCTCTCCAGACGGCGCTCGACATGGTCGCGGTCGGCTACCAGCAGCTCGAGCCTGAAGGTCTCGAGGTCGTCCTCGGGCGCCGCGTCGGCGCCGAAGCCGCGCAGCACGACGAGCAGCGCGTCGACCTGGCGCAGGTTGCCGAGCTGCGTCGCTCCGGATCCGGGCACGTCCTGCACGCGGATCGTCGCGGGCGTGACCTTTCGCGCCTTCACGACCTCGGCGAGCCCGTCGAGGCGCGCGTCGGCGATCGGCGCCATGCCGACGTTCGTCTTGCCGTACTCACCGGCGCCTGCCTTCGTCAGCGCGGTGAAGAGCGACGTCTTCCCGCTGCCCGACGGGCCGACGATGCCCACCTCGAGAGCCACGGCCGTGGAGGGTAGCCCGGCTAGGTGTCCTGCTCGCGCTTCTCGAGCTGCTTCTGCAGCGAGACGAGCGCGCGGTGCTGGAGCGACTTGATCGCGCCCTCGGTCTTGCCGAGGATCGTCGCCGCCTCCGCGTTCGCGAAGTTGAAGACGAACTTGAGCGTGAGCACCTGCTGCTGCTCCGGCGAGAGGTCGTCGATCAGCTCGAGCATCGACTTGCGGCCGATCGCCTCGAGCGCGCCCGCCTCGGCCGACGTGGACTCGTCCGCCTCGGGCTCGGGCACCTCCTCCTCGGGCTGCCAGCGCTTGTTCGCCCGGAAGTGGTCCATCGCGAGGTTGTGGGCGATCCGGAAGAGCCACGCGGAGAACGGCGCCGACTGCCAGCGGAACTTCCCGATCGACTCCAGCATCTTCAGGAAGGTCTGCGTCGTCAGGTCCTCCGCGTCGTGGCGGTTGCCGACGCTGACGTGGAGGTAGCTGTAGATCCGGTCGAAGTGGATCAGGTAGAGCTCCTCCAGCGCGGCGCGCTCGCCCTGCTGGGCGCGGTCGACCAGCGCGCGGACGCGCTTCGCCTCGCTCTCCTTCTTCGTGGCCGCCGCTTCCGTCATCCCATGTCTGGTGCCCCGGGCCACATGGCCCTCAACACCCGCTAGGCGACCGCGCCGAAGCCGACCCGGCTCTCGCGGCCGAAGCGCTTGACGTAGACGATCTTCGTGACCGCGACGGTGTAGCGACCGTCCTCGGCCTCGAAGCTCAGGCTGTCGTGGGCCCCGGCGAGGGCGCGATCGAGGTCCTCGGCGGTCGCGGCGGGCACGTAGACGTTGAGGACCTGGCTGCCCTCGAAGGCGATCTCGATCCTGATCCGGTCATTTGTGGACATCTGAGACGAACTCTGCCAGAACGCCGCCGGTCGCCTCCGGGTGGACGAACGCCACCTGCAGCCCGAAGAGGCCGCGGCGCGGCGTCTCGTCGACCAGCAGGACATCGTGGGCCTTCAGCCGCGCCAGCTCGACGCCGACGTCGGCGACGGCGAAGGCGACGTGGTGCATCCCGGGACCGCGCTTGGCGAGGAAGCGCCCGACGGGCGTCTCGGGGGCGAGCGGCTCGAGCAGCTCGATGCGAGATTCCCCGACGCGAAGCGATGCCGCCTCGACACCCTGCTCGTCGACCCGCTCCCGGTGCTCGAGCGTCGCGCCGAACAGGTCGGAGTAGACGAGGAGTGCCGCGTCGAGATCCTCGACGGCGATGCCCAGGTGGTGGACGCTCAGTGCCATTCCCGGTCCAGGATCGCGTACACGACCTCGCTCTGCCACTCGCCCTTCACCCATTCGTTCTCGACGAGCAGCGCCTCCCGGCGCATGCCGAGCTTCTCGAGCACCCGGACCGAGGCTGCGTTGCGGGCCTCGGTGCGCCCGATCACCCGGTGGAAGCCGAGGTCTTCGAACGCGACCCGGAGAAACGCACGCGCGGCTTCGGTCGCGTAACCCCGGCCCTGCTCGGCGGGGTCGAAGATGAACCCGATCTCGCCCGTCCCGTGCTGCTCGCTCGCCCATTGCAGCGATAGGTCGCCGATCAGGCGCCCGTCGTCGCGACGGACCGCGGCGGCGCTCAGCCAGTCGCCCTCGCCCCCGAGCTCCGCGCCGGCGATCTTCCGCTCGAGCAGCCCGCGCGTCTCGTCGCGGGTGCGGGGCTCGTTGTAGAGCCACCGGGCGGCCGCGGCGTCGCTCTGCATACGGTAGACGCCGTCGAAGTCGCCGACGGTGAACGGGCGCAGCACGAGGCGCTCGGTCTCGACCGGCCAGTGCGGCTTCATGCAGGGGACGCTAGCCGTTGGCGTTCATGCCGAGCGCGCGGACGACGCCGACGGCGTCCGACGACCGCGACTCGGGCTCCACGCCGTGGAAGAGCGCGGCCAGCTCCTCGCGATCGAGCGTCTCCTTCTCGAGCAGTGCGGCCGCGACGCGGTCGAGCGCCGGGCGGTGCTTGCCGAGCAGGCGAACCGAGTCCGCGTACGCCGTGTCGGTGAGGCGCGCCTGCTCGGTGTCGCGGAGACGCTTCGTCTCCTCCGAGAGGGCGTAGTTGTCGGCGCGCATCGTGCGCGAGGTCACCGAGTCGCCCATGCCCCACTCGAAGACCATTGCGCGCGCGATCTGCGTCACCTTCTCGAGATCGTTGGCGGCGCCGTTCGTCACGCGGCCGAAGACGATCTCCTCGGCAGCGCGGCCCGACAGCGCCATCACCATCCAGTCGAGCAGCTCTTCCTTCGTCTCCAGGTAACGCTCTTCTTCCGGCAGGTGCAGCACGTAGCCAAGCGCCGTCCCGCGCGCGATGATCGTCGCCTTCTCCGGCTGGTTGCCGACGAGATGCGACATGAGCGCGTGGCCTGCCTCGTGGTAGGCGAGGATCCGCTTCTCCTTGTCGGTGACGACCCGGCGCTGCTGCAGACCGGCGACGACGCGCTCCAACGCGTAGTCGAAGTCCGCGTGCGTCAGCATCGCGCGGCCGTTGCGGCCGGCACCGATCGCGGCCTCGTTGCAGATGTTCTGCAGATCGGCGCCCGTGAGGCCTGCCGTCTGGCGCGCAACGGCGGCGAGATCGACGTCGTCTGCGAGCGGCTTGCCACGCGTGTGCACATCGAGGATCGCGCGGCGACCTTTGAGATCCGGGGGCTGGATGAGCACCTGCCGGTCGAAGCGGCCGGGACGAAGCAGCGCCGGGTCGAGATCCTGCAGGCGGTTCGACGCGCCCATGACAACGACCTGGTCGCGCGGCCCGAAGCCGTCGAGCTCGACGAGCAGCTGGTTAAGCGTCTGATCCTGCTCGCGGTTGAACGAGTGGCCGCTTCGCGCCTGGCCCACTGCATCGAGCTCGTCGATGAAGATGATCGACGGTGCGTTCTTGCGGGCCTCTTCGAAGAGCTTGCGAATGCGCGCGGCGCCCAGGCCGGCGAACATCTCGACGAACGCCGACGCGCTCTGCGCATAGAACCGCGCGCCCGACTCGTTCGCGACCGCCTTCGCCGCCAGGGTCTTGCCGGTGCCGGGAGGGCCGTGGAAGAGGATGCCCTTCGGCACGCGCGCGCCGAGCGCCTCGAAGCGCGCCGGGTCGCGCAGGAAGTCGACGATCTCCTGCAGCTCCTCCTTCGCCTCGTCGAGACCGGCGACGTCGGCCCACGTGACCGACGACGAGCTGCCCGGCGTGATCTCCATCGGCTTCACGCGCGGCATCAGCTTCACCGTCTTCCAGAGGAGGAAGACGACGACGCACATCAGGAGGAAGAACAGGACCGGCAGCCACGTGAGCGCGAACTCGGAGATCGCGTGGTTGAAGTCGAAACCCAGCATCAGGTCATCATCGGCATCTACTGACCGGAACTAAAGCTCATAAAGGACAGTCGCTCGTGACAAAACGGACACCGTTCCCGCGCCAGGTCGCGAGGCACCCAGCCGTCCGCGCCTCGTCGAGCCCGCGCGAGGCGTCCTCGACGAACGCCACCTTGCGCCCGCGGGCGAGGAGGCCGCGGATCGCAGCGTCGTTGCAGACGTCGGTTGCGACGCCGAAGAGGACGACCTCCTCGGGGTCCAGGAGCTCGAGGACGCGGTCGGCGTTCGGGTTCGTGAAGACGTCGAAGCTCTTCTTGAGCAGGAGGAACTCGCGGCCGCGCAGCCACTTCTCCGGCACGTCCTCCAGCCCGAGCGGGACCGGGTCGGCCTGCTCGGTCTCCGGGATCCGGCGCGCCCCGGGCGTCGCGCGCAGGCAGTGCGGCGGGTACGTGTTCTGGAAGTCCGGCTGCTCGGAGATCTCGGGGTCGGTCAACTCGTGGTCGTCGGCGGACGCCACGTGCGGGATCCCCGCGGCGCGGGCGGCCTCGACGAGGCGCGCCATCGCCGGCACCGCGTCCAGTGCACCGGGCACCGGGAGCTTGCCGTCCGGGTGGACGAAATCCACCTGGGTGTCGACGTCCCAGAGCACGCGACCCGCCACGGCCGCAGGGTAGCGGCGGTCAGCCGACCAGCTCGAGCCGTGGGTTCGGCCGGTAACGGCGCCCGAACTTCGCGGACGGCTTTCCGTCCGTCATGACGATGTCGCCGGTGAAGTCGTTCGAGCCGCGGATCAACGACGAGCCGACGCCGTACGCATCGACAGGCACGCCGTCGGCCTCGAACTCGCCGATCTTCTCGACGGTGAATCCGCCGGAGACGACGATGCGCACCGAATCGAACCCGGCGCGGTCGAGCGCTTCGCGCACCTTGTGCACGAGCCGCGGGTTCACGCCGGTGGGCTTGAAGTTGCCCATCTCCTCCCAGAGCGACCGGTCGACGAGGGACTCCGAGGTGTCGAGCCGCACGCCCCAGAGGCGGTCGCCGAGCGCGCGCGCGACGTCGATCGCGGTTCGTACCGAGTCGTTCTCGAAGTCGACGAGCACCGTCAGGTTCATGTCCTCCGGCGCCCACGCGGCGAAGTGCTTCGCGGCGGCGACCGTGTTCCCGCCGTAGGCCGCGATCAGCGCGTGCGGCACGGTGCCGAGCCCGGTGCCGCCCCACCACGACGCCTGCTCGTCGGTCGTCACGCCGATCGGCGCGCCGACGAGCTGCCCCGCCACGTACGCCGCGTAGCCGTCTCCCGTCTGCACGCGATGGTGGTCATGGCGCGCGGCCATGAAGATCACCGGCTTGCCGTTCGCCGCGCGCAGCACGTTGACGACGTTCGTCGTGATCAGCGTGCGCCGGGCGAGCGTGCCGAGGCACGCCGTCTCGAGGTGCGCGAA
>Ga0136846_1210504_pt1 | contig 12311 bp, 9 predicted proteins | sample HopSoiMetagenom2_FD_96841 | JGI IMG/M metagenome (GOLD analysis project Ga0136846, IMG submission 96841) | Grasslands soil microbial communities from Hopland, California, USA - 2 Assembly 2016 (version 4) | ecosystem: Environmental > Terrestrial > Soil > Grasslands | place: USA: Hopland...
CGCGTATCGCTCTCCCTCGCACAATCGCCGCGCGGCCGCCAATAGCAGCGTGAACCCCATATCGGCCGTCGCCCCATCCAAAATTCCCGGCGTGTTGGCGACAGGAATGTTCCGTTTGGCGGCCGCTGCCAGATCGATGTGATCGACTCCCACGCCGTAATTGCTGATCATCTTAATCCCTGGGAGTCGATCCATCATTGCCGCGTCCGTCAGCGGATGCCCATACGTATAAATGGCCGCGACATCCGTGCGCCGCTCCCTCGCCGCGTCCCACGGCAGCACCTCGACCTTGCCCGCCAGCATCGCCTCAATCACTTCATCCAGCGGCGTATCGGCAATCACTCGTGGCAGCATGTGTATTCAACCCTGAATGGCTTGATGGTATTACCGCAAGTTACTGCCAGCACGATAGATACAGCATGCACATGCTGCATAGCCGGGGCAAAAAAGTCCGGTCCTGCCGGCAAAACGTCCGCCCGCTGGACTCGGCTCGCCTATGATTTCCGGTTGGGACGGAATCGCCGGACAGCCGGTCGCCGTCTGCGATATGGGGCCGCTGCTTCTCTTTTGGAGTCAACGATCATGCCAAGCTTTCTTAGGCTCGGGGCGCTACTTCTTCTCTTTACCGTCGTTTCGCTACGCGCTACCGCCCAAGACAAGCCCGCCGACCTGCCTATTAAGCGCGTCGTCATGTTCAGCTCCGGCGTGGCCTTTTTCGAGCATGCCGGGCAGGTCGATGGCAATGCCGTCGTGGAGATGAAGTTCGACGTCAAGGACATCAATGACCTGCTCAAAAGCATGGTTCTGCAGGATGAAGGAGGCGGCCGCATCTCGACCGTCAGCTACGGCAGCAAGGACCCGCTCACGCGCACGCTGGCTACGTTCAGCATCGACTTGACACAGAATCCCATGCTTGCCGATCTGCTCAACCAAATCCGCGGCGAGCAGATCGAGCTCGATGCTCCCAACAAGATCGCGGGCACGATCCTCGGCGTCGAGAAGCGCCAGGTCCCGGCTGGCAAGGACGACAGAATGGTTGAGGCTTCGTATCTCAATATTCTCACCGACGACGGCCTCCGCAGCGTTCCGCTCGACGGCGTCGGCCGCATCAAGCTCAAGAACGAGAAGCTTGATAAGGAGCTGCGTCAGGCGCTCGTCATTTTGGCCACGAGCAAATCGAACGACAAAAAGGCGGTCTCGCTCAGCTTTTTGGGTCAGGGCAAGCGTCCAGTCCGCGTCGGCTATGTCCAGGAAGCGCCGATCTGGAAAACCAGTTACCGCCTCGTTCTGAGCGACAAGGATCCCCCCTTTCTCCAAGGCTGGGCCATTGTTGAGAACACGACCGAATCCGACTGGAACGACGTTGGCCTCACGCTCGTCAGTGGCCGCCCCATTTCGTTCACGATGGACCTTTATCAGCCGCTGTACGTCGATCGGCCGGAAGTGAAGCCGGAGTTATATGCTTCGCTGAAGCCGCGGACGTATGAGCAGGATTTGGCGGACAGGGAAAAAGAGTTTCGCGCCGCCGGTGAGCCGCAGCGACCATTTGTTCGGCAAGTAGTTCCAGTTGCACCGGGCGCTGCGCCCGCAGCCGCAGCAGCGGGAGGTATGGGTGGCATGCGCGCCGGAACATTGGCCCGCAATGCCCAAGGTGAGTCATGGCAGGATGTCGGCGGTCCCGGAGCAATTGATGAATTCCGGTCGAATCTCAGCTTGGCCGTCCAGCAAGCTCAATCCATGGCCCAAGGCGGCAATGTAGGCGAGCTCTTCCGCTATCAGATCGCCAACCCCGTTAAGCTCGAGCGCGGCAAATCGGCCATGCTGCCGATTGTCAATGAATCGGTCAAAGGCGAAAAAGTCTCGATCTACAACGAGCAAACGCAAGCCAAGCATCCGCTCAATGGCCTGAAGCTGAAAAACTCGACTGATCTACACCTGATGCAAGGCCCGATCACGGTGTTTGATGACAACGCTTACGCCGGCGATGCCCAGATTCAAGACCTGCCGCCCGGCAGCGAGCGGCTCATCAGCTACGCGCTCGATCTCGACACCGAAGTCGCTCCCACGATCAAGCAGCAGCCCGCCGCGCTTGTCAGCGTCCGCATCACCAAAGGCACGTTGCTCACCAGCTACAAACACGCCCGCACCAAGACCTACACGATCAAAAATTCGGGCAAGAAGGCAAAGCAAGTCCTCGTCGAATACCCGATCGAGCAGCCGTGGACGCTCGTCGAGCCCAAGGAGCCGGCCGAAAAGACCCGCGCCCAATATCGCTTCGCCATCAAAGCCGAACCCGGCAAGCCGGCGACGCTCGACATCAAGGAAGAGCACACGCAGCGCGAGCAGATCGCCCTCACCAACCTCGACGACGGCCGGATCCAGCTTTTCCGCTCTGCGCCGCAGGTCAGCGACGACGTCAAAAAGGCCCTGCGCGAAATTGTCCAGCGAAAAACGGCCATCCAGCAAACCGGCCAGAAGCGGCAGGAGCTCGAGCGGCAGATCGCGGTCATCGAAGCCGAGCAAAAGCGGATCCGCGAAAACATGGCCCAGCTTCCCAAAGACTCCGACCTCTTCCGCCGCTACGTGACCAAGTTCACCGAGCAGGAAGATCAGGTCGATGCGCTCCGCAAGCAAACCACGACCATCATCGACGAAGAAAACAGGCTCAAAAAATCGCTCGACGAATATCTTAACGGGCTAAATTTATAGGCCATCAAAAAATCTCACGCAGAGGCGCAAAGGCGCAGAGACCAAAAGTGAAGAACATCCGTTCTTGCCTTTCTCTTCCACTGCGTCTCCGCGCCTCTGCGTGAGCTTTCTCCGGCCTGCTAGAATAAAGGTAGGCAATTCACCGATAGAATCACCAATGCAGGGAACAGATTCATGAACTTGCATCGCCGTTCGCTCATCATTGGCGCGCTCGCCGCATTCCTGTTTGCGGCATTCCAGCCGTGCGCTCGCGCGGCCGATGAGACCGCAAAGAAATACGAGCAAATGGTCGATCGGGCCATCGCCTTCCTCGCCACCAAGGGCCAGGCCGACGACGGCTCATTCAGCAGCAATCAAGGCCCGGCTGTAACCGCCCTAGTGACCACCGCCGTCCTTCGCCACGGCCGCTCGCCCGAAGATCCGCTGATCGCCAAGGCCATCAAGTTCGTCGAAAAATTCGTCCATTCCGACGGTGGCATCTACGAAGGGGCCTACAACCGAAATTACGAGACCTGCGTCGCGATGATGATGTTCCAGGAATCCAACCGCAATGGCCGCTACGACCCGCTCCTCAAAAAGGCCGAGGCCTATGTGAAGGCCAATCAATGGGGGCCGACGCACGTCAAGGAGCGGGAAATTGCCGTCAGCGATGTGAAGTTCGGCGGCGCGGGTTACGGTCGCAACAACGATCGGCCCGACCTTTCGAATACCAGCTTCTTCCTCGACGCGCTGAAAGCCGTCGGCAACGACTACAACAGCGAGGCGGTTCAGCGGGCGCTTGTGTTCGTCAGCCGCTGCCAGAACCTTGAAGGCCCGGACAACACCACCCCCTTCGCCGCCAAGATCAACGATGGTGGGTTCTACTACACGCCCGCGGCCGGCGGCAACAGCCAGGCCGGCCAGGACGAAGCGACCGGCGGTCTGCGCAGCTATGCCTCGATGACCTATGCGGGCCTGAAGAGCATGATCTACGCCGGGCTGACTCCAAACGATGACCGCGTCAAAGCCGCCATCACCTGGGTCAAGAAGCACTACGACCTCAATAGCAACCCCGGTCTTGGCGATAAGGGTTTGTACTACTACTACATGACCTTTGCCAAAGCACTCGCGGCCCTACGCCAAGACAAATTTACCGACGACAAAGGCATTGAGCACGACTGGTGCAAAGAGCTGATCGACGCTCTCGCCGCCCGCCAGCGCGACGATGGCGCCTGGGTCAACAGCAATAGCCTCTGGCTCGAAGGCGACGCCAACCTCACCACCGGGTACGCCCTCCTCGCCCTGTCGTATTGCAAGAAGTAGAGCGGTTGCGGCGACGTCTAGCCGTTGCCGGGCAACACTCCATCCGCGATAAAGGCAGGTTCATCCTGCCCTCCCACCACGCAACCAGCCCCGCATGAGCTCGCAAACGCGGCCGTCCGAGATCAATCCGTATGAATCGCCGCGTGCGCCGGAAGTGCCTGCCGGCCGGCCGCCCAGTCGTGGCTCGCTGCTGGTAATCTTCCTGACGGTATTCATTGACTTGCTCGGCTTTGGCATGGTCCTGCCGCTATTGCCGATTTACGCCAAGAGTTTTGGCGTGAAAGAGGCCGGCTGGGAAATCGGCCTGTTGATGTCGAGTTTTTCGGCCATGACGTTCATTTTCGCGCCGCTTTGGGGCCGCGCTTCGGACCGCGTCGGCCGCCGGCCCGTGTTGATTGTCGGCCTCATAGGCTCCGTTGGTTTTTACCTTTTGTTCGGTGTCGCCACCGTGTTTCAAAGCATGACGCTCTTGTTCGTGGCACGAATCGGCGCCGGCATCGCCGGCGCGACGATCCCCGCCGCACAAGCCTACATCGCTGATGTCACCACGCTGCAGAATCGCGCGAAGGGCATGGCTCTGATCGGCGCCGCGTTCGGCCTCGGCTTCACGTTCGGACCGCTCCTCGGCGCTGCCGCGCTGCTCTTCTCGGCCGACGTTGGGGTAAGTCCCTGGCCCGGCTATGCCGCCGCCGTCCTTTCCGGCGTCGCCCTTGTGCTCGCCATCGCGCTATTGCCGGAGTCATTGCGACCCGGCTCCTTGCCGGCTGGACACAGAATCATTGACGGGCGCGCGTGGCACGACGCCTTCGACACGCCTTCCGTGCCCGCGCTTTTAGCGACCGCCTTTGCCAGCGTCGTATCTTTCGCTGCCTTCGAAACCACGCTGTCGCTGCTGCTCAACAGCGATGCATTTGGATTTTCCTTCGCAAAGGTGCTGCTCTACTATGCCTTCATTGGGTTCACCCTTACTCTCGCGCAGGGCTTCCTGGTGCGCCGCCTTGCCCCCAAAGTCGGCGAAGTCGTCATGACGCTCGCCGGCGGCATTACGACGATGGTCGGCTTCGCACTCCTCATCGCCGCCAGTCAGGTCGGCGAGCTGTGGCTGCTGATGATTGCCTCTGCGATCGAAGTCACCGGCTTCGCGCTGATGACACCGTCACTTCAGTCCTTGATCAGCCGCCGCAGCGATCCGGCAAGGCAAGGCGGCATTTTAGGCGTCAGCCAAAGCACCAGCTCGCTGGCCCGAGTCGTCGGGCCGCTCATTGCGGTGCCGCTGTTTTTTCAGTCCCCGCCACTACCCTACTGGGCCGCGATCGGGATCATGGCCGTCAGTACGACCATCTTTGTGCTGTTCGCCCGTCGCGGACGCGACTACGTCGCCGGGCCGATCGAGCTTTCCGTCCCCGCCGAAGCCATGGAATAGCTGCGCTCCTGATCCAAACAACGTGCTTGGAAATGCGAGCACGACAAAACCTTCGTTTCCGTTGATTGGCTTTGTTAGACGGCCTACAATCACGATTTGGTCACGTGAACCGCTATTCATGCCGGACTGAATTGGTCTCTATTCCTAGCGAGAAGGGAAGAGCCATGCGCACGTCTGTCCGTTCGACGCGAGCATTCACGCTCGTCGAGCTCTTAGTAGTAATTGCCATTATCGGCGTCCTGGTGGCGCTGCTCTTGCCCGCCGTACAGGCAGCGCGGGAAGCCGCCCGGCGCGCGCAGTGCTCGAATAACCTCAAGCAACTCAGCTTGGCGCTGCACAACTACGAGAATTCGCACAACACGCTTCCGCCGGCGGGCATCGACAGCAATCAGATGTCGTGGGTCGTGCTGCTCTTGCCCTATTTCGAGCAACAGAATCTGTACAGCCAGTTCAACTTTAACAAAGGCTCGTGGCAGGCCTTCAACCGTATTACGCTCGTCCAAGGTGTCCGCATCAAGGGTATTATTTGCCCCGACCTCACGACAAAGGCGGATAGCTACTCAGTTTTCGCCACGACTCCCGACGAGTCCACCGTCTCGGCGCTGCATTACTACGCGGTCCTCGGTCCGAACGGTCCCACGGCCGCCGGTCCGACGCAGCCATACATTGTTCAAGGTGTCGATCAAGGATTCGGCTTCTGCGCGGCGCAAGGCGCCTTCGGCCAGGGTCGGTGGGACGGCGCCAACGTGATCCCAATCAATAACCCGCTGCGGACCTTCACCGATGGCACTTCCAATACGCTCATGCTGGGCGAGATGGCCTGGCCCAAGTATCTGTATTGGCGGCCGTGGACACGCGGCTACTACTCTGACACCCGCGGGACGCTCTTGTATGCCAGCAAGAACGTGACCAATCCGATCAACTCGAAATTCTCGGATCCGTGGAACGACGCATCATTCGGTAGTCTGCATCCGCAGGGCGCGATGTTTAGCCGGGCCGATGCTTCCGTACAGTTCGTCCGTCAGAATATTGACATGCTCAGCTATCGCGCCCTCGCCAGTCGCGACGGCGGCGAGCCGCTCAACTCCGACTAATTCCGCGCCGTACATTGATTGAATGAGTCGATTCAGACCAACGGCGACCGTCTGGGCCCTTCCGCTGGCTGCTGTGCTCGTCGGCTGCGGCGGCGAAAGGGTGTATCACGTTTCGGGAACGGTCACGTATCAAGGGAAGCCTGTTCCGGTGGGGAACATCGTATTTGAACCGGATCCTTCGGCGGGGAACAAAGGCCCGGCTGCCTTTGCCAAGATCAAGGATGGCCATTACGACACGAGCCTCGGCGATGCGCGTGGCACTGTTGGCGGACCGCATCTGGTGCGAATCCAGGGTCGCGACGGCATCGCCCGTGGTGAGTTGATTAATGGGATGCCGCTCTTTCGCGATTACAACACCAAGGTTGATCTGCCCAAGAAAAGCGGCGAGCAGAACTTCGAAGTCCCTGCAGGCGATCGTGGCTAGAGGGCGCCGCCTCGCAATCTGATACCGCAATTTCATTTTGAGAACTCGCAGAGGCCGTGTTCGCTGCTCCTTTCGCTCAAAACTGCATGGCACCACATTTGCATTCAGCCGCTGGGGGCAATTGCCGATTCGGAACACAGAGGAGCGGACCGATGCAAGACACTCTTCGTAGCCAGCGGCGGGTTCAGCTTCGGGGCACTTGCCACCGCAATCCGCACAAAATCATTGGGCTATACCGCGCGGCCGCGGACCTCCTCCCAGATCATCCACTGCCCCAGGGCATCACCCTGACTGAGATGATCGAGGCAATCCTGGACGACGAACACGCCGACTCTCGTTCGTCCGGCGTCTTGCGGGCCATTGCGGGCTAATGGCGTTTACTGGCATGCTGGCCGGCTGACGTATCGTCGCTACGGCCCTCAAGCTCTTGCCGCCAGGGAACCTAGCGACTCCTGTGCGGTAGGTTGTTCATTCAACGTGGCTCCTTGCCTACTCACCGATTTCTCTGAAAGATCGGTGATCGCTGCCGGTATCTGTTTCTAATGAGGTGGCGCATGAACAAAGCAGCCGCAAACACAGCTAGTCAGCCTGAAGGTGCCCGGCCGATTCCCGCAAGCAGCCGCGGCGCAGCACGAAAATGGGCCTGGCGGCGATATGTGCTTGGGGCGGCTTTTCTGTTGGGCCTCGCTGCCGCCGGATTTTGGCTGGCGCCTCTGGTTCACACGGCCTTGACGACTGTTTCAACCGACGACGCCTATGTCAACGGACATGTTACGTTCGTCGCTCCCCGCGTCGCCGGTCAGGTCACTCGCGTGCTCGTGGACGACAATTACCGCGTGCGAACAGGGGATCTACTGGTCGAGCTTGACAAAGAACCATACCAGGTTCAGGTAGCGATCAAAAAGGCCGCGGTCGAAACGGCCGAAGCAGACCTGACGGCAGCCGAAGCCCATGCTCACGCACTGGTTGCACAGGCTCGCGGCAATCGGTTCAATCTGGAGCACACGATTGAGTCCGTGAGGAATCAGCTTGCCACGCTGAAATCGAACGTGGCTCAGCTGCAAGTGGAAGAGGCCAATCTTCAACTCGCCGAGCGCGACTACGTTCGCAACAAGCCGCTCGTGGAACGCGGCGCGATTCCTCAATCCGACTTCGACCAGTTCATCGCCAAGCGGGATGTGGCCCGCAGTCGGGTGAACAGCGCAGCCCAGATCGTCCAGCAAACGCGAGCCAGCTTGGGACTGCCGATCAATTATGAAAATCCGCTCGACGCGCCAGCCAACCTGGAGCAGACGTACTCGCTCGTGCGACAAGCGCTGCAGCAGATGGTTCAAAGCGTTGCTTCGTTCGGTTTTTCTCCCAGTACATGGGATTTGACTCCGCAGCAAGCCATCGAGGAGTTTTACAAGCAGGACCCGCAGGGCGATCTGAACCGTATCTTCGCCAAACTGGTGGCCAACTCACCCGCCATCAAACAGGCGCAAGGCCGGTTGGAAGAGGCCCGACGCGACCTCGCGCAGGCAGAGCTGAACCTTCGCTATTGCGATATCGTGAGCGAGATCGACGGCGTTGTCACGCGGCGCAGCGTCAACCCCGGCAACAACGTTCAGATCGGCCAAAGCCTAATGGCAGTCCGATCCGTCACCGAGATCTGGATTGACGCGAATTTCAAGGAGACGCAGCTCCCGATCTGCGCATCGGTCAACGCGTCCGCTGTGAGGTCGATATGTATGGCCGTCGCAGCGAATACGAAGGACGGATCACGGGCTTCACGATGGGCACCGGACAGACGCTGTCGCTGCTGCCCCCGCAGAATGCGACCGGTAACTTCGTGAAGATCGTTCAGCGATTGCCGGTGCGCATCGAGCTGACGAACTACGAGGCCGATGAGTCGCCACTGTTCGTAGGCCTTTCGGTCGTTCCATACGTCTATTACCGCGAGCCGCCAACCGGCCCAAATGCCGGCAAATTCTTGCAGCCGTTGGCGCTTGTCCCGAATAACTCAGCCCCAAATCACTCAGCCCCGGCTCAATCAGCGCCGATTTACTCTCAGCCAGAAACTAGCCAGCAGCAGCCGGCGATGCACAAAGCTCATTATCCCCCGCAATCCCACGAGCGCTAATCCTATCGCACTCTTTCGATGCATGTGAGTTTTCCATGTCCAGTGCACCGACCTCGCAACCCGCCTCAATCCGCCGGGCTTTCGGCCCGTGGCTCGTGGCGATCGCGGTCCTTGTTCCGACGTTCATGGAAGTGCTGGATACTACGATCGCCAATGTCGCCCTGCGTTACATCGCGGGCGGCCTCTCGGCAGCCGTCACCGACAGCGAATGGGTCATCACGAGCTATCTGGCGGCCAACGCCATCGTCCTGCCGATTAGCGGCTGGTTGTCGTCGCATCTAGGCCGCCGCAACTATTTCCTGCTTTCGATCGCCATATTTACGCTTGCATCGGCGCTGTGCGGCTTGGCGACGAGCCTGTGGCAGATGATTTTGTTCCGCGTGATCCAGGGTCTGGCCGGCGGTGGCCTGCAGCCGAGCAGCCAGGGCATTCTGATCGACAGCTTTCCGAAGGAGAAACAGGGTACCGCATTGACGCTTTTTGGCATCGCGGCCCTCATCGCGCCAATTGTGGGGCCGGCTTTGGGCGGTTGGCTGTGCGTCAATCACGACTGGCGATGGATTTTTCTAATCAACGTCCCGATCGGGCTGATGGCGCTTGTCGCCTCATATGCCCTGGTGAACGACCCAGATTATCTAAAGCAAGAGCGGGCACAGCTTCGCCGGCAGCCGCTGAATTTGGACTACATCGGTCTGGGACTCTTGGCGCTGGTTCTTTCCTGCTGGGAAGTCTTCCTCAGCAAGGGCCAGGAGTGGGATTGGCTCGGCGATCCGTTTTGGCGTATTCAGACGATGGTGATGTTGATGATGGCCGGACTGGCGTTTTTGATTTTCTGGGAGCTACGGACTGGAAGCCCAATCATTGAGTTCCGTGTGCTGCGCGATCGCAACCTGGCGCTGGCCTGCATCATTTTGTTCAGCGCATTTGCCGTGCTGTATGCCGTCAGCATCTCGCTACCGGCAATGCTGCAGACGCTGTTTGGCTACGACGCAGAGCAAGCGGGCCTCGTCCTTTCGCCAGCTGGTATCTCCTCGCTGGTCGCTCTGGTTATCGCGGGCATCTTGCTCGCGCGGGGTGTGGATGCGCGGTGGCTGGTGATGGCGGGCCTGATTGTGATGGCAATCTCCAACTACTGGATGGCCCATATGAATCTGGAAATCAGTCCGCGCCAGGTCATCGCCCCGCGGATGGTGCTGACGGCCGGGCTCGGCTTGATCATCGCCCCGATCAGCGTCGCGGCCTACATGTACATCCCCGCTCATCTTCGCGGCGCTGCCATCGGGCTAGCCAGCCTGCTTCGCAATGAAGGCGGCAGCGTCGGCACCAGTCTCGCACAGACTATTCAAATCCGCCGCGAGCAGTTTCACACGTCCCGCGTCGGCGAGTTTCTCGACCCGCTCAACCCAGCGTCAAACTCGTTTCTGCAGCAAAGCCAGCAGTTCTTCCTGCAGCAAACCGGCGATCCAGCAACTGCGAAGCAAATGTCATGGCAAGCCTTGGTGAATCTGCGCCAGCAGCAGGCGGCTTCGCTGGCTTATTTCGACGTGTTTTGGCTTGCCGCCGCTGGTGCCCTGGCCCTCGCCTTTCTCCTGCCGTTTATGAAGCGCTCGGTTGCCGAAAAAGGCGCGCACATCGCCGCGGAATGAGGCTCCGCGCACCTCGTTATCGGCGTCGCTTGGGTTGCGATGCGAGATCGAGCGCCAACAAGGTAGTCAGCGCATCGGGTGGGAACTGCGCAGCGGTTGATAGCGGATGAGTACTCGAAGCTAGAAGTGACGCCGCGTTCGCCACTATTTCAGGCTCGCCCTCGCCATTGGGTCCAAAGCCATTGATTTGATTGATGATCGCGAGCGCGTCGCTGGCTGATACAAAGTCGTCCGCGCTGACATCGAGGTAGCCGAACGGCGCAGCGTAATCTACCGTCTGTCCATTGGGGAGCATCGTTCCCAGCGCTGGCACTTTGCCGTTCAAAAAGCTGTCGAACGCATTGATGTAATTGATAATGGCAAGGGCGTCGTCCGGTGCCACGTGGTCGTCGCCGGTTGTGTCCAGGTTGGACTTTGCGTTGTGCCAGATCAGAGGTTTGGTGATCGTGATGTGGAAGGTCTGCGGATCGCCAGTGTCGGTGCTAGCACTACTCGTACCACCGTCATCCTGCAACGTCACCGTGATGTTCGCGGTGCCATGAGCATTGGGAGCGGGCGTGAATGTCAACATTCCGCCGGCATCAATCGCCGGTTGGACAGAGAAGAGCGCGGGCGGGTCGGCGGAGACATGAAATGTCAGCTTCTGGCCGGCTTCGTTCGGGGGACCCGTTGAGATTGCAGTCGCCCAGCCGACGATAGACTGAGGCGGGCTTTCATCGGTAGCGCTCACATCTGCACCGCTGACAAAGCTGGGTGCGATGTTTAAGACGGTCAGCACGACGTCGTTTCCATCGCCGCCCTGATAGGTGATTTTGTATCCGGCTGCATTGTTCGCTGTGCCGGCGATAAATATCGTGCCTTCATCGAGACCGTTAAATGTGCCGACGACGGCATCGAGGGCATCGTTTTCAATGACGACAAAGCTGTCACCGATGGCGGGCGTATTGCTGCCGGAGAGCAATAACTGCAGACCCGTTAGATCGACCCTTCCAACGATTTGGAGCTGGTCGTACTGCGTGTCAGCAACTGTGCCATTAATGGCAAACGCGAGGTTGCTGCTACCGGCGAAGGACAGTAGCCCGCTGGCCCCGGTAAGCACGTCGGGGCCCGTCTGCGGAAAGGTCGCGGACGCGGCGCTGCCTGGCGCGAGTGTCAAGGCGCCGCCGCTCGTATCGAATCTTCCACCAGCGAAATCAATTGCCCCACCACTGACGAGCTTTACTGCCGTAGCCACCGCACGCGTGATGTTCGCAGTGACAGTAACGGCGCCGCTGTTGGCATCGCCAATCTGTAACGTGCCGGCGGTGATTGTGTCCAATTCCCCGTCCGTAAGTCCCAACGTGCCCAGATCATCATCGCCTCCCAGGCTGATTGTCGTGCCCGGCGATTTCGGTGTTATGACGACTGTCTCTGCTTCAAGCATCAGGTTCGCCGCGTCAAGCAACATGGCGTCGCCAACAAGCGTCACCGATCCATCAGCCACCGAGATGTTGCTCCCCAATCGCAGTGCGTAGCCAATTTGGCTGCCGGAAGTCCCGGGTGTGCCCGTAATCGATAACAAACCGGCGCCGGTGATCTGAATGGCGGCGCC
>Ga0136846_1222648_pt1 | contig 12310 bp, 9 predicted proteins | sample HopSoiMetagenom2_FD_96841 | JGI IMG/M metagenome (GOLD analysis project Ga0136846, IMG submission 96841) | Grasslands soil microbial communities from Hopland, California, USA - 2 Assembly 2016 (version 4) | ecosystem: Environmental > Terrestrial > Soil > Grasslands | place: USA: Hopland...
GCTATGTACCAGCCCATGAAGAACGCCGCGACAAGCGAGACCACCGCTGTGGCCATCCACCACCGGCGTGATCTATAGAGCGCCGCGGGGAAGCCGTCGGTGAAGAAGTACAAGATCTCCCGCCACGCCGGAACCCTCGGCCCTGCGATGGCTCCGCGCGCGGTGGCCAGGAGAGAAGACAGGTGCCCGACCACCACGGCGTCCGGCATCGCGGACTGCACTACGGAAAGCTGCGTAGCCACCCGCTGATAGAGCGCCACCAACTCATCGGCCTCGGCCCCGTCCAGCGCCCGCGAGCGCCTCGACAACTCCGCCAGGCGATCCCACTCCGCGTGGTGTGCCGCGGCGTATGCGTCGATGTCCACGGGGGAACGCCCTGTCCGGTAGTGAGAAAATCTCTGATGGGAAACTGTGCGCCCACCGTATGAGCGGTCTACGGTTGCCGCAACAACGTCACCTGCCGAACTGGAGACAACGACCTTGAGCGACCTGGTCATCGGCGAGGGCGTGGCCCTGGACCTCAGGCTCGCGAAGCTGCCGAGCCGGGCCCTGGCCCGGCTGCTGGACCTGCTGGTGCAGTCCGGCCTGCTCGCCGTGTTCGCCATGGTCCTCGGGCTGTTCTCGGCCACGATGAACATAGACGACGCGCTCGCCGCCGGGTTGTCGATCGTGATGTCGGTGGCGGTCCTGGTCGGCTATCCGGCGCTGCTGGAGACCACCAGCCGCGGCCGCACCCTGGGCAAGATGGCGCTGGGCCTGCGGGTGGTGCGGGCCGACGGCGGGCCGGTCAAGTTCCGGCACGCCCTGGTACGCGCGCTCACCGGCATCTTCGACGTCTACGCCACGGCGGGTGTCCTCGCGGTGGTGACCTCGTTCTGCTCCCGGCAGGGCCGGCGCACCGGCGACTGGCTCGCCGGGACGGTCATCGTCCGCGACCGCGCGCCGGACGCCGGAGTGAGCGCGGCCGGCATGGCGGCGCTGGCGATGCCGTATCCGCTGCTGGGCTGGGCGCAGCCGCTCGACTTGTCGGCCCTGCCCGACGACGTCGCGCTGGCGGCGCGCCAGTACCTGACCCGCATGCACGAGATGCGGCCGGACGTCGCGGCGCGGATGGGGTACGAGCTGGCGAGCGAGGTCGTGAGGTACGTCGCTCTGCCGCCTCAGGGGACACCGCCATGGGCTTATCTGGCCGCGATCACGGCCGAGCGCCGCGTCCGGCAGTTGCGGGCCATGGAAGCGGAGCGGCGGGCCGTATGGGAGCGCTCTCAGGCGCAGTACCCGGCGTATGCCGGGGCGCCCGGACCGGGCGCCGGAGCGCCGCCGGCTCCGGCTTGGCAGGGGCCTGCGGAGCCACGCCAGGAGCAGTCGCCGACTCCGCCGCCCGCGCAGGACCGCGTGCCGGAGGGTGGCGCCATCCCGTCACCGGGCGAAGAAGGCTTCCGTCCGCCGCAGTGAAGCCGCCGGAAAGCTCGAGGCCGGCTCCGCACAGCGGAACCGGCCTCTTCTCGCTACTGGATCAGCGCTATGGCATCAGTACCGGTACTGGTCCGACTTGTACGGCCCCTCGACCTGCACGCCGATGTACGCCGCCTGCTCCGGCGTCAGCTTCGTCAGCTTCACTCCGAGCGCGTCCAGGTGCAGCCGCGCCACCTTCTCGTCCAGGTGCTTCGGCAGCACGTAGACGTCGACCGGGTACTCCTCGGTCTTGGTGAACAGCTCGATCTGCGCGATCACCTGGTTGCTGAACGAGTTCGACATCACGAAGCTGGGGTGCCCGGTGGCGTTGCCCAGGTTCAGCAGGCGGCCCTCGGACAGCACGATGATCGTCTTGCCGTCCGGGAAGGTCCAGGTGTGCACCTGCGGCTTGATCTCGGTCTTCACCACGCCGGGGATCTTGGCCAGACCCGCCATGTCGATCTCGTTGTCGAAGTGCCCGATGTTGCCGACGATCGCCTGGTGCTTCATCGCGGCCATGTCCGAGGCCATGATGATGTCCTTGTTGCCGGTCGCGGTGACGAAGATGTCGGCGATCCCGACCACGTCCTCCAGCGTCGTCACCTGGAACCCGTCCATCGCCGCCTGGAGCGCGCAGATCGGGTCCACCTCGGTGATGATCACCCGGGCGCCCTGGCCGCGCAGCGACTCCGCGCAGCCCTTGCCGACGTCGCCGTACCCGCACACCACCGCGACCTTGCCGCCGATCAGCACATCGGTGGCGCGGTTGATGCCGTCGATCAGCGAGTGCCGGCAGCCGTACTTGTTGTCGAACTTGCTCTTGGTCACCGAGTCGTTGACGTTGATCGCCGGGAACAGCAGCGAGCCCTCCCGCGCCATCTCGTACAGCCGGTGCACACCGGTGGTGGTCTCCTCGGTGACGCCCTTGATCCGCTCGCCGATCGTGGTCCACCGGTTGCCGTCCTCGGCCAGCGAGCGGCGCAGCAGCGCCAGGAAGACCTGCCACTCCTCGCTGTCGGAGTCCGAAGGCTGCGGCACCGCGCCGGCCTTCTCGTACTCGGTGCCCTTGTGGACGAGCATCGTGGCGTCGCCGCCGTCGTCCAGGATCATGTTCGGACCGGTGTTCCCGTCACCGGAGTCCGGCCAGCGCAGCATCTGCTCCGTGCACCACCAGTACTCCTCCAGCGTCTCGCCCTTCCAGGCGAAGACCGGGATCCCGGCCGGCGCCTCCGGCGTGCCGTCCTTGCCGACCGCGACCGCGGCCGCGGCGTGGTCCTGGGTGGAGAAGATGTTGCAGGAGGCCCAGCGCACCTCGGCGCCGAGGGCCGCGAGGGTCTCGATGAGCACCGCGGTCTGCACGGTCATGTGCAGCGAGCCGGAGATGCGCGCGCCGCGCAGCGGCTGCGCCTCCGCGTACTCGGCGCGGATCGCCATCAGGCCGGGCATCTCGTGCTCGGCCAGGGTGATCTCCTTGCGGCCGAACTCGGCCAGGGACAGGTCAGCGACCTTGTAGTCGCTCGGAGTGAGGACGCTCACGGCGTTTCTCCTGTTTCGTCGGCTGACGTTGCTTTGTCGAATCTAGCGGGTGCAGTGGGGCCGGGACAGCAGGCAGCCGTGCTCACGCGGCCTTGGTGGCCTCGTCGATCAGCAGGACCGGGATGCCGTCGCGGACCGGGTACACCAGGGCGCACTCAGGGTTCGTGCACGCCAGCGCCGGGACCTCGGCGTCCTCGCGCAGCGGCGCGTGGCACTTGGGGCAGGCCAGGATCTCCAGGAGGGAGGGCTCGATCACAGGATTCTCCTATCAGGTCGGTTCGGCAGCGCTCTCAGGCGCGGATGACGGCGAGGATCTCGTCGCGCAACGCGGCGACCGCTTCGGCGTCGGCGGCCTCGACGTTCAGGCGCAACAGCGGCTCGGTGTTCGACGGCCGCACGTTGAACCACCAGCCGTCGCCGGTGACGGTCAGGCCGTCCAGCTCGTCGACGGTGACGCCGGGCCGGGAGCCGAACGCCGCGCGCACGGCCGCGGTCCGGCCGGCCTGGTCGGCGACCTCGCTGTTGATCTCGCCAGAGGCCGCGTGCCGGGAGTATCGCGCGGACAGCCGCGACAGCGGCAGGTCCTGCTCGCCGAGCGCGGCCAGCACGTGCATGGCGGCCAGCATGCCGGTGTCGGCCTTCCAGAAGTCCTGGAAGTAGTAGTGCGCCGAGTGCTCGCCGCCGAAGACCGCGCCGGTGCGCGCCATCTCCTGCTTGATGAAGGAATGGCCGACGCGGGTGCGGACCGGCACGCCGCCGTGCTCGCGCACGATCTCCGGCACCGCCGCCGAGGTGATCAGGTTGTGGATGATCGTCGCGCCCGGGTGCTTGGCCAGCTCCCGCACCGCCACCAGCGCCGTGACGGCCGACGGGGACACCGGCTCGCCGCGCTCGTCGATGACGAAGCAGCGGTCGGCGTCGCCGTCGAACGCCAGGCCCAGGTCGGCCCGGTGCTCCAGTACGGCCTTCTGCAGGTCCACCAGGTTCTTCGGGTCCAGCGGGTTGGCCTCGTGGTTCGGGAAGGTGCCGTCCAGCTCGAAGTAGAGCTCGACGACCTCGATCGGCAGACCGGCGAACACGGTGGGCACGGTGTGCCCGCCCATGCCGTTGGCGGCGTCGACCACGACCTTCAGCGGACGGATCTGGGTCAGGTTCACCAGCTTGTTCAAGTACGCCGCGTAGTCGGCGAGCATGTCGCGCTTCGTGACGCCGCCGGTCCCGGCCGCGGCCGGCAGCTCGGCGCCGTCCAGGATCGCCTGGGCGTTCTCCCGGATCGTCACCAGCCCGGACTCCTGCCCGATCGGCGCGGCCCCGGCCTTGCACATCTTGATCCCGTTGTACTTCGCCGGGTTGTGGCTGGCCGTGAACATCGCGCCGGGCAGGTCCAGCGCGCCGGAGGCGTAGTAGAGCAGGTCGGTGGAGGCCAGACCGATGTCGATCACATCCGCGCCGCGCGAGGCCGCGCCGCGCGCGAACGCCGCCGCCAGCGCCGGCGAGCTGGGCCGCATGTCGTAGCCGACGACCACGGCCGGCGCGCCGACGAACTCGGCGAACGCCGCGCCCAGCGCCTCGGTGTCGCTCTCGTCGAGCTGGTCCGGGACCACGCCCCGGACGTCGTACGCCTTCACGATGAGGGACAAGTCGTGCCCGGCCACTTTCTCCCGCTTTCAGAGTGAGGACGCATGGCCGTCCGGCGCATGCGAAGTCGGTCCCACGGTGCCGCGTCGCAGTCGACGCGCCATCGAGCCTATCCCGGGCCGGGGCCCGGACCCGCATGCGGACGACCGGCGGACCGCCGGCGGGTGCGGCCGCCGGCGGCCACCCGCCGGTACCACCGTGACGACCACCTGGACGACCCGGAACACAACCTAGGGCGTGCCAGTGTTCCAACCGGCCCACCAAGCGCTAATCTCCACCACGTGAGCCCTGCCCGTAGATGTTCGCGAACCGCGTGTAGCCGTCCGGCCGTCGCGACGCTCACGTACGTGTACGCGGACTCCACCGCCGTCCTCGGTCCGCTGGCCGCCTACATCGAGCCGCACAGCTACGACCTGTGCGCCGAGCACTCCACCCGGCTCACCGCCCCCCGCGGCTGGGCCGTGCTGCGCCTGGCCGAGCCGGACCCGGGCCCGCCCCAGCCCTCCTCGGACGACCTCGAAGCCCTGGCGAAGGCGGTCCGCGAGGCCGCGCGCGGCACGCGCGGCGAGCGCGCGGGCGGCGACGACTCGACGGTGCTGTCCCGGCCGCGGACGCACCTGCGGGCCCTGCCCGACCCGGACGCCTGAGGGCGAAAGCTTCGCCGGCGCCCGGCCCGGCGACACTCGGAATCACCGGCGAAAGCCGAGGTCAGGGCACCCGGCCCGGCCGGTGTCCGCAAATGACTGTCGCCCTGGGCCGGATCGCCGGTTACGCTCGACGGGTGCCCACCACAGCCTCGATCAGGTCAGGGGCCGGGCCCGAGCCCCGCCGCCGGAAGCGCACCCGCGACCGGCGGGGACGGGGCCTGCGCGGCCCCCTGGCGCCGCCGCAAGTCCCGCTGGCCCTGACCCGCGCCGAGCAGTTCGACGAACTGGTGCTCGACGCCGTCGAGCGCCTGGAACGCCGCTGGCCGCGCCTGGCGGAGATAGAACTGGCCGTCGAGGAGGTCCCGCCGGCGGACGCCGAGCACTGGAGCGAGGAGGCGGTCCCGCTGGGCCGGGTGATCTCGGACCGGCCCGGGGAGCCGGTGCGGATCGTGATCTACCGGCGTCCCGTGGAGGCCCGCGCGGCCGGCCGGCCGGAGCTGGCCGACCTGGTGTACGAGGTCGTCGTCGAGCAGGTCGCCGAGCTGATGGGGGTCGAGCCCGACGAGGTGGACGAGGGGCGGGACGGGGATTAGATCCCGGTTCGTCCCCGCGCCCTCCCCCTGGCTCCTACCGCGTGACCGCTCCTGAAAGGTCGCCTGCGACCGGCGGCACCGCGACCAGCAACCGCCCGTCGACCAACGGCTGCACCGTGATCTGCGTGCCACCCTTCGTCGGCAGGTCCGTCAGCAGCCGCGCCCCGTAGACCGGATCCGATCCCGCCTGCGGCTGCACGATCGTCGTGAACGCCCCGGTCGCCTTCGGCGTGTAGGCCATCGTGCTGTTGGCGGTCAGCGGGAAGGTGTCCGTCGCCGGCTTGTTGTCCTGGCCGATCGTCGTGACCTGCACCGTCGCGCCCTTGTCGCCCGCGTCGGTCAGCAGCAGCGTCGTCTTCCCGGCACCGCCGATGTTGTTGTCGGTGACAATCGCCTGCCCGGTGACCGTGGCCGCCGGAGCCAGGTACGCGGTGTCCTGGGTGGTGTTCGACTTCGGGTCCGTCTCGACCAGCCGCACCCCGGACAGGAACGACCCGCCGCTGCCGACGATCTGCAGCGTGGCCGCCTCGTCCGGGTCCTGCGCCGCGTCCCTCATGTCCAGCACCACCGTGTGGCCCGAGGTCAGGTTCAGCTGCGGGTCCCGCTTGGTGTATCCCGCGTCCGGGTCCTTGGTCTGGCCCGAGAGTTCGATGCGGCCGCTCTTGCCGTACCAGTAGATGTGATCGATCGACACCGGCAGGTTGCTCGTCGCCGTGAGCACCAGCTCGAACTTCGTCAAGGCGTGCTGCGGCGCCGGGATCCCCGGGATGGTCTGCGTCGTCTGCTGCGCGGTCGCCGAGGACTGCGCCGGGATGAAGTCGAACCCGCGTCCGTCCTTCGCCCCGTTCTGCGGCCGGTCCGAGTCAAGCACCTGCGCCGCGACCCGGCCCTGGGTCGTCGTCACGTGCACGCTCGCCACACCGCTCTTCGGCACGTTCCCGCCCAGGGCCGTGCTCAACAGATACTGCAGCGACGTCTTGGGGAGCACCGGGATGTCGTGTCCGACGGTGCCGGTGTCGATCTGTCCGTCGGCCCCGAAGAAGGTCATGTTCACCGTGGCCGGCGCCGTGTCCGTGTTCGCCAGTTCCAGGTAGGAGTCCCGGTCCGCGGACCCGATCGAGACCCCGGCGAACCAGAAGTCGGTGCCCGGTGTGGTGCAGGATGAGCCGGCCAGTCCCTTCCTGGCGCCGGAATCGCTGCGGATGAGCTCGCCGGCGCTGAACCCGGGCGCATAAGACCCGTTCGCCTGGATCACCAGCGGCAGGACGTGCGGCAGCCCGTTGTCATCGTTCGCCGTGGTGAACTGCGCCACCTGCGACGCCGTAGAACGGGTGCCCACCGGGCCGATCTTCAGGGGGGCGAAGGGCTTGCCGTCGATGTACTGAACGGTCGCGCTGTCCGAGGGCGAGGCCGTACCGCCGCCGGGGGTGTACGTGGTCAGCGTGGTCGTGGTGTCCGCGCCCGCCCCGAGCTCGCCCTGGCAGATCGCCGTGGCGCTGCCGACCGGGAGGTTCCGGGACGAGGTCTGGGTGATGCTGGCAACGCTCTGATCGCGGGTGGTGTACCCGTAGCCGAGCCCCACCAGCAGGACGCCCGCGACGACGCCGAGGGCGCCGAAGGTCGACACCGGGGATGCCCGCTTCTTGGCCAGGGCGCGGGCCCGCGAGGAAGCCACCCGGGTCGTCGCCGTTCCCCCCTGGTCCGAAGGACGTGCGGTGCGGGGCGGACGGATCGGCTCGGTCATCGGTAGCCTCCCTGTCCGTAGCCGTCGTTGTCGAAGTCGGGACGCTCGTATTCGCCGGTGCCGGGCCGCAGGTAACCGCCGTAGTCCTCAGAGCGTTCATACTCACCGGTGCCGTATTGCTGGTGCGTATAGGGATCCGGCTGTGCGTACTCCTCGGGCTGCGCATATTCCTGTGGCTGTGCGTACTGCTCAGGCTGCGCATAAGGATCTGGCTGCCCATACGGGTCCTGCTGGTAGGACGCGTACTCGTCCTCATAGGCCGCGTACTGCACCTCAGGCTCGTACTCCGGCTCCGACTCCGGCACTTCCACCGGCGTCGCCTGAGCGGGGATCGACGGCGGCACGTACTCGTCCTGCTCCGCCCCACCCGACCCGGTCTCCTCCGCACGACCGCCCGTGGGCAGCGCCATGATGAGCGCGAACAGGAAGAACAACGCCTCCGCGGCCAGCCAGGCCGTCCGCGACACGTTCGAGTAGGACACGGTCACCGTCCCGCTGCCGGCGGGCAACACGAATCCCTGGGCCCAGCCGTCGACCGTGGTCGGCTTCAACTCGGTGCCGTCCAGCTTCGCCGACCAGTGGCTGTCCGCATCCTCGGCCAGCACCAGGGTTCGGCCGTCGCTGCCGGCCGCCACGGTCGCCTTCATCGACCGGTCGTCCGCGCGCTCCGCTTGCAACGCCTTCGGGTCACCGGTCCCCGGCCCGCGCAGCGACAACCGCGCCGCCGGAGTGGCGATCTTCCACAGGTTGACGCCCCCGATCTGCGACTGTCGATTCAGCCCCGGTGTCGAGTCCAGAACCCGCACGAAATCGGGCTTCAGGGTCTTCATACCGACCACGTACCGGATGCCCATGTTCGCCAGCCCTTGGAGCTCGGTCCCTCCGGAGTCCGACAGCAGCCCACCGACCAGCGCGCTCATCCTGTCCGCATCCGCCTTCGGAACCAGATAGTCCGCGTCTCCCAGCGAAGCACCCTCGTCCCGCACCACGCCGTAGCCGACCGCGGTCTGCGCCCCGGACCCCAGAATCAGCGCCCGCGGCTGGTCCGGCAGCTGCGACTGCACCGACACCACCGCAGGCCGGAAGTCCGCTGTGTCCCGCTGCACCGGCCCGGCGACTCCGTGCGTCGCCCACCACACGGCCGCGGCCACCGGCGTGGCCATCGCCGCCACGGCGACCAGCAGCGCCGCCGGCTGCCGCCAGCTCAGGTGCGACACCCGGAAGTAGTCGCGCGCACCCTCGGCGCCGATCACCGCCGCCACGATCAGGCCGAATCCGATCGCCGCGGTCGGCACGCCGCTCCACGGCTGCTGCGGCAGGCCGCCGGCCAGCCCCGTCGGGTGCACCTGCAGGGCCAACAGCCCGGCCGCGAAGCCCGCGAGGGCCAGCGTCCATCCGGCGAACGTGATCCGCCGCCTGGGTCCGTTGCGCAGCAGTCCGGCCAGACCGGCGAACAGCAGTCCGGCGGTGAACCAGTAGGTGTAGGTCCCCGGGCCGCCGGGATTGGCCAGCAGCAGGTGCGTCGGATCCGGCTGCTTCCCCGGCACCGGGGGCAGGCCGGGCTCCAGCAGGAACGCCATCGGGTGCTTAACCAGTTGCAGCGACCACGGCATCAGGACCGCGATCGGCATCACCAACAGCACGGCCAGCCGGATCAGCACCGTGGCGAAGTCCGCGGTCGAACGCCAGAACACGGTCGCCGTCGCGCCGATGGCGAGCACCGCGGCCAGCACCCAGACGATCGGCGCGAACGCCATGGCGATGGCGATGGCGAACGCCGCGGGCCACGCAGCACGCATCGATCCCTTGCGCCCCGGACCGCCTATAGAGAGCAGTACTCCTGAAGCCACCAGCGGCAGCAGGATGATGCCGACCGCCGACCCGAGCCGACCGCCGGAGATCGCTCCGGTGGCCGCGGGCAGCAACGCATAAGCGACTGATCCCCATACGCGCAACGGACTGGAGTTCACTGTCCGCTTCAGCACTGCATACGCAGTCAGTCCGGACAGGGGCACCGATCCGAGCAGCAGCACGGTCACCGCGAGACTGGCGTGCCCGAACAGCAGCGTCCCCACGAGCGCCACGATCGCCAAGTATGGAGGCGCCGGCGAAGTGGACCCGGTCCCGACGCCGTGCCATCCCGTGAAGAAGTCGTGCCACAGGTCCGACGCCCCGTTCGGTGCCGGCAGCAGGGCCCCGCCCATCAGCCGGCCGCCGGTGAGGACCTCCCGCGCGGCGACCATCATCAGCACTGTGAGGGCTATCCACACGAAGTTCCCGGGCATCCGGACGGCCCGGATCAGCCAGGGCGTCCCGGAGTCGAACGACTCCGCTTCCTCCGAGACCGGCCCGCTCTCGACGGACCCGCGCGTCGCCTCTTCTTCCTGACGCTGGTTCCGTGAGCGGAAGCCCTCGAACGCCGCCTCGAAGCTGTGCCGGAAGACCTCCGTCCGCGACGGGAACAGCTCCGACAGGTCGACCGGCTGCCGGGCCCGCGTCCGGGCCCGGGCGCGCCGCGCCCGGATGATGCGGTCCATGCGTCCGGCATACGCGACGGCCGCCATCACCTCGTCGGCGGCCTTCAGCGGCGCCTTGTTCAGCACCAGCCCGATCGCGCGCAGCACCGACCAGGAGAACATCCGCAGGAACGTCAGGATCGGGAACCGGCCGGGGTGGTTGACGGTCACCGTGTACAGCGCGTGCTGCCGGTCCTCGAAGTGCGGCCGCGAGACGCCGGCGCTGATCCGGCGCTCGCCGCGCGCGGCCGCCTCGGCGTGCCAGAACACCGCCTTGGGCGCGGTGAGCACCTCGTAGCCGGCGTTGTTCACGCGCCAGCAGAAGTCCAGGTCGTCGCGGAACATCGGGATGGCGCGGTCGAAGCCGCGCAGCCGGTCCCACACCTCGCGCCGGATGAGCATGCCGGCGCTGGAGACGGACAGCACCGGGGTCGGATCGGCGTGCTGGCCCTGGTCGTGCTCGCCCTTCTCCAGGCCGGTCCAGCGGCGGCCGTCGCTGGTGACGGTGACGCCGACCTCCAGCAGCTGCTCGCGGTCGTACCAGCCGCGGATCTTGGGGCCGACGACCCCGGCATCCGGATGCGACGCGCCGATCTCCAGCAGCCGCAGCAGGGCGTCCGGCGCGGGCTCGGAGTCGTCGTGCAGCAGCCACAGCCACTCCACGACCGGGGCGTCGCCGCGGCCGTAGAGCTCGTGGTCGACGACCGGAGCGGCCTTCAGCGCGTGGTTCACCGCGGCGCCGAAGCCGGTGTTGCGCTTGGCGGCGAGCACCGCCTCCGGGCCCAGGTTCTCGTCCAGGATGGCCAGCGAGTCGTCCTTGGACCCGGTGTCCACGGCCAGGATCCGCTGCGGCGCGCGCAGCTGCCCGAGCAGGCCCTTGAGCGAGTCCTCCAGCCAGCGTGCGCCGTCGTGCGCGACCACGACCGCGGTGACCACGTGGTTCGGGAAGGCGTTGACGGCCGCCTCGGCGGCGGCGCGGCGCCGGGCCTCGGCGTCGGCCACGGCGAACTGCCCGGTACCGCCGGGCTGGGCGCCATAGGCTCCCGCGGCGTACTGCCCGGTGGCGGACAGGCCGCCGGTCCGGTATCCGGATTCTGGGTACTGGGACATGCTGCGCTGGCACCGGCTCCGGTCTCGGCTGATTCCCCGCTCAGGGGCGGACTGAGGGTCCACCATACGCGAGGGTGCCGAGGGGTCGGCCGGCTATGGCGTTATGCCCGAAATGCGTTCTGCGGCCTGGAGATCGCGGCACCTCAGGGTCCTCCGACCGAGCCGCAGGCCGGGCCTTATACGGACCGGTATGCCGGCGCTCACGCCGGCCTTCACACGGCAGCGCGCTTGAGGCGCCTGCGCTCCCGCTCCGACAGCCCGCCCCAGATGCCGAAGCGCTCGTCGTTGGCCAGGGCGTAGGACAGGCACTCCGCCTTCACCTCGCAGTTGAGGCAGATCTTCTTCGCCTCCCGGGTCGATCCGCCCTTCTCGGGGAAGAACGACTCCGGATCGGTCTGCGCGCACAGGGCGCGCGACTGCCAGCCGCGGTCCTCGTCGACTCCGTTGTGGAGCGGGTAGATGCGGTACACCTCCGCGTGGCATGCCTCGTCCGCGCCCTGTGTGTACTCCGCGGCCTCGGCCACCGCTCGCCTCCTGGCCCTAGCTGGTCCGCCCGGGGAAGAAGATCACTCCCCGTGCGGAGATCATCACGACACGTTTGAAATTACACGCGCGTCATTACCGGGCCGTCAAGCGGGGATCTGGTAGCGACCATGCGATTCACCTGTTGGAGCTAATACGCGACCCGGCATGTGGACCGTGCTTGACAGTGGGCCGGGTCGCCGGATGAGGTGGGGGCATCATGAACGCGCGCACCGTGACCGCCGAGAGCCGCCGGGGATCGTTCCCCGCCGCGGCCGTGGTCACCGCTGCGTACTCCGCCTACGGCTCCGCTGTGGAGCCGGGTCGCGGTCTGTGTTGTCGCTGTCGCTGTCACAGCTGACCGATCCCCCAGACCCGACCGACTCCGGCCGCTCGCGCCGGACGCAATAGCGGAGTTCTCCCTATGCCGAACCCGGCTTCCCCTGTGGCCGCTCCCAGCACTCACCACGCGCTCGCGCCCGATCTCGTCGCGCTGTTCCTCGGCGCCACGCCGCACCCGGACATCGTGATACCGGAACCGCGGGTGAC
>Ga0136846_1210713_pt1 | contig 12307 bp, 7 predicted proteins | sample HopSoiMetagenom2_FD_96841 | JGI IMG/M metagenome (GOLD analysis project Ga0136846, IMG submission 96841) | Grasslands soil microbial communities from Hopland, California, USA - 2 Assembly 2016 (version 4) | ecosystem: Environmental > Terrestrial > Soil > Grasslands | place: USA: Hopland...
GGCGACAGGCCTGCGGCCTGCAAACGCGCAATAATGAAAGCGTCGATCGGATTTTGGATTTTCGATTTTGGATTTTGGATGAGCGGCGGAAGCGGGCGCAGCACCGGCTGATAGGCCCAGTGCGAGTGGCGGTGATAATTTGCCAGCTCGATCGGCGATTGCTTGTGCTGGGCGACTGACGTGGTGGCCGGCCAGGGAACGCCCGCTTTGACCCACTCGGTAAGAGCCGCAATTTCTTCGTTCGCCAGCTTGCGCTTGGGCGGCATGTGATAGTCGCCGACGTGATTGACCGCTTTGATCAGCAGACTGCGATCGGGATCGCCCGGCACGACGGCTCGCTCGCCGCTGTCGCCCCCCTCGATCACGGCATTTCGCGAATCGAGCCGTAGGCCCGACTCCTGCTTCTTCGGGCCGTGGCATTCGAAGCAGTTCGCCACCAGCAGGGGCCGCACTTTCTCTTCAAACAGCTTTTCGTGCTGAGGAGTAATCGCCGCTGCCGGCTCATCCGCCGGCAAGTGAGCCGCTGCCACGCCCAGGCAGGCGCAGAGAGCAAAAAACGCAGCTGGCGGGCGGCAAGGCATGAAGAATTGCAATCAGGCGGGGTAGGTCAGGGCAGGAGATCGAGCAGCCACAAGGGAGTTCTCGACCCTCCTCTAGTAGAAATCAAAACTGCGCGCGTCGCAACCCAAAAGAAGTGTATGCCGGCGGCTGGCTCATTGAATTATGCCTGTGAAACAGGCCGCAAACTGAGCAAGAACTCGACTTCGCCGATGGGCAGTTTGAGCCGGTTCGAAATCTCAGCCGGTTTCAGCCCTTGACCCTGCAGGCGGGCGACAGCGAGGAATTTTTTCTCTTGTTCGAAGATGTCAGCGACAGGGTGGCGTGCTTGGGCATTCAGATGGACGGCAGCACTCGTTAACGCATTTGCATCGGCGAGCGCGACTGGATCGGCAAGGCTCTCGATTGAGGCCAGCGTGTCGCGGTGCTGCGATGCCGAAGGCGCTTCGGCGCGACGAATGGCAGCTTCCAGGCGTGCGGTCGCCTCATCGGCCGCGGACAGCAGCCCTTTCAATTGGTCAAGCCGGATCTCCAGCTGGCGCTTGGAAGCAAGAGCTGCGTAGAGGTGGCGACTTGCGAAGCACAGGACCAGCGCGGCAATGAGCAATATCAACCCGCAGCTAGCAGTGGCCCAAAACATCGTCGCATCCTTGCGGCGAATGTTAGACAAAGAACCGAAGAATCAGAATGCCAGTAGCCTATCGCTTTCGCCAATCAATTCCCGCCATACGCGCCAGCGCCAGCTCGAGGGCGTGCGTGCCGTCGCGGCCGTGGCCTTGGGCTTTGACGGACAAATAGAGCTGATTGGCGAGCGCCAGACCTGGAAGCGAGAGGCCCATCTGCCTCGATTCAGACAGCGCGATCCCCATGTCCTTGATGAAATGCTCGACGAAGAAGCCCGGATCGAAATTGTTGGCGATGATGCGCGGGCCGAGATTGGAGAGCGACCAGCTTCCTGCCGCGCCGGGAGCAACCGATTGCAGCACCGTCGGCAGGTCAAGCCCCGCTTTGTAGGCGTAGAGCAGCGCCTCGCACACACCGATCATGTTGGTGGCGATCAGCGTCTGGTTGACCATCTTCGTGTGCTGGCCGGCGCCCGCGCCGCCCTGATGAATGATCGTCTTGCCCATCGCTTCCCAGCACGGCTGCAGAGCCTCGACGACGTCCTTGTCGCCGCCGATCATGATCGACAGACGGGCTTCCTTTGCGCCGACGTCGCCGCCGGAAACGGGCGCATCGACGGCATGAACACTCTTGGCCTTCGCGGCGTTATGGATTTCGACGGCCAGCGACGGCTCGCTGGTGGTCATATCGACCAGGATATTGCCCGCTTTGCTACCGGCCAGCGCGCCGTCAGCACCCAGAAAAACCTCCCGCACGTCGCGGGGAAAGCCGACGATGGCGAACACGACGTCGCTTTGTTCGGCGACTTGCTTGGGCGTGGCAGCCCAGCGAGCCCCCCGATCGAGCAGCGACTGGGCCTTGGCCCGCGTGCGGTTATAGACCGCAACGCCGAACCCCTTGTCCAGGAGGTGCGAGCACATGCTCTGCCCCATGACGCCCGTGCCGATCCAACCCAGTCGCGTCGTCCCGGGAACAATTTTCATGACAGCCATGCATTGCACTCCAACCATTAGACAGATGTGTGTCCCACAGTTTATTTAGAGATAGCGGGCGGAGACAGGGGCCGGTGGGTCAGCGCGAGTTACTTGCCTGTCGAGCCACGCCCTTTCAGGGCGTGCCACCCTACCGCAGACTGGCGTCACGGCATGGCACGGCGGCGGGCGAGCGTCACATCGGCTTCAATCAGGTCCTGGCCGCGACGAACGGTGACCTTGACCTTATCGCCCGGTTTGTACTGCCGCAGGGCCCCTTCAAAATCTTCGAGCACAGTGATCTTGCTGTCACCGAATTTGACGAGCACGTCGCCGCCTTTGATGCCCGCTTTGTCGGCGGGCGTGCCTTCCAGGACGGCTTCGAGCAAGACGCCGTCCTTCACCGGATTAGGATAAGCCGGCATACTGCCAAACGACGGGCGGTCGCCTTCTGTCGGGCCGGCGAGGCTTTCCACGCGGCGGATTTCGACGTAGGTCGGCCGCGTGTCAATGGCGTCGGTCGCCCGGACGATATCGACCAGCAGATCCGCCACCCGGCGCATGCCCGCGATGTTCAGCCTCTCGGTGTCGTCGCTGGGGCGGTGGTAATCGCTGTGCGTGCCGGTGAACAGGTGCAGCACGGGGATCTTTTTGGCGTAGAACGAAGAATGATCGCTGGGGCCGTAGCCGCCTTCGTGCTTGGTGAGCTTGAAATCCTGCTCCTTGCAGAGCCGCTCGACAAGCGGATCGAACTCCTTGGCAGTACCGGTGCCATACACGGCCAGCTTGTCGTCGTTCATACGGCCGACCATGTCCAAGTTGAGCATGGCGATCGTTTTTTCCAGCGGAAATCGCGGCTGGCGGCAGTAATACGCGCTGCCGTAAAGACCGCGCTCCTCACCGGTGAACGCGATGAAGACGATGCGGCGGCGTGGCTTCTGGCTGCTAGTCGCCAGGCGATGAGCGACTTCGAGCAGCGTGGCGGTCCCGGACGCATTGTCGTCGGCGCCGTTGTGGATTTCGGTCGTCCAAGGGGCGAGCGAACCTTCGCCGCCGCGGCCGAGATGGTCGTAGTGAGCGCCGATTACAATGGTCTCGTCGGCGAGCGGTCCTTCCCCGTCGAGCACGGCCACGACGTTCTTGACCTTGGCCTTTTTCTCGATTGTCTCGGCCTGGCCTTCGGCGCGCCAGCCTTTGAGCTCAACGCTGCGCGGGGCGAGATCGGCATCGATTTCCTTTTCGAGCGTCGCCAGGTCCTTCGCATCCGATAACTCGAGCATTTCATCGATCGTCGCCCGCTGGCAGAAAAAGACCGGTATTTTGCGGCCGCTCCCGGTGTCCTTGGCTTCGCGGAAGGAAAGCATCACGTCGCCGCCGGAGGCGATTGCTTTGCTAACAGCAGCCGCCTCTTCGGCGGCTTCGTCCACACTGTTGGCCAGCTTTTTAAAATTGTCATCGGTCGGACTGGCAGCGGCGAGCTTGTCCTTTAGCTCGGCCAGCTTGTCGAGGGCCGTCTTGAGCTGCTTGGAGTTTTCTTCGCTGCGACTGGCCAGCTCCCGCGCATCGTTGACGAAGATGACTGCGGCGGCGCCGTGCTCGATGGCATTGCTGACCTTGCGACCGAAGAAGGCATGCTCGGTGGGCTGCTTGCCGCCGAAGGGGCCTTTGGTATCGGTCGGTCGCGGCTCCTTGCGAAGGATGATTACCACTTTGCCCCTGGCGTCCAGCCCAGCGTAATCGTCGTAGCTGAATGGCTGATCGCCACGCTTCAAATTCTTCGCGCTGATTCCGTAGCCCGCAAAGACAAGCGGCGCGTTGACCTGGCCGCTGCCGCCGATGGCAAGGGGGTTGAAGGATTCGCCGAGTTTTAGCTCCACTCGCCGCGTGCCAGCCACCAGCGCAAGCTGATTGTGCTCGGCCGGTCCCATCTCGGCGGGCAGAGGGATTTCAAATTCCTGAAAGGGCGTGCCGTGAAACAGGTCGGTCCGCAGGCCTAGCTGCTTGAACTGATCGGCGATGTAGTCGGCGGCCTGGTCGAGACCCGATGTGCCGACGCCGCGGCCTTCGAGCGCGTCGGAGGCGAGGTAGGTCGCCGTTTGCCGCAGGCGCGACTCGGATTCGGTCGCATTTTCCGCCGCCTCCGCGAGGCCAAAACTGAGGAGGAGAAGTAAGGGAACCAGGAAAAGGCTGGGTCGAGAAGACATAGAAAGACCGCGACGAACGCTCGCGGCGATTAGGCGGGTTAACGGTTGAGTGATGACCAATTATAGCAGTCGCTGCGCAATCGGGCGGGCGACCGCCGGGTCTGGAATACGCGGTATTGGCCAAGTATTCTGTGTAACACGGCCGGCCAATTGCCTACCTTGATTCTCTCCCTGCCATCGAAGGTGTTTTGATGAAAGTGCATGTTGCGTTGTTCGTAGCCGCTCTTCTTGCCGTTGACACGGCCGCGCGGGCGGCGACTGCCGAAGATTTGTTTCCAGATAAGAATCTCGAAGCAGCCGTTCGGCAGGAGGTTTTTGAAAAGCGGAACAAGCCTGATCCGCTGGTCGAGGCGGATGTAGTGAATATCTCGCAGGTGCGAGGCAACGGCCGAAAGATCTCGAACCTGAAGGGGCTGGAGAAATGCAAGAGCATCGCCCTGATCGAGCTGGCCAATAATGAAATCACCGATCTGGAGCCGCTCAAGGAGCTAAAGCTGATTCAGTCGTGCGATCTGGCAAAGAACAAAATCAAAGACCTCGCACCGCTGGCCGCATTGACGGGGATTCAGTATCTGGTGATCAGCGACAACCAGGTGAGCGATCTGTCGCCTCTGTCGGGCATCAAGGCGCTGGTGAACTTGTACGCCTCGCACAACCAGATCAAGGACCTCTCGCCGCTGGCCGGCACTCCGAAGCTGATCTCGCTTTATCTGGACGGCAATCCGCTGGAAGGCATTCAGGCGCTGGCGCCCTTAAAGAACCTGGAGCGGCTCGATCTTCGCGGCTGCGGCATCAGCGATCTGTCGCCGCTCGCGGGTCACACGGAATGGCGCTATTTGTTTCTGGACAACAACAAGATCACCGATCTATCCGTGCTGGTCGAAGCGGCCAAAAAGGATTTTGAAGGGCAAAAGCGATTCGCGCCGTTCTGGCAGCTCTACGTCGGTAACAATCCGTTAAGCGACGAAGCGAAAACGAAGCAGCTTGCGGAGATCAAGAAGTACGGCAGCGAGAAGACGGTGCATCTCTCATATCCATAACGTGGGGCAGACATTCTTGTCTGCCAAGAGCGAGGCAGGCAGGAATGCCTGCCCCACTACCGGTCCAGCACGCACTCGCTGCTGTTCTGCAGGGCCCACCACATGTCTTCGAGGGCGGCGGCCGGGTCGCCGCGCGCTGCTCGGAGCAGCTGCAGCGCGGCCTGCTGCTCGCGGGGCAGCGGCTGACGAGCCACTGCCGCCAGGAACAGATGCTCGACCTGCTTATCGAGCGACATTTTGCTGGCGGCCAGCTTCTTTACCAGACCGGTCGGATCGCCAGAGACCGAGCGATGTTGGGGATTATCTCCAGGCACTAGCACTGACGAGTTCGCGACTGGGGCCGCTTTTTTGCCGCCCTTGCCGGCCGGTGTTTGATTGGCGAGCCAGGCGATGCGGGCGCTTTCCACCTCGCTGCGAGTTGAGGCAGCTGCGCGAATCCGGCCTGCCTCCATGAGCGCAATAGCCACCTGAGGCGCCTGCGCGGGGCGAGCATAAAACCGGCTGAACAGTGCAGCTTCGCCCTCCTCGGGCATGTCTTTACTGGCCAGATCGGCCAATTTGCTGGAGCGCGAGAATGGCTCGCTCAGCACGGCCCAGCGAACGAGCCGCTTGAGATCGAAGTCGTGCGCGGCAAATTCCGTAGCCAATCGGTCCAGCACTGCCGGTGCCGTTGGCGGCGTGTGCGGGCCAAGATCATCGACCGGCCGCGTGAAGCCATAGTCAAATAACTGCGCCCAGATGCGATTGACGGCGGCCTTGGCGAAATCGTCGGAGTCGATCACCAGGCGAGCCAACTCGCGTCGCGGATCGCCGAGCGTAGAAATCGCCGTGCCGTCGATAAACCGAGGGCTGACCGATTTCATCAGTCCATCGGGCGTCTCGTAGATTACCTGGCTGCCATCCGGTCGAGATTCGAGCGTGACGAGACGCACGACGCCGTTCTGCCGGTCAGGACCAAGCTGTCGGAAGCACGCATCCAAGGCCCAAAACTGATCCTGCGTCCAGCCTTGTGTCGGATGGTCATGGCACTGAGCACACTGCAGTTGGTGGCCCAGGAGGACGCGGGCCACGCGAGCGGTGGGCGCCGTAGCGTTGGAATCGAAACCATCGAGCAGGAAGTTAACGGCCGGATTGTAAGCCTCGCTACCTTCGCGCGATTCACCGGTCGCCGTCAGCAATTCCTCGGCCACCCGATCGTACGATTTCCGGGCTCGCAGCGCGGCCGCAAAATATTTCTCCAGCTCCTCACGGCTGGCAGGGCCGGAGCGGCCGCCATTTCGGCCAATAAATATATTCGTCAGTACGACCGACCAGTGATTCGCGAACTCTTCGAAGTAGCTCGATTGCGTCAGCAAACGCTCGACGAGCTTTTCGCGGCGGGTCTTGGCGCCATCGGCCGCCAGAGCCTTTTGCTCATCGGACGTCGGCGCGCGACCCAAGACGCGCAAAAACAGGCGCTGGCACCATTCGGCATCGGTCGCGGCTGGTGTCGGCTTGACGCCTGCGTCTTTCCAAGTACGTGATAGCTCGGCGTTGACGAATGAAACGACCTGTGCGTCGGCAGAAGGAGTCAGATTGCGCTCTTTGCGCGGCGCGGGAACGGTGGCAATCGAGCTTTCGGAGGACGGCGGCGTTGGCGCGGTTTTCGGTTCAGGCGGGAGCGCGGGAGTCGGCTCGGGCGCTCTTTGGGCGATCACTGGAGTCGCCGGCACTGGCGGCTCTGGCGCGGGAGCGCGATCGATCTCTGGGGCCGGTCTGGGCGTCTGCGTGGCGATCTCCTTCGGAGCCGGCGCAATGTTCAGCTGGGGCGCCTTCACATTGCCTTCATTGCGGACGACTTGCGGCGCACCGGATCGCAAAAGTGCCACCAAACCGACCGTTACACCGAGGCCAACAACAACCGCGGCAACGCCAAGCGCCAGCGCGGTGTACCACGACTCGCTTGTCCGCTGTCGGCCGTTGTGTTTCGCATGCGGCTGCACGGTAGCTCTTTGGACAGTCGCATTGATTGGCGCGGGCTCAAACACTTTTTGCACGCCGGTTAGCACAGGTGGCGGCTCGGGCGCATCTTCGCCGTAGCGGCGGGCGGCAATGGCTTGCAGAATCCGCGTAGTCAGATCAGGCGGAGTGCGACCGGCGAGGACTTCTTCCAAGAGCGAGTCGATCAGTGGATCGTTGTCTTCCAAGTCCATTTTACGTTCTTAATTTTCGTTCAATGCACTCACGAAGCTGATGCTTAGCTCGCTGCATCAAGTTCTTCGCGCCGTGCTCGGTGATTTGCAGGGCCGTGGCAATCTCCAGTCGCGAATGCTCGCCGCGAAACCTCATCTCCAGCGCCAGCCGAGCCCGGTCACTAAGCCGGCTGAAGCAGTCACGAAGATGATTCAAAACGGCTTCTCCATCATCGTCGCCAATCCAGCGCATCCACTCCTGATCGAGCTGCTCAACATTCTCCACCGTTCGGACGCGGCCGGCCCGTCGCTCGTGCGAGATGAGCAGGTTCAGCGCGGTCTTTCGCAGGTAGGCGTTTGTTGCGGCGGGACTTACATCGTTGAACGGCCGTTGCAGGATCGCCAGGAAGGTCTCTTGCGTCAAATCATCGGCAAGCGACGCCTCGCAGCCCATCGCTCGCAAATACCGCCAGACGCCAGCCTGGTAAGTCTCGATCAGCCGTACAGGATCGAACCCGACCTCTGGCTGCCTGGGGTCTGGGTTCATATCCCAATAGCTAGAACGGGCCTGTGGTAAAGAAGTACTCACGCCGCAGACACAGACGATCGAGAAAACACGAGCGATTTCGCCCCCGAGCGACTCCATTTTAGTCGCTGGCCGCGGCGGGAGCCATTCGCGACCTCGCCAATAAAAACGGCCGGGGGATTTGTAATGATTCCGTCGGCTCGTGGGGCAGACATTCCTGTCTGCCGAGAATCGCCCTATGGCAGACAAAAATGTCTGCCCCACTTTTCAGGCAAACAGCTCTTTAATCACTTTGCCGCTGTTGGCAATCTTCATCGGGCGGCCATTGTTGCTGGTAAAGGTTGTTTCCAGCGAAATCCCGAGAGCCTTGCAGACTGTGGCCATCACGTCCTGAGAAGTGTAAGGCTCCGTCTCGACGGCGGTGCCGTCCTCGTTCGTCTTGCCGACGGTAATGCCCGTTTTCAGGCCGGCGCCCCCAACAACGACGCTCCAGGCCCGCGCCCAGTGATCGCGGCCGCCGTTGCCGTTGATCCGCGGCGTGCGGCTAAAGTCACCCATCCAAATAATCGCCGTGTCTTTGAGCAGGCCGCGCTGGTTGAGGTCTTCAATCAGGGCGCTCATGCCCTTGTCGAGCGCCGGCAGTCGCTGCGTCCGTAAGATGTTGAAGATTCCATTGTGGTTATCCCAGCCGCCGAGATCGACCTCGACGAACGGCACGCCGACTTCGACCAAGCGGCGAGCCATCAAGCACCCGCGGCCGAAGGCATCGTTGCCGTAGCGATCTTGAACTTCCTTGGGCTCCTTGGCGACCTTGAAGGCATCCATCTGCTTGCTGGTCATCAGGTGGACAGTCTTCTCGAGGACCTTCATGTGATCCATGGCGGCGGGGCCGCGATTCTGGTTCACGAAGCTCTTTTCGACGAAGTCCAGCGCCCGCATCCGATCGACCATGCGGTCGAGCTCATCCTGCTTGACGTCGAGGTTGCGAATCTGGCCATTGCTGGTGACGCTGAACGGCGCCCAGCTCATGCCGAGGAAGCCGGGTCCTTCGCTCGGCCCACCGATCGTGACGAACGGCGGAATTTCGAGGTCCTGGCGTTGCTCGATCGTCTCGTGCGCGATCACCGCGCCGTAGCTCGGGTGCTCAATGTTCGGATTCGGCACATAGCCCGTCCGCATGTAGTATTTGCCGCGCATGTGGTCGGCTTCGCGCGTGCTCATCGAGCGAATGATCGCGAGCTTGTCCATGACCTTGGCGGTCTGTGGCATGTGCTCGCAGATCTGCATATCGCCGGCCGTGCTGATAGGCTTGAACTCGCCGCCGGTCGATGTGCCCGGCTTCATGTCCCAGATGTCGATGGTGGAGGGGCCGCCATCCATCCACAGCATGATTGCGGATTTGCGGTTTTTCTTCAGCTCAGCAGCGTGTGTTCGCAGCGATTGGCCGAGCGACAGCGCAGCGGCAGCCGTGGCCGATGCGCCGGCCAGGTGACTCATGAAGTGACGGCGGCTCATGCCTGCGGGGATGGGAAAGCTCATGCGATGCTCCGTGATTGCACTCGGATTTCGGTTGTTAGTGTTGCAGAATAAATTCGTTGCTATTCAGCACGGCCCAGAAAATATCCGCCAGTGCCGAAGCATGCGGATCGCTGGCGCTCTCTTTCTTCTTGGCTTTGCCGGCGTACTGGCGTTCGCCTTCGCGCATCAGCAGTTGATTCGCGACACTGACTTCGGCCTGCGTCGGTTTGCGCGCTAATGCGGCTTCGAACAGATACTGAATTTTCTCTGCCGGCTTCATCGGGCTGACGGCGATGTTGTGCAGGAAGCTGCCCTTGTTGGAATCGATCGCCTTTTTCATCAGATCACCATTCATCAGCATCAGAGCCTGAGGAATAGTCCCGTTGAAAGTCGTCCCTTCTTCGCCCTCGTCGTTGCCAAAGGCGACGACGAACTGCTTCATCCACTCCGACTGGAGCTTCTCGTTCTCCGCAGCTGGCAGCGCTTTTTGTGCTTGCGTTGTCACCAGCAGCGACTGATACAGCTCCTCGGCTTGCATCTGCCGCATATAGAAATGCGAGAACTTGGGCGTCTCGCCGAGCAGCGGATCATCACTCTTGTTGCCCGGCGTAATCTTGCTCGATAGCGAATAAGGCTCGCTCAGCACGATCCAGCGGATCAGCTCTTTGAGGTTGTAGCTGTTTTTGCGAACTTCTTCGCCCAGATAATCGAGCAGCGCCGGATGCGATGGAGTGTTGTGGGGCCCCAGATCATCGACCGGCTTGGTGAAGCCATAGCCGAGAAAATGCTGCCACATCCGATTGGCGATGGTTTTGTCTAAGAACGGCGACTGCAGCACAAGCTTGCCCAGCTCATCGCGGCGATTGCACTCGGAAAGGTAGCCGCTCTTTTTAACCTCAGTGCCATCGACGAACACCGGAAACGCGGACTGCAACAGGCCGTTCCGCAGCTCGTAATAAATGATCGCTTCACGCGGATCGCCATTCCCTTCACCGCGAAAGTCCTGATTGATCAGCTTGGCTTCTTCGAAATCACGCTGGGGGCGGCGGGGAACAACACTCGTCTGACGAAAGAACGCATTCAGCTCCCAGAACTTCTGCTGCTTCCATTCGTTGAACGGATGGTTGTGACACTGCGTGCATTGCACTTGCAGGCCCAGGAAGATCTTCGAAGTCATGGCGGTGGCTTGCGCGCCGTTTTCCTCGAGCTTCATCACCAGGAAGTTTGTCGCGCCGTTGAAGTCGGGTTTGCCGGGGGTCGTGCTGCCGGTGGCCGTGATCAGCTCATAGACCATCTTGTTGTAAGGCTTCTCGCGGGCGAATGAATCGCGGAGATACTTCTGCATGCCATCGCGATCGATCAATGTCCGCCGCTCCAGCCCGCCATTGCGTCCGATGAGAATATTGGTCCAGATCGTGGTCCAATTACGGGCGTAATCTTCCGTGTAGGCGCTGTCGTAAAGAAGCTTGCTGACCAGCTTGGCTTTCTTGTCGGCTTCCTTGCTGCTTAAAAAATCGCGCAACTCAGTCACGGAAGGAACGCGGCCCAGCACGTCCAGGAAAACGCGGCGACACCATTCGCCATCCGTCGCCGGCTGGGACGGCTTCAGCTTGTTGTCTTCCCACACGCGGCGAATTTCTTCATTGATCCGCCGGACCTGCGGAACGCCGTGGTCGTTGGCCGCGCCGCTCTTTGCCTCAGAGCCTGATTTTGCCGGAGTATCACCTTGCCCAAAGCCGACCGAACCAAGTGCCAGAAGGGCCGTGAGGACGATTACCGCCCGATCCATTCGCCACGCTCTACCAGCCAACAAGTGCATAGTCTCCCCCGCTGACCAAAGAGGCAGGCTGACAACGCCTGCTCTAAAGCCTTGAAACGCCTAAGGATCCAGAAGTACTCACCCGCAAGCGGACCGCTTCTCTCGACCGCCCCAGAATCTCTCGTTCATTCTGGCGGACGAGGCAGGGTGAGGCAAGCAAAGCCCGTGTCATCCATTCATCGAAGCGGCTTTGAGGACGGCTTAAGGTGGGCCCTGGAGTACGACCGAAGCAGCGAAAACCAACCCCGCGAATGTGTATTATTTCAAAACACGTGTTGCAAAGTGATACACACAAAACGAAACAGGCGAGTTGCGGCCGATCGCTCGACCGCAACTCGCCTGTCTGGATAAGAACGTGCCTCAGCCGTCCCTATGCCCTCTTCTCTGTTCCATTGCCTCGCGTGTGAATCCAGAAAACTCCAATGATACCTGGTGTTTCTGGGCTTCGTCTGTTCGCGTTCTTGTGCCTCTTATGAACCGGCCCCGAGACTGAGTGCTCTCTTCCCTATCTCCGGCCCCCAAGCAGACGCTCCCGCGAAACAACAGGAACGGTGGAGGGTAAGGCAAGCGGCGTGCCAAACGGGAAACTAGCCGGCTTTTCGCCGAACGTCGGTCTGTTGCCAGTGCGGGCCGCGAAGAATGGCTTGCCGCGTTTCATATCGAGGACCGGTGGCGCCGGCCGCGGCTCCCTGCCAGCGATGAGCCGCCACTTCGGCCAGAATGCGCTCGGCCACGTCCAGGGCCTTCCGGCCGTGCTCACCGGTGACGCGGACACTCGATTGGCCACGGATGGCAGCGACGAAGTTGTGCTGTTCTTCCAGCAGTGGATTGCTTTCCGCGACCGGCAAATCTTCTAGCGGCAAGTAATTCGTAAAC
>Ga0136846_1234898_pt1 | contig 12306 bp, 7 predicted proteins | sample HopSoiMetagenom2_FD_96841 | JGI IMG/M metagenome (GOLD analysis project Ga0136846, IMG submission 96841) | Grasslands soil microbial communities from Hopland, California, USA - 2 Assembly 2016 (version 4) | ecosystem: Environmental > Terrestrial > Soil > Grasslands | place: USA: Hopland...
AGCGGCAATGTGAAGGTCGGGCACTCGGGCTCGGACTTCAACCAGCCCTGGGACGTGCTGATGTCCTATGACGGCTTCAACAAGGCCGGCTATGTCTGGGATGCGCGGGACTCGCTGCGGCGCCCGTTCATCAACTACGGCTATGACGTCGCCAACCCGGCCAATGTCACCTTCACCAACGCCGGCACCGGCCTGACCCCCGACATCCGCATCGTCAAGGCCAGCGTGTTCAACACCCTGTCCACGGTCGAGGGCAATCTCAAGTACAAGCTGACCGACGTCTTCACCGTGAAGGCCGGCGTCTCGCTGAAGTCGTTCGACTTCAAGACCAAGCAGGTCCAGCGGCTCTATCCGAACAACAGCGCGACCGGCGTCACCGCCACCGGCACCATCCCGTTCAACTTCGCCAACTTCGCGGCCGACTTCCCCGGCAGCGCCCCGCTCAGCGAGACCATCAGCGGCTTTGGCAAGCAGCTGGGCCTGCCGGACGGCTCGGTGAGCAGCTGGGTCGTGCCCGACGTCTCGGCCTATGTCGACAAGCTGGGCCTGCTGTGCAACTGCGCCAACAAGTACGGCGACTTCACCCTGGCCATCAATTCGGCCCTGGGCAACAACCGCGCGGTCAAGGAAGACGACACCGCCGGCTACGTCCAGGTCAATTTCGACACCGAGGTGCTGAACGGCCGCCGCCTGCGCGGCAACGCCGGCGTCCGCTATGTGAAGACCGACCTGGCCGCCACCGGCTACACCTCGCTGACCTCGCAGATCACCGTCAACCACAAGTACGACGACTGGCTGCCGTCGCTGAACCTGGCCCTGGACGTCACGCCTGACCTAGTGGCCCGCTTCGCCTATGCCAGCGTCATGGCCCGTCCCAGCTTCAGCAACCTGACCCCGGGCGGCTCGGTCAACACCACCTTCGGCGCCCAGACGGCCTCGATCGGCAACCCGTTCCTGGACCCCTATCGCGCCAAGAACTACGACGTCAGCCTCGAATGGTATCCGAACGACGGCACGATCCTGAGCGCGACGGTCTTCGACAAGGAGATCCAGAGCTCGATCCAGACCATCGCCACCACCGAGCCCTATGGCGGCACCGGCCTGCCCCTGGCCCTGCTGCCGGCCGGCCAGGACGCCAACACGCCCTATCTGGTCACCCGCTCGCGCAACACCCAGGGCGGCTATATCCGCGGCGTGGAGCTCTCCTGGCAGCAGCCGTTCAAGTTCCTGCCCGGCCCGTTCGACAACATGGGCGCGATGGTCAACTACACCTATGTCGACTCTTCGGTGCTCTACTACCTGTCGTCGGGCACCGCGACGACCCCGGCCACCCAGATCCACGACCAGTTCCTCAACGTCTCGCCGCACTCGGTCAATGCGACCCTCTACTACGAGGACTCCAAGCTGTCGGCTCGCGTCTCGGTGGCCTATCGCGACGAATACCTGACCGCCCTGCCCTTCAAGTCCGAAGTGCCGGACGCCAACGGCAGCTACGCCACGACCAATGTCGACGCCTCGTTCTCGTACCAGCTGACGCCGCACTTCAAGCTGACGGCCGACGCCCTGAACCTGACCAACCAGAAGGCCGACCAGTGGAGCGGCAAGGAGCGCCGTTCGCAGCGGGTGTTCAGCACCACCGGCCGGCAGTTCTTCTTCGGGGGGTCGTACGTCTTCTAACGCCAAGCGGGGGAGGAAGGGCCGCCGCCGGTGCGGTCAGGCCATCCTGACGACGGGCTTGATGACGCGCCCTTCCTCCCCGTCCTTCACCGCCTCATTGATCCGGTCCAACGGGTAGAAGGCGATCAGCCGCTCGAAGGGGAACCGGCCGGCCAGGTGCAGATCGATCAGGCGGGGAATGAACACGTCCGGGTCCGCATCGCCCTCGACCACGCCGCGCACCGTGCGGCCGCCGCTCATCATCGCCACGGCGTCGAGGCTGAGCTCGTCGCCCATCTTCGAGGCCCCGACCAGGCCGCAGACGCCGCGCGGCGCCAGGCAGTCGACGGCCTGGCGCATGACCCTGAGGTTGGCGGTGGTGTCGAGCGTATAGTCGGCGCCGGTCCCGGTGATGGCCTGGATGCGCTCGACCACCGGCTCGGCCCGGCCGTCCAGGGCGTGGTCGGCCCCGAGACTCAGCGCCAGGGCCAGTCGGGCCGGATTGATGTCGACGACGATGATCGGCGACACGCCCTCGGCCTTGGCCGCCAGCACGGCGCTGAGGCCCACCGCCCCGGCCCCGAACACCACCAGAGAACGGCCAGCCTTGGCCTGGAGCGCGTTCATCACCGCCCCCGCGCCGGTCATCACCCCACAGCCGAGCGGGCCGAGGATCTCCAGCGGCGCGTCCCTGGACACCTTCACCGCGTTGCGCTCGTGGCACAGGGCGTAGGTGGCGAACGACGACTGGCCGAAGATGTTGCCGTGGACGGCCTCGCCGTCCTTCGACAGGCCCGAACTGCCGTCCGGCCGCGCGCCCATGAAGTTGCGCGGGAAGAATTCGTGGCAATAGGTCGGGGCGTGGTCGCTGCAGGACGGGCAGGTTCCGCAGGAATTGAAGGTCATCACCACGTGATCGCCGGGCGCCACCTTGGTCACGCCCGGCCCCACCCGCTCGACGATCCCGGCGCCCTCGTGGCCCAGCACCACCGGCTGCGGCGTCGGCAGGTCCTGGTCGCGCATGACCATGTCGGTATGACAGACGCCGGTGGCCACGACCCGCACCAGCACCTCGCCGGCCCGCGGATCCTCGAGCTGGAGGGTCTCCAGGCCGAACGGGCCCGAGCGGCTGCGGAGAACGGCGGCCGTGATCTGCATGGAAGGGTCCTGAAGCGACGGGGAACTCAAGAAAGACCCCGATCGGCTTGGAAGTCGATCGGGGCCAGGGCGGGAGGTGGCTAGAAAGGATAGGGCGTCGCCGCCGGTTTGACCGTGGTCCAGCGCCAGGTCGTGAACTCGTCGAGATTGGCCGGACCGCTGATCCGCGAGCCGTTGCCCGAGGCCCCCATGCCGCCGAACGGCGAATGCGGACCGGCGTCGACGGTCTGGTCGTTGATGTGCAGGTGGCCGACGTCCAGGCGCTCGCCCAGGCTCATGCCGCGCCCGACCGAACCAGTGATGATCCCGGCCGCCAGGCCGTAGTCGCCGCGGTTGGCCAGGGCCGCGGCCTCGGCGTCGTCGGCGAAGGCGGCGACCACCGCCACCGGGCCGAAGATCTCCTCGTCGAAGGCCCGCATGCCGGGCCTGACCCCGGTCAGCACCGTCGGGGCGTAGAACAGGCCCCGATAGGTCCCGCCGGCCGCCAGGGTCGCCCCGGCCGCCACGGTGTCGGTGACGATGGCGTGGACCCGCTCCAACTGGGCCTGGCTGATCAGCGGTCCCAGGGCGACGCGGCCGGTGGTCGGGTCGCCGACCGGCAGTTGGCGGGCCTTGGCGACCAGGCGCTCGACCACGGCGTCGTGCAGGCCCTGCTGCACCAGGATGCGGCCGGCGGTCATGCAGATCTGGCCCTGGTGCAGCCAGGCGCCCCAGGCGGCGTTGGAGGCGGCGACGTCGGGGTCGGCGTCGTCAAGCACGATCAGGGGGTTCTTGCCGCCCAGTTCCAGGGCCACCTTCTTCAGGTGCGCGCCGGCCACTTCGCCGACCTTGCGGCCTGCGGCGGTGGAGCCGGTGAAGGCGATCATGGCGATGTTGGGGTCGCGGCACAGGGCGTCACCGGCCTCGGCGTCGCCGGGCAGCACGTGCAGCAGCCCCGCGGGCAGGCCGGCCTCCTCGAACAGCCGGGCGATCAGGAAGCCGCCGCTGACCGGCGTGCGCGGGTCGGGCTTGAGCACCACGGCGTTGCCGGCCGCCAGGGCCGGGGCCACGGCGCGGATCGACAGCACCAGCGGAAAGTTGAAGGGCGAGATCACCGCCACGACGCCGAGCGGAACCCGCCGGGCCATGCTCAGGCGCCCCTCCGACGATGGCAGCAACAGGCCCTGCGCCTCGGTGGCCATCATCCCCGCCTGGCGAACGAAGCCGGCGGCGTGCTCCAGCTCGACCGCGGCCTTGGCCTCGACCGAGCCGGTCTCGCGCATGATCCACGGCGCGGCCTCGTCGGCCTTGTCGGCCAGCAGGGCGGCAGCCTTCAACAGCACCGCCTGGCGCGCGTCGGGCGACAGCGCCGCCCAGGCCGGCTGGGCGGCCCTGGCCGCCGCCGCAGCCGCCGCGACGTCCTCGCGACCGGCTCGCCCGACCCGGGTCAGGACCTGGCCGGTCGCCGGCTCGATCACCTCCAGGCGGCCGCCCAGGCTGGGAACCCAACCGTTCGAATAGAGCCGGTCGCGCCACTGGGAGTCGGCCAGGAACGGCGCGGCGGCCGCGTCGTCGAGGGTCTTGGCGGGGCGGTCTTGCAGCAGGGTCATGGCGACTATCGCACTCAAGATCGGATCATCGGATCCGGGACGCACCCTTTCGGGCAGATGAAGCGGGCGCGCCGGACCGCGCGCCCGCCCCGGCTCAGAACGTCACGCCGAAGCGGACATAGGCCTCGCGCGGCCGGCTGTAGGTGCCGAAGATCGTGCCCGCGGCGATGTTCTCGTTGCCAGTGGTCAGGTACCGCTTGTCGGTCAGGTTCGTGCCGCCGGCGGTCACCGTCCAGGCGCCGCCGGGATCGGCGTAGGAGAGGCTGGCGTTGACCACCTGCACCGCCGGCCGCTTGAGCAGATAGGTGCGCTGGGCGTTGTTCCAGATGCTCGACGTATAGGTCCAGTCGGCCAGGGCCGTGATCGTGCCGCCGTTGCCGAGCGTGAACTGGTAGCGCGGGCTGACATTGATCTTCCACTTCGGCGTCTTGGGCAGGGGCGCGCCCACGAAGGTGCCGGCCTGGAAGGGGTTGGGGCCGCTGACGGCCAGCACCCCGGCCAGCACCTCGGTGTAGCGGGCGTGCAGCCAGCCGGCCGAGGCGTTGATCGTCAGGCCCTTGACCGGCACGGCCACCGCTTCGAGCTCGACCCCGTCGATCTTGGCGTCGCCGGCGTTGCGGATGGTCGGCGAGGTGCCTTGCTGGAAGTTCAGCTGGATGCCGTCATATTGGGTGGTGAAGGCCGCGCCGTTCAGCTGCAGCCGCTTGTCCAGCAGCTTGGACTTGAAGCCGACCTCCCAGGTGGTGGCCTTTTCCTCGCCGAACGGCTGGGCCAGCAGCTGGGGGTTGGTCAGCCGCGTCGTCCAGCCGCCGGTCTTGTAGCCCTTGGACCAGCTGACATAGGCCATCAGGTCGTCGCCCGGATGCAGCTGCACGCCGACCTTGGGCGAGAAGTTGCTGAACTCCTGGTCGTTGACGCCCGGCGCATAGACCCGCACCGGATTGGCCGGATCCGGATAGTTCAGCGCCGTCTGGCAGGAGACCGGGGCCAGCGGGAAGGCGCCGTTCGGCGTGATGTTGCCGTTGGCGTCCGAACAGCCGAAGAGCTTGTAGTTGAAGCCGTTGAGGTCCTGCTGGCCGCCCTCGAACAGCTTTTTCTCCTTGGTGTAGCGGCCGCCGATCGTGACGCCGATCAGGTCGATCGGCCGCCAGTCGACCTGGCCGAACGCAGCGTAGTTCTTGGTCTCCAGCTGGTTGGGCCCGTCGACCTGCAGCAGGCCTTCGTCGAAGGTGACGAAGTCGTGCAGCGAGCCCTTTTCCTTGAAGTAGTAGCCGCCGAGCACGTAGTTCAGCTTCTTGTCGAAGGCCGAGCCGAGCAGCTGCAGCTCCTGACTGAACTGCCACTGCTTCATGTCGAAGCTCAGCTGGGCGATGTTGAGCGGCGAGCCGTCGGCGTCGGTGCCGCTCTTCCACAGCAGCTTGCGATAGGCGGTGATCGACTTGAGCGTCACGGTGTCGGCGAGGCTGTGCTCGACGGTGGCGCCCAGGCCCCAGTTGGTCAGCTTCGAGAAGCTGTTGCCGGTGGCGTAGCTCTTGTCGATGTCCTTGCTGATGAAGCGGCCGTCATAGGGCAGCCGATCGTTGTTCGGGTCGCTGTCGACATTGACCCCGGCCAGGGAGGCGACGTGCAGGCTGGGGCTGTACTGGGTGCCGCGCACGCCGCACAGGGCCTGGGCGTTGCGGGCCGCGATCTGGGTCGGGGTCGCGCCGATGCAGAAGTTGTAGAGCCCGCCGAACAGGAAGCCCGTCGTCCCGGTCGGGTCGAAGGCCGTGCCCGGCAGGTTTGTCGTGCCGGCGAAATTGCCCGGAACCGTCTCGGTCGTGCCGATCAGGGTGTTGGCCAGGCCGCCGCTGTCCTCGCGGGTATAGTCGGCCGCCAGCACGGCCTTGGTCCGCTCGCCGGTCCACTTCAGCTTGCCGCGCAGGTTCCAGCTGTTCTCGCCGCCCTCCCTGGAGGCGGTGTCGAAGCCGGACGAGGGGAAGGCGGTGTAGGAGGTGGTGTTGGCCGCGCGGGCGTCCGGATAGGGAATGCGCTCGACATAGCCTTCCCGGCTCTTGATCCCGAAGGTGATCGACGAGCTCAGGCCGTCGGCCAGCGGCAGGTCGGCGCTGCCGCGGGCCTGCAGCAGGTTGAAGCTGCCGGTGGTGACGTCGCCGGTGAACTTGAAGGCGTCGCCCGGGTCGCGGGTGACGATCGAGATGGCGCCGCCGATGGTGTTGCGGCCGAACAGCGTGCCCTGCGGCCCCTTGAGGATCTCGATGCGCTCGACATCGAGCAGGTCCTGGTTGGCCCCCACCGTGCGGGCCAGGTAGACGCCGTCGACATAGATGCCGACCCCTGGATCGATGTTGAAGGCGAAGTCGTCCGAACCGATGCCGCGGACATAGGCCGACAGCACCGAGGGCGAGCCGGAGAACGGCGTGCCGCCGTCCAGGGTGACGTTGGGCGCCAGGTTGGACAGTTGGGCGACATTGCCCACCGCCCGCTCCTGCAGGGCGTTGGCGGTGAAGGCCGAGATCGCGATCGGCACGTCCTGGACGTTCTCCGAACGCTTCTGAGCGGTGACCACCACCTCCTCGACCACGGACTGGGCGTGGGCTGCGCCCGCCGCGGTCGCCGAGATCAACGCCGATAGCGCCGATGCGGCCACCAGCGCCTGCCTGAACGACGTCTTGCGACCCATGATCCGAACCTCCCCTTGGTTATTTTGTTGACCGAGGGGAACACGAAGCGGGGGTCCATGCTTGGCCAGGCGCGAAGCCGACTTTCACAGCCGCGAAGGGATGTCGCTTTTCTTCAGTCCGCGGGCCCTATCCGGCCCGATATTCGCGCGGCCCGACGCCGTAGCGCGCCTTGAACGCCCGGCTGAAGTGCGACAACTCGTTGAAGCCCAGGCTGAACGACAGATCGGTGATGCTGCTGTCGGGGCCGTGGCGGCGCAGGTGCTCGGCGGCCAGTTGCAGGCGCTTGCGCCGGATATAGGCCAGGGGCGTGGTCCCCATGGCGGCGAACACCATCTGCACATAGCGGGGGGAGACGCCCAGGGCTTTGGCCACACGGCCGACGCTGAGATCCGGATCCCGCAAATTGTCATCGACGAAGCGCTTGATGCGGTGCTTCAGCTGCAAGGCGCCCTGGTAGTTGGCCGCGGCGCCGGAACCGCAGGCCGCCGCCAACAGGTTCAGGGCCGCGTCGAGCAACGCGCCGTCGCAATCGGTCTCGCCCGGCGCCAGCGGCGCCGCCCAGAGGTTACGGACAAAGGCCGACAGCATCGCCGCGCCCAGTCCCTCCACGCCCAGGCGACGGCCGACGATCGCGTCCGGATCGCCGAGGCGGGCCACGACGCGGGCTTCCGGCAGACGCAGAACCAGCATGCGATTGGGATCGTCGAAACGGATGCTGTAGGGCCGCGAGGAGTCGCAGAGCATCAGGTCGCCCGGCCGCAGGACCGCCTCATGGCCGTCCTGGACGTTCAGGCTGGCGCCGAAGTCCTGCAGATGCAGCTTGAAATACCGCTGGTGGGCGGCCGGCTCGCCGCCCGGACGGGCCCGGCGGACGACCGCGGGACTGGAAGCGACGCGGGACAGGTCAAGATCCCCGAAGCGGCGGACGTCCAGCGTCCCTTCGAACCCGTCCCGCGCGGCGTCGACGGTGAGGTTCTCGAAGGCGCTGTTGACCAGGCCGTTCCAATCGTCGAGCCGATGGATGACGCTCCGCGCATTGAACGCGTCGCGCGGCAGGGCATGCTGCTGCATCGGTCCTTCCCTATGCTGGACGGCGACCTTGGGGCCGCTCCTGGTCCAGACCTTTCCTCCCGCCCGAGCCGCCGGCCTAAGCTTTCAGGTCAGAACCTGAAGCGAAGCCCCGCGCCGAACAGTTATGCAACATAACCTACTCGGCCGGAACGACAAGCCCCTGGCCAAACACCTTGCTCGGCGTGACCGAAACGTCGCCGCGCCAGGGCGGTTCTACGGTGATCGCCCCGCTCGCCAGGCGCGAGACGCAGGCGCAGATCTTGCCGCCGTCCTCGTGCTGGGCGTCGCTGAGAAAAACGTCGCGATGGTCGACGACCCCGTCGACGGCGACCACGTCCATCGCACAAAGACCGCATTCGCCGCGCCGGCAATCGGCGAGGACCTCGACGCCGGCCTCGGCCAGGGCGTCGAGCATCGAACGGGATTCGGGCACCTCGACCTCCAGGCCCAGGCGCGGGATCCGCACCGTGAAGGCCGCATTGGCGTAACGGCCGCTGGAGCCGAAGGTCTCGAACCTCAGGCGCGAGGCCGGCCGGCCCGCCGCCGCCCAGGCGCGCTTGGCCGCCTCCAGCATCGGGATCGGGCCGCAGACATAGGCCTGGGCGTCGGGGGTCAGGCCGGCGAAGGCGGCCGCCAGGTCGGGCGGCCCGCCGCCGTCCTCGTCCGCGGACACGGCCAGACGATCGCCCAGGCACGCCGAAAGTTCGTCCAGATAAGCCATCTCGGCCCGCGCCCGGCCGGCATAGATCATCCGCGCATCGGCGCCGCGGCGGGCCAGGGCCCCGGCCATGCCGACGATCGGGGTGACGCCGATGCCGCCCGCCAGCAGCAGGTACGGACTGTCCTCCAGCGCCAGCTCGAAGCTGTTGCTGGGCGGCGTGGCCTTCAGCCGCGCGCCCGAAGACAGCGACCACATGTAGCGCGACCCGCCCCGCGAATTGGGCTCGCCCTTGACGGCGATCCGCCGCACCGGGCCGCCGCCCTCCCCGACCAGCGAATAGGATCGGGTGTCGGGGCGGCCGTCGATCAGCACCTCGACGTCGATATGGGCGCCGGGACTGTGCGAGACCGTCCACGGCGTCTCCAGGGTGAACTCACGCACCGAGGGCGTCAGGTCGCGAATGGCGGTGACGACGACGGCGTCCCAGTGATCGATATAGCGCATGGTCCAGGCGTCCTTCAGGCGGTGCGGCGGCGCTCGATCAGCACCGCGCCGCGCACCTGGCGCAGGGCGTGCTGGTCGCTCAAGGCCAGTTCCAGGTTTCGGCGGGCCAGGCGGGCGTGTTCGCGCATGATCGCCTCGGCCCGGCCGCCCTCGCGGCTCTCGATCGCCTCCAGCACGCAGCGGTGCTGGTCCTGGGCGATCGTCAGGATATGGCGCGCGTCCGGCCTCACGGCCTGGGCCATGACGAAGCCGCTGGGCGAGGCGAACGGCAGTGCCGCGGCGCGCGCGACCTGCTGGGTCATCAACGGGCTGTCGGCCAGGGCGATCAGCCCGACATGAAAGACCTCGTTCAGCTCGACATAGAGCTCGAAGTCGGCCTGGGAGAGTTCGGGCGCGGCGACCAGGACGTCGATCCGCGCCAGGCAAGCCTTCAATTCGGCGAGCCTTTCCGGCGAAGCGCCCTTCTCGGCCGCCAGCCGGACGGCCAGGCCTTCCAGCACGCCGCGCAGCTCTATGGCCTCGTTGACCTCCTGCTCGGAGAAGGCGCGCACCGCGTAGCCTCCGGACGGGATGGCCTCGACCAGGCCCTCCTCCTGCAGCCGGGCCAGGGCCGCCCGGACCGGCGTTCGCGACACGCCCAGCCGATCGACCACGGCCAATTCGGAGAGCCGCTGACCGGGCGAAAGCTCGCCGCCCAGGATCAGCTCGCGCAGCTGCAGCAGGGCGGTGACGGTCTGCGACACCGCCCTACTCCGCCGCGACGGCGATCGGGGAAGCCTCGGCGGCGACCATCCGGTCGATCAGCCGCCGCGCCCACATCGCGCCGGCGTCGATATTGAGGTTGTAGAAGACATGGTCGGGATGGTCGTCGATGGCCCGCTGCTGCGCCTCGACGATGGCCTCGTCCTCGGCGAACACCTTGGTGATCGAGTCGCGGATCTGGGTGGTGACCTTCTGCTCGCCCAGCTGGTAGTCACGGACATTGGCCCAGAAATAGTGGCAGGTCTTGTCGGTGGCGGGCGTGATGGTGTTGATCACCACCATGCTGACGCCCTGCGAGCGGTCGCCCTGCGGCGCGCCGGTCCCGGCCGGCGCCACGCCGACGTCGATGGCCACGGTGCATGGGGCCTCGAAGCGGATGATCTGCCAGCGGTCGACATTGCCGGGCTTGCCCAGTTGCTGGCGCCAGAACGGCGGCGGCTCGATGTCGATCATCCAGCGGGTGACCATGGCGGTCTTGTCGCCGGTGGTGACGTCGAAGGGCGCCTCGGCCACGGCGTCATTGCCGATGCTGGAGCCGTGGATGTAGGTCTCGTGGGTCAGGTCCATCAGGTTGTCGACGATCAGCCGGTAGTCGCACTTGGCGTGGATCACCTTGCCGTCGCCGACCCAGGCTGGGTCGTGATTCCAGTGCAGGTCCGGCACCAGGGCCGGATCGGCCAGGGCGGGATCGCCGGGCCAGATCCAGACGAACCGATGCCGTTCGACCAGCGGAAAGCTGCGCACGCAGGCCGAAGGATTGATCGTCTCCTGCGAGGGCATGCGCACGCAGCGGCCATGCGCATTGAATACAAGTCCGTGATAGCCGCACTGGACGTCGTCGCCGCGCAGCTTGCCCATCGATAGCGGCAGCAGGCGGTGCCAGCAGGCGTCCTCCAGGCACGCCGCCTCGCCGTTTTCCTTACGGTACAAGACGATTTTCTTGTTGCAGATGGTTCTGGGCAGCAGTTCGCGCTTGACCTCGGCGTCCCAGGCGGCGGCGTACCAGGCGTTCAGGGGGAAGATTGGCTGGGCGGACACGGACGCCTCCATCTGGATAATTGTATACAATAAGAGACCACCCGATCGCGGGCTGTCAAGGCGCATCCGTCCACCCCGACGCCCGCCGTGCCATTCAGGCAACACCGTTCTTCGAACTTGCCCCTCTTCCGGAAGGCCATTGCACGATCGCAAAAGAGAAGTATCAATAACAGTTAGCAGGCATAATAGAAATCAAGCGACCTATCTCGTCGAGCGCGCTCCTCGGGAATAAGGCCAACCGCCTGCGGGAGGAAAATGGATGTCGAAGAACAGGAAATATCGCCTGCTCGCCGGCGGATTGCTGGCTGTTAGCACCACCGCCCTGCAGGCGGCGATGACGCCCGCCGCAGCCCAGACCAGCGAGCCCATCGCCCAGATCGAGGAAGTCGTCGTCACCGCCCGCCGTCGCGAAGAGCGACTGCAGGACGCGCCGGTGGCCGTCACCGCGCTGTCGGCCGACGCCCTGCAGGCGCGCGGGATCGAGAGCGTCGACCAGATCGCCAAGTTCGCGCCCAGCATCCGCTTCGACGGGGCCGCGGCGCTCAGCGGCGGCAACTACAACGCCACCGTCTTCATCCGCGGCGTCGGCCAGAACGACTTCGCCATCTTCAGCGACCCCGGCGTGGGCGTCTATGTCGACGGCGTCTACTACGCCCGCTCGATCGGCGGCACGATGGACGCCTTCGACGTCAGCCGGATCGAGGTGCTGCGCGGGCCGCAGGGCACGCTGTTCGGCAAGAACACCATCGGCGGCGCGGTGGTGATCTCGACCGCCCAGCCCGGCGACACCTTCGGCGGCAGGATCGAGGGCACGGTCGGGAGCCTCGACCGCCGCGACCTCAAGGGCCATGTCGACATCCCGCTGAGCGACAAGGTCGCCGTGCGCCTTTCGGCCGCCCGCCTGACCCGCGACGGCTACGGCAAGCGCCTGCTGACCGGCGAGGACCTGGGCGACCGCAACGCCACGGCGGCGCGCGCCCAGCTCCGCTGGGAAGCTTCCGACGCGGTCACCGTCGAGCTGTCCGCCGACTACACCCGCGCCCGGGAGCATTCCGCGCCGCAGAAGCTGCTGGTGATCGGGGCCGTCCCCGGCTTCGCCGTCGGCCCGTTCATGGCCAACTTCAACACCTATGTCGCGCCGGGCCTCGGGATCACCGCGCCCAACGGCGCCAAGACCCTCAAC
>Ga0136846_1209646_pt1 | contig 12305 bp, 9 predicted proteins | sample HopSoiMetagenom2_FD_96841 | JGI IMG/M metagenome (GOLD analysis project Ga0136846, IMG submission 96841) | Grasslands soil microbial communities from Hopland, California, USA - 2 Assembly 2016 (version 4) | ecosystem: Environmental > Terrestrial > Soil > Grasslands | place: USA: Hopland...
AGGATCCACACTGGTGACGAACACGAGCCCCTCGCCGCGCAGGATCGAGGCCGCGCCCTCGTCGTAGCGCGACATCATGCGGGAGCCCGGCTGCTCCTGTGACTCCAGGGCGGGGGCGAGGTCGACCGCGTACACCGAGCGCACGGCGAAGGCGGCCGCGAACACCACCAGGGCCCAGGCCGGGCGGCCCGACCGGCGGCGAGGGCCGAGCACGCGGAAGAGCCGCCACGCCGTCACCGGCGCACGGTGGCACAGTCCCCGCGACCTTGCCAACCGCGCGACCGGCGTGGTAACAAGGCGGTTTGACCAGCGTCTCCGCCCCCGCGCCCGAGGCCGTGGCTCCCCTTCTGGGCGGCTCCGTTCCCGACCGGATGACCGCCGATTTCCTGCGCGCGGTCCGCCTCGTCGTCTTCGGCGCCACCCTCCTGCCGCTGGTCACCACGCTCTGCAGCGCCTGGCTCCTGCCCGGCCCCGCGCACCAGGTCCGCATGCGCGAGCTGCTGGCCCACCTCGTCCTCATCGCCGCCGTCAACGCCGCCGTCGCCGTGGTCCTGGCCCGTGGGGCGGCGTGGCTGGAGGAATGGGCACGCGGCCAGGCCGCCTTCCTGGATTCCCTTCCCGATCGGCAGGTGGACGTGGCCATCGCCGCCTCCGCCGCGGCCAGCCTCTTCCTGGAGCTGGCCGTCATCCGCTGGCAGGGATCCGTGTTCGAGCTCTTCGCGCTGTACAAGAACCTGGGCCTGCTCGCCTGCTTCGCCGGCCTCGGCCTCGGCTACGCCCTGGCCGGCCGCGACCGGCTCCCGCTGTTCGCCACCCTGCCGCTGCTGGCCGGACAGATGCTCCTCCTCGTCACGCTCCGCCACGGCCTGCCCGGCGCGGTGATCGAGACCAACGGCTACTCGTGGCGGGTGCAGAGCCTGCTCGCCACCCCTTTCCCGGAGCAGCGCAACATCGGCTTCGCGACGGCCCAGAGCGCGGGACAGTTCGTGGCCGCCTACGCGTTCCTGTCCGTGCTGTTCGTGCTGACCGCGCTGGCCTTTCTGCCCGTGGGCCAGCTCTGCGGGCGGCTCATGACCCGCCGCCGCGAGCTGCACGCGTACTCGCTCAACCTCGCCGGCAGCCTGGCCGGAGTCCTCCTGCTCCTCCTGGCCAGCGCGCTGTGGACCCCGCCTCTCGTCTGGTTCGCGCCCCTGTTCGCGGTCCTGCTCGCCTTCCAGGCCTTCGATCACCGCGTGCTGCTCGCGGGAACGGTGGCCGCGCTCCTGGCCGCCGTCGTCCTCGCCTGGCCGGTGTCCGTCCAGTGGGAGCGGATCTACTCGCCCTACCAGGTGATCGAGCACGGCCCGGGCGAGCACGGCCTGACCGTGATCCGCGCCGCCGGCCACTACTACCAGAAGGTGCACGACCTCTCCGTGCAGGCCCAGGCCGCCTCCGACGACCGCCGGCGCGTCGGCTTCTACTACGAGCTGCCCTATCGCGTGCACGGGACGCCCGGAAGGGTGGCCATCCTGGGCGCGGGAACGGGCAACGACGTGGCCGCCGCCCTGCGCTCGGGGGCCGAGCACGTGGACGCGATCGAGATCGACCCTGTGATCCTGCGCCTGGGCACGCTCTATCATCCCGAGCGCCCCTACGACGATCCGCGGGTGCAGCGGATCGTCAACGACGCGCGCACGTACCTGCGCACGACGCCGGAGACCTACGACCTGATCGTCTACGGGCTCCTCGACTCGCACACGCTGCTCAGCCACGCCTCCAGCGTCCGCCTCGAGTCGTTCGTGTACACGGTGGAGGGGCTGCGCGAGGCGCGCGCGCGCCTGAAGGACGATGGCATCCTGAGCCTGTCGTTCGCGGTGGTCAGCAAGGAGATCGGCCGCAAGATCTACCTGATGATGACGGAGGCCTTCGACGGCCGGCCGCCCCTATGCCTGCGCGGAGCCTACGACGGCTCCGTCATCTTCCTGCAGCGCAAGAACGGCGGCCTCACGCTGCCCCCGAGCCTCACCCTCAACCGCCGCGAGGGCTTCTGGGCCATGGAGCGGTTCGAGGATGCGAGCGTGCGCGCGGACGTCTCCACCGACGACTGGCCGTTCCTCTACATGGCCACCCGCGTCTACCCGCGGTCGTACCTGTTCATGGGCCTGGTGGTGATCGGGCTGGCCGCGCTGCTCCTGTGGAACTTCACCGGCGAGCGCCCGGCCTTCAGCCACGGTGTGTTCTTCTTCCTGGGGGCGGCGTTCATGCTCCTCGAGACCAAGGCCATCACCGAGCTCGGCCTCACCTTCGGCAACACCTGGCACGTCATCGGGATCTCCATCGCCGGCATCCTGGCCATGGCCTTCCTGGCCACCGCGGTCGTGAGCCGCTGGCGCCTCCGCGGGATAGTGCTGCCCTTCGTGCTCCTCCTGGCCAGCCTGGGCGCGGGCTGGTGGGTCTCGCGCGCCGGCGGCTTCGCGCCCACCGCGGCCGGAAAGCTGGGCGCGGTCGCGCTCTTGAGCCTGCCCATCTTCTTCTCGGGGATCCTGTTCGCGCGCTTCCTCGACGAGGGAGCGGGCATCGCGGGCGCGATGGCGGTGAACCTGATGGGAGCGATGGTCGGCGGGCTGCTCGAGTACAACGCGATGTACTTCGGCTTCCGCTTCCTCTACGGCCTGGCCGCCGCCCTCTACGGCTGCGCGTTCCTCCTGGCCGCGCGGGGACGGGCGCGGCTCGCCGCACGGTGAGCGCGGCCCCCGCTCCCGCGGCGAGCGAGCCCGCGCCACGCCCGACGCCGAGGTGGCAAATGGGAGCGGCGGTGGCTCTCCTCCTCGCCGGCTACGCCGTGCTCGCGGTCGTCTCCGAGCGAGGCAAATCGGCCGTATTCGACGAGATCATCCACCTGCCCCCCGGCTACGCGGCACTGAAGCTGGGGGACCACCGGATGAACCCGCTCCACCCGCCGCTGGCGCGGATCATCGCCGCCGCGCCGCTGCTGGCGATGGATGTCCATCTGGACCATTCCGACCTGGCCTGGCGCACGGCCCGGCCCTGGGAGTGGGGCAAGCGGTTCCTCTATCGCTGGAACGACGGCGACCGCCTGCTGTTCTGGGGACGGCTGCCCATCGTGGCCATGGCGATGACGCTGGGCCTGGCCGTATTCCTCTGGGCGCGGCATCTGTGGGGCGAGCCCGCGGGGCTGCTGGCCCTCGTGCTGTGCGTCCTCAACCCCGACGTGATCGCGCACGGCCACATCGTCACCAACGACCTCCAGGTCGTGCTCTTCATCTTCCTGTCCGTCGTCCTCTTCGAGCGCCTCGTCGATTGCGTCACCGTTCCGCGTGTGGTCGCGGTCGGCGCGGCCGTCGGCGCCGCCTTCGCCACGAAGTTCTCCGCCCTCGCCCTGCCGCCGATCCTGGCCGCCCTCGCCCTCGTGGTGGCGGCCCGGCCCGAGCCGCTCGAGATCGCGCTCGGGGCGCGCCCCCGCGAGGTCCGCGGTTTCGGGCGGAAGCTGGCCGTGCTCACCCTGGCCCTCGTTGCGATCGGCGTGCTGGCGCTGGCCGTGGTCTGGTCGGCATACGGCTTCCAGTCGGCCCTGACCCCGGATCCCAGGGTCGACGCCTACATGCACCGGCACGACGCGCCGCCCGCCAGCCCCGTCCTTCGCGTGGGAGCTGCTCTCACCCGCGGCCGCCTGCTGCCAGAGGCATGGGTGTGGGGATTCCTGAACTGCTTCAAGTCCTTCGCGAGCCGGCCGTCGTTCCTGCTCGGCCATTACTCGGAGACGGGGTGGTGGTACTACTTCCCCGTCGCCATCGCGCTCAAGGCGCCGCTGCCGCTCCTCCTCCTCGTCGCCGCCGCCGCCGTGCTGGCTTGGCGGCGGCCCGTCCACGGGCTCGCCCAGTGGTTCGTCTGGCTGCCTCCGCTCCTGTTCCTCGCCCTCACCATGACGCAGAACATCAACATCGGCCATCGTCACGTGCTGGGCATCTATCCGTTCCTCTTCGTGGCCGCCTCACGCGTGGCCTCGCTGGCCTGGACGGCGCGGCGGCCCTGGCCGCGGGTGGCGGTCCTGTCGCTCGTCCTCCTGCACGCGGTGAGCGTGCTCCGCGTTCACCCCGACTACCTCGCTTACTTCAACGAGGCGGCGGGCGGGCCGTCCCAGGGCTGGCGCTGGCTCGCGGACTCGAACGTGGACTGGGGCCAGGACCTGCCCGGCCTCAAGCGCTACATGGACCGCAGCGGCATCCGGCGGGTGACCCTGTGCTACTTCGGCACCGCCGACCCCGGCTACTACGGGATTGAGTCCGACCGGCTGCCGAGCTATCAGCCGCCCCCGCCCTCGAGCCTCACGCGAATGGTGCGGCGTGGCGACGTGGTCGCGATCAGCGCGACGCACTTGCAAGGCCTCTACCTCGATCCGGAGATGCAGCCGCTGATGGCGGAGTTCAGGGCGCGGACGCCGATGGCCACCATCGGCCATTCGATCTTCGTCTACCGCGCGGACTTCGACATGTCTGTCCCGGAACAAGCGCGCGCGGCGCCGCGCGCGCTTGGCTCAGAAGAACCGCCACCATAGGCCGATCGCCATCGTCAGGGGCGCCACCGCCGCCGCCAACACCGCTGCCGACGTTGCGCTCGGCGAGTCGTCCGCATTCTCGAGCTCCGGCCGCGCGAGCGCCGCCAGGAGCAGGACGGGCATGATCGGGATCCAGATCCGCCCGACCTCGCCCCGGGTCTGGCCGGATAGCACGAGCAGGACGAGGGAGGTGACGGCGCCCAGGCGGAACGCCTCGTCAGGACGCAGGGCCACCCCTGCCGCCAGACGCCGCAACGCGCGCAGGAGGGCAAAGACGAGCGACACCGCGACGGGCACGCCGAGGAACACCGCGAGGTCGAGCGGATCGAAGACCAGCCAGGTGCCGTAGTCCCGCGGCTCGGTGAAGAACTCACGATGGATGCGCAGCGCTTCCACCGCGGAGGCGATCGGGTGATGTCCGACGAGGGCGGGGGCCACGAACATCGCGGCCGTGACCGCGGCCGCCACCGCGGAGCGTCGTATGCCGCGGACGAGTGGCGCGCCCGCGGCCACCGACGCGCAGAGCACCGCCGTTCCCGCGATGGCGAGGAACGCGGGCGCGCCGTACGAGAGCGCAAGGGCGGCCCCACCCGCCAGGCCGGCGGCGGCGGACCAGGCCAGCGCGTGCTCGTCCGCCCACAACGCGCGCGCGAGGGCGAGGGCGGACAGGGCGACGGGCAGGGCCAGCGCCTGGTCGAACTGCGGCAGCATCACGACGGGGCCGGGAAGGAGAGTCCACAGGATCCCGATGCGCGCGGAGGCCAGCGGCCCGCAGCCGAGGCTCCGCGCCAGCGCCGCCAGCGGCCAGGCGGTGGCGACGCAGGCGGCGAGGACGAGCAGCGCCCCCAGCACGCCCGCCGCGCGCGCGGAGGCGCTGTGCTCGGGGCGCGGGCGCCGCGGATTCGCCTCCGGAAGGCCGGCGACGGAAAGGACGGTCCGCGTCAGGGCCGGGGCGTGATCGCAGAGGCCGATCAGGCCGCGGTAGAAGAGGACCGGACCCGGCGGATGGGTCGCGGCATGCTTCGCGCCCTTGCGGAACGTGGGCAGCAGCGCATCGTGGCGGCGCAGGAACTCGAGCGGGTCATCCGCTTCCGGCGAGAGGGCGACCGTGTAGTACGACGTCGCCGTCCGATAGGCCACGCGGCCGAACAGCGTCGGGAGCGCCCCTTCCGGCTCCGTGGCCGCCAACGCGAGCGGGAAGAGCACACCGAGCACGGAGCCGGCGAGGAGCAGCGCGCGGCCGGCGCGACCGGGCGCGTCCCGGGCGGGGCGAGACGCGGTCGCGGCCAGGAGCGCGATCAGGCCGAGCGCGGCCAGGATCGGCGGCCAGGCCGACCCGCGGGCGAGGGTCTCGCGGAGCGGCCATTGCCATTCCGGCGGGTAGGGGGCAGGGCCGCGCAGCCACGGGACGCGGTCCCCGGCGGCGCCGGTGAGGAACAGGACGGCGGCGGCGGCCCAGAGCGCGCGCTCCAACGGGCGCGCGTCGCCCAGAGGCGCGGCTACGGGCACGGGGCGGCCGCGATCACGGCGGGAGAGTATAGCGTCCGGCCTTCCGCGGCCCGCGTGATAAGATCGTCGGTCCATGTCCGCGCGCCGTGCCCTGCTGGGCACCCTCCTCCTCCCTCTTGCCGCCTGCGGTGGAGGAAGCTCCCCCTCCGGCCCGGGATCGGTGCCTTCCCCGGGCGGAGGCTCGAGCGCGGTGACCCTCGTCGTGTTCTACGACGAGAACGGAAACGGCGCGCTCGACTCCGGAGAGGCCACCCGCGTCCCCGACGTCGAGGTCGGCCTCGGCGGACGCATGGCCCGCAGCGCGGTGGGGACTGGCCGGGCGGTGATCGACGGCGTCGGCGCGGGCACGTTCACTCCCGCCGTCACCGCCGCCACCTTGCCGCCCTTCTACACGGTGGGGCGGCTCAACGCCGTCCAGGTTCCCGCTTCCGGCGAGATCGCGGTCCCGCTCGTGCTCCCGATCGGCGGCAACCGTCCGAACACCTACATGGCCTTCGGGGACAGCATCACCGAGGGCGGCAACTATGCCGGCGACCCGTCCTACCGGAGCCCGCTCGCGACCAAGCTGAGCCAGCACTTCGGCCGCGCGACCGTCCTCAACGAGGGCGTCGGCTCGACCAAGAGCAACCAGGGCGCGGACCGCGTCGACGGGCCGCTCAACTCCGACCGTCCCGGCTACACGCTCATCCTGTACGGCACGAACGACTACGGACAGTCGGAGTGCAACAACGTCTCCAAGCTGGCCACGACCTGCTTCACGATCCCGAGCCTCCGCGACATCGTGCTCTCCGCCAAGGGGTCGTCCAGCCTGCCCGTGCTCGCCACCATCCCGCCCTGCAACGTGGGCTACGACTTCCGCGCCCCTCCCCAGCGCAACGACTGGATCTCGGCGGCAGACGTGCAGATCCGCGACCTCGCGCGGCAGATGGGAGTGCCCCTGGCCGACGTCGAGAAGGGCTTCCTGGCCGCGGGCAACTCGTCCGATCTGTTCGTCGACCACATCCATCCGAGCGCGCAGGGCGAGGAGATCATCGCGACCGCGTTCTTCCAGGCCATCGCCCACGGAGGGGCGGCGGGCGGCACGTGGCTCGACCGTGGGGCCGTGATCGACCTCGACGCGCCGCAGGTGCTGTCCGCGCCCACGATCCCGCCGCGCCCCGGCATCACGCCGCGCGGGCGCGTCGTCCGTTAGCGCTCCTCGGCCTCGGGCGTCTCCGAGACCAGCCCGCGCACGGGACCGACCAGGCTCTCCGCGGCCAGGCGGTGCGCGATCTCGTTGGGATGATGGTCCACGGGATGGACCCAGAGGGACTCCGCGGGCCGGCCGTAGAGAGCGGCCAGCAGGTCGTGGCGGGGGATGCCGGCGGAGAGGCAGAACCGCGCGATCGTCTCCGACACGTCCGCGAAGGGATAACGGCCCTCCAGCCCGACCAGCAGCGGCCAGGAGGCGATCAGGAACCGGCCGCCCTTCTCGCGCGTGCGGCGGTTCATCTCCTCGAGGAGCGCCTGCGTCTGATCCCATCCTTCGCGGTTGGCGTCTCCGTACATGTCGTGGTACCAGCGCGTGGTGTCGCGGCCGATGCGCCAGGTCTGGACGCGGTCCTGCACCAGGGCGAGCAGGCGCGGCGTCCACGGGCGCAGGTGGCGCGCCTCTCCGTCGCGGAACATGCGGCCGCGGTCGAGGATCCAATCGTTGACGTAGGTCTGTCGTCCGTCGAAGGAGGGCGTACGCAGCGCGTCGTTGAGGACCATCCCGTAGACCACGACGTCGGGATCGAAGGCGAGCACGGTCTGGAACAGATCGTAGAGGGCCGGGAAGTCGTAGCCACGCCGGCCGCAGTTGAGGACCTCCCAATGCCCGGCTTCGCCGTCGGTGTTGAGCAGGCGGTGCAGGACGCGCGGGTAGGCGTCCTCCTCCTTCACCCCCATCCCCTCCGTGAAGGAGTCGCCGATGACGACCACGCGGGTGACGCCGGGCCGGTGCGGCCCGATCGGCGCAGAGCGGAACTGCTGGTCGCTGTAGCGGCGCTCCACCGCGTAGGGGGTGTGCGCGGCCGCGTCGTCGAGGCGGGCCAGCCCGAGGGCGCGGTAGCGCTCGAGGGTGGCCGGGTCGTGGAGGTCCACGTCGAAGTAGCCCCGCGGGTTGCTCGGATAGCAGTCGAGCAGCAACGTCCGTCCACGGTTGGCGATGCGGTTGGTGTGCTCGAAGGCGGCGGGCGTGTAGCCGGCGAGGCGCAGCCCCGCTTCCGTAAGGCCCAGAGTCACAAGCGTCGAGACGGCGAGTAGGGCGGCATTGAGACCGAGGCCGGAGCGGGCTCGCATCGGCGGGAATGATATGCTGCGCTCGCGGTGATGCCGGTCGAGTGAACGCCGGGGGAACTCTGCTGTCTCTGCCCGTGAGAGTCCGGTCGGTGTCACTGGGTGCAGCCCTGTTCTGCGTGGCGTCCAGTGCCACTGGACAGACGCCGACGCCGACCCCGCTCCCGCAGGACCAGCTCACGCTCGCCAATCGCGCCAACGTCGTCCAGGGATCGGGGGCGCGGGCACTGGGCATGGGCGGCGCATTCCTCGCCCGCGCCGACGACGCCACCGCCGCCTCCTGGAATCCCGCCGGCCTGAGCTACCTCCGCTTCCCGGAGCTGTCCTTCGCCTACGCGGGCGGCAACTTCGTGAGCCGCGACACCATCGCGGAGACGAACCAGCTCGCCTCGGAAGACCATCGCCATGGCCACGACCCCGAATTCGTGGCCGCCACCTACCCGATCCACATCGGTCCCGTGTCCGGCTCCGCGCAGCTGAGCTATCAGCGCCTCATCAGCTTCACCGTCGACCGCACCATCGACGAGATCTTCGCCGCCGACCCCGCCACCGGCCAGCCCGCGGTGAGCCGCCGATCCTCGATCGTCCAGCGCGGCGGGTTCGACGTGGTGGCGTTGGGTACGGGGCTGCAGGTGACGCGCACACTGCGCCTGGGAGCGACCCTCAACCGGTGGTTCAACGGCTACGACCAGACCTACGACAAGCCGGTCGAGCTCGGCAACAGCCACCAGGAGTTCCACTACTCGCTGCGCGGGTGGAACGCGAACCTGGGCCTCATCTGGACGCCCGCGGAGATGCTCAACCTCGGCCTCGTCTACAAGACGGGATTCAGCGCGGACCTGGACATCTCGAAGTTCCGTTCCGACCCGTTCGCGGCTCCCGACGGGACGGTGATGCGCGATCGCATGGCCACCAGCGACGACCTCGGGCTCGATCCCAAGCTGGAGTTCCCGGCCTCCATCGGGGTGGGGGCCTCCTTGCGTCCGCGGAGCGCGCTCACCCTCTCCGTCGACTACACGCGGTCGAGATGGTCCGAGGGCGTCATCCGGGAGTTCTTCGACCTGCCCAAGACGGGCGCGGCCAACGTCTTCGACGTGCTCCCCTATCCGACCCTCGATCCCACGCAGAAGCAGGCCGACACGGAGCAGATCCGCGCCGGGGTCGAGTACGTGTTCATCCACGGCCGGATCAAGTGGCCCCTCCGCCTCGGCTACTTCAACGACAAGCAGTACTACCAGGCGGCGAAGGGAGTGCCCCGCTTCGACGCCTTCACCGTCGGCACGGGCATCATCGCCGGGCCGCTCCTCTTCGACGCCGCCTACGTGTTCGAGACGGGGGAGTATCCCGACACGGGCGGCCAGGCGGTGGAGGTCCGCTCGCACCGCGTGATCGGCTCCGTCATCCTCCACCTCCCGCGTCGCTGAGCCCGCGGCCCGCGAGCGCCTCCCGCGCGGGCTAGACTGTCCTCTTGGACATCGACGACGACGGCGTGGTCGCGGAGGCGGTCGAGGTCCTCGCCATCGCCGAGGTGGCTGCGCTCCTGAAAGGCGGCGCGCGCGGGCCATTCAGCGACGGCGAGCTGGCCTACGCCCGCGACAAGTCGGACCCGGAGCGCCGCCTGGCCGCCCGCCTGGCCGCCAAGCGCGCGGTCGTCCGCCTCCTCGGCGGACCCGTGGCCGAGTCCGACGTCGAGGTCCTCCGCGTCCCCGGGCGGCCACCGCGCCTGAAGCTCTCCCTTCGCGCCGAGGAGCGGCTGCGCGACGCGGGAGCCGCGAGCACGCTCGTGAGCCTGACCCACGGACGCGAGCACGCGGCCGCCGCCGTCCTCCTGCTGCGCGGGAGAGCGTGAGGGTCGTCCGCGCCGTCTTCCGCGCGGTGGCGCTCCTCGCCGTGGCCGCCGTCGCGGCCTGCGCGTACCTGGCCTTTGTCCCCTACGGGGACGCCGCCCCTCATCCCTTCAACCAGAACCGCAACGCGATCTGGCTCGAGCATCGCTGGCTCGAGAAGGCGCACTCCGCGGAGGAGATGGAGCAGATGTTCCGCTTCCTCGACCACCACGGCATCGTCTACGCCTACCCCCACCTGATCCCCTTCGACGGGGCGGGCCGCCTGCCCCTGCACGATCGCGAGCAGATGCGCGCGCTCCTGGCCACCGCCCGCCGCGTGGCTCCCGACATGAAGGTGCTCCCCTGGGTGGGCGGGCTGCGCGTGGGCTACAAGCGGAGCCGGCCAGGGACGGTGGACCTCGGCGACCTCGGCCAGCGCCAGCGTATCGTGGCCGAGTGCCGCGGGCTGATGGACGAGGGCTTCGACGGCATCCACGTCAACGTGGAGCCCGTCCCGAACGGCGACGACGACTTCATCGCCCTCCTGCGCGCGCTGCGCACGGCCATCGGGGGCGGCATCCTCTCCGTGTCCGCGACGCGGCCGGGGCCGTTCGCGCCCGCCTTCGCGCCGAACTTCTTCTGGACGGCGGACTACTACGCGCGCCTGGCCGACTCCGCCGACCAGCTGGTGGTGATGACCTACGACACCGCGCTGTTCACGCCCATGCTCTACCGGCGGTACGTGGCCTACGCGGCCGGCTTCATGAACTCCACACTGGCCCGCACCAGCCGCACGCGCGTCCTGGTCGGGATCCCGACCTACAAGGAGACGGGGCTCATGCATCGCAAGGGCGTGGAGACGCCGGAGAACGCGCTCCTCGGCGTGGTGGCGGGGCTGCGCGGCCGCACCGGCGGCGGCACCTTCGAGGGGGTGGCCTTGTACGCGGAGTGGACGACCGACCCCGAGGACTGGGAGGTCTACGAGCGGGTGTGGCGGGGCCACACCGTGCCCTGAAGCGCCTAGAACTCGGTGTGGGCGAGCACGCCCCCCAGGAACCCGGTCAGGGACAGGAGCACGATCAGCAAGAGCGCGTAGAGCCACAGCCAGCGCTTCGCCCCCCGCACCCAGGTGAGGGCGGCCCCCACGCAGAGCGTGATGGCGGTGGCGGTGCCGAGCTGCTCGTGCCGCTCCGCGATCCCGGCCAGGGGCGTGCCGTGGAACGGCGGCATCTGGGCGTCGCCCGTGAAGTACGCCGCCACCGCGAACACGGCGGCGGCCACGAGCAGCGCGCGGCCGGCCGGCTCGTACTGGGGCCAGCGCGGGGTCACGAGCAGGATGATGGCGGCGGCCAGGCCCAGCCCCAGCGGGAAGTGCACGATCTTGTTGTGCAGGTGGCTCAGGAGCGCCTCCCGCACGTCGAGGTGGAAGGGGGCCGGGCTCGGAGAGGCTGACGGTGCGGGAGCGGTCGTGCTCGGGGGCACGCTCGAGGCCGTCACGGCTCCGCTCCCCACCGGCGATGCCGAAGGCGCTCCGGAGGGAGACGGCGACGGCGAGGCGTGATGGTGCCCCTCGTGGGCGGAGACGGCGGCGGCGGTGATCAGGAAGACGACGGCGACCAGGGCGGCGCGAACGGAGGAAAGAGCACTGTCCATCCGCCGAGGCTAACGCCGCCGCCGCCCGCGAGCAACCGCGGCCGCGGAGGCGCGGTCAGGCGGCCACGGGACGATCCTCGACCACCAGCCCGTCCTGGATGCGCACGACGCGCGAGGCCAGCCGGGCCACGTTCGAATCGTGGGTGATCAGCACGATGGTCTGCCCGCCGGCGTGGAGCTCGCGGAAGAGGTCCACGATCGCGTGCCCGGAGGCGGAGTCGAGGTTCCCCGTCGGCTCGTCGGCCAGGACGATGGCGGGGTCGTTCACCAGCGCGCGCGCGATGGCGACCCGCTGCATCTGGCCGCCGGAGAGCTCGGTCGGCTTGTGGTCCATGCGGTCGGCGAGGGCGACCCGGTGCAGCATGGCTTCCGCCCGCTCCCGGGGCTCGCGCGTGCCCACGCCTCCGAAAAGGAGGGGCAGCTCCACGTTCTCGCGGGCGGAG
>Ga0136846_1229213_pt1 | contig 12305 bp, 13 predicted proteins | sample HopSoiMetagenom2_FD_96841 | JGI IMG/M metagenome (GOLD analysis project Ga0136846, IMG submission 96841) | Grasslands soil microbial communities from Hopland, California, USA - 2 Assembly 2016 (version 4) | ecosystem: Environmental > Terrestrial > Soil > Grasslands | place: USA: Hopland...
GACGACCAAGCGGACCTCGACGTCGAGCACCATCGGCTCGGCGCCGACCTCCACGCCGTAGCGGTCGACCGCTACCCGGTCGTGCGCGTGGTGGTCGACATCACCCGCACGCGCGACGTGCCGGGCACCCCGTCGCCGGTGGTCTGACCAGGCGGGCGGACGGTGATTGCGAACGTTCCTGCCGTCACCGTCGTCGCCTGCCACAGCGCACCGTCCTCGAGGTCGTAGCTCGACTGTTGACGAAGCCGTTGCTCGCCGTCGAGCACCAGGCTCCCGCCAGTCCCGAGGGTCGTGGTGAGCAGCCGCATGGTCGCGTTCGTGGCCAGCCGGGCGATCCGGCGGCTTCCGTCACGGCGGAGGGCCACGAGATGGCCGCGGCCACGTAGGTGCGTCGTCTGGTCGCCGCCCGGCAGCCTGACCTGATCGTCGATGCTCCAGCGGGCGCCCGGTGCGAGGCGCCGGTGAGGCGGCGCGCCGGCCGCCGCCGGGAAGATCTCTGGCAACCCCAGGGAGCTGGCGGCGTTGCCGGCGGCGGGCTGTACGGAGCGGACCTGCGCAGCCTGGTCGAACCGGACGAGGAACTCGGCAGGCGGAGCACCGGCCTCGCCGACGGCCACTCGTACGAGCACGCCGTCGGGGCCGCGTTCGAGCACGGTGTGCACCGCGGTGAGCTCGACCCTGGTGTCCTTGTGCTCGGGGGCGGCGCCTTCGATCTCGGTGTCGGTCACCGAGTGAACGACGACGTCATAGCGGTACACCGTCCCCACCGCCGGCCGGAAGGTCAGCTGCACGGTGTTGTCGCGGCAGCCGGCGAGACCGAGGGCGGCGACCGGCAGGGCCAGGAGCATGCGGCGCCAGCGGGCGCGACGAAGCGGGACGATGGTGCCGAAAGTACCGTCGGTCGGTGCCCTCCGATCCGTTCGACGTCCTGCGCGACGATCCGTCGTCGGCGGCGGTGATCACCGACTATGACGGCACGCTGGCGCCCATCGTCGACGACCCAGGCGCCGCCGCCCCGTCGCCGGGCGCCGTCGGCGCCCTGCACCGGTTGGCCGACCGCTATGCCCTGGTGGGCGTGGTCTCCGGCCGCCCGGTCGAGTTCCTGGCCTCCCAGCTCGGCGACCGGCTGTGGCTGTGTGGGCTGTACGGCCTCGAGAACCTCGCCGGCGGCGTGCTCATCCAGGCGGCTGAGGCCACCGGTTGGCGCGACGTGGTGGCCGGGGCCGTCGGCCGGGCGGTCGGCGTGTTCGGTGCCGGGGTGGAGGACAAGGGCCTGTCGCTCACGCTGCACTTCCGCACAACGCCCGAGCTCGGTCCCGAGGTCCGGGCCTGGGCGCACGCCGAGGCCGATCGCTCGGGGCTGGTCCCCCGCGAGGCCAAGGCATCGATCGAGCTCCACCCGCCTGTGCACATCGACAAGGGCACGGCGATCGAGGCGGCGGTGTCAGGCCTCCGGGCGGTGTGCTTCCTCGGTGACGACATCGGCGATCTGACTGCGTTCGACGCCCTCGACCGCCTCGCTGCCCAGGGCGTGCACACCGTGCGGGTGGCGGTGGCGACCTCGGAGTCGCCGGTGGAGATGCTGGAGCGGGCCGACGTGGTCGTCGACGGCCAGGGTGGCGTGCTGGGCGTCCTCGAGAGCCTCTAGCTACTGGGCTGCTGCGTTCATCTGGTCGGCCAGCCAGTCGGCGCCGGTGCGCTGGAGGACCCGCTCGTGGGCGCGGGTGAAATGGGTGCGGCGCTCGTCGTCGGTCATCGTCAGGCCCCGGTGCAGTGCGTCGCTCGTGCCGACCACGTCGAAGGGGTGGACCTCGAGGGCCACATCACCGAGCTCGGCGAACACGCCCGATTCCCGGCTGAGGGCGAGCACGCCGTCGCGCTCGTTGACGATCATGCCCTCCTTGGCCACCAGGTTGAGCCCGTCACGTACCGGGTTGACGAGGAGCACGTCGAAGCGGCGCAGGGCGGCGACCGAGCGGGGGAAGTCGTCCTGGGCGTCATAGAGGATCGGGGTCCAGCCGGGTGTCGACCACTCGGCGTTGATGCGGTCGATCACGCCCTCGACCTCCTGCCGGTAGGCCTGGTACTCGGCCAGCCCCTCGCGTGACGGGTAGACGAACGCGCCGAAGACGACGCGCTCGCGCCACTCGGGCCGGGTGCGCAGCAGGTCGTCGTAGGCAAGGAAGCCGCGCACGATGTTCTTCGACAGCTCGATGCGGTCGACCCGCACGATGAGCTTGCGGTCGCCGACGAGGCGGTCGAGCTGGTCGAGTGCGTCGTCGCACGGCGCCGATGCCGCCACCTTCTCGATGTCGGCGGCGTCGGCGGCCGCCGGTGACACGAAGGTCGGTGGCGGCGTCACGCCCGCGTCGCGCGCGGTGGCCTCGAAGGCGTTGGCCCATCGCTGGTTGTGGAACCCGCACGCGGTGTACGCGGTGAGCCCGTTGAGCAGCTCGTTGCCGACCGCGGCGGGGAGCATGCGCCACTCGGTCGGCGATGCGAAGGGCGTGTGGTGGAAGTGCACCACCGACAGGTCGGGCCGCAGGTCGCAGAGGTGCTCCCCGACCAGGCACAGGTGGTAGTCCTGGACGAGCACCTGTGCGCCCGCCGGCGCGCAGCCGGCAACCCGTTCGGCGAACGCCCGGTTCACCCGGCGGTAACCGTCCCACGCCTGCCACCAGGCCCGGTCGAAGCGCGGCCGGCGGGGCGTATCCCAGAGGCCGTGGTGGAGGAACCACAAGGTCGCGTTGGAGATCACGTCGTAGTAGGAGGCGTAGTCGGCTGGATCGAGCGTGAGCAGCTCGACGTGGAACCCCTCGGCCTCGACCATCCCGCGCTCGGCTGCCCGACGGTCGGCGTCCGACAGGGCGCCGGCGACCCAGGTGGCCGCCGTGCCCTGCACGGCGCCGCCCATGACGGTGGCCAGGCCTCCTCCTGCCTTCTTGGTCCGCAGCTCGCCGTCGTCGAGCTCGAACGCCAGCGGACCGCGGTTCGACACCACGACGAGGGGGGAAGCCATCGCCGGCAACGTACCCAGGCGGGGAGCACCAACATGAGGGGGTGCGAGTGGTGGCTGCCCCCGACAAGCTGCGCGGCTCGGCCACCGCGGCCGACGTGGCTGCCGCCGTGGGCCGGGTGGCATGGGAGGGCGGCTGGGACTGCGACGAGGTCCCGCTGGCCGACGGGGGCGAGGGCACGCTGGCCGCGCTCGGCGGGCCCAACCGGACCAGCGTCGTCACCGGACCCCTCGGCGACACGGTCGAGGCGGCCTGGCGCTACGGGCGTACCGCAGTGGTCGAGATGGCGCTGGCGTCGGGCCTGGCCCTCGCCGGCGGCCCGGAGGAGAACGACCCGGTGGCGGCGTCGACCGCCGGGACGGGCGAGCTGATCGCCGCGGCCATGGACGCCGGGTGCAAGCGCATCGTGGTGGCCGTCGGGGGCTCGGCCACCACCGACGGCGGGTTGGCGGCGCTCCGGGCGCTCGAGCCCCTGGCCCGGCTGAAGGCCATCGAGCTGATCGTGGCGTGCGACGTGCGGACCCGCTTCGTCGACGCCGCCCGGGTGTTCGCCCCCCAGAAGGGCGCCAGCCCGGCCCAGGTGCAGCTGCTGACCCGGCGGCTGGAGCGCCTGGCCCAGCTCTACGCCGAGTCGTACGGGATCGACGTCGACGCGCTGGCCGGGGCGGGCGCCGCCGGCGGGCTGGCGGGCGGCCTCGCCTGCGCCGGCGCCCGGTTGGTCGAGGGATTCGAGCTGGTGGCCGACGAGCTCGACCTCTACGAGCGCATCGAGGGCGCCGACCTGGTCGTCACCGCCGAGGGCTTCCTCGACGAGCAGTCCTTCGAGGGCAAGGTCGTCGGTGGCGTCGCTGAGCTGGCGGCCGCCCTCGGCGTGCCCGTGCTGGCGGTCGTCGGTGACGTCGACGACGGTGTGGCGATCCCCGACGGCCTCGAGGTGGTCTCGCTGGTCGAGCGGTTCGGCGAGGAGCGGGCCTGGGCCCACACCACCCGCTGCATCGAGGATGTCGTGCGCCAGCGCCTCGTCTGACTCGCCGAAGAACGAGAAGGTTCAGGCGGTGAGGCGGCGGTAGTTCGGGATGTCGGCCAGCGGGGGGCGCTCGCTGAAGTCGACGGTGACCGGATCCTCGCCGGGGCGCACGAGCTGGGTCGGGAACTGCGAGAGGGAGACGCCGGCTCTGCTCAGCGCGGTGCGCAGCACCGTGGTGGCCTGGGGGGCCAGGGCGTCGAGCGGGCGGTTGCGGTGGACACGCACGCCGAGGTCGACCTGGGCCATCCGCCCGACGCCGATGCGATCGGCCACGTCGATGAGGAGCCCGATGTCGACGCCGTAGCCACCCACGAACGGCACCGACTCCAGGAGGGCGCGGCGCCCGCCGTACTCGCCGGCGAGGGGCTGGTGGAACACCGAGAGGTGGGGGAAGAGCATGGCCAGGACGGGCCGGGCGACCAGCTCGGTGACCCGCCCGCCCTCCCTGGCGTACCAGCCCTTCACGAAGTCGACGTTGGCATCGGTGACGAGCGGGGCCACCAGGCCCAGGACGAAGTTGGTGTCGAACCGGCGGATGTCGGCGTCGACCCACACGACGATGTCGCCGACCGAGCCGGCCACCGACTTCCAGAGGGCCTCGCCCTTGCCGGTGCGGCGGTCGAGGTCGGGCAGGACCTCGTCGACGCAGACCACCCGGGCGCCAGCGGCCTCGGCCACCTCCGCCGTCCCGTCGACCGAGCGGTCGTCGAGCACCACCACCTCGTCGAGGAGCGGCACCCGTTCGATGAGGTCCCGGACCACGGCGCGCACCAGGAGGCCGACGGTGGGCTCCTCGTCCTTGGCCGGGATGCACAGCGAGATCCGCTGGCCGTCCTTCCGGGCGGCCACCGAGGCGGCGTCGAAGTCCCAGGCGGCGTAGGGCACGGGGGCTTCGGTCACGGGGCCATCCTTCCATCAGCGCAGTTGCGATCTGCCAGCGGAGCTGGTTTGCTGTTAGCACTCGACGACCGAGAGTGCTAACGAGGGTCGCGAGGTAGCTCGCAGAACGGCGACTTGGGAGGCAAACCATGGCGAAACTGATCGCCTTCGATACGGAGGCCCGTCGGGGTCTCGAGAACGGCATGAACAAGCTGGCTGACGCCGTCCGCGTCACGCTCGGCCCGAAGGGTCGCAACGTCGTCCTCGACAAGAAGTGGGGCGCGCCGACCATCACCAACGATGGCGTCTCCATTGCCAAGGAGATCGAGCTCGAGGACCCCTACGAGAAGGTCGGGGCCGAGCTGGTCAAGGAGGTCGCCAAGAAGACCGACGACGTCGCTGGCGACGGCACCACCACCGCCACCGTCCTCGCCTGGGCGATGGTCCGTGAGGGCCTGCGCAACGTGGCCGCCGGGGCCAACCCGATGGACCTCAAGCGGGGCATCGAAGCCGCCGTCGAGACGGCCGTGGCCGCCATCAAGGACATCTCCAAGGAGACGGAGTCGAAGGAGCAGATCGCCCAGGTCGCTTCCATCTCCGCCGCCGACACCGAGATCGGTGGGCTCATCTCCGAGGCCATCGACAAGGTGGGCAAGGACGGGGTCATCACCGTCGAGGAGTCGCAGACCTTCGGCATGGAGATGGACCTCGTCGAGGGCATGCGCTTCGACAAGGGCTACATCTCGCCCTACTTCGTCACCGATCCGGAGCGCATGGAGGCCGTCCTCGAGGACGCCTACATCCTCCTGGTGGCCAACAAGATCTCGGCCGTCCGCGACCTGCTGCCGGTGCTCGAGAAGGTCATGCAGTCGAGCAAGCCCCTCGTCATCATCGCCGAGGACCTCGAGGGCGAGGCCCTGGCCACCCTGGTGGTCAACAAGATCCGTGGCACCTTCCGCTCGGTCGCCGTCAAGGCGCCCGGCTTCGGTGAGCGGCGCAAGGCGATCCTCCAGGACATCGCGCTGCTCACGGGTGGCCAGGTCATCTCCGAGGAGGTCGGCCTCAAGCTCGAGAACGTGACCCTCGACCTGCTGGGCTCGGCCCGCAAGGTCATCATCACCAAGGACGAGGCCACGATCATCGAGGGCGCCGGTTCCGAGGACGACGTCAAGGGCCGGATCAACCAGATCAAGGCCGAGATCGAGAACACCGACTCCGACTACGACCGCGAGAAGCTCCAGGAGCGGCTGGCCAAGCTGTCGGGCGGCGTTGCCGTCATCAAGGTCGGCGCCGCCACCGAGGTGGAGCTCAAGGAGAAGAAGCACCGCATCGAAGATGCTGTCTCCACCACCAAGGCCGCGGTCGAAGAGGGTGTCGTCCCCGGCGGCGGCGTCGCCCTCCTTCGTGCCCAGGCCAAGGTGTTCAAGCTCGTCGAGGGCCTCACCGGCGATGTCGCCACCGGCGCCCGCATCGTGGCCAGCGCCCTCGAGGCGCCCCTCAAGCAGATTGCCGTCAACGCCGGCATGGAGGGTGGTGTCGTCGTCGAGCGGGTCCGCAGCATGGATGGCGCGACCGAGGGCCTCAACGCCGCCACCGGTGCCTACGAGGACCTGGTCAAGGCGGGCGTCATCGACGCTGCCAAGGTGACCCGGTCGGCGCTGCAGAACGCAGCCTCGATCGCCGCCCTGTTCCTGACCACCGAAGCCGTCATCGTCGACAAGCCCGAGGCTGCGGGCATGCCGTCCATGCCCGGCGGCGGGGACATGGACTTCTAGCTTCGATCCCGAAGCGGAGCTTCGGGCTCGAGTTCTGATGCGGCCGGGCCCTCTGGGCCCGGCCGCTTCGCGTCGCCGACCGGCCAAGCCCGTTCGGCGAGCGGCAGGGCGGATGGCTGTGCCAGCATCCGTTGGCATGAGCACGAGTGCGCCGCGTCGGTTTGCCGAGAGCTACGTCGAGATCATCAATCGGGGCGCCTACAGCGAGTTGCAGGATCTGTTCGCGGAGGACGCGCTGTTCCTTGCGCCCAACCGGCAGGAGTTCCGCGGCCGCCCGGCGATCGGTGCGTTCTACGAGGACTTCCTCGGCACGATCACGCCGACGATCCGCATCGCCAGCTACGTCGAGCAGGGCAACGACTGCGTCTACGAGCTGGAAGCCGTCACCAAGGGCGAGACGGAGTACCGCCTCGGCGCCATCGACCACGCGACCCTCGACGCCGACGGCAAGGTCGTGCGCTTCACCGTCTGGACGAAGTAGGGCATGTGGATGAAGGACTCACTGGCGCCGGGAATCGAGGACACGCAGACCTTCACCGTCACCAAGGAGATGGCGGCGCACGTGCCGGTGCTGTCGACTCCGTCGATGATCGGCCTCATGGAAGGGACGTGCGTGCGGCTCGTGCAGCTGCATCTCGACGAGGGCGAGGCCAGCGTCGGCACCCATGTGTGTGTGAGCCATGTCGGCGCCGCATCAGAGGGCGAGGACGTGACCGTGCACGTCGTGCTCCGTGAGAAGGACCGTCGCCGGCTGACCTTCGACGTCGAGGTCCAGGGCCCTCGTGGCCTGATGAGCGAAGGCACCCACCAGCGGGCGGTGATCGACACCAAGCGCTTCGGCTAGCGCAGCTCTCAGGGCGCGGTGACGATGAGGTCGCGCTGGCCTTGCCGCTCGCACGTCCAGCCGTGCCACTCGAATCCCGGCATCGCCGCCAGGCCGTCAGTGAGGAGGCGACGGGCGAGGATGCCCTTCACCGCCTTGGCACCGTGGCCGGCGGCGCCGGTGCCCGTGCCGGAGACGAATGACACGCGCACGACCTTGCGCTGCTTGCCGAGCTCGCTCCAGTCGATCGTGGCGGCGTGCTCGGTGGGGAGGAGGTCGACGATGGCGCCGCGCCCGTGGGTGATGAGCGCAGCGGTGACGGCGTCGCGCCACCAGCGGTCGAGCCTGCCGGTCACCCGGGTGGAGACCGACAGCTTGAGCCGGTAGTCCGGCACCGGGTCGTCGCCTGCGGCCAGTCCCATGAGCGCGGATGGAACGACGAGCTGTCGGCGTCGAGCGGGGCTGAGCGTGGCCGGCTCGAGATGTGTCCACACCACGCCCGTGTATCGGCGCCACGCCGGGAGTGCCGCCGCGCTCGATGTCGTCAGCAGTTGGAACGCCTGGGTGGCGCGTTCGGCCAGGGGCCCGGTCGTGCCGAACAAGCGTCGCGGTCCGTCGTTCCGGGTGACGTCGGTCATCACCGCACCGATGACGGCGCAGCGCTGCCCGGCGAGGGAGGGTCCGAACGCGCCGCTCCCGGGGTCGAAGTGATCGGGGCCGCCCTCAGCCTTCCCTTCTGATGGCGGCACGAGGACGATCACCTGGTCATCGTGTCAGTCGGGCGCCCCGGGGATTTCCGGAGGCGGCAGCATGATCGGGCGGCGCGATGGGCGAAGCGCGTCGTTTGGCCCCTGGCGCCGGGCGAGTTGCCGGGAATCGTCCGTCGACGTGGCGCGCTGTTGCTCGTACGTTGCTGCCCATGGTCATTCGACGGGTTCTGGTGAGCGGCGCAACGGCAGCGGCGATGGCGGTGTCGATGATGGTCGCCGGATCCCCGCTGGCGAGCGCGACGACCGCCAACGTGGCGGCGCCGACGCTGCTCAACTCGCGCGCGGCGTCGTCGCAGGACAGCAAGGCCGATGGCACGGCCGACATCAAGTGCGCGACGGGGAAGTACGCCTTCGCTGCCGATGTGGTGGGCGCCAACTGGGGCACCTATCCGGCGCTCGAGTACGTGCGGCTCTGGTGCATGACCGCCACTGGCGTCCAGTCGGGAACCGCCTCGTTCGGCTCGTCGCCAGCGACCGCGCTCGCCGTGCCAGCGATGGGCGATGGGCGCTGCAACGGCGCCACCGGGGCGGTCAGCGGGTTCAAGGTGAACTACGACCGCTACCTCAAGGATCTGAAGGCGCGTTGCGGCGTGATCGTCCCCGACAGCAGCCCGACAGTGGCCGACGCCGGCTTGCAGGCCTCGTGGATGCTCGACCGGGTGGAGAACGACGACTTCCAGTCCGATCTGACCTGTCGATCGGGACAGGTGCTGTCTGGTCTTCGCATCCGCTACCGGCGCGATCACGACGAGACGGCGTTCACCCGCCTTCAGGCGTGGTGCAGCACCGTGCGCCCGTCTCGTCGCTAGGTCCTAGCGCCACACCGCGGCTAGCAGCAGGTGACGGTGGCCTGGCCCTGGCCGAGGATCGTGCCGTTCTTGTTGCGGGCGACGACGCCGTAGGTGATGGTGGCGCCGAGGCGGGGACTGGTGTCGACGTACTGCACGGTCGACCGGTTGGGATCTTCGGCGATGAGCACCGTCTCCTGGCCGTCCATCTTGCGGATCAGGCGGTAGTTGCTGAACGAGTCGCTCGTCGACTGGGCCCACCGGCAGGTGATGGCGGGCGAGGTGACGGTGCCGGTCGACTGGCAGGCGAGGGCGAGGTTCTGCTGGCCGGGCGCGGTGGTCGTTGTCGTCGTCGGCTTGGTCGTGGTGCTGGTGGTCGGGAGCACGGTGACGGTCGGCTTCTCGGTCGTGGTGGTGGTGGCCGGCTTGGTCGTGGTGGACGTCGTCGTGGTCGCCCGGGGCCGGGAGGTGGTGCCCGTGGTGGCGCCGACGGTGACCGGCGATGGGGCCACCGTGGTGCTGACCGGCGGTGCCACCGTGGTGGCGGTGGTGGTCGTCGTGATGGGCGAGGTCGTGCTCGTGACCTCGGTGGCCGGCGCGACGGTGGTGGCGATGTCGGGCAGGGTCGTGACCTGGTTCGTGTGGTCGCCGCTCTGGCTGATCAGGACGGCGGCGACGGCGGCGGCCGCGATCGCGATCGCGCCGGCGGCGGTCCACGGCCGGCGGCCGTGGCCACGGGCGAGCCGGCCTTGGGGAACGGGTCCACTGGCGAGCACGCGCAGTCGGGACTCGAGCTGGTTGGCGAAGTCGGTGTCGACCGGCGGAGCGTCGCGTTCGCCGGCGCGGCGCAGCACGGCCCGGAGGTAGCGGGGCGGGGTCATCGCTCGCCCCCGGCCTCGACGGCCCGGCGCAGGGCGCGGAGGGCGCGGTGAAGGGTCACCGCCACCACCGGCTTCGACGTGTTGAGGGCCTCGGCGGCTTCCTCGGCGCTGAGCCCGGCGAGGTAGCGGAGGGTGATGACCTCCTGGTAGCGGGGGAGGAGGCCGTCGAGGGCCAGCCGTACCGCCGGCCACTCGTCGTCGAGGGGGCTCTCACCGGCCGGCGGCTCGACGAGGAAGAGGTTGCGATGGGCCCGGTCGCTCGTCGCCCGCTTGCGGTAGTGGCCGGCGAGCTCGTTGGCGGCGATGCGGTAGAGCCACGGGGTGAAGCCGCCGCCCCGCCACTCGAAGGTGTCGAGGCGCTGCCATGCTCGTTCGAACGTCGCCGCGGTGACGTCCTCGGCCAGTTCCCGGGAACCCGAGCGGCGCCAGGCAAAGGCGTGGATCCGTTCGACGTGGCGCCGGTAGAGGGTGGCGAAGGCGTCCGGGTCGTGCCGGGCCCGGGCCACCAGGGCGCGGTCGTCCTCGCCGTCGAGGCCAGCGGCGACCTGCGGGGGCCGCGCCGGCCGCAGGCCCTGGTCGTCTGCCGGCATATGCCGGAACTATCGGCCGTCAACTGCTGGTGTGCAGCACTTTGCCGCCGCATCGCCCAGTGCCACCACCTTTCCGTCGTTGTCCAAGCCCTGAACGAGGTACTGGAAGGCGCCGCTCGTGACCTCCTTGTCGACCACTCGCCGCACCTCCACGATCCCCACCTGCCGGTAGGAGCTCTCGCCCGTCGGCCGGCGGAAGACGCGGTACGCGGCCACCGCCACCTTCGGGTCCGACCACTCGCAGACGATCGCCGGCCGGGTCTCCACCGTGGTCTGCCCGCAGACCACGCTCAACGCCACGCCCTCGCTCTGGCCGTCGCCACCACCGATGGTCATCTTGATGGGAGCGCTGCCGGCGGTGATGCCGTTGCTGTTCCCGGCCGCGAGTCGATAGACGTAGGTGCCACCGTTGTCGACGGCCGCGTCGACGTACTCGTGCTTGGCCAGGTCGTCGCTGATGAAGATCGGCTGGCTCGGGGTGCCGGGTCGCTCTCGCATCAGCGCCACCTTTGTCGCCCCATCGGGGATCGCGCCCCATCGACAGGTCACCTGAAGGCCGCCGGTCTGCTTGCACGCCAGCTCGACCGAGGTCTTCGGGTCGGCGGCCGGCCTGTCGGTGCTGACCTCCTCGCCGGTGGGCGGGACCTTGAGGGCGTCGCTCTCGGCCAGCTTGACCTCGGCGCCGGCCGCCAGCCGGTAGACGTAGGTCTCGCCTGCCACCACGGAGGCGTCCACCGCCGAGCGGGCCGAGGGATCGGTCGTCATGTAGACGGTCTTCGACTCGCCGCCGCCACCCGACCGCATCAGGGCGATCCTGGTGGTGCCGTCGGGAACGTCGCCCCAGCGGCAGGCGATGTGGGCGTCGTCGAGCCGCTTGCACGCCAGTCGCAGCGCGGGCGTGGTCTGGGGCTTGGGCTTCTCGGGCTTCTCGGTCGTGGTGGTCGTGATCGGCTTGGGCTTCTCGGTGGTGGTGGTGCTCGGCCTGGGCCTGGGCCGCTCGGTCGTGGTCGTGCTTGGCGCCGGGGCCTCGGTCGTCGACGTCGTCGAGGCGATCGGCACCTCGGTGGTGGTCGTGCTGGCCGGCACCTCGCTGGTGGTCGTGGCGGGAGCGACCGTCGTGGTGGTGACCGCCGGTTCCTCGGCGAAGTCGGCGATGCGGACCGCGACCCCGCTGTCGTGGGGGCGAGCCAGCGAGACCCCGGCCACGGTGAGGACGGTGAGCGAGGCAATCACGGTGAAGAGGGTGCGTCGTGCCATGCCCCCTCAATGCGGAAGGGGTCAGTGGATTTCACCTGGCCTAGCCTCTTTTCTCGTGACCACGCCTGTGAGCTCGCCGTCGGAGGGCTGGGGGGTCCTCCATCTGTTCTGCAAGGCTCGGCCGGGGGCCGAGGCCGAAGCGGTGCGCATCGCCGTGAAAGCGGCCGGCGATGGCGACCACCAGGTGGTGGTGGCGGCCATGCTCGGCCACAAGGCCGATCTCTGCTTCCTCGGTGTCGGGCCCGATCTGTGGCGGCTGCGAGCCCTTCAGACCGACCTCCAGCTGGCCGGCCTCGAAGTGGTCGACTCCTACGTCTCGCTCACCGAGCTCTCCGAGTACTCGGCGAACGTGCCCGACAAGCAGAAGCAGGCCCGGCTCTACCCCCAGCTGCCGCCGGAGGGCATGACGGCGTTCTGCTTCTATCCGATGTCCAAGCGCCGGGTCCCCGAGCAGAACTGGTACACGCAGCCCTACGACGACCGGCTGGCCATGATGTA
>Ga0136846_1229771_pt1 | contig 12304 bp, 10 predicted proteins | sample HopSoiMetagenom2_FD_96841 | JGI IMG/M metagenome (GOLD analysis project Ga0136846, IMG submission 96841) | Grasslands soil microbial communities from Hopland, California, USA - 2 Assembly 2016 (version 4) | ecosystem: Environmental > Terrestrial > Soil > Grasslands | place: USA: Hopland...
GCCAGAACGGCGTGTTCGGCGGCCGCATGCTCGAGAACGTGGTGCGCTGCGGCGGCACGCCGGTGGTTGTCGAGGACAAGTGGGGCGAGCCGGTCGACCCGCAGAAGGTCGATGACCAGCTTAAGAAGAACAAGGACGCGAAAATCCTCGCCTTCGTGCATGGCGAAACCTCGACCGGCTGCCAGTCCGATGCCAGGCTCCTCACGCAGATCGCGCACAAGCATGGCGCGATGGTGATCGTCGATGCCGTCACCACCCTCGGCGGCACGCCGGTGAAAGTCGACGAGTGGGAGATCGACGCGATCTACTCGGCGAGCCAGAAGTGCCTGTCCTGCACGCCCGGGCTCTCGCCGGTGTCGTTCTCCGAGCGCGTGGTCGAGCACGTGAAGAAGCGCAAAGACAAGATCCACAGCTGGTTCATGGACATGAACCTGCTGCTCAACTACTGGAACGCGGGCACGCGCACCTACCACCACACCGCGCCGACCAACAGCCTCTTCGCGCTGCACGAGGCGCTGCTGCTCATCCGCGAGGAAGGGCTCGAGAATGCCTGGGCGCGCGCGATGCGCCATCACCTTGCGCTCAAGGCCGGCCTCGGCGCGATGGGCATCAAGTTCCTGGTCAAGGAGGACTACCAGCTGCCGCAGATGAACGCGGTGTATTGCCCCGAGGGCGTGAACGAAGCCGACGTGCGCAGGACGCTGCTGAACGAGTTCGGCATCGAGATCGGCGCCGGGCTCGGGCCGCTCGCCGGCAAGGTCTGGCGCATCGGCCTCATGGGCTACAGCTGCCGCCCGGACAACGTGATGCTCTGCCTCTCCGCGCTCGGCTCCGTGCTCTCCGACATGGGCATGGCGGTGCACGTCGGCGACGCCGAGGCGGCGGCGCATGGCGCCTACGCGCAGATGCACGTCAAGGACGCGCAGCGCAAGAAAAGAGCCGCGTAGAATCCCCGGCAAGGGGGATTCATGTTCAAGAAGATCGTAGCGAAGTTCGTACTGCCGGCGCTGGTGGGAGCGTCGCTGTCGGGCGCCGCGCTCGCGCAGCAGACGGGGGAGCTCTGGGAGATGACCTCCCAGATGTCGATTCCGGGGATGCCGGCGGGGATGGTCCCGGCGCGGACGAACCAAGTCTGCCAGTCCAAGGAGTTCGACCGGCCGCCCGAGCAGCCGGACAAATCCAGGTGCACGATTTCAAACCTGCGCCAGTCTCCGACCCGGGTGACCTACGACTTGCGCTGCGACGGCAAGCCGCCCACCACCGGCAGCGCGGATTACACCTTCGAGGCCAACCGCACGCGCATGAAGGGGACGATGCGCATGAACTCCCGCGACGGCGAGATGGTGATCCAGCTGGCCGGCCGCAAGCTCGGCACCTGCGATGCCGTGGAGCAGAAACGCGCGCAGGACAAGAAGGCCGCCGATACGGTCGCGCAGTTCGAGGGGCAGCTAAAGCAGGCCGACGACCAGCAGATCAACCAGTGCCGGCAGGACCTGGCGAAGATGCAGCCCGGTTTCGGCATCGTCGGGCTTTGCGCGCATCGCGACGACAAGGATTGCCGCAGCATGGTCCCGACGGTGCGCCCGGCGGTCAAGGCCGCCTGCACCGACACGCTCAGCCAGTATTGCAAGCGCTATGAGACGCGCGACGGCCTCTCGCAGATCGGCAGCAACAAGCAGCGCCTGGAGCAGACCGCGAGGATGTGCGGCCAGCCGCTGGCGACGGTGCGCGCCCGCTTGTGTCCCGCGGCAGTGCGCGACGATGCGCTGCAGTTCGTCGCGCTGCAATGCCCGGCCCAGGCGAAGGAGATCGCGGCGCGCGAATGCGGCGGCCGGTCCTTCACCGTGATGAGGGGCAGCAAGTACGGCCAGTTCTGCGGGGCCTACCGCGGCACGCTCGCCGACGCCGGCGGCGACGACGACACGCCGAGCTCCACTGCGGCGCCCAAACCCGCGGCAGCGAAGGCGGCATCGCCGGCGCCCGCCGACGCCACGCAAAAGGCGATCAAGGAAGGCCTCGGCAAGCTGAAGGGCTTGTTCTCGAAATGAGCGGCCGCTAGCTCCTCGCCCTGGCCATGCGCATCTTGGCCGCGTTCGCCGCCCTGCTCGCGGCGGCGAGCGCGCAGGCGCTGGACAATCCGTTTCCGAAGTCCGGCGCCGCCTACCTTGTGCTGCGCGATGGGCAGCCGATCTGGGGCGCCTCGACCGACGGGCCGCGGCAGCCGGCGAGCCTCGCCAAGATGATGCTGGCGCTGCTCGCGCTCGAGAGCGCCAGGGCGCCCGAGCGCCTGGTGCTCGTCAGCACGGGCGCCGCCGCGGCGACCGGGAAACGGCTCGGCTTGCACGCAGGCGAGCGATTTCGCGCCGTCGATCTCCTCGCCGCCTCGGTCATCGCCTCGACAAACGACGCGTGCCGCGCGCTCGCGGAGGATCTTGGCGGATCGCGGGAGCGGTTCACGATCGCGATGAATGCCCGCGCCGTGGCGCTGGGCATGCTCGACACCCGCTTCGCCGACCCGTGCGGCCATGACCGGCCCGGGCAGCACACCACCGCCGCGGACATGGCGAAGCTCGCGCAGGCGGTCGCGCGACATCCGCAGTACATGCGCCTCGCCGCCCTGCAGGAGACAAGCGTGCGCTCGGCCGACGGCGGGCGGGAAATCCGGCTGAAGAACACGAATGCGCTGCTCGGCTATGCCGGCGTGATCGGTCTCAAGACCGGCTACACGCCCGGCGCCGGCACCTGCCTCGCGGCGCTCGCCGAACGCGAGGGCGTGCGTGTCCTGCTGGTGATCCTGGGCGGGTCGGATCGCTGGTGGGATGCGGCGGCGATGATCGAGCGCGCGTTCGCGGATCGATGAGGGCCGCGCTGCTGGCCGTGGCGGTCCTCGCCGCCTACGCCGCTTCGCTCTGCGCCGCGTTCCAGTTCGACGACTGGAACGTGATCGTGCACGCCCCGGCCGTGCACAGCTGGAGCGCGCTCGGCGAAGACCTCCCGCGGGGGTTGCGCCCGCTGCTCAAGGCGAGCTACACGTTGAGCTGGACGCTCGGCGGCGGCGAGCCGCTCGCCTTCCATGCCTTCAACGTGCTGGTGCACGCGCTCAACACGGTCCTCGTCTACCGCATCGGGCTCGAGCTTGCACGCCGCTGGCAGCTTCAGGCGCAGGGCGCGGTGCTCTTCGCAGCAGCGCTCTTCGCCATGCATCCGGTGCAGACCGAGGCCGTGACCTATGCGAGCGGCCGCTCGAGCTCGCTCGCCGCCGCGTTCTATCTCGGTGCACTGCTCCTTTACCTGCGCCGGGCGCCGGCATGGGCCTCGCTCGCGCTGTTTGTGCTGGCCTGCGCCACGAAGGAGACCGCGCTCTCGCTTCCCGCCGCGCTGCTGCTTTGCGAGGTCGCCGGCCGCGGCCGCCGCGACGTGCGGGCGATTCTTAAGCGCCAATGGATGTTCTGGGCGCTCGCCGCAGTACTGCTCGCAGGCGCTTTCCTGCACGGTCGCTACGCCCGCTTCATCGAGTCGGCCTTCAGCCAGCGAAGCATCGCCGACAACCTGCTCAGCCAGGTGCAGGGCATCGGCTATCTGGTCTGGCGCCTCTTTCTGCCGCACCGGCTCAACATCGATCCGGCGCTCCCGGTGCTGTCGGCGTGGGACGCGAGCCTCGCCCTGCAGGCGGCGGCGCTCGCGGCCCTGCTCGCCGCCGGCATCGCGCAATTGCGCCAGCGGCCTTGGCTCGGCTTCGGCCTGTGCTGGTTCTTCCTCCATCTCGCCCCGACCAACTCGCTCGTGCCGCGGCTCGACGTCGCGAACGAGCGGCAGCTCTACCTAGCCCTTTGGGGCCTCGCCCTCGCAGTTTCGATCCAGCTCGGTGCGCTGGGCGCCGGGCAGCGCCTGCGGATTGCGGCGGTCGCGATCGTCTTCGCCCTTGTCTACCTCAATATCGGCAGGCAATTGGAATACCGCAGCGAAATCGCCCTGTGGGAAGCGGGCGTCCGGGAAGCGCCGTGGAACCCGCGTGCGCACAACAACCTCGGCTATGCGCGCTCGCTGGCCGGCGAGCGCGAGGCAGCACTGCGCGCCTACCGGAAAGCCCTCGCCTTCGATCCGAACGACGAGACGGCGCGCTACAACCTCGAGCAGTTGCGCTGAGCTAGCGGCGGGTCTGAGCGACGAAGCGCTCGACGAGCTGCGGCTGCGCCGCGTAGGCATCGAGCGTCGCCTGCATCTTGTCGAGCGCGGCGAGCCGCTCGGCGGGCGAGGGATGCGTCTTGAACATGAGCGCGAGGGCCGAATCCTGCGCGTTCATCGCCTGGAGGGTCTGCAGCACCGCGGGCAGCCCGTAGGCGTCGTAGCCGGCGCGGGCAGCGATGACCACCCCGAGGCGGTCGCCCTCGAGCTCGTCCGACTTGTCGAGCCCGCGCGAGTACATCTCGGTGCCGAACGCGATCAGCTTGTCGCGCTCCGGCCCGGCGCGCTCGCGCAACGCCGTCCCGAGCGCCTCGCCGGCGAGGCCCGTCTGCGCGCCCTTCTGGATCGCCTTGAGGTGATGCTTTTTCAGGACGTGCGCGACCTCGTGGGCGAGCACGCCGGCGAGCTCGGATTCGCTCGCCATGCGCTCGACCAGGCCGCGGGTGACGAAGATCGTGCCGCCGGGGACGGCGAAGGCGTTGACCTGGGGCGCGTCGAGCACGCCGAAACGCCATGGCAGGTCCGGCCGCTCGGTCTGCGCCGCGAGCCAGCGGCCGACCTGGTTGACGTAACGCTGCAGCGGGGCGTTCGCCAGCAGCGGCGCCGCGCCGAGCAGGCGTGCGGCGACGTCGCGGCCGATCTCGATCTCCTCAGGCTCCTTGATCTCCATCGTCGCCTTGCCGACCTGCTTCACCTTGTCGACCATGCGGTTGAAATCGACGTTGGGCAGGCGGAACTGCGCCTGCGCGGGCGTGGCGAGTGCGAGCGCGGCGAGGAGGAGCAGCGCCCTCATTTGGGATACGCCACGTTCGTAGCCATGAGCTTGCCCTGCGCGGCGAAGCGCGCCGCGGCATCGGCCTCCGCGGCGAAGGCGCCCATCTTCGCGAGCTCAGCCGGATTGGGTCGGGCGTTGGCGAGCTGCTCGGCGTCGAGGCCGCGGGCGCCGGTGGTCACCTCGGTGCCGCTGGTGCCGGTGCGCGCGACGTTGAAAAGCTGCTTCGCGCCGCTATCGCCCTGGCGGGCGGGACCCGCGGCATAGCGCAGCGCGAGCAGGCGCACCCAGCCTTCGCCGCTCGCCGCCTTGACGTGGATCCAGCCTCCCTTGCGCTCAAGGGCCTGCACCGCGGCGTTTTCGGGCAGCCTGGCGACGGTCGCGGCGTCGGTGGCCGGCTCCTGCTTCAGCTCGGTGGCCCGGATCAGGCTCGCGGGCTCCGCGGCGACGACGATCAGCGGCACGGCCAGCAGCAGCGGAAGCAGCGCTCTCATGGTTTCCTTCGGGGCTCGAACAACTCTACGGGTTGCGCGCGGCCTTTTGCCTGGAATGTCCCGCATGATACGAAATCGAAGGCGTCGGCGCAGCGCTCCATGGTCTCGCGCGACACCAGGATGCGCCGCTGCGCTTCCTTGGTGAGCCCTTCGATGCGGCTCGCCAGATTGACCGTGTCGCCGATCGCCGTGTACTCGCGGCGCTTGTCCGAACCGATCAGCCCCACGACCGCCGCACCGGAGTGGATGCCGATGCCCACGTCGAAGTCGGGCTGCTGTGCGCCGAGCTCACGCTTGAATGCCTGCAGCGCGTCCGCCATGTCGAGCGCGCAGGCCACCGCGTGGCGCGCATGCTGCGGGTCGTCGAGCGGGGCGCCCCACAGCGCCATGATGCAGTCGCCGATGAACTTGTCGAGCGAGCCGCCGTGGTGGAACACGACGTCGACCTGCAGCGAGAAATAGCGGTTGAGCAGCGCCACCACCTCCTCGGGCCGGCGTGTCTCGGATAGCGTGGTGAAGCCGCGGATGTCGGAGAAGAGCAGCGTCACCTCGCGCGTCTGCCCGGCGCCCCGCAGCGCCACCTCCACGCCGCCGCGCTCGAGGAGCTCGCGCACCACGTGCGGGTTGACGAAGCGCGAGAACTGCGCCACCGCCTCGCGCCGCGCGCGGCGCTCGCGCAGGAATTCGGCGAGGCCCGCCGCGCCGTAGAAGGTCCACGCGGCGGCGAGCGGCGTGAGCACCGGCAGCAGCACCAAATGGCCGATGAGCAGCCAGCTCGCCCACAACGCGGCCGCCGTCGCCGCGGCCAGCCCCGCGCCGGTGAAACGCACGTCGACGCCGCGCTGGAACGCGGCGTACAGGCCCAGGAGCAGCGCCGCGGCGAGGCCGAGCGCCCAGCCCGGCGGCGCGTAGCGCATGTGGCGCGCGTTCTTGAGGTTGTCGAGCGCCGTGGCGAGGATCTCGGGGCCGGGATGCACGCTGTCGATCGGCGTCACCCGCAGGTCGTGCAGCGCCGTCGCGTCGGTGCCGACGATCACGATCTTGCCGGTGAACTCGTCGGCGCGGCGCACGCGCTGCGAACGGCCGAAGTCCTCGTACAGGTCGCTGTACGACACGCGCGCGAACGCGCGCGCCGGCCCGCGCCACGCAAGCACGATGCTGTCGGCGTCGGGCACCGGATAGCCGAGATCCATGGCCACCCGCGCGGGCAGCGAGGGGACGTGCCAGCCCGCCACCACCTCGCGCAAGAGGTAGCGCCGACCGACGCCGTCGGCATCCTCGGCGAAGCTGATCAGGCCGACGCGCCAGTCCTGGGTGCGCAGCACGCGCGGCGGAATGAGCGCAATGCGCGCCTCCGGATCGGCGCGCGCGGAGCGGGCGATGCCGAGCAGGCCCGCGACGTCGGCGATGCGGTCGCCACGCGCGTCGTCCGCCTTCGGCAGGCGGATCAACGGGAAATAAGTATTGGCATGCTCGCTGACCGTGGCGGCGAACGCGTCGTCGTCCTGCGGCCGCAGGATGTCCGACTCGGCGAACGCGAGGTCGAACACGATCGCGCGCGGCTTCTGCGCCGCGAGCCCCTCGACCAGCTCGGCGTGCACCACCCGCGGCCAAGGCCAGCGCCCGGCCTGCGCCTGCATGTTCGCCAGGCTCTTCTCGTCGATGCTGACGAGCACGATGTCGGGGTCGGGCGCGAGCAGCGCGGCGCGGCGCTTGACGAAAGCGTCGAGCAGCCGGTTCTCGAGCGGTTTCAGGACGCCGAGCGATGCGATTTCCATCCCGGCGAGCGCGCCGATCGCCAGCGCGAGCAGGGCGAGACCGCGGCTCATCGGCGCTCGAGCGTCTCGCGCAGGGTGTGGAACAGCTCGACGCTGGCGTCGATCTCGTCGCGGTTGATCGACACGCTCTCGACGTTCACCCCGAGCGGGATCTGCGCCGCGGCGGGCTCGTCGAGGATGCGGCGCAGGTTGTCGCGGCAGATCGCGATCGACTGCGCCAGCGGCCTGGCCGCGTCGAGAATCTGGCGCGCGGTCTCCGGCGCGACGTTGACCCCCAGCCAGCGCAGGAAGGCGAGCGTCTGCTCGCGCCCGGCGGGCGCGAAGGTCAGCACGATGCGGCGCGGCTCGACGCCGGCCCCGCGGCAGTCGCGCAGGTAGTCGCGCAGCAGGCGCTGCGTCGGCGCGGACGAGTAGACGGTCTGCGAGATGAAGTACCCGCAGCCCTGCACGGACTTGGCGAGCAGGCGGGCGGCCTCGCTGCGCGCGTCGTCGTGCCGCTCGGCGATCGCGACGCCGCCGACCGTGAAACGCGCGGGATGCTCCGCGGCGATGCGCACCGCGCGCGAGAGGGCCAGCGGATACTTAACGCCGGAGGTCGGCCGGCCGACGATGGACACCAGCCGCAGGTCGGCCTGCGCCGACTGCACCAGCCACGCCTGCCATGCCGCCTCGTCGATGTGGCCGAGCGCCTTGTAGGTGATCGGCGCGAGCCCGGTGCGCTCGCGCAGCAGCGCCGAATACTCGCGCGGATCCATCGTGCCGATGAAGGGAAAGGGGCGCGGCACGTCGGTGCGGCCGCTCTCGTCCTGGATGTCGTAGACGACGACGCCGTGCGCGGGCAGGCCGCGCAGGCGCTCGCCGAGCCGCTCGGCGGCGCGCAGCTCCTGCTCGCGCGTCGCGCCGGCGCGCGGGGGGGTCGTGCCGTAGAGAAAGACCGGCGCGCCCGCGTCAAGCAGCCGCTGGCGCAGATCCATTCACGTAGGGCCTGAGCGCGGCGTAGACCGAGCGGTTGACCGGCGCGTCGAGCCCCAGCTCGGCGCTCATGCGCGCCACCGCGCCGCACAGCCACGGCGCCTCGAGCGGCTTGCCGGCCTGGAGGTCGTGCAGCAGCGAGGCTTTCATGTCGGGGTGCAGGCCGTCGACATGCTTCATCCGCGCGTCGACGAAATCCTCGGGCAGCGCGACGCCGCGCCTTTTCGCCAGACGCCAGGTCTCGCGCATCGACTGCTCGAGCAACCAGCGCAGGTCGGGATCCGAGCGCACCGTCCCCAGCGAAGCCCGCGCGAGCGCCGTGGCGCTTGAGATGCCGACCAGGAACACGAACTTCTCCCAGCGCGCGCGCTCGATGTCCTCGGTGAGCTCGATGTTGATTCCGGCGGCCTTGCAGGCGGCGGCAAAGTCCTTCGCCGCCACCCCGACCTGCAGGCGCTGCATGGCGCCCGTGTGCGTGATCACGCCCGGCGCGCTGATGCTGGTCGCGATATAGGCGACGCCGGTCTCGACGTGCTTCGCGCCGAGGTGCTTGCGCAGGATCTCCGGCGCCTCGATGCCGTTCTGGAACGGGATGACGATGGTGCCGGCGCGCATGGCCGGCTTGAGTTTCCGCGCGGCGGCCTCGACATCCCAGAGCTTGACCGCGAAGAGCACCGCGTCGACCTTGCCGATGGTGGAGGGGTCCTCGTGCAGATGGGGCTTCGGCACATGCACGTTGCCGCCGCCGCTCTCGACCCTGAGCCCGTGCTCGCGCATGGCGCGCAGGTGCGCGCCGCGGGCGATGAAGTGCACGTCGTTCCCGGCCGCGGCGAGGCGGGCGCCGAAATAGCCGCCGACCCCGCCCGAGCCGTAGACCGCTATCTTCAGGCTAGTACCGGTAGTGGTCCGACTTGTACGGTCCCGCCTTCGGCAAGCCGACGTACGCCGCCTGCTCGTCGCTCAGCTCGGTGAGCATCGCGCTCAGCTTGGAGAGCTGCAGGCGCGCCACCTTCTCGTCGAGCTGCTTGGGCAGGATGTAGACGCCGACCGGGTACTTGGCGTGGTTGCCGTAGAGCTCGATCTGCGCCAGCACCTGGTTGGCGAACGACGAGCTCATCACGTAGGAGGGGTGCCCGGTGGCGCAGCCGAGGTTCACCAGGCGCCCCTCGGCGAGCAGGATGATCCGCTTGCCATCGGGGAAGATGATGTGGTCGACCTGCGGCTTGATGTTGTCCCACTGGTAGGCCTTGAGCGAGGCGATGTCGATCTCGTTGTCGAAGTGGCCGATGTTGCAGACGATGGCGTTGTTCTTCATCCGCGCCATGTGCTCCCTGGTGATCACGTGGAAATTGCCGGTGGCGGTGACGAAGATATCGGCCCTGTCGGCGGCGTAGTCCATCGTCACGACGCGGTAGCCCTCCATCGCCGCCTGCAGCGCGCAGATCGGGTCGATCTCGGTCACCCACACCTGCGCCTGGAGTCCGCGCAGCGCCTGGGCCGAGCCCTTGCCGACTTCGCCGTAGCCCGCGATCACCGCCACCTTGCCCGCGACCATCACGTCGGTCGCGCGCTTGATGCCGTCGACGAGCGACTCGCGGCAGCCGTAGATGTTGTCGAACTTGGACTTGGTGACCGAGTCGTTGACGTTGATCGCCGGAAAGAGCAGCCGCTTTTCCTTCGCCATCTGGTAGAGGCGGTGCACGCCGGTGGTGGTCTCCTCCGTCACGCCCAGGATGTCCTTGCCGATCTTCGAGTACCAGCCCGGTTTTGCCGCGAGCTGCTTCTTGATCGACTCGAACAGCGAGATTTCCTCCTCGCTGCCTGGCTGCGACAGGAGGGCAGCGTCCTTTTCCGCCTTTTGCCCGAGATGGACGAGGAGCGTGGCATCGCCGCCGTCGTCGAGGATCATGTTCGGGCCCTGGCCCGCGAAGTCGAAGATGCGGTGCGTGAATTGCCAGTACTCGTCGAGCGACTCGCCCTTGTAGGCGAACACCGGCGTGCCGGACGCGGCGATGGCGGCCGCGGCATGGTCCTGCGTCGAGAAGATGTTGCACGAAGCCCAGCGCACCTCCGCGCCCAGCGCCTTCAGCGTCTCGATCAGCACCGCCGTCTGGATGGTCATGTGCAGCGAGCCCGCGATGCGCGCGCCCTTGAGGGGCTGCTGGCGTGCGAACTCGTCGCGGATCGCCATCAGCGCCGGCATCTCGGACTCGGCGATGGCGATCTCCTTGCGACCCCAGTCGGCGAGCGACAGGTCGGCCACCCGAAAATCGGTGAACTTCGCATCTGCTTTCATTTGCGGATCTCCAAAAAACTAAGCGCCCGCACCGTTTCCAGTGCGAGCGCCGTTGAATTTAGCTGAGCCTGACCCCCTCGATCTATCGTTCGCGGGGACGCAACGCTCCTCAGCGGGGCGAATTCTAGCGGGTTCCAGTTGCTTTTCAAAGGCGCGCAAAGCCTGCATCCTTCGGCGCATGCCCGCTTCCATCGTCGCGAGCGTGGTTTTCCTGAAGGTCCAGGAGTTCGGCCGGCGTCCGGCGAGCGAGCAGGCCCGCATGCGCGCGCAGCTCGAGGCGGTGGTCGCTGTCGTCACGGCCGATCTGAACCCGTCGAACCGCATCGTCCTCGAGGCGTCGGACGGCGTGGCGCTCGTGCTGCTCGATGATCCGCTCGGCGCGTTGCGACTCACGCAGCAGGCGCTCACCTCGGCGGCTGCCGGCCTGCCGCTTTCCGCCGGCTTGAACCACGGCGCGCTGCAGCTCTCGGGCCGCAAGGGCGCAGAAGCGATGACCGGAGATGGCATCGCCGTCGCCGCGGCGGTCGCGGATTTTGCGCCGTCGCCCAGATTGCTCGCCTCGCGGGCGTTCCGCGATGCGCTTGCCGATGCGCAGCCCGGACAGGAGGTTGCGCTCGCGCATGCGGGCACGTTCACCGACCCTGGCCTGCGCGCGCACGAGCTCTTCGCGCCGGATGCAAGGGCGCCGGCGCGCCGCTCGCTGCGCTATAGCGCCGCCAGCCTGGTGCTGGTCGTCGGGCTGGTCGGCGGCGGCATCGCGGCGCGCGCCTATCAGGGCGAGCGACCCCAGGCGATGATCAGCAAGGTGCCCGACTATGTGCGCGCACTGATTCAGCGTGTGACGGACTGATGGCCAAGGCAAAGCGCATCGGACGCTACAAGATCCTCGGCGAGCTCGGTCGGGGCGCCATGGGCATCGTCTACAAGGCCGAGGATCCGAACCTCGATCGCATCGTCGCGCTGAAGACCATCATCCTCGAGGACGATTCCGACGGGCGCGACGAGTACCACAAGCGCTTCATCCTCGAGGCGAAGGCGGCGGGCAAGCTCAACCATCCCAACATCGTCACCACCTTCGACTGCGGCGATCACGAGGGCATGGCCTACCTCGCGATGGAGCTGCTGGAAGGCACCGATCTGCGCACGCGCATGCTGAACAAGGGCGTCACCGCGCTCGAGGCAGTCGAGATCGCGCGCCAGGTCGCCGAGGGCCTCGCCTACGCGCACGAGCGCGGCGTCGTGCATCGCGATATCAAGCCGGGCAACATCATGCTGAACGACGACGGCCAGGCGAAGATCATGGACTTCGGCCTAGCGCGCATGCGCGCCGCCGACCGTTCGAGCAAGACCAGCACCGGCATGGTGCTCGGCACGCCGCGCTACATGTCGCCCGAGCAGATCTCCGGCCAGCCGGTCGACCAGCGCTCCGACATCTTTTCCCTCGGCATCGTGCTCTACGAGATGCTCACCGGCACGCGCCTCTTCGCCGGCGAGGACATGCACCAGGTGATGCACAGCATCACGCAGTTCGACCACGTGCCGCCGTCGCGACAGGTGACCGGGCTGCCGGCGATGCTCGATTTCGTCACCGCGCGTGCGCTGAAGAAGGAGCCGGCGGCGCGCTACCCCGACGCGCGCGAGCTCGCCGCCGACCTCGCGACCTGCCGCGCTGAGCTGCGCAGCCAGACTTCCGAGAAGCTCGCCGAAGGCAGCCGGACGATCAAGCTGGAAACGCAGCCGGAGAAGGCACCCGAGGCGCCGGCGGCGCGCGCGATCGCGGTCGACACGCGGCTGCCGCTCTCGCGCC
>Ga0136846_1235895_pt1 | contig 12304 bp, 4 predicted proteins | sample HopSoiMetagenom2_FD_96841 | JGI IMG/M metagenome (GOLD analysis project Ga0136846, IMG submission 96841) | Grasslands soil microbial communities from Hopland, California, USA - 2 Assembly 2016 (version 4) | ecosystem: Environmental > Terrestrial > Soil > Grasslands | place: USA: Hopland...
TCCAGTGTTTCAATGATCTCGTCCGGAGCGTGGTTCTTCATGTCCCGCAGCAGCTTCAAAGACATCAGAATAGGGGTGAAAACATTGTTTAAATCGTGCGCGATACCCCCAGCCAGAGTTCCGATGCTTTCCATCCGCTGCGCCCGCAAAAAGTGAGTCTCGAGTTTTTTTCGCTCCGTGACATCCGTGTTAATGATCAGAAAAGAGCGCGGCTTGTTTTCGCGATCTCGAACCAGACTCCAGCGGCTTTCAACGAGGATCTCCTTGCCAGTCTTCGTCACTTGCTTGATTTCCCCCTGCCAGTCTCCTTTGGCGACCGTTTGCTCACGGGCTTCGTTTTGTTTTAATGAATCCGGCGATGTGAAAATTTTCGCATTTCCGTTGCCGAGCAACTCCTCGTGTGTCCAGCCATAGAGCTGTTCAGCGCTCTTGTTCCAAAAAGTGATTCCGCCGTTTAAATCGAGCACCATGATTGCGTCTCGCGCTTTGTTCAGCAGCGCTGCCTGGTCCAGGACTCGCTCCTGCGCCTCTTCGCGATCGCGTTCCGCTTTTTTCTTCTGAATAGCGCTCAGAAGCGCCGTTGGAAGGCGTTTTAAACTCGATTTAAGGATGTAATCATCCGCCCCTTCTTTGATGCATTCAACGGCAACTTCTTCCGATTGCGAACCGGTCACCAAAATAAACGGGATTTCAGCCTGCTGCTCTCTGAGCGCGTGCAACGCGTCCAGCGCGTTGAATTGCGGCATTGAAAAGTCTGAAATAATCGCGTCGCAGCTTCTCTTCTGAAGCTCCTTCAGAAAGGCCCTTTTGGAAGCCACGCATTGCGCTTCGAAGGAAATATTCGCCCGGCGCAGTTCATATAAAATGAGCTCCGCGTCCGCGGGAACATCCTCAACGAGCAAAAGGCGCAGGTCAGGTTTATTCATTTCCTCGGCAACTCATTCGGACAGGCGCTGGCGGCAAAAACATAAAATATTCATTCCCTGCCCTCTCGAATCCTGCCCTTGAAAAAGCTCTGAAAGGATTCAGAACTGCCGCGCATGTGTGGCCCCAATTTTCCCTAAAGTTGTGGCATGTCCAAAAAAACTTCCGGGTACAGCCGCCGGACGCATTCCGGACAGAAACTATGCGTGAAGTGCGCGTACGAATGGTGCTCAATATAGCTTTCCAAAAGATTCCATGTCCCTTTGCCGTCCCGAATTTTTTTGCACGACGCGCAAATCGGAAGCAGACCCGTCAGGGTTTTTACCTTGGCGGAACTCTCTTGCAGTTCGGCAATTAGTTTCTCGCGCTCCGCCTCGGCAAGTTTGCGGCCTGTAATGTCCTCGACACTCCCTTCGTAAACAATCTGGCGGTTTTCCGGATCGCGCAAAGCTTTTGCATGGATCTCGACGTTCCGCACGTGCCCGTCCCGCGCCTTAAAAGTGGTTTCAATGAATGCCACTGACCCCTGTCGTTCCAGTTCTTCGCGCCACTGGATGAAATCGTCCTGTTTTGGATGAAAGGCCGCGAAGTTTCGTCCGAGCAACTCGTTGCCGTCCTCAAAGCCGAGCAAGGCAGCGAGTGCTGGATTGGCATCCAGGATTTCGCCCGTCGGAAGCGAGCGAAAAAGGCCCACGGGGACCGTTTCAAAAAGCATTTTGTACCGCAGTTCGGCGCGCTCCCGGTCTCTTTCCTGCTCGCGAAGCTGAAATGCTTTCTTGACTGAACCGCGCAACCTCTGAAAATGCTCCGGGCTCTTCAAAACGTAATCATCCACTCCGCGCTTCATCGCCTCGACGGCCACTTCTTCGTTTCCCGTTCCGGTAAACATAATCACTGCGGCCTCCGGCCAAAGTGACTTCACTTTATCTAGAATCTGCAGGCCATCCGTCCAATAAAGCTGGTAGTCCGTAATAACCAGGTCGAAAGGGCCAGAACTCAGTGCCCGTTCCAAGGATTCAGCGTTCGAAACTTCAAATGGCTGCGCTCGCGGAAAGTCCTGGTGCAATTCCCGGACCACAAGAAGTCGGTCACTGGGATTGTCATCAACGACCAGGATCCGGAAAGAATCATGAGTAGGAACGCCTTCCCTGCCTCGCGTCACACACTCTTCTTCTGCCGGATTGAGACTACACTGCACACGTGAAAAATAAGTCGCTTTCGGAATGCTGGCAACCGGGGCGGCTCCTGATTACTGCACATAAATAGAGTGCACTTCAGAAACGGCTTTCCGTCGGAAAAACAGGAGGTGTTAGTTATCAACTGCTTAGGAGCGCCTGTCCTGCGTACTCAGCTTTAGCCTGAGCCAGAAGCGGCTTCCTTTGCCTAACTCGGATTCGAGGCCGACCTGACCACCCATTCTTTCTATCCCTTTCCGCACAATCGCCAGGCCGAGCCCCGTCCCCGGATAATCGTCAGCGCCATGCAGCCGCTCAAAGACTTTGAAAATGCGTCCCTGATCTTCGGCAGAAATTCCTATCCCATTATCTTCGATCCAGACCCGGGCAAAGCCGCCGTCCGTCTCGGCGTGAATTTTCATTCTCGGGATTATACCGGGAGGAACAAATTTGATCCCATTCGAAATCAGATTCAGCAGCAACTGATTGAGAGTCACATCATGCGCCATTACTTTCGGCAGCGGCTCAACTAGATCGACGACCGCATGGCGCGCTGTCAGTTCACCTTCGAGCTGCCCGATGGCCCCAAGCAGCGCTTCATGCAACGATATCAGGCTTAATTCCAGCGTTGTGTGACCAAGCCGGCTGAAAAACAAAAGGTCCCGCACCAGATTGTCCATCCGTTCAGCCGCGTTAACAATGCGGGTGGCGCATTCGCGACCCATCTCATCCAGCGACGCGCTGTAATCCTCGAGCAAAACCTTGGCAAACCCCTGCATCGCTCGGATTGGGGCACGAAGATCGTGCGAAACTGAATAAGAAAACGCTTCGAGCGCCGAGTTGGATTCCTGGAGCGCCTCTTCGGCTTTCTTTCGAACGATCACCTCCGCCTGTAATTCAGCATTCGCGGCCTGCAACTGTTCCGCCCGATGTTCGAGCGTCTGGTTCAGTTTCTTAATCTGCTGCTCCGCATTTTTCGCGTCGGTAATGTCACGCGCGAACAAATAAAGAAGCTCTTCTGCGCCGTACGGCGCTATGGTCCAGGCAAAACATCGATAGTTGCCATCCAGGCAGCGGTACCCACATTCAAAATTCACTGTTCTTCGATCATCGATTGCTTCACGCAGGGACGTTCGCGCCTGCTCGCTTTCGGGCTTTTCCATCCAATGCCAGAAAGGATTTCCTTTCAAAGTTTCTTCCGCGTAACCGAGAAGTCTTTGCCAGGCCGCATTCAGCTCCTTCAGATTCCCGTCAAAATCCGCGATCGCCAGCAGATCGACTGACAAGGTGAAAAACCGGTTCTGCTTTGTTTGCAGCTCCAGCCTGCGCGCCGCCTCGTTCAACCGAAGCTGATGTTCTCGCTCCTCCATCAACCGAAGCTGTTCTGCCTGCCACTTGGCCTCTTCGGTCTTTTTCAGAAGCTCAACGAAGACGTTCACCTTGCTCCGCAACACATCCGGAATAACCGGAGTGAAGATGTAATCTACGGCCCCTAGCGAGTACCCCTTAAAGAGGTGGGTCTCTGAGGTGCTGATTGCCGTGATAAAAATAATTGGAATATGCTCCGTGCTCTTTCTCTGCCGGATCATCTGGGCCGTTTCGAATCCGTTCAGCCCGGGCATATTCACGTCCAGAAGAATTACGGCAAAATCGTGCCGCAGGATCAGTCTCAAGGCTTCTTCCCCGGACCTCGCTTTGATCAGATTCTGGCCGAGTTCTTCGAGGACTGCTTCCAAAGCGATGAGATTCTCCGGTGTGTCATCGACCAACAGGATATTCACCTTCGGGTGCTGGCCGCGTTCGCCATCCGAACCGGCCGGACCGCGCTCCATCGTTTCTGGCTGGTCCCGTTCTGCGATGTTGTATCCGTCTTTTTTCAAATCGATGGCAACGTGAGGGGTAAGCATACTACGAGATTTTGCGGTAAAGGTTATGTTCCGCATCGATTTCTGCGTAACAATTCTTCATCAGCAATCCCTCGAGAGTCTCTCCCGGCGTGAGGCCTAGAATCCCAAACAACGCAAGGCTGTCATACAGCAATTGGTGCGCTCTCTCCTGTGTGGGCCGGTCGTAATATTTCAGCGGGTTCCGGCAGAAAATGGCGTTGAATTCGTTGAACGAACTGTCCGTCGCCAAGTTGTGCTGCGAAAACACCATGTTCCTCCGCAGCATCGAATCAAACATGCCGTGCTCGCCACCTCCAGAAAAGTATTTTGTCAGAATCGCGCGCCCGCCGCCTTTGTCATAAATATTCTCGTACTTCGGAAGCTGGCTCAGGGCAAAGATCCCATCGAATCCACGCTGAATTAAGGTCTCATTGACATCGGTGCTGTAGATAACGCTTTTGTCATAGATCCCCTCTTCTAAAAGGATGATGGCCAAAGCGTACGTTTCGAAGACCGAGTTGCAACCAACCAGCCAAATGCGGATGAACGGATAAGTCCGCAGGATCGGAATAAGTTCAAAGCGGAATTTCCGGAAAAATTCCGCGCTGAATGGAAAGACAGGCGGAAGAACCGCCTTGAGAAAACGATTCAGTGCTTCACTGTCATGCAACAACCGCTCCTGCAGGCCCGAAACAGTCCCAACCTTCTCTTTTTTAATCGCTTCCCAGATCCGCCGCCGGATTGGGACCGCGGAGTACTCCTGCAAATCGACGCCGTGCAGGCGTTGGATCGCCTGCAACAGCAACTCAATCTCCAGATTTTCGAGTTCTGGGCTGTATTTCTCGCGGGGCGTCATTAACGGTGCAGCCAGACCCGGAGCAGTGAAAGCAGTTGTTCCGTATCCACCGGTTTCGCGATATAATCCGAGGCGCCGGCCTCGATGCATTTCTCACGATCGCCCTTCATCGCCTTCGCCGTGAGCGCAAGTATCGGCAGGCTCTTGAATTTCGGCACTTTGCGAATTTCGTGCATGGTATCGTACCCATCCATCTCGGGCATCATGATATCCATCAGCACGATATTGATATCTTCGTTGTTCCGCAGCAGTTCAAGGGCGTCTTTCCCATTTTCAGCGGAGTAAACCAGCATGTTGTGCCGTTCCAGCAGGCTGGTCATCGCAAAGATATTCCGAATATCATCGTCAACCACGAGAACTTTCTTGCCCGATAGCATGTCATCCGTCTGGTGCAGCTTCTCCAGCATTTTCCGCTGCTGCTCAGGCATCCGCGATTGAACGCGATGCAGGAAAAGCGCCGTTTCATCCAGGAGCCGTTCCGGCGAACGAACATCTTTTACGATGATCGTCTTAGCCATCCGCTTCAATTGAGTTTCCTCCTTCTTTGTCAGATCGCGGCCGGTATAGACAATCACCGGCAGAGTGAGAAGAGCTGGATCCTTCTTCATCTCTTCCATCAATTGAAACCCGGTCATGTCGGGCAGCCCGAGATCGAGCACCATGCAATCGAAATGTCCTGTCTGGAGTGTTTCCAGCGCCTCCTGTGCCGTCGAAACGCCCGTAATTTGTACATCCTGCTCGCCAATCAGCTCGGCGATGCTCTTTCTCTGCACTTCGTCATCCTCAACAATCAACAGGCTCTTCACCTGCCTTTCGATATATTGACGGATCTCCTTGAAGGCTTCGTCCAGCGTCTGTTTTTCAACGGGTTTTGTGAAGAACGCCAAAGCCCCTTGCTTCAGTCCTCGCTCACGCTCCTCGTCGGCCGTAATGATTTGCACCGGAATATGGCGCGTATTCGGATCATCCTTCAGCCGGTCCAGGACTTTCCAGCCCTCCATATCCGGCAAACCAAGATCCAGCGTAATCGCGTCCGGCTTATGCTCCCGAGCCATTGCCAGCGCTGTGGACCCGCGCGATGAAATCAGCCCTTTAAACCCGTGCTCATGCGCGAGACCTAAAAGGTAGGTGGCGAAGTTCGTATCATCTTCGACGATCATCACCACCCGGTCTCCCGGAGTGATATTATTCCGGTCGTCCGAAGAATCGTACTCAGCTACCAGGGTCGGCACAGGCATGTCCATCACAGCCGGCGTGCTCGACTCCCGCCGCGGAGCCTCAATCCATTCCACGGGCGTGCCGCCGGAGCGCCGCGCCGTTTTCATCGGCTGATTCTGCGGCAGATAAAGGGTAAAGGTGCTGCCTTCGGCAGGGGTGCTGCTCAAACCAATCTCGCCGCCCAGCAGTCGCGCAATTTCGCGGCTGATCGCAAGCCCCAGGCCCGTACCGCCAAACCTCCGGCTGGTCGAGCCATCGGCCTGTTGGAAGGGTTCGAAGATGATCTGCTGTTTTTCGATTGGAATTCCAATCCCGGTGTCCCTGACCGCGAACGCAATCACGGCATTCGCCTGGTTCAGGTTTTGATTTTCGCGTGACCAGCCGGTCGTGGCCACAAACAGCTCCAGTGCAACCCCGCCATGTTCCGTAAACTTGAACGCGTTCGACAGCAGGTTCTTCAGCACTTGCTGCAATCGTTTCGTGTCCGTCTGAATCGCTTTCGGGAAGGTCGAATCCAGCCGAATATTGAAATCGAGCTTCTTCGACTCCGCCACATGCCGGAACGTCCGATCGATATAATCCTGCAGATTGCCAATGGGCAGCTCCCCAAGGTCGATCGTCACCGTTCCCGATTCGATCTTGGAAAGGTCGAGAATATCGTTGATCAGCGTGAGCAGATCGATTCCGGCGCCATGAATCGTCTTCGCGAACTCGACCTGCTTTGGCGACAGGTTGTTGTCCGGATTTTCCGCTAACTGGTTCGCCAGGATGAGCAAGCTGTTGAGCGGCGTGCGCAATTCGTGCGACATGTTCGCCATGAATTCCGACTTGTACTTCGAAGTGATCGCCAACTGGGACGCTTTCTCTTCCAGCGCCTGGCGGGCTTGCTCGACTTCGCGGTTCTTTCGCGCGACTTCCTCGTTCTGCAACACCAGCAGCTTGGCTTTCTCTTCCAGCTCTGCGTTGGTCTGCTGCAACTCTTCCTGCTGCGCCTGAAGTTCCCGCGCGAGCGACTGAGATTGCTTGAGCAGGTCCTCCGTTCTCATGTTCGCTTCCAGCGTATTGAGCACGATGCCGATCGACTCAGTAAGCTGATCGAGGAACGTCACGTGCGTCGGGCTGAACTTCTCAAACGAAGCCAGTTCCATAACTGCCTTGACCATTCCTTCAAACACAATCGGTAGAACAATGATGTTATTCGGTTTGGATTCGCCCAACCCTGACGTAATCTGAATGTAATTCTCCGGAACGTTCGTCAGAAGGATGCGTTCCTTCTCCAAAGCGCATTGCCCAACCAATCCCTCACCCAAACGGAATCTGTTATCAACATTCTTCCGTTCCCGATAGGCGTAGCTGGCCAGCAGCTTGAGATAAGCCTCTTCCTTCGCGCTCGCATCCATCAAATAAAACACCCCCTGATGAGCGCCGACGACTGGGGCCAATTCCGAAAGGATCAATTTGCCAACCGTAAGCAGATCTTTTTGGCCCTGCAACATGCGTGAGAACTTCGCGAGGTTGGTCTTCAGCCAGTCCTGCTCGGAATTCTTCAATGTTGTGTCGCGCAAATTCCGAATCATCTCGTTGATGTTGTCCTTCAGCGCCGCAACTTCGCCGCGAGCATCCACTTGAATGGACCGCGTCAGGTCACCGCGTGTCACGGCTGTTGCAACCTCCGCGATCGCGCGCACCTGCGTTGTCAGATTCGCGGCGAGCTGATTGACGTTATCCGTCAGGTCCTTCCAAGTACCCGCAGCGCCGGGCACTGATGCTTGTCCGCCCAGTTTCCCTTCGACACCTACTTCGCGAGCAACCGTGGTCACCTGGTCTGCAAACGTTGCCAGCGTGTCGATCATCGAGTTGATCGTGTCCGCAAGTGCCGCAATTTCGCCTTTGGCTTCGACCGTCAGTTTCCGTTGCAAATCGCCATTCGCCACCGCCGTCACAACTTTGGCAATACCGCGCACTTGCGACGTCAGGTTGGACGCCATGCTGTTGACGTTATCAGTCAGGTCCTTCCAAATGCCCGAGACGCCCTTCACCACCGCCTGTCCCCCGAGCTTTCCTTCAGTACCCACTTCGCGAGCCACACGGGTGACTTCCGACGCAAACGACGAAAGCTGATCCACCATCGTGTTGATCGTTTCCTTCAACTCCAGAATTTCGCCGCGAACATCAACCGTGATTTTCTTCGAAAGATCTCCGTTAGCGACCGCGGTCGTGACAGCAGCAATATTTCGAACTTGCGCCGTAAGATTCGACGCCATTGAGTTCACCGAATCAGTCAGGTCCTTCCACACACCGGCAACCCCTTTTACCACTGCCTGCCCGCCGAGTTTTCCTTCCGTTCCCACTTCGCGAGCCACACGGGTCACTTCCGATGCAAACGACGAAAGCTGATCCACCATCGTGTTAACAGTGTTCTTTAGTTCCAGAATTTCGCCTTTAACATCGACCGTAATTTTCTTCGACAGGTCGCCATTCGCCACCGCCTTCGTCACATCAGCGATATTGCGAACCTGCGCCGTCAGGTTCCCGGCCATCGAGTTCACCGAGTCGGTCAAATCCTTCCACGTCCCGGCGACCCCTCGCACATCCGCCTGACCGCCCAACTTCCCTTCCGTTCCCACTTCACGGGCCACGCGCGTCACTTCAGAAGCGAACGAACGAAGCTGATCCACCATCGTGTTGATCGTTTCCTTCAGCTCCAGAATTTCCCCCTGCACATCGACGGTGATTTTCTTCGAAAGATCGCCATTCGCCACAGCGGTCGTCACTTCCGCGATGTTGCGAACTTGCGCCGTCAGGTTACCGGCCATGAAATTCACTGAATCCGTCAGATCTTTCCACGTTCCGGCAACTCCGCGCACTTCAGCCTGCCCGCCGAGTTTCCCTTCCGTGCCGACTTCGCGAGCCACACGAGTCACTTCCGATGCAAAAGACGAAAGCTGATCCACCATCGTATTAACGGTGTTCTTCAATTCCAGAATTTCACCTTTAACATCAACTGTGATCTTCTTGGACAAATCGCCATTGGCCACCGCTTTCGTCACATCCGCAATGTTTCGAACTTGCGCCGTCAGATTCGACGCCATCGAGTTCACGGAATCGGTCAAGTCCTTCCACGTTCCCGCCACGCCTTTGACATCCGCCTGTCCGCCGAGTTTTCCTTCCGTGCCGACTTCGCGAGCCACACGAGTCACTTCCGATGCAAACGACGATAGCTGATCCACCATTGTGTTAATCGTGTTCTTCAGCTCCAGAATTTCGCCTTTAACATCAACGGTGATCTTGCGGGACAAATCGCCATTCGCAACGGCCTTCGTGACGTCTGCGATATTGCGCACTTGTGCCGTCAGGTTCGATGCCATCGAGTTCACCGAATCGGTCAGGTCCTTCCACACGCCGGCGACGCCTTTCACGTCCGCTTGTCCGCCGAGTTTTCCTTCCGTGCCGACTTCACGAGCGACGCGTGTGACTTCCGCCGCAAACGACGAAAGCTGATCCACCATCGTATTAATCGTGTTCTTCAGCTCCAGGATTTCGCCTTTAACATCGACCGTGATTTTCTTGGACAAGTCGCCATTCGCGACCGCCGTGGTCACCGCCGCAATATTGCGCACTTGCGCCGTCAGGTTGCCGGCCATGAAGTTCACGGAGTCGGTCAAATCTTTCCACGTTCCGGCGACGCCCTTCACCTCCGCTTGCCCGCCAAGCTTTCCTTCTGTGCCGACCTCACGGGCGACGCGAGTTACTTCAGCCGCAAACGAACGAAGCTGGTCCACCATCGTATTAACCGTGTTTTTCAGCTCCAGAATTTCGCCTTTAACATCGACCGTGATCTTCTTGGACAAGTCACCGTTCGCCACTGCTGTCGTGACTTCAGCGATGTTACGCACCTGCGCCGTCAGGTTGCCCGCCATGAAGTTGACCGAATCCGTGAGGTCCTTCCAGGTACCCGCCACACCTTTCACATCCGCCTGGCCGCCCAGTTTCCCTTCAGTGCCGACTTCGCGAGCCACACGGGTTACTTCAGAAGCAAACGAGCTCAACTGATCCACCATCGTATTGATCACGCTCTTGATCTGCAGAATTTCTCCGCGCGCTTCTACCGTGATCTTTTGCGTCAAGTCACCATCCGCAATCGCCGTTGCCACCTTCGACACGTCGCGCAATTGCACCGTCAGGTTCGACGCCATGAAATTCACGTTATCCGTGAGATCCTTCCAAACGCCCGCCACACCTTTCACTTGCGCCTGCCCACCTAGTTTTCCTTCGGTGCCGACTTCGCGCGCCACACGGGTCACTTCCGCCGCAAACGCCGAAAGCTGATCCACCATCGTGTTGATCACGTTTTTGATCTGCAGAATTTCTCCGCGCACATCGACCGTAATCTTTTGCGTCAGGTCGCCGCTCGCGATCGCGGTCGCCACCTTCGACACGTCGCGCAATTGCACCGTCAGGTTCGACGCCATGAAATTGACGTTATCAGTCAGGTCCTTCCAAACACCCGCGACGCCTTTTACCTGTGCCTGACCACCGAGTTTTCCTTCCGTACCGACTTCACGCGCCACACGCGTCACTTCGGAGGCAAACGATGAAAGCTGGTCCACCATCGTGTTGACCGTGTTCTTCAGCTCCAGAATTTCGCCTTTAACATCGACCGTGATTTTCTTTGAAAGGTCGCCGTTAGCCACCGCAGTGGTCACCGCCGCAATGTTACGCACTTGGGCCGTCAGGTTCGACGCCATCGAATTCACTGAATCGGTCAGGTCTTTCCACGTTCCGGAAACACCTTCCACCCGCGCCTGGCCGCCGAGTTTCCCTTCGGTACCGACTTCGCGTGCCACGCGCGTCACTTCAGAAGCAAATGATCGAAGCTGGTCCACCATCGTGTTGATCGTGACCTTCAGCTCAAGAAATTCGCCTTTCACATCGACCGTAATCTTCTTGGACAAATCGCCCTTCGCGATCGCCGTCGCCACCTTCGCGATGTTACGCACCTGGCCAGTCAAATTACCGGCCATCAGGTTTACGTTATCCGTCAAATCTTTCCAGGTGCCCGCCACCCCACGCACTCGTGCCTGGCCACCCAGTTTTCCTTCCGTGCCCACTTCACGCGCCACGCGCGTCACTTCCGAAGCGAAACTACCCAACTGCTTCACCATCGCGTTCACCGTTGTCGCCGTCCGCTTGAATTCACCTTTTAAAGCGCGGCCCGTAATTTGCGTCGCCATTTTCTGCGACAAATCGCCATTCGCGACCGCGCCGATGACGCGCGCCGTTTCATTCAACGGCCACACCAGGTCCGAAATCAGCATGTTCACCGAATCCACCCAGCCAGCCCAATCCCCGCGAATCCCGCCGCCCAAACTGACCCGTTCATTGATTCGTCCTTCGCGGCCGACCACCCGGCTGATGCGCTCGAGTTCCATCGACATGCTCGCGTTTTTCTCTGCGATCATATTGAACGCCTCGGCAACTTTTCCATTGGGTCCTTTCCAAGTGCCCGGCAGTCGCACCGAAAAATCACCGCGATTGAACGCATTCAGCGCCGCCAAAAGCGCGTCGCGATCGATCTCTCCATCACTCTTGATCGTTCCATTAGCGTGGGCGGCTTTCGCGGGTCGGGAGGGTAGCGTTTTGCTCGTCTTGCGCGCAGGGCGTTCGGGCGCGACGGCGTTCGCCGTTAAAGTCTCGTGAGTAATATCGGATTCTGGCATAACAGGGTGAATTTGGGTTGCCTGAGGAGGATGAATAGCGTTTGAGGGATCGCCCGCTTCAGCACGAAAGCAAGGCACAATACGCCTCTGACGATACAACGCTTATTCAAAGTTTTAGAAGTATATCGGTCAATGTCTGTCCTTCAATCCGGCCTTCCTACTGAAACGACTTTCAGGTTTTTCCTGATACCCGGCCCGTAAAGCACGCCATCGACCAGTTGTAACGGAGCTTCCCAACCTCCCACAAGACTTCTTAGGTTCCATACGATGACCGATCAACTTAGTCCCCCTTCGCACGGAATCGACAAGCCGAACAGGCTTTAATTCGAGGCAAGAGAGTTTACGCCTGCAACTCAATAAGCTTCTCCCCCTGTTCTAATGCTTTCACCACCTCAGGCCTGATGCCCCTGACTGGCTATCCAGCGTGCGAGCGCAGGCGGGAGTCGCGCATCAACCAGAAAATTCACGTGGGCTGCAAAACCGCATGATCGGCCTGGCGCGCCGCGTAAGCCAACGCTGCCTTAA
>Ga0136846_1216846_pt1 | contig 12302 bp, 12 predicted proteins | sample HopSoiMetagenom2_FD_96841 | JGI IMG/M metagenome (GOLD analysis project Ga0136846, IMG submission 96841) | Grasslands soil microbial communities from Hopland, California, USA - 2 Assembly 2016 (version 4) | ecosystem: Environmental > Terrestrial > Soil > Grasslands | place: USA: Hopland...
CGACATCATTGCCCTGGCGCATGCCCTGCGTGGGATCATGACCCTCCCAGAAGGTCCTCAGCAGGCGCTCGTAGGGCAGCTTCTTCGGATCGTAGACGACGAGCACCATCTCGTTGTGGCCCGTGAGGCCCGAGCAGACCTCCTCGTAGGTCGGGTTCGGCGTGACCCCGCCGGCATAGCCTACCGCAGTCACGTAGACGCCGTCGCCGAGTTTCCAGAACATGCGCTCCGCGCCCCAGAAGCAGCCGAGCCCGAAAATGGCGGTCTCCATCCCTTGCGGGTAAGGACCCTGCAGCGGCCGGCCGTTGATGAAATGCGTTTTGGCAGTGCGGATCGCCTCAGGGCGGCCTGGCAGCGCCTCGTTCGGCGTGGGCAGCGTGGTTTTCTTGCGGAACAGGAACATCGGACACCTCCGCGTAGGAATGTAGGTTTGCGTGACCCGATCCGGTAGGCGAGCGCACGGCGGCAAAAGATCACGAACGCGTCAGCGGCGCGAATACCCGATCTTCGGCCTCGGCTTTCGCCCAAGAAGCAGGCAGATCATGCCGAAAACGGCAATGATGATCCAGACCGGCAGGCGCAGGATCGACGTCATGGCGGGATTCCAGAGAAGCGGGTGGATCCCCTCCAGCGCCGGCTGCAACAGCTTGAATTTGTCGGGAAAGACCTGAGCCGCGGTATCGGCGGTCGGCGTGTAAATCACCGCATTCGCGGCGATCGACTTCGTTCCGTCGATGATCAGCGCCGCGAAGGCGGCGGCGAGCAGCAACATGCCGAGAAAACGGAAAGAGAGGCGGATCATCGCGAGGCCAAGCGAGCGCTGCTTCGCTCTTAAGCGAGCCGCCAACCGCTGTCCACGGGGCGGGAGAACGGTCAGACGCGGGGTTCCCAGCCGGCGCAAAAGCGCGCTAGACACCGCGCCATGCCGAAACGGACGGACATCAAGACGATCATGATCATCGGCGCCGGCCCGATCGTCATTGGCCAGGCCTGTGAATTCGATTATTCCGGCACCCAGGCGTGCAAGGCGCTGCGCGAGGAGGGATACCGGATCGTCCTCGTCAACTCGAATCCGGCGACGATCATGACCGATCCGGACATGGCCGACCGCACCTATGTCGAACCGATCACACCGGAAATCGTCGCCAAGATCATCGAGAAGGAGCGCTATATCGAAGATGGCGGCTTCGCGCTTCTGCCGACGATGGGCGGACAGACGGCACTGAACTGCGCGCTGTCCTTGAAGCGCATGGGGACATTGCAGAAGTTCGACGTCGAGATGATCGGCGCGACCGCCGAGGCAATCGACAAGGCGGAAGACCGCGAGCGCTTCCAGAAGGCGATGACCAAGATCGGTCTCGAGACGCCGCGCTCGCATCACGTCAAGACATTGTCGGCGGCGCTGACCGCGCTCGACGATATCGGCCTGCCGGCGATCATCCGCCCCTCGTTCACGCTCGGCGGCACCGGCGGCGGCATCGCCTACAACAAGACCGAGCTCATCGAGATCGTCGAGCGCGGCATAGACGCCTCGCCGACAAACGAGGTGCTGATCGAAGAAAGCGTGCTCGGCTGGAAAGAGTTCGAGATGGAAGTGGTCCGCGACAAGGCCGACAATTGCATCATCATCTGCTCGATCGAGAATGTCGATCCGATGGGCGTGCATACCGGCGACTCGATCACCGTCGCCCCGGCGCTGACGCTCACCGATAAGGAATATCAGGCGATGCGCGACGCCTCGATCGCGGTTTTGCGCGAGATCGGCGTCGAGACCGGCGGCTCGAACGTGCAGTTCGCGATCGATCCGGAAACGGGACGCATGATTGTCATCGAGATGAATCCGCGCGTGTCGCGCTCCTCCGCGCTAGCGTCAAAGGCGACGGGTTTTCCCATCGCAAAAGTCGCGGCGAAACTCGCCGTCGGCTACACGCTCGACGAGATCGCCAATGATATAACCGGCGGCGCGACGCCGGCCTCCTTCGAGCCGACGATCGATTATGTCGTCACCAAGATTCCGCGCTTCGCTTTTGAAAAATTTCCCGGCGCCGAACCGGTGCTGACGACCTCGATGAAATCGGTCGGCGAGGCGATGGCGATCGGGCGGACATTCGGCGAAAGTTTGCAGAAGGCGCTGCGCTCGCTAGAGACGGGCCTCTCCGGCCTCGACGAAATCGAGATCGAAGGTCTCGGCCATGGCGACGATCGGGCTGTGTTGCGCGCCGCGCTCGGCACGCCGACGCCGGACCGGCTGCGCGTCGTTGCGCAGGCCCTGCGCATGGGCGTCACCCGCAAAGACATCCACGACGCCTGCAACATCGATCCGTGGTTCATCGATCGCATGGCCGAGATTATCGAGATGGAAGCAAAGGTCCGGCGTTTCGACCTGCCGCATGACGCTGCCAACTTGCGCATGCTCAAAGCGATGGGCTTTTCCGACGTGCGGCTTTCCGTGCTTGCCGGCAAAAGCGAGGCCGAGGTCGCGGCTCTTCGCGAGCGACTCGATGTCCACCCGGTCTATAAACGCATCGACACGTGCGCGGCGGAGTTAGCTTCACCTACGGCCTACATGTATTCGACATACGAGACACCGTTTGCGGGTAAACCGCGGTGCGAAGCGCGACCGAGTGAAGCCAAAAAAATCGTGATTCTCGGTGGCGGACCGAACCGCATCGGCCAGGGCATCGAATTCGATTATTGCTGCTGTCATGCCTGTTTCGCGTTGGCGGATGCAGGCTTTGAAACGATCATGATCAATTGCAATCCGGAGACGGTCTCGACCGATTACGACACCTCCGATCGCCTCTACTTCGAGCCGCTGACCACGGAGGACGTGCTCGAAATCCTACGTAAGGAGAAGGACAACGGCACGCTGATCGGCGTGATCGTGCAATTTGGCGGGCAGACGCCGCTGAAGCTCGCCAAGGCGCTGCAGGATACCGACATTCCGATCCTCGGCACCTCGGTTGAATCGATCGATCTCGCCGAGGATCGAGACCAGTTCAAACGTCTCCTCGATAAGCTGCATCTGAAGCAGCCAAAGAACGGAATCGCATATTCTGTCGAGCAGTCCCGCCTTGTCGCAAGCGAGCTCGGCCTGCCGCTTGTCGTGCGCCCCTCCTACGTCCTCGGCGGCCGCGCCATGGCGATCATCCGCGATGAAAGCGCCTTGGACGATTATCTGCTCGGCACACTGCCCGGCCTCGTACCCTCCGACGTCAAAGCGCGTTACCCCAACGACAAGACCGGCCAGATCAATACCGTGCTCGGCCGCAATCCGCTGCTGTTCGACCGCTATCTCGCCGACGCGATCGAGGTCGATGTCGATTGTCTCTGCGACGGCAAGGACGTGTTCATCTGCGGCATCATGGAGCATATCGAAGAGGCCGGCATTCATTCCGGCGACAGCGCCTGCTCGCTGCCACCGCGTTCGCTTTCGGCCGAGACGCTGCACGAGCTCGAGGATCAGACGAAGCGCCTCGCGCTCGCGCTCGATGTCGGCGGCCTCATGAACGTGCAATACGCGTTGAAGGACGGCAAGATCTACGTGCTCGAAGTCAATCCGCGCGCCTCGCGCACGGTGCCGTTCGTCGCCAAGGTCATCGGCCAACCGATCGCCAAGATTGCTTCGCGCATCATGGCCGGCGAGAGCCTTGCGTCCTTCAACCTGAAGCCCACAGTGAATGATCACGTCGGCGTCAAGGAGTCCGTCTTCCCTTTCGCACGATTTCCCGGCGTCGATACGGTGCTCGGCCCGGAAATGCGCTCGACCGGCGAGGTCATCGGTCTCGACCGCTCGTTCGATATCGCCTTTGCCAAAAGCCAGCTCGGCGGCGGCACGAAAGTGCCGCGCTCGGGCAACGTCTTCATCTCGGTGCGCGATGGCGACAAATCGCGCGTCGTCGATACGGCACGGCTTCTCACCGATCTCGGATTCAACCTCACCGCGACCGGAGGCACGGCGCGCTTTCTGCAGGAGAAGGGACTATCGGCCGCCAAGGTCAACAAAGTCTCGGAGGGCCGCCCACACATCGTCGACGCGATCAAAAACGGCTCGATCCAGCTCGTCTTCAACACGACGGAAGGCGCGCAGGCGCTGACCGACTCCCGCTCGCTGCGCCGCGCCGCCCTCTTGCATAAGGTTCCCTACTACACCACTCTAGCCGGCGCGATCGCCGCTGCGCAGGGGATCAAGGCCTATATCGCCGGCGATCTCGAGGTGAGGGCACTCCAGGATTACTTTTGAGGCGGCGCCGCTTGGCGGCCCGTACTCGACTGGCTGAGGTGAAGGAGCACCGGCCAGAGTCGGACGATTATTAGGATACGGGATACGATGGACAAAGTGCCGATGACTGTTGCCGGCTACGCCGCTCTCGAGGAGGAGCTGAAGCGTCGCCAGCAGATCGAGCGACCCCGCATTATCCAGGCGATTGCGGAGGCGCGCGCTCACGGCGATCTGTCCGAGAACGCCGAGTACCACGCGGCCAAGGAAGCGCAGGGACATAACGAGGGCCGCATCGCCGAGATCGAGGACCGGATGTCACGGGCCGAGGTCATCGATGTGTCGAAACTTTCCGGCAATTCGGTCATGTTCGGCGCCACGGTGACGCTCGTCGACGACGACACCGAAGAAGAGAAGCGCTACCAAATCGTCGGTGAAAATGAGGCCGATGTGAAAAGCGGCAAAGTGTCGATCACCTCGCCGATCGCGCGCGCGCTGATCGGCAAGAAGATCGGCGATACCGTCGAGGTCAATACGCCCGGCGGCGGCAAGAGCTATGAGGTCGTCAACGTCGCGTTTGGTTAGCAGATAAAGCTGGAACAGAATTCCAGCGACACAATAAAAATCGAGAGGGAACCCATGCCCATCGACACGCCTCCACAAAAAGCGCCCCGGCCGGCATGGGGTATGGTCGCGCTCCTGTTTGTTTACATGGTGCTCAATTTCGCCGACAAGATCGTCGTCGGTTTGGCCGGCGTGCCGATCATGACCGAGCTCAACCTCTCGCCGACCGATTTCGGTCTGCTCGGCTCGTCTTTCTTCTTCCTCTTCTCCATCTCGGCGATCGTCTTCGGCTTCATCATAAATCGCGTTCCGACGCGCTGGGTTCTCCCCGGCCTCGCGCTTGTGTGGGCGCTGTCGCAATTCCCGATGCTGGGGACGGTGAGTTTTGCCACCCTGCTCGTCTGTCGCGTCATTCTTGGCGCCGGCGAGGGCCCGGCATTTACAGTGGCGGTTCATTCCGTCTTCAAATGGTTTCCCGACCACCAGCGGACGCTGCCGACTGCCATCCTGTCGCAGGGATCATCGTTTGGCGTCATCCTCGCAGTGCCGTTGCTCAACTGGATCATCATCAATAAGTCCTGGCATTGGGCATTCGGTGCGCTGGGAATCGTCGGCCTTGTCTGGGTCGCAGTGTGGCTTGTCCTCGGCCGGGAAGGGCCGCTCGAGCCGAAACCCGTGCCGGGTTTCGTTGCCGAACGCAGGCCATACGCAAGACTGCTTCTCTCGCCGACCTTCATAGGCTGCTGTCTCGCGACCTTCGGGGCCTATTGGGCGCTCTCGCTTGGACTGACGTGGTTTACGCCCTTCATCATCAAAGGGCTTGGCTTCACGCAAGAGCAGGCCGGCTGGATTTCCGTCCTGCCGTGGATCGTTGGCGCGACGGTGTCGCTGACGGCAGGCGTGCTTTCGCAAGCGATGCTTGCCCGCGACTTCACGACGCGTGCGGCGCGCGGCGTGCTCGGCGCCGCACCTCTCGTCCTCGGCGGCCTCCTCGTCATGCTGGTCCCACTCGCCGGGAATTCGGCATTACAGCTGGCGCTGCTCATCTTCGGCAGCGGCCTCTCCGGCGCGATCTATGTTGTCTGCCCCGCTATGCTCGGCGAGTTCACGCCGGTGACGCAGCGCGGCGCGATCCTTGCGATCTATGGCGCAATCTACACGCTCGCCGGTATCGTCGCGCCTTATGTGATGGGCAACGTGATCGAGGGAGCATCGAACGCCCTTGGTGGATACATGAACGGTTATCGTATCGTCGCGACGGTGCTGATCATGTCGGGTGTAGCCGGATTGGCGCTGCTCTGGCCGAATTTAGAAGGCGCACGCATGAGACGAGCAGCGCCGGCGGTCCGCGCAGCTTGACCCTTCTTCGGCCGCATGAAGGGATGTTTCGTTTAGCAGAGCCGGCGACGAACTGGCTCCCTGATCGCGCCTCGCCTATGCGCGAAGGTGATTCCCGCCTGGAGGTGACGGGGTTGCTCCCTCCCGGCACGACGGCGTGGGTGCTCACCGATGGCAAAATTGGCGACGAGGTGCAATGTTTCGGCATCGCGGACGCGCTCGGCATTGCGCCGCAACGCCGATTGATTGCACCGCAGGGGCCGTGGCGCTGGCTGGCGCCGTACGCGCCGATTGCGTCGCGCGATGCGCCCGGACGCGCGAACAGCCCGATCGCGCCGCCCTATCCCGACCTTGTCTTCGCCGCCGGCCGGCAGACGGTGCCCTATTTACGGCGGATGCGCGAAGAGCCTCGGGGGAAGACCTTTACCGTTTTCATCAAGGACCCTTACACCGGACCTGATACCGCGGACGTGATCTGGGTGCCGGAACACGATCGCCTTCGCGGCGAGAACATTGTCGTGACGACAACACCGGCAAATCGCGTCGGCAGCTTGCTTGCCGAGCTGCGTTGGTCGGCGCCTGATCCGCGCATTGCGGCGCTGCCGCATCCGCGTGTCGCGCTCATCCTCGGCGGCAACAGCGTCAATCATCGATTTGAATCACGCGATTGCGCGCACTTGATCGAGATCGCGCGTATGCTTGTGCGCGACGGATGCGGCCTGATGATCAGCCCCTCGCGCCGCACACCCCCTTCCCTGCTGTCGCAGCTGATCACGCTGTTTGCAGACGATGCGCGTGCGTTTGTCTGGGACGGCAGCGGCGACAATCCTTATCCGCAAATGCTCGCGCATGCCGATCACATCATCGTCACTGCCGATAGCGTGAACATGGTCGGCGAGGCGGTTGCGACTGGTGCGCCGGTCCATGTGTATGCACCGAGTGGAGGGCATCGTAAGATCACCAGCTATATCGATCGGCTGAGCGAACTCGGCGCCGTGTGGCGCTGGAACGGACGATTAAAATCGTGGCACTACGATCCGATCGACGCGACACCACTCATCGCGCGCAAGATTGCGCAAAAATATCTGCACGCGCGATGAGCCTCGAAGATCGCCACAAGCAGAAGATGGCGCATCGCAAGGCGGTGCAGGATGCCGAAGTCGCATCGAAAAGCATCCTCGAGAAAGGCCTGCTCATCGTCCATACCGGCCCCGGCAAGGGCAAATCGACGGCGGCGTTCGGCCTCGTGCTGCGCGGGCTCGGCCATGGCTGGAACGTCGGCGTGGTGCAATTCGTCAAAGGCGCGTGGGACACAGGCGAGCGCCGCGTCCTCGAGCGCTTCGACGGCGTCTCCTGGCACACGATGGGCGAGGGTTTCACCTGGGAGACGCAGGACCGCGCCCGCGACATCGCCGCCGCGACACGCGCGTGGGACAAAGCCCTCGAGCTTATGGCGGACGTAAGCATTCGCCTGCTTGTCCTCGACGAACTCTCGATCGCGCTACGCTATGACTATCTGCCGCTCGCCGATGTGATCGCGGCACTACGCGCGCGGCGCGGCGATCTCAACATCGTCGTCACCGGCCGAAACGCCAAGCCGGCACTGATCGACATCGCCGATCTCGTAACGGAGATGAGTCTTGTGAAGCATCATTTCGCCGCCGGCGTGCGCGCGCAGGCAGGCATCGAGTTTTGATGTGACGGACGTGCGCTTCCTGCCCGCGGGCGACAGGGCTCTCGTGGTGGAATTCGGCGACACAATAGAGCGCGCGTTGAGCGAACGCGTGCTGCGCCTGGCGACGCGTCTCAGGGAACTGCGCTTGCAGGGCGTTGTCGAAATGCTGCCGACGTTCCGCTCGCTGCTCGTGCGCTACGATCCGCTGCAAACATCCGGCGCGACGCTCGAGAAAGAAATTGAGGCGCATCTCGCCGACGAAGCCGGCGCGCAGGAACAAACACGCTTGTGGCAAATCCCCGCCTGTTATGACCGGCGCTGCGCGCCAGATCTCGACGAGGTTGCCGAGCGCACCAAGCTCACGACGAACGAAGTCGTTGCGCGCCATTCGGGCACGCGCTTCCTCGTCTATGTCGTCGGCTTCGCCGCGGGATTTCCCTATATGGGCGATCTGCCGCCGGAACTCGTGCTGCCGCGCCGCACCGACCCGCGCGTGCGCGTGCCGGCTGGCTCGATCGCCATGGCGACGACGCTGACCGGCATCTATCCCCTGGAAAGTCCGGGCGGATGGCATTTGATCGGCGCCGCGCCCATCCGTTTGTTTGATCCAACATGGGAGCGTCCGGCTTTGTTGCGGCCGGGCGATTTCGCCAAATTCGAGCCGGTCGATTTTGCCGAATACGAGCGCGTTCGCGCCGCCGTCGAACGCAACGATTACGACGTGCCGTTCACGATGATTGCCTCATGAGCCCGATTCTGCGGGTGAAATCGCCCGGCCTGCATACAACCGTGCAGGATCTCGGCCGTGACGGCTTTGCCGATGTCGGCGTGCCGCCATCCGGCGCGCTGGATGCGATGGCGCTGCGGCTCGCCAACGCGCTTGTCGGCAACGAGCCGGATGCAGCGGCGCTGGAGATTCTGGTCAGCGGGCCGGCACTCGAAGTAATCGCGGAGAGCGCGCACGTTGCCTTCGTCGGCGGCACCGCGGGAATGAGTGTGCAAGATGCGCATCATCGCAGCATCGCGGCGGGGCGCAGCGTGCACTTAAAGAAAGGCGACGTCGTAAAGCTCGGCATGCTGGCGCGCACCTCGTGCGGCTATCTCGCGGTCGAAGGCGGCATCAATGTGCCGCGCGTCCTCGGCAGCGCCTCGACTTATACGCGCGGCACGCTCGGCGGATTTGAGGGCCGGGCGTTGCGCGCCGGAGATGTCCTACAGGGAATCGACTCCAAATCGGAACGCGAAGAACTTCAACTGGCGGCGCCGCTCGATGCCGAGTTCGACGCGCCGATCCGCGTCGTACTCGGGCCGCAGGACGATCATTTCACCGGTGCGGCAATCGAGGAATTCCTCGCGGGCATTTACATCGTGTCAGCGCAAGCCGACCGCATGGGCTTTCGTCTCGAAGGGCCGGTGCTCGCACATACGCACGGCTACAACATCGTCTCGGACGGTATCGTCTCCGGCTCCATTCAGGTGCCGGGCTCCGGGCAGCCGATCGTGCTCATGCGCGACTATCAGACGATCGGCGGCTATCCCAAAATCGCAACGGTGGTCTCGCCGGATATTTCGCGGCTCGGCCGGCGCAGCCCCGGTGCCAAGGTGCGCTTTGCCAAAATGAGCCGCGATGAGGCTGAAGCGATCTATCGCGAGGAACAGACTGAAATCGCGAAACGCATCGCAAATTTGCGAGCGGCGCGCGACGAACCCAGCTTAAATGTCGAAGCGCTTTATGATGAGAATTTGATCGGCGGGATCGTCAGCGCGCGAGAGTAATCACACGCCGAGCCAGCGACGCACGAGCTCGGGATCGGCGCGCAATTCGTCGGACGTGCCGTTGAACACGATCACGCCTTTGGCAAGAATCACGTGGCGATCCGAGAGCGCGAGCAGGTCCTTCAGGTTCTTGTCGACGACGACGATCGCCACGCCATTTGAAGCGATGATACGCAGCGTGCGCCAAATATCTTCCCGAACCTTGGGTGCAAGTCCCTCCGTTGCCTCATCGACCAAAACGATATCGGGATTGCTCATCAGCGCACGAGCGATCGTCAGCATCTGCTGCTCGCCGCCGGAAAGCTCGTTGCCCCAGTTCTTGCGCCGCTCGGCGAGACGCGGGAAAAGCTCATAGATTTTCTCGCGCTGCCAGTCGCGCCGGCCATCACGGCCCCCACGTTCGGCGAAGATCAGGTTTTCTTCGACGCTGAGATTGGGAAAAATCCCGCGGTTCTCCGGCACAAGAGCAAGGCCCGCGCGAGCCATCGCGTTCGCGCGCGCGCCGGTGACATTCTCGCCATGCAACAGAATCGCGCCGCTACGCGGTTTCACGAGCCCCATCAAAGTGCGCAGGAGCGTCGTCTTGCCCATGCCGTTGCGGCCGAGCAGGCTCACGGTCTCTCGCGCGCCGATGTGAAACGAGACATCGCGCAGGATATGGCTTGGCCCATAAAAGGTGTTGAGATTTGTTGCGGCGAGAACGGGCGTATGCATGCGCGCTGCGGTTCACAAATAGAATTGATTTTCGAACAACAGGCAGCCTTGCGGGCCGGCACGAAACGGCCCATGCGGGGCACCGGGCGGACGACAGGCAAAACTCGGCGCCGGGAAACTTTCGAAGCGCGTGCGATCGTCCTGCCTGGCGACGAGCAGCTCGCCCGAGACGACGAGCACTTCCTCGTAGAATTCATGCACGATCACCGCGTCGATCGTGGCCCCAGGCGCCCAGCGCACAAGCCGGTTGAGGAAACCGCGCTTGTTCGTCTCGTCGAGTCCACCAGCGAGAATTTTTTGCCTCACGCCCGGCGCGATTTCGATCCACCCATCCTCGCCGACACGGAAGAATTCGAGATGCGGCTTGCCGGTTTTCGGATCGGTATCCATTCGCAAGGTTCCCACTTCCCCGGACGCCTGGAGCGAAGCGCAAGGCGATCCGGGGTCCAGGGCGGAGCGTTTGCTCTGGTTCCCGGATCGCCCGTCGGGCGGCCGAGAATGTGGATCATATCCCAAGATAGGCGCGGCGCACGTCGGCGTTGCCGGCGACTTCTTTTGCCGGCCCGCTCATGACGACGCGACCCGTTTGCAGGACGTAGGCGCGGTCGGCGATCTCCAGCGTCTCCGCCAGGCGCTGCTCGACAATCAGCACGGTCGTACCGGCTTCACGTATCGTGCGCACGGAGTCGAGAATCTCGTCGACCAATTTCGGCATGATGCCCTGCGAGGGCTCGTCGAGCATGAGCAGGCGCGGACGCGTCATCAGCGCGCGGCCGATCGACAGCATCTGCTGTTCACCGCCCGATAGCGTTTCGGCGCGCTGGTCGAGCCGCTCGGCGAGCCGCGGGAATAGCTTGAACACCATGTCAAGCGGCGCCTCGCGATCCCGCTTGCGCCGGTGCAGATAGGAGCCGAGCCGCAGATTGTCGCGCACCGCAAGGCGCGGAAACAGCCGCCGCCCCTCCGGGACGAGCGCGATGCCGAGCGCGTTGACGCGGTGGGTGGGCGCACCGGCAATGTCGACGCCCTCGAACAGGATGCGGCCTGAGGCGGGCCGCTCCATCCCGGCGATCGTTTTCAAGAGCGTCGACTTGCCGGCGCCGTTGGCGCCGACGACAGCAACGATTTCCGACGCCCCGACGGAAATCGAAATCTCGGAAATCGCTATCAGGCCCTCATAGGCCGTAGTGAGCGACTGCACCTCAAGCATGATAGCGGTCGCCGAGATAGGCCTGGATCACTTTTGGATCGCGCACGACAGCTTGCGGCGCACCCTCGACCAGCACGCGGCCGAGATCGAGCACGATCGCGCGATCGACAAGCGGCATGACGACTTCCATGACATGCTCGACCATCACGACGGTGACGCCGAGTTGCCTGATCTTGCGCACGAGCTCGACGCCTTTCTGCGCCTCCGCAGGGGTGAGGCCGGTCAGCACCTCGTCGAGCAGCAGCAGCTTCGGCTGCGTAGCGAGCGCACGCGCGACTTCGAGTCGGCGTTTTTCCGGCGGCGTCAGATCGCGGGCATTCGCTTCGGCGCGGCGCATCAAGCCGGTAACGTCGAGAACGCGATAAGCTTCCTCGCGCGCCGCGCGCGTGCTCACATGACGTACCAGCGCGCCGACAACGACGTTTTCAAGCACGCTCATCGTCTCGAAGCTTTTGACCACCTGAAACGTGCGCGCGATGCCGAGCTTGCAGCGAACCGCCGGCGGCAGCCGCGTTATGTCGCGGCCCTCAAAACGGATTCGACCCGACGTTGGCCGATAGGTGCCGGCGACGAGATTGAACAGAGTCGATTTGCCGGCGCCGTTCGGGCCGATGAGGCCCAGAATCTCGCCCTCCTCCACGCCGATCGAAATGTCGGCATTGGCGAGAATGCCGCCGAAGCGCACGGTCAGCGCCTCCGTCTTGAGCAATGCGCTCACGGGGGGGCCGGCCTCCGGCGCCAGACCAGCGACAGTAATCCTTCCGGCCGCGCCAGCGCGATGATCATGATCACCGCGCCATAGAAGA
>Ga0136846_1236226_pt1 | contig 12300 bp, 14 predicted proteins | sample HopSoiMetagenom2_FD_96841 | JGI IMG/M metagenome (GOLD analysis project Ga0136846, IMG submission 96841) | Grasslands soil microbial communities from Hopland, California, USA - 2 Assembly 2016 (version 4) | ecosystem: Environmental > Terrestrial > Soil > Grasslands | place: USA: Hopland...
GTTGCAATCCGGCGGTGAGTTGTGGCGGCGGCGGCTATCGGCGCTGCCGGAAGGTCCGCCGATTGCGAAGGTGCTGATGCACCTGGCGCGTTTGCCGGCCGGCACTTTGGAATCAGTGATGGCAACAGTGATTGAAGAGCCGGAAAAGGCGGCGAACTCTTTGGCGAAGGTCATAAAGTGAGTCGCTGGCGATTGATCCGGAGATGGACATTAGCAATGAGCCCTTCGCACAACTGATTTCAGATTCCGATCACCGAAAACTAAGAGAGGATAAAACGGCTGTCAGTCGCGGAGAACATGGCAAGTGTAGCCGCCGGGATTCTTGACGAGGTATTTTTGGTGGTAGTCCTCGGCATTGTAAAAGGTGGAGGCGGGGACAATTTCGGTGACGATGGGTCGTTTGAAACGGCTGGAATGGTCGAAGGCGTGTTTTACTTTTTCGGCGATCTTTTTCTGTTCTTCGCTGTGATAAAAAATAGCGGAACGATATTGGGTGCCGGTGTCGTTGTGCTGGCGGTTCAGGGTGGTGGGGTCGTGCATGCGGAAAAAATAATTGAGCACTTCTTCGTAGCTGATTTTCGCGGGGTCGAAGGTGATCTGGACGGCTTCGGCATGGCCGGTCGTGCCGCTGCAAACGTCTCTGTAGGTCGGGTTTTTTGTGGCGCCGCCGGTGTAACCGACTGAAGTATCGAGAATGCCGGGGATCTTGCGGAGGATTTCCTCCATGCCCCAAAAACAGCCGCCCGCGACGGTCGCAATCTCATGTTTTTGTTCACTCATAGGACTAATGGGAGACGCAAACGGGCTTAAGCGCGTGTTTTTTCCGCAGTCCTTTTTCGTTGCTCATCCTGTTGCTGTTGCAGTTTCTTCTGCAGTTCATCGATTTTTCGCAAGTCAGCCCGTATTCGCTTGAGGGACTCGCGGCGGGCCTGAAGGATCTGGTCCAGCTCTGCCGAGCGATACGTGTTCTTTTCGGTGGCCACTGCGCCCGAGATTTCCATAACGAGGGCGAAATGTCGAGGAGCAAAGTGGAAGGCCGCGCACCGAAAAAGGATAAATTACAGAAAGAAAAGGGACCACTAAGAGGTATGGCAGAGGTGATGATAAAGGGTATGTATAAACGCAAGATTGTCGCATTGAAGGTATTGCATATTGCCGCCCATCCGGGAGAAGCTTTTGCAGAAACGGAGGTAATAGGCGGGATTGCTTTTCGGAGGCTCACCTTTGGTCCAATCCCAAATGCCCCCATCCTGAAGATCGACAACGTAAATGGAGTGGCCGGTGACGATAGGCGTGTGTTCCTGGATGCGAAGGTTGTTCACGCAACTAAGGCTTTTTTCGAAGACCTGCGGGCCCATGATGGCGCTGCCGACGGAGAGGACGACGCCGTTATCGAGCTTGTCAACCGAAGCGCCGAAAATTTTGAAATCAATGGAGGCTGCGCGACCGATCAAGGCGCCGTTGAAGATGGGGTGATTGGAAATGATGTCATAGCCGATGCCGGGATGCACGGTGAATGGAATTCTGTGCTTGTGGGCGGCGGCGGCAACTGAGGCGTGCCTCCAGCGATGTTCGAGAGGATTGAGTCCTTCGTGGAGGTAACCTTGTTGCAGTGCCTGGATGAGATCAGCGCGAGCAGCATTCAGCGGATGATCGGGTTCGGCCTGGAGAACGGACTTGAGTTGGGCGAGGGTGGGAAGACGAGTGCCGTCTTCCATGATGAAACGGCCGAGGGAACAGCCGTATCCTTCCTCGCGGAGGGAACCGGCGTAAAGGGCGAGATGAATATTGCGCGCAGTTTCATCCCATGTGCCGAAGGTGCCAGTGGCGACGTTTTGCTCGACACTTTCGGTGGAGCGTCCGAGCCACGCGTATTCCCAATCATGAATGGTACCCGCGCCATTGGTGGCGAGGTGAGTGATCCAGCCATTGGCCATCATCTGGTCGAGAATAAGAGCTGCGCCATTGCGCAGGAGGTGCGCGCCGTAAATGAGCATGACGGTGGCTTTCTTTTCACGGGCTTTGAGAATTTTTTCGGCGCAGTGACTGATGATTTCGGTTTGCTGTTTTGGGAGCTCGGCTGGTTTGGATCCAGGCCGGACGAGGATTTGCTCGACCGTGGTCAGGCTTTTGCGCGTGGGCAGAGGAAAGGCTTTGACTCGCTCGAGCGGCAGCGGTTCGGGATAATTCGGGATGGGGAATTGGTGGGGCATCTCAGGTTCCGAGAATTGTGTCCAGGAGAGCGTCCGCATCGCGGAAATCGGGGATGACGATATCCGCGCCGACGGCAAGGAGGCGATTGCGCTTCCACTGATCGATTTTTCCGGAGCCGTTGTTCGCTTCATCGCTGGCGACGGCGACGGCCAAGCCACCGACCTCTTTGGTGTTTTGGATTTCGACGTAACCATCGCCGAAGGCGAGGAGCTTATCGCCGGGGATCTGGTTTTCACGAAGAATTCGGTCGATAACCATTTTTTTGGAAAAGGTTTTGTAATCGTCCTGAGCGCCGTAAATGTGGGGACCGAAAAACTCGGTGAGACCGAGCAACTCGGATTCGCGCTTGACGAAAGGTTCGTCGGTGCCGCTGGCGAGATAAAGGCGCATGCCGCGGCGTCGCAAGGTTTCAAGCAAGGGGCGCGAGCCGAACACGAGTGAGTTGTCCGGATGGATTCGGGTGGATCTTAAACCATCGATGCGATCCTGAATTTTTTGTTCGAGGCGGCGGAGGTACTCGTGCTTGTACCAGAGCGGTTCCTGCGGAGTGCCGCCGCGTTCTTTGACGCGCTCGGCAAATTGCATCATCTGGTAAATGGTTTGCTTGCCGTTCAGCTTCATCATGTCGTCGAAGAGCATCTGCTTCACGAGCTGCGGCTGATCGCTGGAAGTGGGCGGGAGCATTTCGGTGAACATGCTGAGCATCACGACCGGCCAGCCTTCGCGTATGATGGAGAGAGTGCCGTCAAAATCGAACAGGACGTGGCTTATTTTCGGGCGCGGTTCGAATCCGGGGCTGAATTCAATGTGGCCGGTGAATTTGTGTTTCACAATGAAAGTCACAGAGCCACCACTTTCTTGTGAGCGTTCGATTCGAGCGCGGCGGCAAAGAGTTCGTGGCTTTGGACGGCTTCTTCCGGTGTGACGCAGCCGAAGCGATTGCCCAATTGGCCGGCGCGTTCGGCGGCGTAGGCCGCCCACATTTGAAGGAAGCAATCGGGGAAGCCGGTTTCGAAAATTCCACCGGTGATGGTGCGGAAGGGGACCTGGTGGCCGAGATCAATCCGCTGCCAGATCTGCTCTTTGCCGCGTTCGAAAAGCCAAATGGTTTTAGGTTCCTTGGTGCTGTAACGGACACCACCGTCCGTGCCGAGTACTTCGATGAACCAGGTATTTGTTTCGCCTGGAGCGAGGCGTTTCATTTCGAGCCGCAATGGGACTTCCTGATTGGCGATTTTTACCTCGGTGTGAAGCATGGCGTTGTCCCATGTATCGGCGGGAGCCATGCCGCCTTTGCCATCGGGACGTTGAGTATAGATTTTTTGCAATTGGGCGTAAACGCGGAGTGGTTTCCAGCCGAGGCGGAACGGAACATGAACGGCGTGCATGCCGAGATCGCCCATGACGCCGATTTCGCCGCAGGTTTTTACCTGACGTTTCCAATTGATGGGCTTGTTTGGATCGAGATCGCTGGCGTGCCAAAAACCGGAATGAATTTCCAGAATGTGGCCGAGTTTGCCGGATTGAACGGTCTGCAGAACGCGCTGCGGGCCAGGAAGGAACGGAAATTCGGAGCTGCAACGGACAAAGCGGCCGGAACGCTTAATCGCATCGGAGATCGTGTGGGCCGCTTGCAGATCGATGCCGAAAGGTTTTTCGGCGAGCAGGTCTTTGCCGGCGTTCAACACGTCGAGATACATTTTTTCATGAAGATTGTGTGGGACGGCAACATAGACGACGTCCACTTCCGGGGAGCGAAGGAGTTCGGCATGATCTTTCGTCAGGAGTTTTACTGTGGGGACTTGTTTGAACCAATCGAGCAACTTCTGCTGCAAATCACAGACTGCGACCAACTCCGCTTTGACCGGAAAACTCTCCAGGACGAACCAGCGACCGAACGCGCTGGCCGCTTCGCGCCCCATCAGACCGCCTCCGATGATCCCCACTCGCATCTTCTCTTGCATCGCGGGAAATTAAGCAGCGGGAGGGCCGGATGTCCAAGAAGTAATCTCTAACGCCAATGATCTTGTCGAAGGGAAGCCCAGTCCCCCACGAAAAAGATCAGGCGAGACTCTGAAGTTTTTTAAGATAGGCAAGTGCGGATTGTTTTCGGGGATTTGGATCGGCGGCAGCTTCTTTGGTGGCGATCAACGCGGAAAGATTCAACGTGGGAGCCGGTTCACCGTCCAAATCAAAAACGACAGAATTGTTTTGCAATTCATGAAACGATTCTACACCTGGGACCGTGCTCATAATATCGAGATCACCAAATCGGGTGTTCAACGCGAAAACTGGCTGTCGCGTAAGAATAGTCTCCGTCAGGGGAACGTCCCACTCTGCTTGAATTTCTGCGAGCGCGGAAAGCAAATGCTGCGATTTTCTGGAGAGTCTTCGTAGATAAGGTCGATATCAAAGGTCTGCTCTGGACATCCATGGAGAGTGGCCGCAAACCCGCCAATGATCAGGTAATTGACCCGGTGCCGGTTGAATGAGGCAATGATTTTTGAAGGATCAAGCATAACAATTTTTGTTCTTTGGCTTTGCGATTAACGACCGGCCACATTCCGTGCCTCCAGGAATAATCCAGCGCCGCCATCAGAGAAGCGACGCGTTCGGACGGCGTTTTGCGGAGATTGCGCCGAATGGTCTCTCTTTCGACCAATTCCGCGAATCGCCGTTGTTCATGTTCGGGCAAATTGTTCACCAACGGGTTTCATTGTAGATGTCAGCGTCTTTTTTTTAAAGGTGTAACCGGAAAATTGACAACAGCATAGGGCTGCTACACTCTCCGTCCATGGCGAAACCAGCTTTGGGTCGCGGCCTGGGCGCACTCATGGGCGGAAATCTGGCCGGAGCAAAACCTCCGGGTCACACTCCTGCTCCCGCTCCAGAGATCGCGCGTGAACCCGCTCCAGCGACTCCCCCTCGCGGCGAGCGCGTGGAACGCGTTGCGATCAGCCGGATTCATCCTTGTCCATTCCAGCCGCGAAAGGATTTTGCGGATGAAGCACTTAAAGAATTGGCGGATTCGATTCGGGAACAAGGGGTTCTGCAACCGCTGATCGTGCGCGCACGCAATGGCGGCTACGAATTGATTGCAGGGGAACGCCGGTGGAGGGCGGCGCAACTGGCTGGGCTGAAGGAATTGCCGGTGCTGGTTCGCGAGGCGGATGACAAGCAGGTGCTGGAGCTGGCGCTGATTGAAAATCTTCAACGCGAAAACCTGAACCCGATTGAAGAAGCGCTGGGATTTAACAAGTTAATTCAGGATTTTGCGCTGACCCAGGAAGAAGCCGCAGTCAAGGTGGGGAAGAGCCGCGTGACGGTGGCAAACGTGCTGAGACTGCTGCAACTGCCGCCGGAAGTTCAGAATTTTGTTCGATCGAGCTTGCTGACTTTTGGCCATGCGCGAGCGATTCTTGGCTGTCCTGGCGGCGAGAGCCAGAAACAAATCGCGGAACAGGTGATTCGCGAGGGGCTCAGCGTGCGCGAGACGGAGAGCCTCGTTTCCGAGCGCAGTCATTATCACTCGGTGCGGAGCAACGGGAATCTGGCGACGAAGCCGGCTTCAACGCCGGACGTTCATATTAGCGATTTGCAGAACCGCTTGCAGGAGCGTTTTGGGACGAAAGTTGCCGTGAAGTATCGCAAAGGCAAAGGAGCTGTGGAAATCCGCTTCTTCAATGATGACGATCTGGATCGGATCATGGAAATCGTCGGAATCAAAATGGATTAACAGCGGCGCATCGGATTTGGACACCGCATCATACATGAAGACTTCGGAATTTCGGGTTCAATGCGCCCAGAAATTGACTGCTTCGATTAAACAAGCCGCGGATTTCTCCGCTTTCATCGGCCTTGATGGTTTCGTCGATGAAATCATTCATGCGGTTGATATGCGGGAGAATTCGCAGAAGTACACTCGCCTGCCCACGATTGCGAGCATGGCGGAGCGAATTGCGGGCGCAGCAGGAAAGAGCACCAACATCGAATTTGTGAATGAACGGACGAAGCTGGGGGGCAACGGGCCGATCATGGCGAACGCGCTGGCCACTCTCGGGTTGAAAGTGACGTATGTTGGCTCGCTCGGTTATCCGCGTTTACACCCGGTTTTTGAACCGTTTGCGAAGCGGGCTGCGGTGCATTCCATCAGCGAACCTGGACATACGGATGCGGTAGAATTTCTGGATGGGAAGGTGATGCTTGTCAAAAGCATGTCGCTCAACGAGATCACCTGGGAAAATATCGCGGCCCGCTTTGGACGGGAGAAATTCCTGGAGCATTTCAGTTCGTCGGAACTGATCGCGTTCGTGAACTGGACGATGATTCCGTTCATGAGCGCGATCTGGGAGGCACTTTTGAAGGAGTGCGCCGGTTCATCGGGGGTTCGTCGAAAAATTTTCTTCGATTTGGCCGATCCGGAAAAGCGGCCCGCTGAGGATATTGCTCACGCGCTCGATCTGATCAGCAAGTTTGAACAGAATTTCGACGTGATTCTCGGTTTGAATGAAAAGGAGGCAGGTGAGATTGCGGAGGTGCTGGGGATTGATCATAAGGACGGAACGCCGGAAGGATTATCGAAGATGGCGCGGGAGGTGCGGCAGAAAGTTAGAATTAACACACTGGTGGTGCACCCCGTGACCTACGCATTGGCGGCATCGGAAGGGAAAGTGGATATCGTGGAAGGGCCGGTCATTACCAAACCGACCATTACGACCGGCGCTGGAGACCATTTCAACTCCGGCTTTTGTTTGGGTAAATTATTGGGATTCAGCAACGAATGGAGCTTGCTGGCGGGGGTGACGACGAGTGGGTTTTATGTTAAAACAGGCCAGAGCCCGCAGATCAAAGACCTGGCTGAGATGATGTGCAATTGGCCGGCGAGGTGAGTAGATTTCGGAATGATATTAGGGGTTGTCACATATGGTCATCCGGTTTTGCGCGAAAAAGGGAAGCGCATTGAGAAGATCACCCCGGAGATCCAGACATTGGTCGCGAACATGCTTGAGACCATGTACGATGAGCATGGTGTCGGACTCGCAGCCCAGCAGGTGGGCAAAGCGCTGCAGTTGACCGTGATCGATGTTCGGGAATCGAAGGACCGGCCGAGCACGCTGGAAATAAAGGGAGAACCCGTCGATCCCACGTCGATCATGCCGCTGGTGCTGATCAATCCGAAATGGACGGCGGTAAATGAGCCTGTTTCCGCCCCGGAAGGTTGCCTGAGCTTTCCGGAGATTTATGCGGACATCAACCGTCCTGAGACAATTGATGTGACCGCGACGAACGAAAAAGGGGAGACGATTTCTTTTCGGTGCGGCGGGCTTCTCTCGCGCGCCATTCAGCACGAGCACGATCATCTTCACGGGATTCTTTTTATCGATCGGATGGAAAAAGGCGCGCGAAAGAAAATTCAGCAGGAGCTGGAAGGGCTGCAATACGCGACGAAGCAAGCGATGAAGAAAGGGCGGCGCGAATAGCATGGAGACGGAAGCACAAAGAGAGGAAAGAAAAAAGCGCCTCTCGATGCTTCGCTCCTACACCCTGGCCGATTTATTTACACTGGCGAATGCAAGTTGCGGGACGATTTCGATTTTTCTATGCCTGGAGTACATCGCGGATAATCGGAGCCGGAATTTATGGATGGCATTTGTCCTTCCCTGGTTCGCGCTTTTGTTCGACGGACTTGATGGGTACATCGCGCGGCTGAATAAGCGGCGTCAATCAACACTCGGCGCCGACCTTGATTCACTGGCGGATATTGTTTCTTTTGGGGTGGCGCCGGCGGTCCTGGGTTTCACTCTCGGTTTGCGCGGTTTCTGGGATATTCTCTGTCTCACTTATTTTGTTTGCTGCGGGATCAGCAGGCTGGCGCGGTTCAACGTCACATCGGCCGGGCTCACTGACAGAGCGACGGGCAAAGTGAAGTACTTTGAAGGGACGCCGATCCCGACGAGTGTTCTGATCATTCTGATTTTAGCGGTCCTTTATCGGGCCGGAAGGACCGGACCGAATTTTTTTCCTGGATCGTATCTTCTAATGCACCGCGCTTTTCATCCTTTTTCGGCGCTCTACCTTTTGAGCGGCAGCGCCATGATCAGCACGATCAAGCTGCCGAAGCCTTAGCCTCATCCGTCGACCGGAATTCCATTCCGGTCAAGCCAGGGTCGATCTCGATAACTTCTCTCCAGGCTTCATCGCGCTTGAGCAGATTATAAATATCTGAACTGACGCGAATCCGGGCGATCTTTCGTCCGTACCGGACATAAGATTGCATCAACTCCGATGCCAACATGGCTTCGACCTGCTGCCGAGGTGTATTGGCTCCCTTGAATGTACACTTCATAGATGACTTTCCTCAATTTTCTTGTCCTCGAGTTGCCCTGCTGGATGCGTTGGTGATTCCGTGTTTTGTCTGGTTGTTTGCTCTCGGGAAATTTCCGGCGGTGACGCGACCTTTTCACTGGGGCTGGGCGCGCTTTCGGTCATCGCCTTGACTGCTTCGTCGGTTGCTTCGCCGGCAGCTTTTTTGAACTCGCGAATGCCCTGCCCGAGGGACTTGGCCAACTCGGGCATCCGTTTGGCACCGACGAAAATAAAAACGACGACTCCAATGACTATGATTTCTGGCGCATTTAACATAATTATTTGGTGAGAATGGCCGGGACGAATTCGGGGCTGCTGCCCTTGATTCGGGCGAGTCGTTTTTCCGGGGTTTCTTGAAGAAGCCGCCCAATAAGCTCCAGCAAAACGGGAAAGTTGTACGGCTTTTCCAGGAGCGCACCGACGCCGGCCGCCAGCGCTTTAAATTTTTGGTTGGACCGGGCGGTGGCAATGATAATGGGCAACTCCGGGAAATGGTTAGTCAGGGTCTGAAATATTTCCCACCCGGATTCATTCGGAAGATTGAGGTCGATGAGCGCGAGCTCAATGTCGCAAGTTTTGACCACATTCAGCACCGCCCGGCCACTCGCGAGAGCGATGACCAGGTAACCCTCCTGCCGCAAAACTTCCCCGACGGCTTCTCGCACGCTGGGATCATCATCCACGAGCAGGATTGTTCTCGTTTTGGCCCTGGCATTGTCCTTAGGCATTCAGATTTTGCTTTAGCGTGCGCCATGCCAGTTTATGTGACTGACGCAAGCAGTTGGCTCGCAATTAGCTTTAGTGTCTCTGAATGCGTTTAGAGCTCGATTTTATGGTCATCCGCTAATCAGAGAGGTAAGTTTCTGACCAGCGATGTGGAACTCGGTCCAACTTAAAATTGCTTTGTTCATCACGGCCATTTGCCTGATGACCGGAGCTATAATCTGCAGCGCGGCGATTTCATGGCGCGATTTTCGAACTCTGCGCAAACAACTCACCACCATAGAACTGGAAAGCTTTCGAATTGCTGACGATCTGCAGCAGACGGTTTTGATGCTGAATAACTATTTATTGAAGTACGAGATCAATCACGACCCGAAGGTGTGGGAACAGTACGAAAAAGAAAGCAAACGCCTGGATGCATGGATCGACGAGCAGGTCGCCAAGGTTGACACCGTTCCGGAAAAGGAGGCGTTACAGAAAGTAAATGTCACGTATGACGCGTTTCTGGAAGCGGCGAGAGGTTTGAAAAATCCGCCGGCGGGGCAAACCGTCAGGGTCCTGGCCGATTTCGAAAGGGAGAGCCAGCTTTTGCTGAACACCGGTTTTAAACTGGCGGAAGCGCATCGGCTTTCACTTGATCAATTTCTCGAAAAAACGCAGCGGACGCTCACGCTGCTCTCGTTCATTTTGCTGTCCGCCTTGTTTCTGTTGATCGCCTGCGTGACGGCGCTCGCGTTTATTATTTTTAAGCACTTGATCGCGCCGCTTCAAACGAAACTGGTGCAGTCTCACGCGATTATTGAGCGGCAGGAAAAGCTCGCCTCTCTCGGACTGCTCGCGTCCGGCGTGGCACATGAAATCCGGAATCCGCTCACCGCAATCAAAGCCAAACTCTTTGCCTGGCAGCGACGGCTCCCGCCCCATTCCGCCGAACAATCGGATGCCCGCTTTATCAACGAAGAAATCTCGCGCCTGGAACGGATTGTGCGGGACTTCCTGTTGTTCGCGCGTCCTTCGGACCCGGTAAAAATTCCAGTGCCACCGGCTTCGTTGCTCGGCGAATTGCAGAACCTCTTCCGAGATCAGCTCGAGAAGAAGCGGATCTCAATTAAAGTAGTCACGGCGGACGATCTCACCTCACTGGTTCTGGCCGACCCGCAGCAGATGAAACAAGTGCTGATCAACTTGATTCAAAACGCGGCGGAAAGCATCGAGTCGAATGGCCAGATAGTACTGCGCTTCAAGACGGAACCGAAAGCCACAGCCTCGGCGCCGCACGGCAACGTGATTATAGAAGTGGAAGACACTGGGAAAGGTATTCCTCCCGAAATTGAAAAGCGCCTTTTCGATCCGTTTTTCACGACCAAGGAAGCCGGAACGGGCCTTGGTCTCTCAATCGCGATGCGCATCATTCAAAGTCATGGTGGCCAGCTTCAGTACCGCACGCAGGTGAACGCCGGCACCACCTTTGGAATTATCCTGCCTCGAATCACTCATGTCGATGAACCCGCAGAAGAACTCCATCTTAATTATTGACGATGATCCGGGTATTCGCTCGGCGATGCAGGAGGTCCTTTCGACCGAAGGGTATAAGGTTTCGGTCGAAGGGGACGGACAGAAAGGTCTGGCTGCTGCTCTTTCGAATGACTTCTCGATCGTCATTTCCGATCTGAAACTTCCGGGGATGGACGGGCTGGAGCTGATTCGCGAGTTGCACCGCTCCAAACCGCACCTCCCGATCATTCTCATGACGGCTCATGGGACGACCGAAACCGCAATCGAAGCGATGAAAATTGGCGCTTACGATTATATCGTGAAGCCGTTCGAAATGACCGATTTCCTGATACTGCTCGAAAAGGCGTCGCAGGTCGCTCATCTCATGTCCGGCCCGGTGATTTTCGGCCGGGCGGAGGAGGGAAAGGAAGCCTTGGTGGGCCAGAGCCGGGTGATGCAAAACGTGTACAAAGAAATTGGGCGTGTGGCCACCCGGCCTGTGACTGTGCTGATCCGCGGTGAGACCGGCACCGGCAAGGAACTGGTCGCGCGCGCCATTTATCAGCACAGCGAACGGGCTCGCGGTCCGTTTATCGCCCTGAACTGTGCCGCGATTCCGGAAACTCTGCTGGAGAGCGAACTTTTTGGCCACGAGCGGGGCGCCTTCACGGGCGCGGAAAATCGGCGCATCGGGCGGTTTGAGCAAGCGCATGACGGGACGATTTTTCTGGATGAGATTGGCGACATAAGCCTGGGGACCCAGGTGAAACTTCTGCGCGTTTTGCAGGACCGCATCATTCAGCGGCTTGGGGGAAAGGAGACCATTCCAGTAAACGTCCGTGTGGTCGCGGCGACGCACCGCGACCTGGGTGAGGCGATCAATAAAGGTGAATTCCGACAAGACCTTTTTTATCGCCTGAACGTCTTCGTGATTGAACTGCCTCCGCTGCGGGACCGGCGCGAAGATATTCCGGATTTAATCCAGTACTTTCTGGCGAAATTTGCCTCGGACAGCGGCATGGCAAATCCGTCCATCCGCCCCGAAGTGATCGGAATACTCCAGCAACAGCCATGGCCCGGAAATGTTCGGGAACTTGAAAATGTCATTCGGAAACTGCTGGTCCAGGCGCGCGGCCTCACTATCACCGTGGAAGATCTCAATACGATCATTCCGGTGAAAACCGCGCCGGCCGATCTGAACACGCTGGAGTCGGTCGTCCGCAACATTCTGGCTAACGCCGCTTCCGGCCTCACCGAAAATGCCTATAACGAATTGATCGAAATCGCCGAACGCGAATTGCTTCAGCAAAGCATGGTGCTGGCCCACGATAATCAAAGCAAAGTATCGCGATGGCTGGGGATCTCCCGCCTTACCTTGCGTGAGAAGCTTGCCAAACACGGCCTCCACCCGAACCGCTAATCGTTTTTCTTCCAGCAAGGACCTTTGCCACTTGGAATCCCGGGTCGATTTCGCTTTTATGGTGAAATGAAAACTGTAATAGA
>Ga0136846_1214556_pt1 | contig 12299 bp, 9 predicted proteins | sample HopSoiMetagenom2_FD_96841 | JGI IMG/M metagenome (GOLD analysis project Ga0136846, IMG submission 96841) | Grasslands soil microbial communities from Hopland, California, USA - 2 Assembly 2016 (version 4) | ecosystem: Environmental > Terrestrial > Soil > Grasslands | place: USA: Hopland...
ACCGCGGCCAGCTGAGGGATCAGTTCATGAAGTAGCTGCTGCCGCCCGATTCGGGGTCGGTGACCATCGCGAGGATCGTCACCGTGCCGGCGTTGGCGAACCTCAGCTTCAGCGTGATGTCCTTGCCGTCGCGCATCACCCCGGCCCCCGTGATCAGCAAGTGGAACGAGTCCGGGTTGAAGCGCGTCATCGCCTCGGCCGCGATCGGGATCTGCGTCACCGTGTGCATGGTCAGGGCGCCGGCGTGCCGCGCCCCCGGGGCGCGCAGCTGGACCGTGCCGCCGACGCTGGTCTGCGCCGAGAGCAGCGTGTCGGCCGGGCCGTTGTTGCGGATCTCCAGGTACGCGACCGTGGTCCCCGGTGTCGTCGGCTGCGGTATGTAGGCACTCGCGACGGCGATGGACGGCTTGGCACTGGCGGACGCGCACCCGGTCACCACGAGCACGGCCAGCAGGACCGCACCCGCGATCCGGAACAACCGCGTCAGTGTGCGCACAACCAAAGACTACTCGGCGTCGTACCCGCCTTCAGCCGCGGTCCAGGGCCGTGCCGAGCAGGCCGATCGGGGGGGAGCCGAGGTCCAGCATCGCCTTGTGGAAGCGCGGCAGGGTGAAGTCCGCGCCCCAGTCCTTCCTGGCCCGCTCGCGGAGCTTGAGAATCTCCAGCTTGCCCCAGGTGTACCGGCCGTAGGTCGGGTCGAAGGTGGCCCGCCGGGCCTCGGACAGCGCCGCCGGGCCGGCCAGGTGGGTATCGGCCTCGAACCGGCGCGCCGCGTCGTCGATCGTCATCCCGGCCGAGTGCACGCCGATGGCGCACGCCAGCCTGGTCACCCGCACCAGCGCCTCCAGCCAGATGCCGACGGGAATCCGCGGGTCGCCCGCGCCGAACCCTTCTTCCACGCACAGTTCCTCGCCGTAGTGCGCCCAGCCCTCGATGAACGCGCTGGACTGCAGGGTCCGCCGGACCGGCGACGTCAGGTGCCGCATGGCCCGGCCGTGCGAGAAGTGACCGGGCGCCACCTCGTGCACGGTGATGCCCGGCAGCGTGGTGTGGCTGAAGACCTCCAGCCACTCCTCCTGCTCCTGCCGCGGCCAGGATTCCTCCGGCGGCGTGATGTGGTACCACGACGGGCCCTCCGGCTCGCCCGGCGCGGCCCACGACATCATCGCCATCGCCCACCGCCGCGACTCGGGCGCCAGGCCGACCAGGCACTCCCCGTCGTTGTAGGGGACCAGGTCATGCTCGCGGGTGAAGGCAATCGCCCGTTCGGTCCAGACCCGGGCCGCCTCGATCACGCCGCTCCCGTCGGGGTGGTCCCGTACCAGCTCACGGGCCACGTCGAGGGCGGGACGGCGCTGGCCGCCGTCGATCCGGGCGCACCCGTCGGCCAGCAGGGCATGCAGCCGGTCTCGTTCGGCGTCGGCCTGCTCGGCCAGCCGGCCCAGGTCGACCGGCATCGCCTCGGCGCTGCTCATCAGGGCGGCCAGCCCGGGACCGCCGAGCGCCGGGTCGGGATCGCCGTCCGCGGCGGCGCGCTCGACGTGCGCGACCAGGCGGGCGTGCGCGGCCCGGGCGCCGGCCACGGCGGCCGCGCTGATGCCGGGTCCCTCGCCGAGCCCGGCCGCCAGCCCGCGGATGCCGCCCAGCAGCGACTGTGCCACCGGGGCGCTCACCTGGTCAAGCGCCTCGACGGCCGCGTCCGCCACCCGCGGCCAGGCCGCGAGGTGCTCCGCCCGCGCCGCGTCCCGTTCCGCGCGCGGCGCGTAGTCCCGGTCGTAGCCGGCCAGGTCGAGCTCGCCCAGGTGCAGGATCGGATTCCGCCGGTGCAGCTCGAGGGTGACGTAGGTGACCCGCTTCTGCTCCTCCGCCGCGGCCAGGTGCGCCTCGTCGTGCGCGTCCGCCAGCCGCTCGCCGCCGTCCCGCGCCGCCGCCAGCGCGGCCAGCCCGGCCCGCACGCCGGCCGGCGACAGGTCCTGCGGCTTGCCGTCGTATTCGTGCCGGCCCGCGTACTCGCGTACCTCGGACACGTCGAGATCACAGACGGCGCGCAGCCGCGGGGAAAGATCCATGCGGCCGACGTTACCGGAGCTGGCGCTACCGCCGGAGCCGGGCTCAGGGCGTGCTCGCCCAGCCAGCCGACACGCGAACCGTTCCGCGGACCCGGATGAGAGGATCGGGGCATGGGCGAAACTCCCGAATTCACCACCCGGCCGGAACTCGCGGGGACGTTCGGCATGGTGGCCTCGACGCACTGGCTCGCCTCGGCGGCTGGGATGGCGGTCCTCGAAGCCGGCGGTAACGCGTTCGACGCGGCCGTCGCGACCGGCCTGGTGCTCCAGGTGGTGGAGCCGCACCTGAACGGCCCGGCCGGCGAGGTGCCGGTCATCGCCCACCACGCCGGCCGCGGCGAGACCTTCGTACTCTGCGGCCAGGGGACCGCGCCGGCCGCCGCCACGCCCGAGGCGTTCGCTGGCCTCGGCCTCGACCTGGTACCCGGCAGCGGCCTGCTCGCCGCGTGCGTACCCGGCGCGTTCGGGGCCTGGATGATGATGCTGCGCGAGTTCGGCACGCTGCGGCTGCGGGACGTGCTGGGCTACGCGATCGGCTACGCGGCCGGCGGCTATCCGCTGGTGCCCGCGATCAGCTGGGGCATCGCCAGCGTCGCCGGCCTGTTCCGCGACCACTGGACCAGCTCGGCCGAGGTCTACCTGCCGGGCGGCCAGGTCCCCGCGCCGGGCTCGCTGTTCGCCAACCGCGCGCTGGCCGCCACCTACCAGCGCATCCTCGACGAAGCGGAAGCGGCCAGCAGCGATCGCGACGAGCAGATCGAGGCGGCCCGGCGGGCCTACTACGAGGGCTTCGTGGCCGAGACCATCGCCGCGTACCTCGCCTCCGCCGAGGTCATGGACGTGACCGGGGAACCGCACCGCGGGCTGCTGTCCTACGACGACCTGGCCGGCTGGCAGCCGCGGCTCGAGGAGCCGCTGACCTACGACTTCGGCGGCCTGACCGTCTGCAAGACCAGGCCCTGGGGCCAGGGCCCGGTGTTCCTCCAGCAGCTCGCACTGCTCGGCGGCTTCGACCTCGCCGCCATGGGCCCCGGTACCGCGGACTTCGTCCACACCGTGACCGAATGCGGCAAGCTCGCCTTCGCCGACCGGGAGGCCTGGTACGGCGACCCCGGCTTCACCGACGTGCCGGTCAAGGCGCTGCTGTCCGACGGGTACGCCGAGAGCCGGCGCGGCCTGGTCGGCCCCGCGGCCTCGGCCGAGCTGCGTCCCGGCTCGCCCGACGGCCGGGTTCCCCGGCTGCCGGACTTCGTCACGGCCGCCTTCCACGGGCCCGCCGACGACGGAAGCGTGGATCCCGTCATGGGCGTCGAGCCGCCCGCGCCGCGGCTGGACGCCGGCACCGGCGAGCCGACCATGCGCACCGGCGGGCCCGATCCGAAGACGGTGCCGGGCTACCGGGCCGGTGACACCTGCCACCTGGACGTGGCCGACCGGTTCGGCAACATGGTGTCCGCCACGCCGAGCGGCGGCTGGCTGCAGTCCTCGCCGGTCATCCCCGGCCTCGGCTTCTGCCTCGGCACCCGGGCGCAGATGTTCACCCTTACCCCTGGGCTGCCCGCCACGCTCGCGCCGGGCAAGCGGCCGCGCACCACGCTGACCCCGAGCCTGGCCCTGCGGGACCGTGAGCCGTACCTGGCGTTCGGCACCCCCGGCGGCGACCAGCAGGACCAGTGGTCGCTGGCGTTCTTCCTCAACCACGTCGTGTTCGGCATGAACCTGCAGCAGGCGATCGACTTCCCGGCGTTCCACTCCGCGCACATGCCGTCGTCGTTCTACCCGCGCCAGGCGCAGCCCCGCGTGCTCGACGTCGAATCCCGGGTCGGTCCGGCCGTGATCGAGGAGCTCGGCCGCCGCGGCCACCTGGTCAACGTACGTCCGGCCTGGTCACTAGGCCGCGTAAGCGCCGTTGCCCGCCGCCGCGGCGTCCTGTACGCGGCGGCCAACCCGCGCGGCATGCAGGGCTACGCCGCCGGCCGCTGACCGCCCTCACCAGCCCGGCACACCCAAACCCCAGCCCCGCCCCACCGCTCCGGACACGCGCTGTCACCGAGCGGAGGATGACGCATGTCATGAATGGTTCCTGAGGGACGGCACTACCTGCCGGCGTGGCCCGAATGGTGATATTTAACCGCTGGGGGGTCAGGGCCGGAGGCTCCGGCCAGACCGATGCCAACAGGGGACTACTACATGAGTCAGTATGAAACGGCCACCGCGACGGCCAGCGGCTACGGGAGCAGCCGCGGCGGCGCGCCGGTGGTCTCGTTCGAGAACGTGTCCAAGCATTACGGCAGGCTGCATGCCGTCGACGGGCTGACCCTCGATTTGCGCCCGGGTGAGACCGTCGCCCTGCTGGGGCCGAACGGCGCGGGCAAGTCCACCTCGCTGGACATGCTGCTCGCGCTGCGCAAGCCCACCGGCGGCCGCATCCGCATGTTCGGCGAGGACCCGTACACGGGAGTCAAGTCCGGCCGGGTCGGCGCGATGCTCCAGTCCGGCGGGCTGATGCCCGAGGTGACAGTGCGCGAACTGGTCGAGCTGATCACCAAGCTGCACCCGAACCCGGAGCCGGTGGCGGCCACGCTCAAGCGGGCCGGCATCGCCCAGTTCGCCGACCAGCGAGTGGACCGCCTGTCCGGCGGCCAGACCCAGCGGGTCCGGTTCGCGCTGGCCATCTGCGGCAAGTCCGAGCTGATCGTGCTGGACGAGCCGACCGCGGCCATGGACGTGGAAACCCGCCGGCTGTTCTGGAACAGCATGAAGGAGGAGGTGGCCGCGGGCCGCACGCTCCTGTTCGCCACCCACTACCTGGAAGAGGCCGACCAGGCCGCGGACCGGATCCTGGTCATCAACCGGGGACGGCTGCTCGCCGACGGCACGCCCGCCGAGATCAAGGCGCGAGCCGGGGCCAAGCGGATCTCCTTCCGCCTGGACCGGGTAGACGAGCCCTTCCTGCTCGGCCTGCCCGGGCTGGTGAACCTCGACGTCAGGCACGACGTGGTGCAGCTCCAGTCGAGCGACTCCGACGCCACGCTGTACGCCGTCCTCGACGCGGGCTACCGGCCACGCGAGATCGAGGTCACCAGCCTCGGCCTCGAGCAGGCTTTCCTCGCCATCACCGCCGAAGACGACGCCGCCAACGGAACCACGCACGAGCAGGAGACGAACTGACATGGCCGGCGTAATCGCCCTCACCCGGGCCGAGCTCTCGCGCCTGGCGCACAACCGCCGCTACTTCATCTTCACCGTGGCCTTCCCGGTCATCCTCTACCTCCTGATCGGCCGGCAGGTGACCGCGCACGCCTACCAAATCGGCTTCGGCGCCTACTACATGATCGCGATGGCCACGTTCGGCGCGTTCAGCGGCGCGCTGAACGGCAACGCGCAGCGGATCTCCCAGGAGAAGAAGGAAGGCTGGATCCGCCAGCTCCGGCTCACCCCGCTGCCGGCCAACGCCTATGTGATCACCAAGATCATCGTCTCGCTGGCCACCACGATCCCGGCCATCGTGATCGTGCTGCTGCTCGGCCGTTTCTACGGCAACGTGCACCTGCCCGCCTGGGAGTGGCCGGTCATCGCGGTCGTGGTCTGGTTCGGCTCGACCATCTTCGCCGCGCTGGCCGTGGCCATCGGCTACCGGTTCGCGCCGGATCAGGTCCAGCCGGTCACGCTCATCATCTACTTCATCTTCGCGATCCTCGGCGGCCTGTGGTTCCCGCTGTCCGGGTTCCTGGGCAAGGTCGGCCAGTTCACCCCGACCTACGAGGCCGTGAGGATCGGCGCGTACGTGATCCACGGCGACGGGGTCCCGGCCGGCCTGCCCATCGGCCTGGTGGTCTGGCTCGGCATCTTCGTCGCCCTGGCCACGGTGGCGGTGCGGTCCACCGCCGAGTCGGTCTAGCCCGGCCCGGAGGTGCCCGGCCGGCCATACGGGGGCCCGGCCGGGCACCTCCGGGGTAAACCCGGGACGAACGGGCAGCATGGAAAAGAGGTGAGGCTGCGATGGCGACGAGATCAACCGAAGCGGCCACGGAACAGGCGAGCACGGAGCAGGCGGCCACGGAACCGGCGGCCCCCGGATGGACCGAGGAGGCCCTGCTCGCCGAGGCTCGCGAGCGGCACGTACCGGGCACCGGCACCCGGTGGCGCTGGTTCTTCTCCGGCGTCTGGCTCGCCTACCTGATTCAGCCCGTATCGGAGCTCTTCGACCACCACAGTGCGCTGTGGATTGCTGGCGGCCTGCTCATCACCGCCGCCTTCTGTGCCGTCTACATGCCAGTTCTCATGATCCACGACACCCGGCCGCGGCTGGCCGGGTACGGGCTCGGGGTCATCGCCGTGCTGGCCGCGGTGGCCTGCGCGGTATACGGCAAGAACTGGACGCCGCTGTGGATCTACGTGTCCGCCGCGGCTGGCATGGTGCTGCTGGCGCTGTTCGACCGGCGCCAGGCCTCGCTCGGCATCGCCGTCATCGCCGCCTGCTACCTGTTCTTCTGCTGGCTCACCCACCTGGACGTCGGCAGCACCGTGGCGATACTGCTGCCCGTCGTGCTGATCGGCCTGGCCATGATGGGGTTCCGGATGCAGCTGGTGCTGATGCACGAACTGGCCCAGGCCCGCGAGACCGTGGCCAAGCTGGCCGCCAACGAGGAGCGGCTCCGGCTGGCCCGGGACATGCACGACCTGACCGGCCAGTCGCTGTCCATGATCACGCTCAAGTCTGAGCTGGCCGCCAAGCGCCTGACCCGGCTGCCCGACTCGGCCGAACGCGACGCGATCCTCACCGAACTCGGCGACGTCAGCCGGGTCAGCCGGCAGACCCTGCACGACATCAGGGAGGCGGTCAGCGGCTACCGCCGGCCGACGCTCGCGATCGAGGTCATCACGGCCCGCAGCGCCCTCGAGGCGGCCGGCATCAGCCTGGACGACGACTCCAGGCTGACGATGCGGTCGGGCATGTTCGACCCGGAGGCCGAGGCGGTGCTGGCCTGGTGCCTGCGCGAGGCCGTGACCAACGTGATCAGGCACTCCCGGGCCCGGCACTGCCGGATCCGGCTCACCGAGCGCGCGGGCGAGGTCTCCCTCGAGGTCACCGACGACGGTCACGGCTTCTCCGGCCCAGCCGGGGACAGCGCCTCGGGCAGCGGGCTGCGCGGCATGTCCGAGCGCCTGTCCGCCGTCGACGGCCACCTGTCCCTCGGCCGCGCCGACACCGGCCGGGGCTTCCGCCTCACCGCCACCGTCCGCACCGAGACCGCCGGAACCGGCCATAATTGCTCCCCATGACGCCTAAGGAGCCGGTCCGGCTGCTGCTCGCCGAGGATCAGGTCATGATCAGGGAGGCCCTGGCCGCGCTGCTCTCCTTCGAAGGCGACATCGAGGTGGTGGCTCAGGTCGGCCGGGGTGACGAGGTGCTCGCGGCCGCCCGGAAGACTCACCCCGACGTGGCCGTGCTCGACATCGAGATGCCGGGCATGGACGGCCTGGCCGCCGCGGCCGAGCTGAAGAAGCACAACCCGGCGACCAAGATCGTGATCCTGACCACGTTCGGCCGTCCCGGGTTCCTGCGCCGGGCGATGGAGTCCGGCGTGTCCGCGTTCCTGGTCAAGGACTCCCCGGCCGACAAGCTGACCGACACCATCCGCCGGGTGCTGGCCGGGGAGCGCGTTATCGACCCGGACCTGGCCGCCGCCGCGCTGGCCGACGGGGTCAACCCGCTCACCCCGCGCGAGCGCGATGTGCTCGGCGCGTCCGCCGACGGCCGGACCATCGCCGAGATCGCCGCCCAGCTCTTTCTTTCCGAAGGAACGGTGCGCAATTACCTGTCCGCGTGCATCCAGAAAACCGGGGCCAGGAATCGCGCCGAAGCTCTCCGGATCGCCTCCGAGCGCGGCTGGCTCTAGACCCTAGGATGAAGTGCGTGACGTCATCCGGATACCTGCGCTACCCGCATCTGCACGGCGACCTTCTCGTCTTCTCAGCCGAGGACGACATCTGGCTCGCCCCGGCTGACGGCGGCCGGGCCTGGCGGCTATCCGCCGACGGCGTCCCGGTGAGCTACCCCCGCTTCTCCCGCGACGGCACCCGGATCGCCTGGACCAGCTGGCGGGACGGCAACCCGGAGGTCTACACCTCCGATCCGGACGGGAGCACGGCCCGTCGGCTCACCTACCTGAGCGACGTCAGGACCCGCGTGACCGGCTGGACCCAGCACGGCGAGGTGCTCGCGGTCTCCGCCACCGGCCAGCCCGAGGCGTACCAGACCTGGGCGTACGCCATCCCGCTGGCGGGCGCGCCGCCGCGGCGGCTGCCGTTCGGCCCGGTGGTGGACCTGGCCCTGGCGGAGACGGGCACCGCCCTGCTCACCGGCCGGATGAACAACGAGCCCGCGTACTGGAAGCGCTACCGGGGCGGTACCCGGGGCAAGCTCTGGACCGCCAGCGGGGATGACCCCCTGTTCACCCGGGTCCTGGCCGACGTCGACGGCCAGCTCAGCGCGCCGATGCTGATCGGCGGCCGGCTGTTCTTCCTGTCCGATCACGAGGGCACCGGCAACATCTACTCGTGCGCGCTGGACGGCACCGGCCTTCGCCGGCATACCGACCATGACGGGATGTACGCCAGGAACCCGTCCACCGACGGTGAGCGGATCGTCTACCACGTGGCCGGGGACATCTGGATCCTGGATTCGGCCGACGCGCCCGGGCCCCGCCCGCTCGGCATCACCCTCGGCTCGCCGGCCGCCGCCCGTGCTCCCCGGCTCATCTCGGCCAGCGACCACCTGGGCAGCCTGAGCTGTGACCAGACCGGCCAGGCGAGCGTGGTCGAGGTGCGCGGGACGGTGCACTGGCTGACCCACAAGGACGGCCCGGCCCGTGCGCTGCATGTCGACCCGGCCGCCCGTGCCCGGCTGCCGCAGGTGCTGGGCGAGACCGGCCAGGTGGTCTGGGTCACCGACGCGGCCGGCCGGGACGCGCTCCAGGTCGGCTCCGTGACCGGCGAGGCCGGCCCTCGCACCATCGCCGAGGGTCTCGTCGGCAACGTGACCGGCCTGACCGCCTCCCCGGACGGCGCCACCGTCGCCGCCGCCGCCCACGACGGCCGGCTGCTCGCCGTCGACGTGGCCTCCGGGCAGGTCACCGAGCTGGCCGCGTCCGACGACGGCCAGATCGAAGGGCTGTCCTGGTCGCCCGACTCGGCCTGGCTGGCCTGGGCCCAGCCCGGCCCGCAGCCGCTGCGCCGCATCCGGATAGCGCGGATAGCTGACACCGAAATCGTCGACGTGACCGACGGCCGGTTCGCCGACAGCGACCCGGTGTTCACCCCCGACGGCCTGTACCTGGCGTTCATCTCCCGGCGCAGCTTCGACCCGGTCTACGACGAGCAGACCTTCGACCTGGCCTTTCCCCTCGGCAGCCGTCCCTACCTGGTGCCGCTGGCGGCCGGGACCCCGTCCCCCTTCGGTCCGCTGCCCGGCGGGCGCCCGCTCAGCCAGGACGCCCCGGACAAGGACAAAGACAAAGACGACGACACCGAACGAGTCGACGTATCCGTGGACCCCCAAGGCCTCACGGGCCGCGTGGTCGGCGTCCCGGTGATCGAGGCCAAGTACTCCGGGCTGCGCGCGGTCAAGGGCGGCCTGGCGTGGCTGCGCGAGCCCGTGGCCGGAGTCCTCGGCCAGGGCGCCGCCAGCGCCGAGGACGACGCCCCGCGGCCGTTGCTCGAGCGTTTCGACCTGCTCAAGCGCGAGGTGACCGAACTGGTCGCGGAACTCGACTGGTTCGACGTCAGCGGGGACGGTACCCGTCTGGCGGTCAAGGATCACGACGAACTGCGGATCGTGCCGTCCGAGCACAAGGAAGACCACGGCTCGGATGAGTCGGTGACGGTCGACCTGTCCCGGGCCCGGTTCACCGCCGACCCGGCCGCCCTGTGGCAGCACGCCTTCGCCGAGGCCGGCCGGCTGATGCGCCGCGACTTCTGGACCCCGGACATGTCCGGGGTCGACTGGGACGGGGTGCTCACGGAGTACCGGCCGCTGCTGGACCGGATCCGGGGCGCGAACGACTTCACCGACCTGCTCTGGGAAGTGGTCTCCGAGCTGGGCACCTCGCACGCCTACATCGCCCGGTCCGGGGAGTATTTCGGCGGCTCCGATCCGAGCGGTGCGGCCGTCGGGCTGCTCGGCGCGGACATCTCCCGCGACGGCGCCGGCCGCTGGGTGGTCGACCAGGTGCTCCCCGGCGAGTCCTCCGACCCGCGGGCGCGCTCGCCGCTTGAGGCACCCGGCGTGGTGATCCGGGCCGGCGACGAGGTCGTCGCGGTGGACGGGCGGCCGGTCGACCCGGTGCTCGGCCCCGCGCCGCTGCTAGCCGGAACGGTCGGCAAGCCAGTCGAGCTCACCGTCAGATCCGGCCCGGATACCCGGCGCGTAGTGGTCGTGCCGCTGGCGGACGAGCGCCGGCTGCGGTACCAGGACTGGGTCGCGGGCCGGCGCCGGCTGGTCCGCGAGCTCGGCCAGGGCAAGCTCGGCTACCTGCATATCCCGGACATGATGGGCGAAGGCTGGGCCGACTTCCACCGCGACCTGCATACCGAAATGCGGTTCGAGGCCCTGGTGATGGACGTCCGCGGCAACGGCGGCGGGCACATCTCCCAGCTGGTGGTGGAGAAGCTGGCCCGCCGCGTGATCGGCTGGGACCAGGGCCGCTGGATCCAGCCGAAGTCTTACCCCGGGGACGGGCGGCGCGGCCCGATGGTCACGGTGGCCGACGAGTTCGCCGGGTCCGACGGTGACATCGTCACGGCCGCGGTCAAGCTGCTCGGCCTCGGCCCGGTGGTGGGCACCCGGACCTGGGGCGGCGTCATCGGCATCGACGGCGTCCCCGGTCACGAACTGGTCGACGGCACCCACATGACCGTGCCGCGGTATGCCTTCTCGTTCGACGAGTACGGCTGGGGCGTGGAGAACTACGGCGTCGACCCGGACGTCGAGGTGCTGATCTCGCCCGACGACTGGGCCGCGGGCCGGGACCCGCAGCTGGAGACCGCGGTGCGCCTCGCCCTGGAGGCGCTGGAGAAGCAGCCGGCCAAGGTGCCGGCCGACCCGTCCACCGGCCCGTCCAAGGCCCGTCCCCCGCTCCCGCCCCGCCCCAGTTCTTCCCGGCCGTCCTCGTCCGAAAGCACAGAACGCCGATGACCCCCGGCACCCTGGCTCCCGAAATCTCCCGGCCGGGCACCCGCCGGATCTGGGTCCTCACCGCCATGTTCTGCGTCGCGGTCGCCGTGCTGGCCGTCGACGCCATCTCCAAGGCGCAGGTCCTGGGCAAACTGCCCGGGCACCCGCCGGTCCGGCTGCTCGACGGGCTGATCACCCTCGACCTCACCTTCAACGCGGGCGCCGCGTTCGGCGTGGGCACGTCGTACACCGCGGTCATCGCCCTGGTCGTGTGCGGCGTGATCGTCTACATCGTCCGGACGGCCCGGCGGCTGCGCAGCCGCGCCTGGACGATCGCCCTCGGCCTGCTTCTCGGCGGTGCCATGGGCAACCTCGGCGACCGCCTGTTCCGGGCTCCGGGCCTGTTCCGCGGCCGCGTCGTGGACTGGATCAACCTGCCCCACTTCCCGTGGACCTTCAACCTGGCCGACGCCTCGATCACCTGCGCCGCCGTCATCATCGCCATCCTCGCCCTGCGCGGCATCCGCATCGACGGCACCACCCCCGCCCACGCCGCCCCCCTTAACCCCGAGAGCACCCCTCACCTAACCGACCAGGACAAGTTGCCCTCCTGACCCATCCCAGTCCCCGCCCGCGCCCCGCGTGTGGCCCGCCCAACGAAGTCTGTGTGCCCCTGGCTACGTAAGAGCGTGGCCAGGGGCACACCGACTCCGTACCAGGTCGCTCAGACGCCGAGGCTCAGCCTTTGCGGCCGGTGATCGCCACCGTCACGCCCACGCCGATCATGGCCAGCCCGCCCGCCCCGCCGACCAGCTCGAACCGCCGCGGCGAGCTGCTGAACCAGTTCCGCACCCCGCTCGCCGCGAACCCCCAGGCGCAGTCGGAAGCCCCGCCCATGAGCACGGCCACCAGGGCCAGCAGCAGCATCTGCCCCGGAACATTGCCGGCGCCCCGGTTCACGAACTGCGGCAGGATGGCGCCGAACAAGATGTACGACTTGGGGTTGGTGATCCCCACCACGATCCCGTCGCGCAGCGCCCGCCAGCCCTCCC